>Ga0098044_1001125_pt1 | contig 14033 bp, 16 predicted proteins | sample 10_taG_FD_75053 | JGI IMG/M metagenome (GOLD analysis project Ga0098044, IMG submission 75053) | Marine viral communities from the Subarctic Pacific Ocean - 10_ETSP_OMZ_AT15264 metaG | ecosystem: Environmental > Aquatic > Marine > Oceanic | place: Pacific Ocean | collected 2015-01-16 | reverse complement strand
TACACTAAAGTTATATTCTACACAGACAGAAGATACAGATATAAAGCATGACCCTGGCATATATGTAACACATCACTATACGTCGTATGATTTACAAACGAGCCATTTATTAAAAAATGACAGCTACACGTTAGTTAAGCTTGAAGAGGCTACAAAGAGAGCAGGTACACGTGCACCAGCTGCACCCGGAATATCTAGCACTACCGGTGGTGGTAAGCCAGCTGGAGATGGACCACATCCAGGTATTGTTATGTTCACTACTGGACATGGATATACAGATAGCTTCGACGGTTGGTCGGATGCACATTCGCCTCCTAGTCAGTTGAGTGCTATAGCGCCTGACGGGTGGGAGAAAGGTAGAGTTAGAATTGGCGTTGAAAGAAAGCAGATTGGTGCGAGAAAAGCAACCGGTGCACTAACCGTCAGGTATTTGATAACAAATACAAAGCCATCTTTTGCAGCTGAAAACGATTATACTATTGATTGGGACCCAGCGCAAAACGATAATGCACACGATGATGAAGCTGTTGGGTCAGGTGCATATAACTACGCGTACCAATCATTAGACTCAGAGGTTGCGTTTAACTCTGGAGCCGGTTTAACATATGAAACAGATCCGTTATCCGGAGAAGTCCAAACAATAACATGGGCTGATGGCGAACTTGGTGTCAAGTATATTGATATATATCATTGTAAGCTAGGTGTAACTGATAACAAGCAGGATGGTAATAGGTGGTACGGTGTATATCTAACAACATCTCAAAGTTATATTATGGGTATGAGTGCCACACCGGGAGCCAAGGGCCCAGGTAATACGAGAACTCCGAGTAAATCGGCTATTTTAGCTCCGTATACATCTGATTTCTCGACCGAGCGAGGTAATATAACATCGCCATTCTTTGTAGCGGTCAGCGGCTGGTCGCTTGGTCAAGCCGATTCAATATACGGATAATGTAGTTGCACGTTCCACAATTTTACTTTATAATATATGTAATGAAAAAGTTAGAAAAAAAGTTCATTCGCAATGGTTTTAAGCACGAGCAGGTTCGGCGCACCGATCGGGTGGCTATATATAAGCGATGGAAATATGGTGTCAATGACATTCATTACGAGGTTATTAAGATATCAAAACATAACGGGTATAAGCTTGGAGCATCTTTCGTCAAGTCCGCTGAAACATACCCTGGAGGTTCATTGTGGGGCATTCAAGGGTGGACGCATCAGACATTAGAGTCAGCACAATCTAAGTTTAAGGAAGTATGTCGTCGATTTAATGTCAAAACTAAAACAGTTAATGCAGTATAATGAGCACCGGAAAGGGGGACAAGCCGCGAAACTGCCATAATAAACGGTTTAGATCTAACTATGACAATATTGCATGGTCTTCAAAAAAGAAAAGAAAAAAAAGTAGTTGCAAGTCGCATAAAAGGATTGTAAAATATTATTGAAATGATTAAGAAATTAATAATCGTAACGTTAACATCAACATCTATTGGTTGCTTCGCACCAAGTAATAATACAGAACGTGGAGCAGCGCAAGGTGCAGTACTTGGGGGCATCCTAGGGGGCGTTATTGGTCACCAATCAGGTCGCGGCGGCGAAGGTGCCGCTATCGGCGCTGTCGGTGGCGCGCTTCTAGGCGGTGCCGCTGGTAATGCACAAGACAAAAAAGAAGGCAAAAAGTAGTTCTTTAACATAATTTGTCACGACGGTGACAAACCGGAAAGTAGCGTAACAATGGTTTGCAAGAGCCATAGCGCACCGAAACAAGAGGCAGGAGATCATCAATCTCTAGGAGCCGAGTAGTAAAGTGGTAACACAAAGCTATGATGTAAGTAGGGTACGAAGTGTTGTAGGGATAAATGATCTTTATCATGCCCCGAGAGTAGTTGCTGGTAATAAAGCAATCCAGTCTTTCCATTAATTTAGTGAGTCGCACAGCAAATCAGCTCCACAACTTCAACATTACGAGCTCAGTATTCGCTGCTTGTGACTCACTTTTTTTTGCTTGCGTTCCTGTACATGTGTTATTATAATTAGCGTATGATTGACTTAAATGAAGTAGGTCGAAGATTGTACTGTCTCATACGTGACCGTCGACTGACCGTAGATCCGAAAATACGAAATAATCCTAGAGCGTGCGCTGAGCTAATAGAGACTTTCGTACAAGATAATTTACCTAAATGCATTCCACAAAAAATTAAAGAGTATGAAAAATCTTCGTCAGCAAAATCTCTTGCTGACTGTAGCTGTTATGATAAAGACGACCTATATTATGCTTTCGACCTAAAGACGCACAATATTAATAAATGGGGAATGCCCAATATTGTATCGTATAAGAAATTAGACAAATTTTATAAAGACGAAAAGAACATATTTGTTATTATTCTAGTCGACTATCTTGTAGATGATGACGGTGTAATTATACCAAGATGTGCAATAGCTGGCCCAATCGAAAGTATAGATTGGAAGTACCTAGCAGTTCAAGGAACTCTTGGCCAGATTCAGATTATTAATGCAGAGAGACCTGGCTTGAGAAGCTACTACCCTGACCGGGATCAATGGATGTCTGAATTCTATAATCAGGTTCAGATCGGTATTAATAAGAAGATTCGGCTCTTAACAGAGGAACTGAAATATTTCGCTGTTTCAGCTTGAGGTTCCCCCGGATTTCCTTTATAATATATGTATAGTAAATGAGAGACGGTGAGTCGCTCGCAATTGAAAAAAAATATGAACTTAGGATTAAACAATAATACATTTACACGTGTTCAGGATATTCAGATCCCGGACATTTATTACAAGCGAATGAAGACAGGTGTCGGTCGAATTGACCGTGCCTTTGGAAACGGCTTTTTGCCGGGTTCAATCTTCACGGTCACAGGGTCACCTGGTGCAGGTAAGACGACATACCTTCTCCAGGTACTTGAGCTTCTCGCGAAACAAGGTTACAGCACCGCGTATGCTTCCGGAGAAGAGTGCGTAGAGATGATGGCGGTCAATTGTAAGCGGATTGGTGTTAAGAATGTTTTGATCTCAAACGAGACTAACATTAAAACACTGATTGATATTACCAAAGAGTATGATTTTCTAGTCATAGACTCGTTCGCTAGTCTAACTAGTAATATTAAGAGCTCTAGAGCTCATGAAAAGACTTGTATTCAAGAGCTATGTAAGGCCGCGAAAGCTAACGAATGTACGATCGGAGTAATCTTGCACATTAGCAAGTCTGGTCAATATAAAGGTAGTACAGTCATTCCACATAGCGTCGATACTGTTGTACATTTACATCGCGATTTTGTTGAAGGTCAACCTGACCGCTATGTGTCGTGCATGGTTACCAAGAATCGATTTGGACCAACATCCGAAACTACATTGCTGATGACTGGTACTGGTTATGATTGGAAATACCAGCCGCAGCCAAATAACGGAGCAACTGAAGCAGTTACACCTAAGTCGCGGCGTAAGAATACTGAAATGAATACTGTCATGAAGCTAGTTAATCAGTGCCCAGCTGGTATTACTTTAGCAGGAGCACAGGCTGCACTTAAAGAGTCGGCTCAAAGAGCTAGTTATATCTTACGCGAGCTGACAATTAGCGGTAAGCTCAAAAAGAGCGGTCGCGGACAAAGAGCGACATATAAAAAATAGTTGATTACTTCAACTTAGAGAATATTTATTATAAAATAGTTAAAAGTTTTTGCCTGCTAAGGCATGGTGCCCGGGGAGATCCGCGGGACAGGTCTTCTTCATATAAGCCTTCATGAAACACCTTAGCAGGCTCTATTATTTATTAAATATTCTTGATGAAAGATAAGAAAATACGTCTGTGTTGCGGAGGCAAGGGCTGCCCAACTATTGAAAAAAGCGGTAAAAACGTAATAATTACTGATGACAATGGTAATGTAGTTGTTATGAAAATTAAAGAAGCAGAACTTATTCGTAGTGCTCTGAAGGAGCTATGATGAGCTGGCTCATTTTATTATCATGTATAGGTTTAACTTGGATATTAAAATATGCAACTATTCTTAATTTCATCAGAAAACCTATTTGCTCCATACATCCGAAAATAGACGATCTCTTCAAGTGCGCCATGTGTCTCGGCTTTTGGGTGGGAGCCATACACGCAGTATTATTACATCATCTCGGAGCAGATCTACCTGTATTTGTATGGGTATTATATCCGTTCTCATCCTCAGCTCTCTGCTGGTTCTTTGACTGCCTGATTGATTATATACAAATGCAACAAATTAGGTTAGAGCGTGAATTAGACCTAAAGAAGCACTAGTCTATAGTGTTCTCTAACAAGTCGATTATTACGTATCCATTTATTTTCTGGAAAGGGCCCAGAGGATTTTTCTCAACAGTAATTTTATTGATATTCGGATTACCTTTATGGAGTACATACTGAATTTTATTATCTGTAGTAATAATAAGGATGGAGTACTTCCATCCTGTTTCTCTAGTAGTGCGTTTGAAGTTTAATAGATCTCTCCAAAAACCTCCCTCACGGGCTTGAAGGGTATTTTCAACAGTAAGCTCATACCCTCTACCGAGCTCGGCAGCGTCGAGCATACACTGAACACCTTCCGGTATCTTGAGAGATGCTGCTCTTCTGCCACCGATAAGACCAAATCGCCTTGCAATATCTAAATGAGTGAGATGCTCGACGTTTGGTATCTTGTGTACATCTATACCAATATTTTTAAGATCATCTAAGCTCTGCCCAGCGTGTATGTTCTTACCAATATCACTGATCTGAGTATACTGATCCCATTGACTATGAGTCACAGTAGTCTTTTTAGGTAACATGCCGGTACAACCAGCTGTTAAGAGCACTGTTAGGACAATAGCTGTATATCTTATCATTTTGTACAACGTTTCTCTAAAAGCATGTCAACTTTAGTTTCGATTGACTCTAGCTTTGTCGTCAAATCTGAGTGATTGTCTTTTAGAATATTATTTTCAGCCTGTAAGATATCTAATTGTTTATACAGGTCATTAATTTTTTCTGCTTCTTGATTGGTCATGTTATTCTTTCTTTGCGAGCATGATATTTCTCATTAATTGAGCACCTAGACGGATCTTAGTGGTACTGTTTAAGTCCCAAAACCCGTTCTTAGGAAATCCTTGATCCATATAAGAGCATAGATCAAATCTTGTCATGTCTCTCAAATCTTCGTCGATAGGTAATCCGAGAATATTGTCACGTTCTTCGTTAGGATAATCTCTAAGTTTTTCGATAAGGATATAAAACGTACCTACAATCCATAGAGCCCATTTCACAAACCATTGCCAGATACAATTACTCCAAGGCTTCATACTATTATTATATTAAGAATTATACTACAAAAAGCAACTATTATAGCTCCTCAATGCGCTTAGCTTTGTCATCAATAACGAGGTCGTTAGGCGGTTTAATGTAATTACCTTTTGACCCGGTTGATAGTTCATGGAATTTACATCCCCAATCTGTTAATTGTTTATGTGTATAATCCCAATAACATCTACCAGCTTTTTTAGACTTTGCTGATCCTCCCCTGGCAGTCCAGTATATGATATACCACCCATCATCATATAATTTGTTTACTTTATCAATTGATTCCTGTACCGGTACAGCCTCATCATACTGACGTTTGCCTGGATATGCACATATAGTCTCATCTATATCAACAAGAGCAACTTTCTGATTATTTGCTTCCCATTGTTTTGATTCGTGAAACTCTTGATTCTGTGCCGCTTCGGGGTGTTGACTTGTTGTGTTCTTCATAATTATTATTTCCTTTTCTTTTTATTGGATGAATGTTCAGGCATTACTGCTCGTATCTCATCTACTAGACCTAGTTCTTGAGCTTCGTCAGAGCTTATCCACCAGTCCTTACGCTCCCAATTACGTTTAATTTTATTGCGTGTAAGTTTTGACCTGCTGGTAAAGATGTCTAATATACGTTCTTCCATACGCTTGACAAATTTAACCTCATCTTCAATTTCATATGTTTTACCCCAAGCGCCAAAAGCAGCTCTATGAATCATCACCCATGCTTGTTGACCGACCCATCTAGTATCACCGGCTTGTAGTAATATACCTGCCATTGAGGCTGCATAGCCTAGAGTGCCTGTTGTAATGTGATGATCTTTATTTCGTAGATGCTGGATATAATCAAACAATTCAAATCCATCGATAATGCTTCCGCCCGGTGATGCAAAGATTATTTCCATATCACATCCCGGCTCGATTCTTGACCACTCTGTAAGTTGTTTCATGCATCCTGATACTGTACTTGAACTTACCTCTCCACTAAACCTATAAACAAAATTCTCTTTGTCTCGAGCTTTATCTTTTTTATGGTCTTCAATAGCTTTATCATATTCGAGGACTTTTATCTTCAAATCTAATTCAGCTTGTTCAGCTTCTGCAATAGTTTTTCTCGCGAGAGCTTCTGTGTTTGAGGTTTCAGCTTTAGTCTTCTTGATTTCAGCTGCAATTTCCTCTGGTGTTCTTTTTTCGCTTTCTTCACTCATAAATTTTTTTTGCGCCTTTTCCTTATACGTTCTTTGGCAGGGTTGATAATATAAGGTGTATAAAAATAATGCTTAATAAACCCACCTATAGGCTCTTTACCGATCCTCTTTCTGACTTTGTTCTCATATCTTGTGAACGGGCAGTCCATTTTAGTACATGCTGAAACAGATAAAAATGTCATTAATGGAAATACAATGTACCACGGTTGTAATCCCATTAAGCATAACACTGGAAGAATAACCATCGCACCTAAATTGCCAAGCACAACTATCCAGTGCAATATGACGATGAAATGTAGATATAAGTCATTTCCTGTGGGTAGGAAAGCTAACTTACGGTTTTTATTGAATTCTCCCATGAGTGTTCTGTCACTCCGTGGAATCTCCCGCGGATCTTTAAGTATTTAGACTAAGTGATAACTCTTTCCACCCTTTTATGTGATTACACGCTCTATCTTCTATGAGAACATCTGTTGATACTCTACCGGTGCGTTGTCTAAATCCAAATATCTTACTGATATAGGTTGATTTGTTTTAATCGCTTTAACTATTCGATGCTGACCGTCTAGTATTTTAGTAGCTTCCCCGCCACGACGAGTCACAACAATCGGGTAGCTTAGATCGGCATTATCAATTCTCTTTTCATCACGTGATACATTGATCAATAGATTCTTAAACTGACTAGGGTCTGTGTTTACCGGTTCGCTAGCTAGCTTCAGAACATCGCTCAGCGATATATTAATATCACCGTCTTGCCAGTGAGTATCAAGACCTTGCTCATAAGCTTCCCAGATTAGCTGACTATCGTTCACATAGTTATTTATGTGATTACACGCTCTATTCTCTGATAGTCACCATCTAGGACTTTACGACCGAGCTTATAGTTTCGTTGATCGTTGTTGTTTCGAATAGCAGCGAACTTCTCTTTGATCTTTATCTTACCATTGCGAAAGACTGCATCAGCTAGTGCTTTATCTTTCTTATCTTTGGTGCTCTCTGCTTTGAGAATAGCGCACATAATAACGAAGAGCTCTGTACCGATTTCTGTTATTCTAAATAGCAACAATTGCTGCTTATCTAGTCCGGGTCCATGTCTAAGCATAGAATGGAAGAGTGTACGAGCTAGCTTCTTACTAGCATTCTTGACGTACCGATGATGCTTATTGAGAGATAAGCTCGGTAACCATTGTTTAGGATACCACCATGCATAATGAAGACCAGCTCTAACAGCTGCTTTGAGTCTCTTCTTCATGGGAGCTCTACTGTTAACAACGTCACCTGCTATCTTAAGATGTGGATCGAGCGCTTCACGTGCGAGTATAAGTCTCATGATCTCACTCGAGCCCTCAAAGATTAGATTGATACGAGCATCTCTAAACATTCGCTCAATACCATCCGGCTCTTCGCCTCGAGCTATTAATGACTCATCTGTCTCATACGCTCTACCACTTTTCATCTGCATAGAGTTATCGATGATAGTCCAATAGGCCTCAGTTGCCCACATCTTAGACATTGCTGACTCTACTCTGATATCGCAATTCTTTCTGTCTACCAAATTGCTACAAAGCTCTACCATAGCTTCCATAGCAAAAGTATCTGCTGCCATACGCGTCAGTTTGTCAGTGATAGCTTGATGCTTACCAACAGCTTGTCCCCATTGCGACCTCTTCGATGTCCATTCACGTATCGTTTTAAGACAGTACTTTGATGCGCCAACACATATGGCAGGAATTGTTAAACGTCCGATGTTGAGAGTGTTTAACGCTACTCTCATACCTTTACCTTCAGCAAGAATAATATTCTTCTTAGGTACTTTAACGTCTGTGAACTTAACAACTCCATTGTAGAGAGCTTTAAGTCCCATAAATCTACTACGGTGAGTAACTTCGACACCAGGTGTATCCATCTCAACAATGAATGCTGTAATCTTCTTACCTGTACGAGCCATTACAGCAATGACACTAGCCTTAGTACCGTTAGTACACCAGAGCTTCTCACCATTAATAATATAATGCTCACCGTCTTCTGATAGCTCTGCTGTAGTTGTTAATTTAGATGGATCTGATCCTACATCCATTTCAGTCAATGCAAATGCTGATACGTCTCCCTTAGCGAACCAAGGCAAGTAATGCTCTTTTTGCTCGTCAGTACCGTACATTAAAAGGGGTTGAGGTATACCAATTGACTGATGAGCAGATAATAGCGCTGCAATATTACCACAAAAGACACCTGATACCATTGCACCCTTAGCGTAACTCATTTGTGATAACTCTCGACCTCCGTACTCATGAGGAATTTTCAGCGCAAATGAACCTATGCTAGCTAGCTTCTCGAATACCTCGTCGGGTATTTCGCCAGTCCTGTCAATTTCATCAGCATCAATTGTTTCCATTACTTGCCAGAATTCTTCCACGTAGCCGTCACCGACGACTCTGGAATATAGGTCTTGTTCAGGAAACGGACTGGCATTGTTTAAGTTTAATTCGCCAACAAATAAGCCACCAGCCAGGCTCTTCTCCTTCATTTCATCTCTTGCAGCTTCCGCGACCTCCAAAGCAGCTGCTTTACCTTTGGACATTTTAGATGTATCTATACTCATTTAACCCCTTTATTTATTATATGCTCTTATTAAATAAAATCAATGTTAGTATTAGGTCATAGAGGTTCAGGTTGGCACACCGGTAAGTTAACTGAAAATACAATTAGTTCGTTTGAGGATTCAAAAAAGAGAGGAGCTGACGGTATAGAAACAGATATTCGGATTACAAAGGATAATGTGTTAGTATTATTCCATAATAAGAGCGTCGGTAAGAGAAAACAAATTGCGGTTAATGATTTGACTCACAAAGAGCTCTCAAGAAAAGTAGGATACAAAGTAACAACGTTAAACGAATTGATCGATTGGTCAGATGATAATTTTCTATTAAACTTAGAAATAAAAGATCCTATAGCGGTGCCTGAGTTAATAAAAACGCTTAGAGACAATAAGACTAAACAGTATATTGTTTCATCTTTCTGGCATAACTATGTAGCTAAAGTATCGAAAGCTACAGATGTACCGTCTGCTATTATTATGTCATTGAGACCAATCTTACTAGAACCATTCTTACAATTACTACCAGTTAACGCTGATTATATTATATGGGATAAGGAATATTACACCAGCGAATATGCTATTAAATTCTCAAGATTCAAACACTTACTATACAATGTAGGTAATGAAGAGGTGAGAGGTGCTGATGGTGCTATCTCTGATAACCTGAACGCGCATTTAATTACTACAGTTGCTGATAACTGAGTTCTGTAATTGGATCTGTGTCGTGCGTGCACGGCCCTCCTCTGAATGGTGCCCAGCCTGTGCCCATTATCATTGCAAAGTCGATCCATTTACGGTCACTGACGATACCCTCTTCGAAGATCTTCCACGACTCATCAACCATAGCTTTAATAAGGATGTTAGCTGCAGCGGAGACATCTTGTGATACTTTCTCTCTTACCGCTCTTCCTTTTTTATACGAATAAAATCCCTTACCGGTCTTCTTGCCTAGCTCTCCTCGACCAATCCTAGCTACTAGTTCTTTAACTCCCGAGCTCTTTATCCTAAGGCGGTCTTCAAGATCAAGCGCTACATGATAACATACATCCAATCCTATCTCATCCATTAAACGAAACGGTCCCATAGGCATACCAAACTTAATCATTGCACTATCGATTGCTTCCTTCTTATAGCCTTCATCTAAAAGCTCAGCAGCTTTAACAAGATAAGGTACAAGTACTCTATTAACAACAAATCCTGGGCTATCTTTTACAACGACTGGTAGCTTACCAATACGCTGAACAAATTTTACAGCACGCTCAACCGTTTCGTCGCTGGTCTTGCTACCTCTAACGATCTCAACAAGCTTCATTTGATGTACAGGATTAAAGAAATGTATACCTACGAAACGCTCTGGATACTTCAAGCACGATGCCATGTCATCTATAGATAATGCTGATGTATTTGTAGCAATGATTGCATCCTTTGATAGCGTGCTCTCTAGCTGCGCTAGTACTTTCCGTTTAACATCTAACTTCTCAACGATTGCTTCAATTACTAGCTCGTTGTTGTATAGCGGTATATTATCAGTCGATGTTGATATTCTAGCTAAACCGTCTCTAGCTGACGATCTGTCAAACTTATGCTTCTGTACACCTTTAACATATAAGTCGCCAATCTTTTTTAGGCCTGCTGATACAGCTGCTTCATCAACATCCTTCAATAAGACGTTAATACCTCTAGAGCTAAGCCATTGCGCGATACCTGCTCCCATTGTACCTGCACCGACTACTACAGCTCTATTAACCGGATGACATATATCGAGAGTAGCGGTATTCAGCTTTTTACTTTCTTCTTGAAGTTGAAATATACGAAGTAAGTTCTTCATATGAGGCGTATTTGTAAGTTCAATAAATGCATCGACCTCGCTTCTAAAACAATCCTTGCGCGATATATCTGATGCTGACCGAACTGTCTCAAGTATCTTTATAGGTGCAGGATAATTACCGTTCGTTGTTTTATTGACGTTTTTAGTTGCTTGTCTGTATACGAGGAAAGGAGGTATAAAGCTTCTTTGAGATTTCCGTTTCAGCGATGTAGGGTTTCTTATAATACCTAAAGCAGCATCTACTAGATTCTCGCGATGCACAACCTTATCCACTAATCCTACTTTAAGAGCCGGCTTTGAAGCATATTGTTTGCCAGTTAGTAGCGCCGTTAAAGCATTAGGTAATGTAAGTAGCTCAGGCAGTCTTGTTGTTCCGCCCCATGCAGGTAATATTCCTAATGTAACTTCAGGTAGACCTAGCTTCGTCTTACTGTCATTAGATACAATTCTATAATTACACGCAAGCGTAAGCTCTAACCCGCCACCTAAACACATTCCGTGGATTGCAGCTACTGTTGGTATCTTAAGATCTTCAATGCGCTGAAATGTTTTATGGCCTCGCTCAATAACATCTCTTAATAAAGGCTCCCTCCATGGACTGCCCATGCTCAAAATCTTCGCCAATTCAAATAGATCAGCACCAGCTAGAAATATCTTATCTTTATTAGATGTAAATATAACTCCCTCAAGTTCATTGCTAGGATCATCTTTAGCATTTTGTAGAGCTTCGATGTCTGTTAAGACAGTATCAAGCTCCTTAAATAATTGATCGTTCAATGAGTTACTATTGAACTCTACTATAGCCACGCTCTTTTTACCGTGACCGTTTACCATTCTTGTTGTTATAGCATTGCTTTTAGCCATAGTGCGCCTCCTTGACCTCCTCCGACGCACAGTGTTGCGAGGCCGGAAGATAAATTTCTATGTTTTAATTCGTCAATCAGATTAATGACAAGTCTAGCTCCTGTTGCAGCTAACGGGTGACCTAATGCAATCGCTCCTCCATTAACATTGAGCTTGTCCTTTGGAACTTTCAGATACGACTGGCAGGCTAATACTTGTGCAGCAAAGGCCTCGTTTATCTCAACTAAGTCTGCTTCTGCTATATCGCGCCCTAATTTGTTTACAGCAGCGACCGGGCCGAGACCCATACGTTTCGGATCACATCCTGCATAAGCATAGTCATCAATAAGACCGATAGGTGTAGCTCCAGTCTTTTCTAAACCTTCTAGTGTCATTAGTAATAGTGCAGCAGCACCGTCTGTTACTTGACTGGCATTACCGGCAGTAATAGTACCTTCTCTTCTATCGAACACAGGCTTTAATTTAGACAAGCGCTGCACTGTCGCGTCGTTCCGCGGACCGTTATCTTCTATAATAGTTTTACCACTAGGTGAATTGATACAATTATTATTTGAAAGGAAGTACGGAGCTATCTGATCGGCAAATCGATTGCTTGCTCTAGCTGCTATGGCTTTATAATGAGATAACTCCGAAAATTTATCTTGCTGTTTACGTGTTATATTATATTCACGTGCTAATAGTTCTGCAGTGTGACCCATTCCCATGTCACATAAATTATCTACCAGTCCCTTCTTGAGCGCTACTTCAGGAGAGAAGTCTGAAGTTCTAAAAGAACATGCTGCTGCTAACTTCTGAGGTAACGTCTTAGATCTAGATAATTTAGTAAACTTCTTTACTGCATTTCTATTAAAAAGAAAAGGTGCCTGTGACATGCTTTCTACACCACCTACAAGGAACACATTACCTTTTTTATTCGCGGCTTTGTCACAGGCATAAGTTATTGCTTCAAATCCTGACGCACAGTTACGATGAACTGTTACAGCAGGCACACTCTCCGGTACGCCAGATCTGACACTTATTGATCTAGCTATGTTGCCAATTGTTGTACCCGGTTGATTACAACAACCAAACACAGTTTCATCGACGTCTTCAGGATTTACACCAGTACGTGTAAATAGTGCTTTTGAAGCAGAAATTCCAAGATATGCAGGTGGCTCATCTACAAAACTCGTACCAAACTTAATAAAAGGTGTACGTATACCGTCGACGATGTAAAGCATTGATAATATTTTAAGATGATATTAGAGAAAATCAAATAAATAATGTTAGTCATGCCATTTAATAAATTAGATTTTGATACTATTCTCAATCAGACGCATAATTATGACGTCGACGATTACTGTGAAGCGGATATTATAACTGAATTGTATGAGCCTGAGCTCAGGCCTGAGCTCAGTAAGGCAATATTTTATCCTAACTTAGCCGAGCACGATCATTTGCAGATAGATACAAGTCTACTTTCTAATGAAAATAATAATCATGATTGGAAACCAGGCATGAATCCAGCGTCGATGTCAGGATGGGAGGACCGCTCTATAATGTTCTATGTTAATGTGTTTACGTATCCGCCTGTAGAAGTAAGGCGCAACTTAGCTAGAGCGAGAACATCTATTGAAGGCAAGCCTAAGATGATTCCAGCATACCTTAAAAATCCTAATCACTATGATAACCTAAAGGCCGGTGACCGTACATATGCTAGTCCAAGAGATGACTTTCGACCCTTAGGTGCATATAATCCTGCTTGGGATGTTGGCAATATTGACTGGTCCGGATTTGTTAATGGCAATCCTCAAGAGAAGAACGGTAAAGAGTTACATGACAGTCTCCCACCGACCGTTCAGGATTTAGGGGCATTCGATGCGCTGTACAAATGGGAATACCATAAACGAGGCGAAGTCGAATCGCGAATACAAGCAGCTAAGCTGATGTATGCTATCTTAAGAAGAGAAAATAGAATAATACACAAGCAGGCTCAGCAATCAGGCTCAAGCGAATCTATACCTGGTGAGGATTTTGAAATAAAGTACCTGTTATCTAAAGAAGCGTGGACAAATTGTATGGAAGCTATTATGGAAGCTTTAATGGGATTTGATACTCAGGAAACAGCATTGGCTCACCAGCAACAAAGGTACTATGGACAAGGGCATGATGTTGTTGATAGACCTACCGAGATGGTACATTGCGATCTCTTGGATATTTTAGACCGTGTTGAAGGATTGTCGC
>Ga0098044_1001121_pt1 | contig 14042 bp, 13 predicted proteins | sample 10_taG_FD_75053 | JGI IMG/M metagenome (GOLD analysis project Ga0098044, IMG submission 75053) | Marine viral communities from the Subarctic Pacific Ocean - 10_ETSP_OMZ_AT15264 metaG | ecosystem: Environmental > Aquatic > Marine > Oceanic | place: Pacific Ocean | collected 2015-01-16 | reverse complement strand
TTTCTGGAACAGTTTCTGGTGGAGCTACTATATCTCAAACTGGAACAGATTTATCAGCTACATTTAGTATTGGTGATGAAACAGCATTTGGTGAAGCATTCCAGAATCTAATTTCATTTAGTACTGGAGAACCTGATTTCTTTATTTGGAATGAAACAGATGATAGTGAAACGTCGACATGGAAAAATGTTGATCCTGGATCAACAGATTAGGAGATAAATTATGGCAGATGACGCAACAATAAGTTTAACAGCAACAATTTTACCAGATGAAATTTCTAAGACTATTAGTGGATCTATGACGGTAACACCGGATGATACTAATGACAAATGGTATTACAAATTAACAGCAGTAACTACAACTAGTGCTGATTTAATTGCTGGTCGCTTTATCGATTATACTGCCGTTGATCAAGATACGGATATGACAGCGGTGAGTACAAGTGATAAAGTTAAATTTTTATTTATTAAGAACACAAGCACAGCAGACGGAATTTCTATCTGCTTAGATGGTGGAACAGCAGCTTATAACTTAGCTGATAGTATATTTATTGGACCATCACAATCATGGTTTGGACGACTTCCGAACGTGACAGTAGCAAATATTCATGCTATATCATCTGATGTAGGTGATGCAGGCGATGCAACAGCAAATGCTATTGTAGCTGCTTTAATAGACGATGTGGCATAAGGAGGAATAAATGGCTTCAACATATTCAAGTACACTTAATCTAGAGCTTCAGGCAACTGGAGAAAACTCAGGAACATGGGGTACAAAAATAAACAACAATCTTCAAAAGCTGGAATCAGCTACTAAAGGATATGTATCTGTTGCTATTGCTAGTACTTCTGATTCTTTAAGTGCATCTGATGGTTCAACAACTGATGAACAAAGTAATGCAATAATTAAACTTACTGGCTCACTTACTGGTAATACAACTATGCAATGTGAAGCTGTAGAGTCCTGGTACATTGTTGATAATGCAACAAGTATGGGGGCATATACACTTGGATTTAAACCAGCAGGTGGAACAGCAACAAATCTTGTCTCTAGTTCTAAGCATATACTTTATTCTGATGGATCAACTATGTTTGATGTACTAGAAGATGCAGGAAATATTAAAGCAAATGGAACATTAACAGTATCAGGTAACACATCTCTTGATGGAGGTACTTTTATTTTTAATGAATCTTCAGCAGATGTTGATTTTAGAATCGAAGGAAACGGCGATGCAAACTTATTTTTTAGTGATGCTGGCAATGATAGGATTGGAATTAAAACTGGTTCACCTTCAACAGAATTACATGTTGTAGGTGGGATTAAAGCCACAGGTGCAATAGACTTTGATGGTGGTGGATTTACATTTAATGAATCCGGTGCTTCTGTTGATCTTAGAATGGAAACAAACACATTAGCAAACGCTTTCTTTGTAGATGGCTCAGCTGATAAAATTGGTTTTGGAACAAGTTCTCCAGCTGGTGCTGCAGTAGAAATTAATCAAGCGAATTCTTCTGGTGCAATTGCATGTTTAGCATTGGATCAAGATGATACAGACGAACCTTTCATTAAGTTTGATGGCGATAGCCAGTCAGATACTTCAGGAAATATTACAACTGATACAAGTATTGGATCATTAACAGGGTATATTCGTGTTGATGTTGCTGGAACAGATCGTTGGATACCATATTACGCAACTAGTTAGGAGCTTTAATGCCGTTACAGAAACTGCAAGTAGCACCTGGTATAGATAAACAAAATACCGAATACGGTGCAGAAGGACGATGGGTAGATAGTGATAATGTTCGCTTTCGTTATGGTCAACCTGAAAAAATTGGTGGTTGGGAAAAAGTTTCAAGCGACGCGCTCTTGGGTGCAACTCGCGCTATCCTTACATGGTCCAGTAATGCCGGTGTTAACTACGCAATGTACGGAACTAATAAGAAACTCTATGCATATTCTGAGGGAGATTATGGTGATATAACACCAACGCGCGGAACAGGAAGCATAACAGAATTTGGAACAACATCAGGGTCAAAAACAGTTACAGTCACAGATGCATCACATGGATGTTTAATCGGTGATCATGTTACCATTTCAAGTGTTAGTGGAGATATTGGAGGCATTACACAAGCTAATTTACAAAATGAATTTGAAATATTAACAGCGGTTGATGATAATACTTATACAATTGAATCACCAGCTACGGCTTCATCTACAGCGACAGGCGCAACAGCAACAGCGACATACGAAATTAATTCAGGCCCACCAACATCTATTTATGGATATGGATGGGGTGCTAGTGTTTTTGATTCAACAGGAGATTCTACTAAAGGAACATTTAATGTTACTCGTGAAGGATTAACAGGCGCACAAGCTGTTAAATTAGTAGCAGAAAACTGGGCACTTGATAACTGGGGCGAAGATGTTTTAGCACAAAAGTTTGATGGTGGTTTATATTACTGGGATACTTCTGCTGGATTATCAAGTAATGTTGCAGAATCAACAACTGTATCATCGGCACCAACTAAATCAAGATTTATGTTAGTATCTGGTGATGATCGTCATGTTATTTGTTTTGGAACAGAGACAACTATTGGAACAACTACTACACAAGATAATATGTTTATACGTTGGTCTGATCAGGAAGATACAAATACATGGACACCTTCAGCAACAAATACAGCTGGATCACAAAGACTTACTGCAGGAAATAAAATTAATGCAGCTGTTAGATCTAGAGGTGCAATTCTTATTTGGACAGATACATCATTATACCAAATGCAATTTATTGGACCGCCTTTTACTTTTGGATTTAAACAATTAGGTTCAAATTGTGGCGCGGTAGGAATTAATGCTGCTATAGATATTAGTGGTATGTCTTATTGGATGGGTAATGATTCATTCTTCATGTTTGATGGTGCTGTGAAAAAAATACCATGCACTGTACAAGATCATGTATTTGATGATATTAATAAGAATGCATTTAATGAAGTTTTTTGTGCGTCTAATTCAGATTTTAATGAAATAGTATGGTTTTATCCATCAGCAGATTCACTTCAAATAGATCGTCATGTGACATTTAATTACGCAGAAAACTTATGGTATACTGGAACGCTTTCACGAAGCACTTGGGCCGACCGGGGTGTTTATCCAAATCCATACGCGACAGAATATGATTCTTCTGATTCTACTTCAACTATATCTACTATTTATGGAAACAAAGATGGAAGAACATTTATATATGCACAAGAAAAAGGTGTTAATGCTGCAGGTTCATCAATGACAGCATATATTGAATCAGGTGATATTGATATTGGTGATGGAGATCAACTATTATCTATTGCTCGTTTTATTCCTGACTTTAAAAATCAAGTTGGTAATGTTGATCTAACAGTAAAATCACGCTCTTACCCAGCAGCTTCACAAACAACACACGGACCATATGCAGTTTCAACTTCAACAGAAAAACAAGACACAAGAATAAGAGGAAGACAACTAGCACTACGTGTATCAAGTGATGCAACTGATGATGATTGGCGTTATGGTACCCTACGTTTTGATGGTAAACCAGACGGAATGAGAGGATAATATGTCAAAAATAACAGTACCACTATTACCACAAGCAAGAGAAGAATATGACCAATCACAAATGGCACAACTTATACAAACATTAGAACAAATGATTTTAGTTTTAAATACTACTTATACTCCTGTCACATTAAGTGATGAGGATGAACAAAAATCATGGTTTTTATCATAAATGGCTAATGCATATACAAATTATAAAGCTATTTTAACTACTAGTGAGCTTACTACATTATATACTGTAGGATCAGCTACAACAGCTATTATTAAATCACTGCGTGTGACGAATACAGATGAACAAACTGATTGTAAAATCAGGACATTTATAGTAGATTCTGATAGTGTAAGTTATACGTTAGAAACTAATAGAAACATACAAAAAGGCACATCTGAGGAATTATTTAATAGCTATTCTTTTTCAACTTCACCTGTAGTACTCAAGGAATCTGAGGCTATCAAGGTACAAGCGGAGAATGGTGGGGATTTACATGTTATTCTAAGTGTGTTAGAGGTAAGTTAATTATTGCAATGAGGGGAAAAAATGGCTATAAATGAAGATACTACCGTGCTAGCTGGAAAGAAGACAACTTCAGCACCAGATGTGGAAACTAAATCTACAATCAAGCACGCCACTACGGGGAAGGTTTATGCAAGTGAATCAGAAGCAGAAGCCGATGTCATTAACCCTGCAACCGATACAAAACAAGAGGATATAAAAAGAGACGTGGCAATAAGCGTAAATAAATTACCAGATATATTAGGGGGAAGTTCATAATGCCATTACCATTTGCGGCAATGGGTATAGGTGCCTTATTAGGTGGCCTAGGAGCAAAACAACGAGGTGGAAATTTTCTTAAAGGTGCACTAACAGGTGCAGCACTCGGTGGAGTTGGCGGAATGCTTGGCGCTAAATTTGGTGGCGGTGGCGGACCATTTGGATTTGGAAGTAAAATGATGGGATGGGCTGGACCTATGGCTGCAATTGGTATGGGAACAGAAATGATGGGCCAACAAGAAGCTAATCTACAACAAAAATTAGGACAACAAAGATGGTTAGATGAAGAAGAAGATAGAAGAATTGCAAGATTAAATAAATATGCAGGATATGATGTAACAGATTCTAAAAACTTTTTAACACCACAATCTTATTTTGGTGCAGCACGTGGTGGCTTAGCAGCACTTCCACATTATGCAAATGGTGGATTTCACGATGTTCCAATGGAAGAAAGTGGACCAACAATGGACCCTGAAATAATGCAAATACCAATGGGCCAAGAAGGAAGTTTTGAGGAAGAAAATGAAGGTATAGTAGGATTAGAACTTGCGGGATTAACCGATGAGGAAATGTCAGAACTACAAGCATTACAATCACTAAGTATTGTGACACCAGAAGGTGATCCAAACTATGAAAAAATTAAAATAAGATTACAAGAATTAATGGGAAGAATGAAGGTAGCGAAAGGTGGACACATTAATCGTCCTGGATATTTCCTTGGAGGACTATCTGGTTTACTTAGAAGTGGTAAAGCAGGTGATATGGCAGAAGAAATGTATGGTGAAGAACTAATAGATGATAAACCAAGTCCGGCAGCTCCTTTATGGATGATGGAGGAATGGATGAAGCGACAGGAAGAAAAAGATGAAGAACTAGAAGGTGTATATGATAGAAACCTAGAACAAGTAGAAGATTTTATAGGAGATCAAGAAGGTTTTGACTCTAGGTCATTAATGTTGGGACCACCTCGTGGTGAAGATACTGAAGATACTGGTGCTTCTGGTGATAGTAATAAAAAACTAAGAATGATATTAAACGCATTAAGGGCTACTACACCTATGGCACAAGGTGGACAAGTTAATCGTCCTGGATATAAGTTTGGCGGTGGAATTGATTGGTCACAAGTTACAGCGGGATCTAATACTGGTGGATTTTCTGGTGGACCAGAAAAGGTATGGCAAGCTAAAACTGTAGGCCAGAATGACCCAGGTTTATATCAAAAAGGATGGTTTGGAGGAAGTAGTCTAACTGATATGGGACAAGACATTAATAGAATGGTGGGAAACAGAAACACAAAAGGAACGGATTATTTTCAATCTTACCCAATAAGTGGAAATCGAGAAAAATTCTTTGAGGAATATCCAAACATACCTCAAACTTTTAATCCATTTGAAAATAAAATGTCCGATATAGAAGAGCAAAAACTTCTTTCTGAAGAAGCACCTGAAGGATATACTTATGCACAAGGTGGCATAGCAGATTTAGACATGCGTGGCGGTGGAGAATCCATAGGACCAGGCACTGGGACATCTGATGATGTACCTGCAATGTTAAGCGACGGAGAATTTGTAATGACAGCGAATGCTGTAAGTAATTTAGGCGGTGGAGACCGTATGTTAGGAGCACAAAGAATGTATAATATGATGAATTCTTTAGATCCTAATTCACAATCACCTGGAGAGATGAATGTTGCTGGTTACGGATGATAGATTGGAGATTTCTCACTCTTGATGACATTGAGTGGGTAACAAAAGTTGGCAAGCAAATGTTTGCCGATTCGGAATGGAAAGAAGGAGAGTACGATGCGAAGAAGATAGAAAAGTATCTTCATCATGTCGCAAGTCATCCCCTCTATATGTGTGGACTTATAGGGTTAAAGGATGATAAAAAGGCTGGCTTTCTCATAGGTCAAATTGGTGAGTATCGGTTTATGAATAAACTTATTGCTCGTGAAAATGAACTATGTATATTGCCGGAATATCGTGGGAGCATGGTTGCAATCACGTTAATGAAAAAATTTATAGAGTGGGCTAAAACGATGAAAGCAGACGAAATTTTATTTGAACCATCAACAAATGGTGATATAAATAAGTTTGATGCTATGGCTAAAAGGTTAGGCATGGAAGTGACTAGCAAAACGTATAGGAAAAAATTATGAGTTTACCAGGATTTGGAAATCCAAGTGTAGGAACACCTCCTACAACAGCGCAACAATCATACCAAATGGAAGCACCTGAAATTCAGGCGCGTAAACTTGGGTTAATGGATATTGCGGGAAAATTAGCACAAGGACAAACTGGTACATACAAAGGATTACAAATTCCAACACAACAACTGGCTGGGTTTAATCCACAACAAACACAAGCATTTAATTTAGCATCACAAGGTGTGGGTTCTTATCAACCTTACATGCAACGAGCAGGTGCTTATGCGGCAAAAGCAGCAGATCCAACATCATATAAAGATTTCTTAAATCCTTATCAAAACTATGTAACACAAGGAATTGAAGATCAATTTGCAAAAGCACAAAACCAAGCATCAGCTCAAGCAGTTCAAACTGGAGCTTTTGGTACAGAGCGTGAAGGATTACAAAGATCAGATTTACAATCACAACAAGCGCAAGCTGTAGGACAATCATTAGCACAAGGTTATGGCCAAGCACAACAACAAGCACAAAATGTTTATGGACAAGCAGCTCAACAACAAGCAGCGTTAGGTGCACAACAACAAGGTCTTGCAGGTCAAGATATTAACACTCTTCTACAAACTGGTGGAAGACAACAGCAACTTGGACAACAAGCGTTTGATGCTGATTATAGACAAAAATTACAACAAATGTACGAACCATATCAACGATTAGGATTTGTATCAGACATCTATCAAGGTGCTCCAACAAGTGCTTCATCATTGACAATGGCAACTACACCACAAGCCAATCCAATGTCACAAGCAATTGGAATGGGAATTACAGGGTTAGCAGCATATCAAGGATACCAAAACTCACAGCCAACAAGTTAAGGAGATAAATGAGCAATACACTTAACCGTCCTATGTTTAAGCGTGGACCTGATGGTCAGATGAGAGAGGCACATTTTTGGGGTGGCTTAGCAGGCATTCCTACAATGTGGCGTCAAGCAAAGTTTGCAGCGCCTAAATTTTCAAATATTGGATACAATTGGAATAAAGGAATGGCCAAATTAGGTGTTCCTAAAGTTACACGTGATGGATGGAAATTATCAACAGGACCAAGAGAAGTAAAGCCAGTTGATTATAGTGGATTAAATATAGGTAAAAGTGGTCCAAGAAATTATTCTATTATAGATGAAGCATATGATGCACGTATGCTCGATTGGAGAAAGAATTTAGATTCTTTAATGACCAAGCATGGTGCAAAAGGATTAACTTTTAAAATGATGCCACAGGAAGTAAAAGATCACTGGGCAAGAATTCCTCGTATGCCTACAGGAAGAAAAAGATTTGAACAAGCAGGATATGGTATTGGTGTACCAATGATGCATGGATGGACAGCAGGTTATCCTGATGATCCTGAAGCTAATGCAGCAGCTGACGGTGAAACAGCAATAGAACAACCACAAGAAGGAACACAAGGTGCAGGTGTTGATGGAGCAAACACAACTTATAATGGCGAAGGACCTACTGGTGGACCTATACCAGAAACAAAATCAGAAATTGAAAAAGACCCTGATAATAACCAAGGATTTGATTATGATGGTGCTGAAGATTCAGAATATGTATCATCTGATAGACAACCAGGATTATTTGGTGAAACAGGAAATGCTGGTGGCATGCCGGAAATAATTGACGATGCTGCTACAATGGATGATAGTATTTCAAAAGAAAGTATACTTAAATACAAACAAGAATTAAAAGATATTATTGGACCAGAAGATAAAACAACAGGCTCATTACTTCTAATGCAATTAGGATTAGGAATGATGGCAGGTAAATCTAATCAACCAGGATTTGCTGGTTTTGCAGAAATACTAGGAAAAACTGGACAACAAGTTTTACCTATGTGGATGGAGCACATGGCAAATAGACGTAAAGAAGATAAAGAAATTTCACTTGCGGCTTATGAAATGCTTCGTGAAGACCGTTCAGCAAAAAGAAAACGTGACGAAGATTTAACTGATTGGGTATGGAAAAAGGAATACGAAAATATGATGAATCCTCCAGGTGTTATGTCAAACATTATGGTTAAAAAAGTTACAGATTTAGGAAATGGTGAAACAGATGAGAAATGGGAATTATTAAAACAAACTTATAGTAAATCTTCTGAAGCAATGGAGATTATGAATAACCCTGAGAAGTATCCTCCATCTATGTTTCAAATTGTTCCACTTAATATATCTGATGCTGGAATGATTGCTGGTGGACTGTCAGATCCTAAAGGAAAATGGACAGATTCACAACGTGGTGAGAATGCACAGCTTGCAACGACACTAGTTAAAAACATTCCACAAATACTTGACTTCCTAATGAACCCACAAGTTGGACTTCATTCAGGAAACTTTAAAACAGGTTATACTGGTAAAGTTATTAAGGGACTTAGATTCTTAACGAAGGAAACTAACCAAGCACTTGACGCTATTGGAATTAAAAGTCCAATGTTAGGTGATATGTATAAAGGGATGTATGGATTCCTTGGATCTAATTCATCAGCTTATATAACTGAATTATCAAATACTGGTGGATTAGCACCGGCTGGAAATCAGATGTCTGATCGACATTCTACATTAGGAAAAAATGATATTTGGTATGGTGAGTCAGAAGTTAATGGACAAATGGTAGAAGGGGAATTTGCAACAGAACAGTATGTAAGAAGTTTAACAGATAATTCACTTTATGATATTGAAGATCAATTAACTAATATGATGGGTTTCTTAATGGCACGTTTGAAACAGCCTACAGGACGTCTACTTGCTGATACAATTCAAAGTTCAATTAAAGAACAAGCACCTCTTGGTGGTATGAAAGACCCTAGACAAGCGGCTAACCAAATGCACCACTTTGTTAAACGTTTATACGAAGCATATGTAAGACATGCTAAAATTGGTGGTATGGATATTGAAACAGAATGGCAAGGATCGTTTGGAAAAATGTCTATATTTGATTATGAAAATTCATATAGAAGTTTTGTTGGACAAGAAGGAATGGGACAACCAGGAATTGATTTCTCTTTATTAGGAGGACAATTCCAAATGAATAATACACAAAGCGCACCTGGAAATATATATTCAGGAACAAACAATGTTACTCTTGATGGACCAGTTCCATTTGAAGATCTTATAAATAAATGGTCAGGCGGAGAACAATCGTTTGGTGATCAATCATATCAAGGACAATAATGGCTGATCGAATTAAATTAAACCCTTTCTCAACAGATCAATTATCAACTCTTATTTTAGGAGACGCAGGTAAGCCTAAGCATATTGGTGCTAAAGATAAAGACCTTACTAAATTAAGACAAGGTGTACCTATTTCTGATGCGGAATATAGAATTGATCGCATAAGAGAAAATACAGCTAAAGCAAAAGATGCTGTTCTTGGAGGATTCTGGGATGCTGTAAAGGGTGGTGCGTCTACAGTTTATGATATTTATAATTATGGCCCTAGAGGAGTTCCACAACATATAAAAGAACAACGTGCTAAAGAAGCGAAAGCATCACTTGATGCGATAAAAGCAGATGAAAATCTTCAAATTGCATTTGAAAAAGCAAGAGAAAATAGACGAGATATAAGAACAGTGCGTGCAGAGATTGCACAGATCATTGCAGCAGCACAAAAAAGAGAAGATAATAAACCAGGAACCGTGAACCAAGGACAACTTGAAGCTGACCTTGTTCGTTATGCACAACAAAATGGATACACATCACGCGAGATTCAAGGTGGTGAAGATGTTGATGTAGATTTAATGCCGGATCCATATGGATTAATGACAGATCAACCAAATCCTTTTCCTGAAGCAGAAAACCTAGCGAAATTTGGTGCGGGTGTAACTGGAAATATAATGGGATATAACATGTCCAAACACTGGGCTATTGCACAACCTTCAGCCATGAGAACAGGAGCACAAGCTTTTGGATCAGGCGTAAAAGCAGGAATGAAATTTTGGAAAGGTGGACCTTACTGGGGTAGAATTCTTGGAGCATTAGGTGGTGGTCTTGTTGGTGTATTAACAGCAGATTATGGATATGAAACAGCATTAGATGTTGCAAATGCTAGTGGAGCATTTGGAGAAAAAGGAATTAATAGACCAGGAGTTGCGGCAAGAACACGTGGCTTATTAAATACTGCTGAACTAGAAACAAAACTTACACTTGGAACTGGATATATCGCGCCTGGAATAAATCAAGTTAGAAATTTAACACGTGCAGGATTAGGTGCAGGTAAAAATCAAATGCCTATGGCAGAACTTGGTGGTGCTTTATCAGACAAATTTATTAAAGCTGGTACATATGGTGGATGGCAAAAATTAGAAGGTGTTAAAGATCCAATATTAGGTATTACTGATATTAGTAGATTTAGAGCTATACAAGGTATACCAAATATCCTTGGTAGATTTCCATTTATTGGTGGAGGTATTCAAAAGAACCTTGCACAACGTGCAGAAAAATTAAATGTTATATTAAATGATATGACTGATAGGATTGCTCCTTCAATTGGATATCATCAATTATCAGAAGCTGTTGTTGCAAGTTCAAAAACAACAGTTGGAAAATTAGCCAAAGAATTACAAAAATTAAGATCTGAATGGTTTTCACATGCAAGTGCACGTGGAGCAAATGTTAAACTTACAGGAAGTGGTTCTTTAAAAGACACTTCTCCTCATGGAATTATAGAAGAATTTAAAGCATACATAAATCAAATAAAAGGAAAAGGTGTTGATGGAACACCACTACCTGGTCCAACAAGAGATAAGTTGGATGATTTCTTTAATAAACTTTTACAAGAACCAGGATCTGTTACACTTGCAAGAGCTGATGAAATATTAAGTGAGCTTGGAACAGTGATGAGAATGGGTGGTATGAAAACAAATGCCACAGCAATTAATTTTGCAGAGAAATTTACACAATCCGTTCAAAACGCTATGCGTGGAGTTGACTTAGGTGAAGGTGGAAAAGCTGCACTTAAAAAATATGATGATTTATGGACTCAAGGAAAATTATTAATGGAGTCTCCAGTCGCTAAAAAATTAGGTCTATCAGAAGAAATGCTTTACGGATATCAATATTCACTAATGAATAAAGGTGTTAAGTATGCAGATGATTTATTAAATACAGCTAAGCTTCTTGAATCACCAGATGCTATGAAAAATTTACACACCCTTGTTGGCCCCGATATTTTTAGAGGGATGATGAGACGACATGTCATTAACGCATATGATAGTGCACTTACAACGTGGCCTGGTAAATCTTTTATGGACATGAATGTTTCAGATCTTGCTGGACCATTTGCATTTAAAACAAGAAATTTAAAAAATTTACGAGGTGGTGAAACAGCATTTGGCGCAGAAGGTGCTGCTAGTAAAACATTTACAGGTGGACAAGTTGCAACAAAATCAATTGATCCTGTTAAGTTTATTAAAAATCTTGGATTAGATAAACAGACTGGAATGGATAATAGATTATGGAAAACAATTGAAGAAGGATTATCTATAGCTCAAAAAGGACAACCAGGAAAAAACTTACCTAAATGGGCTAAGCATTTTGATGATGAATTAATTGATGCAGGGGCTAAAGCAGAAACAATTAAAGTTTTAGGAAACTCACAAAAAATTATTGCTAATCCAGGTTTTGTTACAGGAAATGATTTAAGAGAATTTGCACAAATTCTTGAAAGTTCATTTAGAAATGGAATACCTGATATTAGTACATTCATTGCAAGAAGAGCACAAATCTCTGGACTAAAAGGAGCACTACGTGCATTTATGCCGGGCCTTGGAATGACAAAAGCAGCTGGTTATGGTGCCGCAGCTGGTGGAGTTGCGCCTTTTGCTAGCATGATACATGGTGTAGCTTTTTCATTAATCGCAAGACAAGGTGGTAAATCATTAACTAACCCAGTTAACTTAAAAGCGTTTAATCAAATATTAAGAGCAACTGATGAAGATATTGCTAATTTATATAAGCCATGGACGTATGGTAAGTTTGGAACAGCACCTAAATCAATTGCAATAGCTAATGCTTTAAGAACAATTGGTGCAAACTTTAATGGTGATTTAGATGAATTAGAATTATCATTAGCTGATGTTGAAAATAATCAAAAAAGAAGAACACAGTATTCAAATTTTAGATCTGAAGTAGATCAATTAGCTGGACAAGGAGAACAAACAACTGAAGAACGTAAGAAAAACATCTTTGAGAAAATGAAAGAAGCTCGAAGACTTGAAGAGATCCGTAAGGAGTCGCTCACTCCTACGGTAACTGGTGGTGCTGATGTAGGATCAGCTTCACCAATTTCTAGCCCAACGTCTGTAGGTGCTACTACTAATTATGGTGGTGGCACTACAGGCTCATCTATTGCTAATAATACAACGATGAATGCTGGAGCAGCGGCTAATTTATATGCAGGAAATACTGATGCTGCACTAGCAGCGCAATTTGGTACGCCTACTGGACCAACACAACAAATGCCTACAGCAGCAAGAGGAGGCATCATTTCATTGGTGAGTTAATATGAGTATAAGAGATACAGTTTGGATAGTAGGAATAATCTTGGCCCTTGGTGTAACATGGGGAATGACATCACAACGTGTCTCTGCAATGGAAAAAGACATGGACCGTATGGAACAAGCCATACAACTATTTACTAAAATAGAATCAAGAATCGCTGTCATAGAGGCAGAGGTTAAAAATATAAATAAAAAATTGGATAGGTTATAATGCAAAAAAATTATCAAAAATGTTTAGAAACAATACTTCATCATGAAGGTGGATATGTTAATCACCCCAAGGACCCAGGTGGAGAAACAAATCTTGGTGTTACTAAAAGAGTTTACGAAGAACATGGTGGCACAAAAGACATGAAAGATTTAACAGTTGAAGACGTAGCACCAATTTACAAAAAAGGTTATTGGGATAAAATGAAATGTGATGATCTACCTTCTGGCTTAGATCTATGTGTATTTGATTTTGGTGTTAATGCTGGTCCAGGTAGAGCAGCAAAATACCTTCAAACACTGGTTCTCACAAAAGCTGACGGCGGGATTGGTCCTAACACATTAGCAAAAGTAGAAGAATACATTAACAAGTTTAATGTTAAACATGCCATCGAACATTACCAGAATAATAGACAAAAATACTATGAAGAGTTATCTACTTTTGATACCTTTGGAAAAGGTTGGACAAGAAGGGTAGAAGAGACTACCAAATTAGCATTAGAAATTTAGTATAATTTGTGGTATAATATCCACGTGCAAATAATTCAGAAATATAATTACGCAGAACTTAAACGTCAGGACGGTGATACTAGATTGTATTTAACACCTGATGGTGAGTCTTTACCCTCAGTTACGAGCATACTATCTAAAACGAAAGATAAAACGTTTTTAAAACAATGGCGTGCAAAAGTAGGCGATAAAAAAGCAGAGGAAATCATTAAGAGTGCTGGTCAGATTGGCACCGCGCTCCACCTATATATAGAACGTTTTGTGAACGGA
>Ga0098044_1001119_pt1 | contig 14062 bp, 14 predicted proteins | sample 10_taG_FD_75053 | JGI IMG/M metagenome (GOLD analysis project Ga0098044, IMG submission 75053) | Marine viral communities from the Subarctic Pacific Ocean - 10_ETSP_OMZ_AT15264 metaG | ecosystem: Environmental > Aquatic > Marine > Oceanic | place: Pacific Ocean | collected 2015-01-16 | reverse complement strand
TAGGTCCTGTAGGTCCCGCTCCTCCTGTTGCTCCAGTTGGCCCTGTAGGCCCAGCTCCTCCTGTTGCTCCAGTTGGCCCTGTAGGCCCAGCTCCTCCTGTTGCTCCAGTTGGCCCTGTTGGTCCTGTTGGTCCTGTAGGACCCTGTGTAGGATTGCATAGATCCCCATCTATTGCGTCCCCCTCAGGAAGCTCCACAATTCTATACTCCCCATCTATGAGCTTTAAGACGAGGGGATACCGACAAACCATTAGGCTACCTCTTCATCTTCTCCTGCTTCTTTGCGCTCTATTTCTTCTTCAGAAGGAGTAAGATTATGTATAAGCTCTTCCATATCGACTAAAGCATCTATAAATTCATCTTTAGTCATAGGAGGGGTTGGCTTCTCAGCTTCAAGATCTCCTTCTTCAGGAGGAGCCTCTTCTTCTGGGGCCACCTCAGTCTCTTCAGCCTCTTCAGCCTCTTCTTCAGCCTCCTCCTTAACACACTTTTCATCATCATCATCTTTCTTCTTAGGCTTCTTATCGTCACCCTCTTCACCGTCTTTCTTATTCGGCTTCCTTGCTATCTTATGGGTATCATCCTCATCATGGGTCTCATTATCAGGATCTTCTTCATCTGCCTGGGCCTTTTTTCTAGCCTTCTTTTCCGCAGCACCTATCTTTTCATCTTTATCATGTAGCAACTGTAGCTTTGCTTCCTTAGCTTTTTCTAAGAGTTCAGCAGGAGATACTTCCCCATCAAAAATTTGATCAAAAGAAAGAGTTTCTACTAGAGTGAAATCGTCACAGAAGTCATCATACTCGCAAGCATCAAAACAATCTTGAAGTAAATCATTAACATCAATCACCTCTACTCCATTCTTCTCCTTAAGCAACTTGCTAACGTCCCCTAGAGCATCTTTTACAATACTCCCCTTAGGAGCGAGCCTCGCCAGAGCTTCAAAGATTACTACTTGTGTAGAAGCTAACTCTGCGAAAGTGGCACACTCTTTCAAACTTTGAACATTAATCCCATACTTTTCATTCAATAAACTGGAAACTACCTCCTTAAGAGGCTTTTTCATTTCGAAAAGAGTAGAAGCAAAAGTCTTAAGTTCTTTCTCTGAAATTGCGTTCTCATCATTTAATCCAAAGGCATTATTAATACTTTCAAAAAGTTGCTTCTTGGTTGCCAAGGCTAAGTAAGGAACCTCCATAACTGCCTCGACTAATGCCTCCAGGATCGTAGTTTCTGACTGATCAAAAATGAGAGCAGCTAGACTTCTAATTTTTCCATTAGTAGCCCATACGTCTTCAAAATTTTTCTTGGACTCAAGAAGCTCTTTCTTAACCAATTCTTGCTTACAGATTAGCTCATAAATAGATTTATTTAATCCCTTAGAAATGGTATAGGAGTTATTTTCTTTCAGAGTTTCATATGTAAGCCTAGGGAAATCAAAGGCTTTGGAGATAGAATTGGACAGCTTTATAGCATTTTCAATTTCTTGCACTTGCTGAATTGTCTCTTTCTCTTCAGTAAGGAAAGAGGTAAATTGAGGCATCACTTCCAAGAATCGTTGAAATTCTTCAGTCTTTACAATATTTTGAGAATCAGAAAAAAGATCACTTTTCTCTTCTAATCTACCTTTAACATTTTCAAATTTAAGTCTGCTTTCCCATAAAGATAAAATATCTGTAAATCTTTCATCTGCCCTCCCATATTGATTAGAATTAAGGTTTCCTACAAAGGAGGAAACTTTCTCATTCACGTAGGAGTCAAAGGTCTCATTGTTGGTGAAAACACTGGAATCTTTAATCTTAATATTATTTAGAGTAACATCTACATCGAGGTCATACTCTCCTGTGAGGACACTACCACTTTCAGTAAGGTAGGCTACTTCCCTTTTCTCACTATCAATAGAAAAAAGTTCTACATTTTCCCGTAAAGATCTCCCTAAACAATCACCAAGTTTTAGTAAATTGGTGATAGTGGAATTTCTATTTTCAAAAAGATAATCAAACATTTCTAACTCCTTATCATTATAAGCTATGGGTATATAGTGAATTTATTTACCCCTTTTTTATGTGATTTTTTACATTTCTAGTAATTATTCTATCAATAGTAGCAATTCGCTCCTTGCTCACCTTAGATTTTCGTGTAACCTTCTCTCTCAACTCATGCAATGTCTTGAGTCTTCGAGTATTTATACTTTCCTTTTTTTGGAGTTCCTTGGCTCTGTCATGGTCAGCAGCCTTACCCCCCTCTTCACGCGCAGCATCCTGATCTTTGCCTGCTTGATCTCGATCCATGTCCTGATCTTTGCCTGCTTGATCTATACCCGCAGCACCAGCCATCTGGTCTTGCTCTTGTTCGGCTGCTTCTGCTTGCTCTTCTTCCATTTCGCTCTTGGTATGTTCAATTTGCTGGTCAGTCATATCATAGAACTCTTTGTAAATAGTAGATTTGGGAAAGAGATTAAGCCCCACAACACCTTGAACCACGCGAACTTTGGCCTCATCTATTTCCATTTTCCGTTTAGTAAAAGTATCACTAGGATCAGGAAGTTGAATTCTTATTCCCTTAACATAAGATGCGGGATATCCCATTAGAGCTATGTGTCTCCGAGCAATTTGTTCTAATCCAATTTCAACTTGTTGCTGGACCCTACCAATAACTCTAGCAAATTTAGCATCTAATTGAGATAAATTAGCTTTACGCTCTGGAGATTTATCCTTCTCTACAATGTAATCCTTAGGAACTTTTAGAGCAGCCAGAAGCTTATCACGGAAATAACGAACATCATCCACCTCACCTAGGTTCTGAGCCCCAGGTAAGGTTTCGATCTTAGTCCCCTGATTTCCCCTAGTGGGAACAAAGAAATCTTCATCTGCGCTTAAAGGGTTATATCGAGCATCAATAGTGTTGCTATTAGGATCATAATACTTTTCTTTCTTAAACTTTTCTTTAACCTTCTCCATAAACATCTCAGCCTTCGTAGCTGGCATGTTAGCAACATCAATATAGAAAATTCTCCGCTCGGGGGCGCGAGCAAGCCTATAAATAAGCATTGCATCTTCCATCAACTTGAGAGAACGAAAAACTCTTACCGCTAATGCCGCAATAGATTTCCCGTAAGGATAATATCCTGGATCCGAAGTCCTTAATCTAAAATGAACAATCTGATTCCTGTCCAAGGTAATATAAGTAGTGCCTACCATCAAGTCTGCTGCGCTACCATATGCTGACCAATCTGCCTTATCAGGAATCTCCTGAAGGAAATCAGTTAAATAACCATATTCATTTTCAACTCTAATAATAAAATTAGGATTTAAAACCTTTATTCTTTGAATCCCTTTTCTGGGGTTATTAACATCCAAGATTGTTTCCATGAAACAGTCTCCGTATTTAACTGTATTTCTAATAATATCCCAATAATGTCGATCTAACTCTATGTTATCAAACAATGTATTAACTTCATCAACCATCATTTGGTGATCACTAAGAACTGTCCATCGCTTATTTCTTAAATTCTTTTGTGTAGAATCATCAGCATAGATATCAAAAGCAGTTCCAATTTCAGGATAATCATCCATTTCCTCAAATCTCTTATATCGCTCTCGTCTACTTTTTTCAATTTCAGGAAGTTGAAGAGTAGTCCTATTTGTGGTTCCAATAGCTGGAAGTGTAGTAGGGCTTACAACATCGGCATTCTGAACGGTATCCCCCGCCAAGGTAGCTTGAGGAGTAACACCATCATCAGCCTGTTGGGCAACATAGGGAGCAGCTTTAGTAGCAAAAAATCTAGCTAAAAATTGCCCTAGTCTTCCTGTGGGATAAAAATAAGGCCCCATACGACTATCAGGGCCTCCAGCCCCGAACGAAGTGTAGCCTATAGAATCCTCATCTACTCTTCCATTCTTTTTTATTTCATCAGCCATGCAATATCTTCCTCTATTTTATCATAGGCAACTGTTCGTATGGGTTCTACTAATTTTTTCTCTGATTCCCCTTCACCTGCTGTCATTTCTAAAGGTCCATCTCCTGCCATAGTATGTAGTAGATGAGTAGTGATAGCTAAACTCATAATTAGATCATCATTTTTACCTTCATCTGCTGTTATTTTCCCATTGTCATCTATAATAAATGTAAGTAATTCATCAACAGTTCTCTTTGAGGCTACCTTTATAAAATTATTTCGTATATATTCTTCCATTCGAGCAAGAAGCTCTTCTCTGTTTCTAGTAGTAATTTGAATTCCGAAATCATTTTTATCATCTAACCACAAATTATCATATTCAAAAATATTAAACATCCAATCAATAAGATTATTACCTATCGTATTTCTTTCAATAATCACTAAAGCATTATTATATAGATTAGCTTCATTAGTTAAAATCTTAGCTAACTCATTAATGGGGGTCTTATTTGAATAAAACTCTGCAACCTGTTCTCCTGTGTAGCTATTGATTATATGAAAGGCTGAGTAATCTCTATCTCGGCCCAAACTGACATCCACCCCTATTAAATATTCATGCTCAGGAGCAGCCTCTTTCCATACCCGCATTTTATTATTATATTTAATATAATAATCATCATCCAAATCTTCGACAAGCCTCTTCAATAGATACCCTTCTAAGTAAGTTTCACCTGTCCCTAAAAACTCACATTCATATTCTTGGAGCCATTGTTTTAGGGGCATATTAGCTTTGGTAGTTTTTTCCCATGTATCAACATCCAACCCCTTTTCTTCCATTTCTGTGTATAACTCTGTGAACCCATCATGACGTTTATATTCAGGATGCTCGCGCCATTCAATATCAATACGATTAAAGGAATTACTCTTATTCTTGGCTCCATGATATACATCGTAAAACCAATTACCAACACCATTTACAGTAGAGAGGACGAAGGCTCTACCACCAGTGGAAATGATAGGATATACCGCAGCCCAAATAGTATCAATATTGTCAATGAATGCTGCCTCATCAATGATAAGGAGAGATCCTGCCAGGGAACGACCTGACTGCTTTCCCGAAGGTCGAGATTTGATACCCGATCCTGTACTAAGTTTTAACGTATGCTTGTTATCTTCAACTATGCTGGGACGAATAAAGGGAGGAAGTTCATTATACATAATTTTAATTCTGTCAAGAACTTCCGTAGACTCAGCATCTCCTTTGGAAAGAATAACCACTTGTTTGTGCTTTTGAAAAATAATCATCCAGAGAGAGTAAGCAGCAGAAATAGTAGTACACCCTGCTTGACGAAACTTTCGGAGGATATTAAACCTATGAGTCTTAACCTCCTCAAGAATTCTAGTTTGAAACGGATAGAGCTTAAAGGGGACAAGCCCACGAACAGGATGGGTGACCTTTACATAACTAGAAATAAAGTAAACAGGATCATCCTTACACCGTTTAAACTCTTCAATTAATTTTGATTCTTCCATAAATATATTTCAACTTAGCTATTATAGCTCATGAAGATTTTTGCAGTAATCTGTACTAGAGATAAGGAATTAGGAACTGTTACATCAGAATTAGTCCATACTTTATCTAGCTATGGAGTGAACATTAAGCTTCTAACTGCCCAAAATTCTATATTTGAAGCCTATCAAAAAGGGGTGGATAGTTGCTCTGCTAATGATGAAGATATTATTATTTTATGTCATGATGATCTTCAAATTTTAAGCACCAAACCTCAATTTATAGCTTCGTTAGTAAAATGTGCATACTCAGAGACAGGGATAGTAGGGCCTGCGGGGACTACAAATTTAGGTGAGGATGCTGTATGGTGGCAACAAGGAAGATGGCAAGCAGGATTTCATAGAGGTCAGGTAAAACATTTTATTCCTTCCGAGACAAAAGATTCCCCCACAATTGACACAACTCATTATGGGCCTCATGGTCGAGTGGTCGCTTTGGATGGTTTATTTCTAGCAGCCCGAAAAGAGGTATGGGACCATATAGAACTACAAAAGCCAAAATATTTTGAAGGAAAGTGGGATTTCTATGATATTCATTATACTACAAAAGCCCACTTATTAGGATATAAAAATTTTACTATCCCCCTAGATATGATTCATCATTCAGGAGGAGAACTCGTAGGGAGAGACTCCTGGCACAAAAATAGAGAAGCCTTTATTTCTCACACTCAATTACCTTTAAGGATATAAGATGGAAAACAATTTTGCATTTTTTCACGATTTTTTAATATGGTCACTAGTTTGTTTTGGAATTACTTTTTCCATTACTCACTCAAAAGTATTTGAACCTGTCCGAAGATTAGCCTACAAAATTCATGAGCATGTAGCGTTTTTCTTTCACTGTCCTATGTGTATGGGGTTTTGGGTAGGACTGTGTCTAGGAGCGTTCTGGGAATCAGTTACTCAAAACATTATTCTAGACGGCTTCCTAGGGCTATCTGTGAGTTGGCTCATCTACTGCGTAAGTTGGAAACTAGCATTAAGTGATCCTAGAATGTAGTCAACATCCGTTGCTACAAAGAGCCATACGTGGAATTATAAAACGCCGTGTAAGTAGTAACATGATTCTCCTATTTTAAAACAAGGTCTATAACTTGGTTATAGACTTTTTTTGTGCGCCCCTTTAAAGTCTTAAATAATCGTTTTCCTAAGTAACTCCCCATTTTATGGTCACTAGGAAAATGAAGACCCGCCATGATGCGCCCCACTCCAGCCTCTTCCGCAGCCCGTAACAAATTTGAACGATGCTCGGGGTACTTCTCTCCGTAAATTTCTGCAACTAATCTTGCTTGCGCTGAATGCCCCCCTGGATAAGAAGGAGTTTTACTACTTCTACTCTTCGCTAGAGAAATATCAGCCCCAAAATAAGGAGCTAATTGGGACGGTCTAGGTCTATTAAATCTATTTTTATGTTCTAGCACTATATCTCCTGTTTCTGTCAATACTTTTTTTATAAAAGATTCATCATACTTTAAACCAAAAAGAGACATGTAAATCTTTATTGCAGCAGCAGGATCTTTATCATGCTTTTTAATACTCTTCTCCATCCCCTCTTCTCTCAGATAAGAAGATCCTTGAATAGCAAGAATTTCTTTAGCTGTTTCTAGACTGGAATTAGAAAAAGGAGCAGGTAATCTAATACATCTTGCACTATCAGTAAATAGAGTAAATTCTCCTTTTGGCTTTCTTAATTTTTTTGAAAAAACTAAGCTATCCACAGGTTCGTCCACTTACTACACCTTACCCTTCCAGCCTGTCTTTCCTCCTGCTTTAGTACCTTCTCGGCTGGCAGCTTTCTTAAACCTCTTAGCAAGAGCTTTACGACGAGGAGTACAAGTTTTCTTAGTCATAGGAGTGCAGTCCCCCTTATGGGCGGGATCGACAGCTTTTTGGATCCAGCCACCATCTTTCTTTTCATTCTTTTCACTTTTTGATTCGGTAGGATCGTCTGGCATACGCCACTCCTTCTTCTTCTTAGATGCATTTACTGAAGGCTTATCATCCCCGTTTGTCTTAGCTCCTCTACTCTTAGCAGCAGCGTCTCTAGCAGCATCACTCCATCCAGGCTTACCACCACTCCCATTGCCATTTCCGTTGCCATTTCCGTTGCCATTTCCGTTGCCATTATCTTTATCCCCGAAGTGGTGCTTATCAAGTCTTTTTTTCTCTGCCGCCATTGCTGCTTTGTCTGCTTCCGTGGGTTCCCGCTGCATTGGCTTGTTACTTCGGGTATGGCTGCGACCCTTCCAAACCGATCCAGTCTCTACCTCATCTACATTCTTCTTCTTCTTAGCAGCAGCCAAATATGCCTCTACAGCTTGCCCAGTCCTAGCAGAAGCTCTAGTTTTCGCATCCGCATCGTCCTGCTCAATCTCAGCTTGATATTTATCAATATCACCAAGGCTCATCTCTTTTTTAAGCTGCTTACGCTTTTCAACTAATTTTGAAACCTTCTCATAAAAATTCATAACTGACTCCTTTTTCTTAGCCATAGCATATTATAGATCTACTAATCCTGGTATAAATTCAGGACCCCCTCCTGCCGCAATTTGATCAGCTAGTTCATATAGCATATCAGCCATATCTTGTTTAACGCGAGGAGTTGTATCAAATCCAGATGAACAACTATATGGACCAGGAGAATTATTTAATTCCATATTAAAATAAGCAGTTCCTTGTCCCACTTGGTCTAAATAATTACCAGCCGCATCTTTTGTTGCAGGTTTAAGAATTGTGGCAACTGTGCTCATTTGGAATGTGCCTTGCTTTCCCCAGCCAGATGCATCAGTAGGAAACCCTACAGAAGAACAAGCCGCAGAGGGACTCCAATCTAGCTTACATGTAACCGTTGAACAATCATTAAAGACTATATTTTTAAGAATACGTCCTCGCGTAAAGCCTTTAACTCTGGCATCAATGTAATTATAAGTAACCCAAGGTGCCCCTGGATACTGCGCGGATTTATTACAACCATCAAACTGCTCATACCTGAGGTAGTGTCCAAAGACACCCTCTTCAAATAAATACCAATCTTGGACTACACCTGATACAGCAGAAGAATCACAAGATCCTGAAGCCCACATCTGCGAAATAGGCAAAACAGCAGCAGCAGCCGAATCAGGTGCTAAAGGAACGGGAGTCTCAGGTGTTGCAGTCATAATTTAATTCTCCAAGATATCTATATTTATATATTACTTTCAACTTCGAAGAGGCTTTGAATTTTTTTTAATTTATTTATTCTCCCTCTTCCTCACATGGGGTTTCATATATGATCGTATGCACGTTAAAATAGTCAAACCACGTTTCAGCACACTTATTATTTTCTCCCCTAAATCTATCTCTAGCTCTCCCCCTTGAAGTTTTCTTATTTCCTTTTAGATAGCGTTCACACTCTCCTCTGGAGAACATAACACTAGGACCGCTAGGTTCTCCATTTCTCAAACCATATTTACCAAACTTTCCAGGGTTAGGAGTAAGCTCTCCCCCTTTATTAAAACAAAATTCATAGGTACCTCCTCCTTGTGGATACCCATTTACACATTTAACACATATTCGTCCCCCAGGTACGAGGACAGATTCAGGATTACAAGAAACAACTTTACAGTATACGCAATGTCCCATGTTGTCTGGGGGATCACACTTTACCGTCCCTCCATCTCCTCCTGGTCTAGAAAAAATAACTTCTCCTGTAGTTCCGTGCGGAGGTATCTTAAAATCCGCTAGCGTAGGTCCAGTAGATGGTGCAGGTGGTTTTTGTGGTGGTCCCTGATAATTTGGTTCCCACCAACATTGCTTTATAACTTGATTCCAGGAAAGATCAATATCCATTCCCTCACACAATGGAGGACATAAAAACTGTCCTTTCTTTAAAATCTCAGGATAGCCTCCAGAACCTCCTCCTCGTCCTCCTCCAGGACCCACATTTACTCCAAACTTGTTTTGAAATAGTTCCATCTTACATTCCCACATCTTTTTTAGCAAGTCTATACTACTCCATCTCCCCTTCCTTACATTTATCCCATTTTTCTTACAGCAATCAGCATACTCATTAAAATTGTCATTACTAAAAACATTAGGAAGAGTATTGAATCCACCATTAGAATCATAATCAGGATAATTTGGATCACGCAAATCATCCCAAAATTCGTTAATATTTAAAGTGAATAAAGACATGGTACCACATCCCACGTTTTTTACCCATTCATCGTAAGAACGACGATCTTCTTTATTAGTAGTCTTATCATAAGGTGTTTTAGGAGGGGGTCCATAAGGAGGATCAATAGGCTCTATCATAACAGCAAGGGGATCGCAGGTTATTATATCTCCCCCACCACCTGATCCTGGTGGACCTCCTCCCCCAGGAGTTCCGAATGATCCTCCTCCTCCTCCTCCTCCTCCTGGTTTAGTTCCGTATGTTCCCATAATTATTTCCTCTGACCATTATATCTAATGTTAACCCTTCTTACATTTAGCCTTCAATTTGCCATTCTTACATCCTAGTAATTTAGGAGCTTTTATGTCGTCCAAATATTGATTAACATCTGATATTAACTTAATTTCCCACGGGCGATTATTTACTCTACACCATTTAGTGTTTGGCAGACGAACGTACCCAGGTTTTAATGGTGGCATTCCTCTACCTGGAATGATTTTCTGCCAGTAACAGTGACCAGTTTTGGCGTTACATACTAATACGCATTTCTGAGCATACTTTACAGCATTTACTATTTCAAACATTACGCCACAGCTACAAGGAGGAGGGGGAAAAGATCCTATTGACACGCATCTACATATTTGTTGCTGACTATGGATGAAACTTCCATATTTATAACTACATGGATTCTCAATGTCAACACCACCACGAGAAGGGGATGCAATTACAGGAGCGGGTGGGCATTTCCCACAAGTATTTCCATCAATATACTTAATATAGAGAACTTCTTTCCCAGCTACTTTTTCTGTCTCAATATAAACAGAACCCCCCTTTGGACCAGAGTATGGGTCTTTCTCACAACCGTATCCATGAAGTACTTCTACACTGGAATCGTAAATCTCAACATACGGAGGGCCTTTATCGGTAGTTATTGTAATAAATATAGTAACGAAAAGCCTCTCAGTGCAGTAACAAGGTACTTCTTTTTCTATCTCTCTTACTCTTACTCCATAATTTCCCATTATTAGTTTCCTTTTTTAGATCTACATACTATAATAATATATATGCCTTGGACAGCAGACGGAAAATATATTACTAGGAGTAAACTTATGGAATTAAATATACCTGATTTAGATATTGAAGATTTTGAACCTGATCTTGATGCAGCAAAAGATGAAGTAGTGGACGCTGCAAGTGGAGCAATGGTCTACGGACTTATTGGGACAGGACAAGGTGGTGGAAGGATTGCCAAAGCATTTTATGATTTAGGTTATCACAAGACGGTTGCAGTTAACACAGCCAAGGCTGATCTAGCCCTCTTGGAGCTTCCTGACAACCATAAGTTGCACATAGACACCTTCACGGACCAAGGAGCAGGGAAGGACCAGGAGAGGGGCAGACAGGCTGTTGAGGCGAAGAGCCAAGAAGTCTTTAACAAGCTCCGAGAGATCTTCGGAGAAAAGATTGATAGAATTTTAGTATGTGCTGGTACGGCTGGAGGCACAGGAGGTGGAAGCGTAACCACTTTAGTAAACGTGGCTAAGAAATATTTCACGTATGTTGGCAAAGAAAATGCAAATAATAGGGTTGGAGTCATTGCTTCACTACCTACGGATGGGGAATGCGCGTCACCTACAGTCGCAAATAACGCTTATAATAGGGTTTCAGACCTATGCAACAGAGCAGAAAAAGGAGAGTTCGCCCCACTAATCCTTGTTGACAACCAAAAAATTAAGAAACTTTATCCAAGTTTGACAGTTAAAAAGTTTTGGCCTACGCTCAACAATACAATTGCAGGCTTGTTTCATGTATTTAATGCGCTCGCCACCCAAAATTCTAACTACACTACCTTCGATCCAGCCGATTATGATTCCATTATGAAGGCTAAGGGTTGTATGATTATGGGTGTCACTAACGTCAAAAACTTCGAGGAGGAGACTGCGCTCTCTATAGCTCTAAAGCAGAACCTAGAGAAAACTCTTCTTGCCGAAGGTTTCGATCTCAGGACAGCAAAAGCAGCCGCTTCTATTGTGGTAGGTGGAACTACTTTGTTTGAAGAGGTGGGTGGCTTAATGGACTCCATCGAATACGGTTTTGATACACTTGGGACTATGACAGGGGGAGCGACTGTGCATCGTGGAATTTATGAAGATTCCAAGAAAGAAAATCTTGTTGCTTATACCATCATTGGAGGACTAGATTCTCCTAAGAAGAGAATTGAAGGACTGAAGAAGTTTTTAAAATCTTCGGATGACGTATACGGAGAGTAGCCTATGCTTCCAAGCTATAAAAAAACTATCGCTATAAGCGGTGGATTTGATCCTGTACATATTGGACATCTCCAAATGATCCAAGCTGCTCAAAAATATGGCAACGTAATTGTCATAGTAAATAGCGATGACTGGCTCATAAGAAAAAAGGGCTTCGCATTTATGCCTTTTCAAGAGAGGCTAGCTATTATGGGATCTTTTAAAGGCGTAGTCAACGCTGTTGCAGTAGATGACAGGGATGAGACAGTATGTGCTGCTCTCCGAAAAATCAAACCTGATTACTTCGGCAACGGAGGAGATCGTACTGACAAAAACACTCCTGAACAAGATGTATGCGAAGAGCTTGGAATTGAAATTGTTTTTAACTTAGGTGGTGAAAAAATTCAAAGTAGTTCTGAATTAGTTTCTCCAATGAAAAAATGGTTCAATGCCAAATACGATATAAAAAACGAACTAACGTAATAGATCTTTATCTATCTCATCTATTATCATATCATAAAAAAGATAAGATGGAACCATCTCATGCATGTGTCCCACGTACGATGAAGAATACCCGTTGTTAATTACGTATACTCTGCTCGTAATTCCCACAACTTTTCCTGTTCTTAAAGAAATGATGGGACCACCAGAATTACCAGGGACCACAGGAGCAGTTATCAGCCATAAACCTTTGTATAAGGAAGGTCTAACTACTCTCCCATGAGTAACAACTAAAGGCTCTCCAAAAGGACACCCAACAGCTACTACCTCTTCCATAAATTTTGGATGTTCTACAGTAATATCAATGAGTGGAATATAAACTTCAGATTTAGCTTTTACTAAAGCTACATCTATTGTTTTGTGGGCAAATAGAGTTTTTACATCTCCCAAGATCAATGTAACTTGGCTTGAAATTTCCCAATTTTTTTCAGGTATCGAATAAAATTCAATTTTTGTAGGAGTCACTCCATCTACAACATGTTTAGCTGTAATGAAATAAACCTCATAGTGCCTGTCATTAATCTCTTTGCTATAGATAGGAAAAACGGTTCCAGTTACTATTCCTCCACTCTCCCCTTCTAAAGATATCTTACCAGGACATGTTAAGATTTTATTAGGAATTTTTTTAGAAGAGTCTACAACTCTATGAGGAATCTCAAGAGCATGAATTCTAGGCGCAGGAGTCTGGACACAAGACGAAAATAAAATTAGTACACAAATTAATAAGGATCGCATGTAAGTATTTAGAATATTTGCATTAAAGGCTTATAAACTTTTCTAATGTTTAATACATAAATTGAACTCTCAAGGCGTTGGTTCCCTGAAGTCGATCACACATGGTACCAGATCCAGGTTTAGATGATCTGAATACCTGAATTCTTACGGCTTTCCCTACAAAATTAGGATTAATAGGAATATCAAAACTATAAGGAGGACCCTTATTTCGGGTTCTAGAAGCTGGGAGAATCACGATAGGTGGCACCAGTAACCATTTATCTAATAGATGTGCAGAGTGAGTTGAATACCAACAAATATTTGCACACACTTCTACATCAGGTCCGAAAACTATAATCTCTACCCCCCTCTCACCTAAATCCCAATGCCACATTACAGTAATACGAGATCCTAATTTAGGAGGGGGTTGCTCTGGGACGGTGTAGAACTGGCCTCCAGGGTTCTTATCAACCCCGTAGATCGAAATTTGTCCCATAACATCGGAGCTTGCTAGAACAAATCCCAATACGAAAAAAAGATTTCTTAGGAAATTCATCCACTATTATCTAGTTAAGAGTCCCTAACTATTTAACAAATTTTAAGGGACTCCTAGTTTATTTTAGGAGTCCCAAGTTTTTTTAAATTTAGTTAGATTAGAATTCTTTAGACACATGTGTGTACGAAGGATTTAGGGCCTGGAACAGGAGTCCCTTCGACGCGAAATCCTCCGCTCGTTGTTACATGCCTGTGACATAAAATAAATAAAAAAAAGCCTTGACATGAATGCGTAGTGCTGTATAATAAGACGCATGAAGAACAGAGAAACACGTAAGCCAACACCTAAGGGTGAATGGGGCTGGGAACACGAACCCACGGGAGAATATGCTCCCATGACGTTTACCATCACGGATGAAAACGGCAACGTAGTGCCTATGTTTGAGCCACCAAAAAAAGATCAAAAAAAGGTTGACGAAGGCAC
>Ga0098044_1001115_pt1 | contig 14074 bp, 16 predicted proteins | sample 10_taG_FD_75053 | JGI IMG/M metagenome (GOLD analysis project Ga0098044, IMG submission 75053) | Marine viral communities from the Subarctic Pacific Ocean - 10_ETSP_OMZ_AT15264 metaG | ecosystem: Environmental > Aquatic > Marine > Oceanic | place: Pacific Ocean | collected 2015-01-16 | reverse complement strand
CGCTCGGCCAACGACAAGGACAAGGCGCAACGCAGCGTCTGACGAAGCTATGGGCCCGCGCTATTGCGGCGCGGGCTCGCTTCCGTCCCAGAGCATGGCGGTGACGGTCCAGGTCTTCAATTCATTTGCGTCGGGAACCGCGTCGCCCTTGGGCGGCAGGCTGCTCTGCAACTCATAGAAAATGTGGGTCGATCCCACCTGCGGACAATAGAGACGGCCCGCCTTGGGGCCCTGCCCCATGCTACAATTCGACGTGTCGCCATCCGGCAGGGCTTCAGCAAAGGTCGAACCAATGTGTACGCCCTTCGTATCCTTGAGGCTGCCGTCAAGGATGAGCGCGCTTTCCACCATCTTGCCGTCACGGGAGGGATAGAGCTCAAAAAGGGCCTTATCGCCATCGGAGACGCGGATGACATGCTCGCCCGGTTGCAGTTTGTCGGAAACGACGGCACTGACATCCTCATGCGGCAGGAGCGCGGAGACCGATTCGACATTGAAGGGTGTCGAAATCGTGATCGGTCCAACGCCCTTTTCGCCGACGACAAGGGGTGCGGGCTTTGAACAGGCGACAAGCGCCGCCGCAGTCAGGCCGATCAGGCCAAATTTCGTCACCAGTTTCATCGAACAGCTCCTTCGTTGGACTCCCGCCGATCCTGCCTCAGGTATCTTAACCCATCGTTATGACAACCTTACCGACGGCCTTTCTGTCCTGAAGCATCCGCATGGCGTCGACGGCGCGTTCCAGCGGAAATGTGGCGCAAACGTAAGGGTCGATCTTGCCACTGGCGGCAAATTCGTCGATGGCTTTGATGTTGGCGCGTCCGGCCTCGGGGTCGCGACGACCATATTCGCCGGCACGAACACCAACCACGGAGAAGCCTTTGATGAGGGGCATGTTGACCGGCACGGTCGGGATGCGTCCGCTGGTGAAACCGATGATAAGCAGGCGACCGTTCCAGGCGATACAGCGCACGCTCTCATCGAAAACATCGCCGCCGACAGGATCGTAGATGACGTCGGCGCCCTTGCCGCCGGTGAGTTCCTTGACCTTCTCTCGAAAGCCATGGGTCACGTTGATGACGTGATCCGCGCCGCGCGCCTTCACCACTTCGAGTTTTTCGTCCGACGCCGATGTCGCAATCACCGTCGCGCCAAGAAGCTTGCCCATATCGACGGCGGCCATGCCGACGCCACCGGTGCTGCCATGAACGAGCAGCGTTTCGCCCGCCTTGAGGCTGCCGCGAATGACGAGCGCCACATAGGCGGTCAGATAGGCAGCGGGATAGGCCGCCGCCTTGACGAAATCCATAGCCCCCGGAATGAAGCGGCAATTGCTTGCCGCAATATTCACCTGTTCGGCAAAGCCGCCGATGCGCAGACCCGCAACGACGCGGTCGCCGGGCTTCAACGCCGTAACATCGCTGCCAACTTCGGCGACGATGCCCGCCCCTTCCATGCCCGGCGCGAAGGGTAGATCGGGTTTGAACTGATATTTGCCCTGCACCATCAGAATGTCGGGAAAGTTGATCGAACAGGCCTTGAGATCGAGCCGCACTTCATCCGGTCCGGGCGGTGGCAAATCCACCTCATCCATCTGCAATACCGAAATGTCTTCCGACAATTCATGCACGCGCATCGTCCGCATCGACTTCACTCCCTGATTCAAATTTCTTTGAGCGAAAGCATAGAGACAATCGGCAGACGCGCCTAGACGAAGCCCATCGCCTGAAGAAGCGTCACGACACCAAGCGCAATGAAGATCGATGCCGCCGTACCGCGCACGAGCTGCATAGGCAGGGCTTTCGCCGCCACCTCGCCGAGCAGAACGGCGGGCACATTGGCGATCATCATGCCGATGGTTGTGCCTGCCGCGACGTAAAGGAGATCATGGAAGCGCGCGGCCAGACCGATGGTGGCGATCTGCGTCTTGTCGCCCATCTCGGCAAGGAAGAAGGCAATCGCCGTCGTCACGAAAGGACCGAAGCGCGAGACGGCATCTTCCTCAAGTTCTTCAACCTTGTCAGGTATGAGCATCCAGACGCCCGCAGCGACGAATGAGACGCCCAATATCCAGTTCAGGACTTGCGGCGTCAGCCATCCGGCGACGAGGATGCCGAGTTCGGCAGCCATGGCATGATTGAAAATCGTGGCGACGAAGATGCCTGCGATGATTGGCAAGGGCTTTCGAAAGCGCGCGGCGAGCACGAGCGCCAATAGTTGCGTCTTGTCGCCGATTTCGGCCACAGCGACAGCCGACAGGGATATGAAAAAGGCGTCCATGAAATTCCTCGGGGCCGGGCTCGCAAAACCAATGACTCAAGAGCGCATAGCCCGGCCGGACATGCACCTCAAGCCAAAGGTCTCGTCAATCAGCTCGGGAAACCCGAACTCCTGCCCGCGCCATGACCAAAACCGATCAAGTGTGTTGACGCGAACCCCTCTCTGTCTGGCGACGGAGGGCGACTACTCCCCTAAGGACAGGGCGCAAATTACAGAAGCAAGGGGTGGAGATCAACCCGAAAGACGTTTAACCGCGCAAGGCACTGTGGAGATCGCGGGCGATTTCCTCGCAGGCCCGTTTGGCGGCAGGAATCGCGCCCGTCATGGCTGTGAAGCCATGGGCGAGGCGGTCGTAGCAACGCTCCGTGACCTTAACGCCTGCTTCCTTGAGCTTGTCTGAATAGGCCTGGCCCTGATCGCGCAGAACGTCGAAGCCCGACGTGATGACGATCGCAGGCGCGATGTCCTCGATATCGGTTGCCTTCAAGGGCGAAGCACGCAGATCCTTCTTTTCGGAATCATCATTGAGATAGGTGTCGATGAACCAGTCCATGACTTCCGCCGTCAGCGGATAGACATCTGCGCAGCTATCATACGATCCACCTTTCCACTCCATGTCCGTCACCGGATAAATCAGGAGCTGAACGGAGGGTGTCTCCTCGTCGCGGCGAAGCGTTTCCTGCGCGACGACGGCGGAAAGATATCCACCCGCGCTGTCGCCACCAACGGCAATGCGATGGTTCATTCCCAATGCAGAAGAATTATCGCAGGCAAAACGGAAGGCAGCCATTGCATCATCAACGGCAGCCGGAAACTTATGCTCCGGTGCCAGACGATAGGCAACGGAGAGAACCACACAATCGGCGATTTCGGACAGCATGGTGCAGAAAGTATCGCAGGTATCGAGGTCGCCAATCACGCAACCGCCGAAATGGAAATAGACGATGCCTGGAAGCGGACCCGCCGCATTTCGCGGTGTGTAGAGCCGCGCATCGAGCGGGCCTTCGGCGCGCGTCACCGTCATGTCGCGCACATCGACGCGGGGATCACGCACGCCATCGAGAAGCGCAAGGCCCGCGCGCGTTGCCGCGCGGCCTTCGACCGGCGGCAGGGTCGAGAGCGAAGGCGCCTTGGCGCCCTGGGCTGCTAGGAACTGCGTCTTCACATCCAGCGTACGTCCGTCGATCTGCAAGGGCTTGCCGCCCGACATGGCGAGCAGCATCCCGTCTGGCAGTTTCAGCAGGCTCCGAACAATCAGCTTCTGGATGTTCACGCGGCGCTCCGGGACATAGGGATGTTATTTTTTCGCATCTTTGCTTTCGGAGGAAAGAAGCGGCAGGCCGGTGAAGCCCTTGAGCACCAGCGAGGTGGCGAACTCGGCGGCTTCCTTTGGCTTGATATTGTCGCGCAGGATCATGCGGTCCCCGATTTCGGTGGCGATGCCCACCACCGCTGCCATGAGATATTCGCTGTCGACCTGCGGCAGGTTGCCGTCGCGGATATCTTCTTCGATATATTCGCGAATCTCTTCCAGCCCGGCAAGTATTTCAGCCGTATCCATGCGCACACGGAACCAGGTGCGATTGCCCCGGATCATTTGGAAAGTGTGACGGTCCGTCGCCAGATAATCGAAATAGGTCGTATAGGCGTTGCGGATGAATTCCTCGAAATTACGCGAGCGGATACGGTCTGCCTTGAGGCGCGGACGAATACGGCGCATGCCATCGTCCATGATGGCCTCGAAGACCTCTTCCTTGCTCTTGAAATAGTTATAGAAGGTGCCCGACGCGAGGCCCGTCTTGCGGATCACGTCGCGAACGGTCGTCGCGCCATAGCCGAGCTCGGCGAAGACTTCACGCGCTGAATTAAGGATCGCCTCGCGATTGTTGAGTTTGGTCTGTTCGCGCTTGCCCCGAGGTTTGGGCTTTGCCTGAACCAGAGCATCCAACGAGGCAACCGGTGACGCTGACGACAGCTCTTCCTTGACGTCGCTCATGCGCGGACCTTCATCCACCGCAAGCTGTCGCATTCCCATAGCACTCTCGAAGTCTCCCGCTGAAGCCGCAAAAATGACGGCGATTCATCTATTATTGCCCATCCGGGCCACAATCTAAAGGATGTTGCCGAAAGGTCAATTTTGAACCCTGCAGAAATCCTGGAAAACATAATTAAATCAATAAGTTGAAGAAAAATTGGACGTTGACGCAGCGGCAGATAGCTGCGCCGGGCGATTGCATGAATGACCAATTAACGACGCTACATAGGGCATTACAAAATCAGCGACAGACGGCTAGGGTGCGGCCACAATAGTGCTCCGGCTCCTGCCAATCCGATGCCCCCAATGTTCCCAAGAGTGAGACCCTCCGCTTCATGGCCAGCGAATCCCACCTGACACCCGAAAATATCGCCCAGATGAAAGACATGCTGATCCAGCATGTGCCCCATGCCCGCGCCCTTGGCCTGACGATCACCGATGTCAAGCCAGCCCATGCCTGGCTGACCGTGCCCTATGACAAGAAGCTCATAGGCAATGTCGAGACAGGCGTCATTCATGGCGGCGTCATCACCGCCATGCTCGACAATGCCTGCGGTGTCGCCGTGCAGCTCGCGCTCCCCGACCGCAGCTCGATTGCAACCCTCGACCTGCGCATCGACTATATGAAACCGGCCACCCCCGGCGAGGCCCTGACGGGACATGCGCATTGCTACAAGCTGACGAAGAACATCGCATTCGTGCGCGGCACGGCCTATCACACGGACGAGAACGACCCCATCGCCACCTGTGTCGGCACCTTCATGCTGGCGGCCAATCGCGCGACGCCGATGGAATATGCCGACGCGCTGATCAACAAGCATGAGGGCTGAGCCATGAGCAAGACAGACGCCCTCAAGAATCCGGCCCGGCCCGATCTCGCCCGTTTCCTCGAAGCGATCCCCTATGCGCAGTTTCTGAACATCAGCATCGACCAGAAGGGCAATGAGATCACGACAGTGATGCGTTTCGAAGAGAAGCTGATCGGCAATCCGGTGCTGCCCGCGCTTCATGGCGGCGCTATCGGCGCATTTCTCGAAATGACCTCGATTGCGCAGGTCGCCTTCGAGACCGGCATCGCGGCGGTACCGAAACCGATCGGGCTTACCATCGACTACCTGCGCTCCGGTAAACCGGTCGATACCTATGGCCGCGCTCACATCACCAAGCAGGGACGTCGCGTCGCAACTGTTCATGCGGAAGCCTGGCAGGAAGACCGCTCGCGGCCCATCGCAGCGGCGCATGGTCATTTCCTGCTGAAGGCGGACGGGGAATAACAGATCTGAGGTTTGGAAATCATGGAGACGCCCGCAGGTTTTCCGCATCTCAAATACACACAAGTTGAGCGCGAACGGCGCTGGCTTTGCGAAGACATGCCTGCCGCTGCGCTTGCCTCCCGTGATGTCTTCGACATCACTGACCATTACCTTCCGCAGAGTCATCTACGCTTGCGATCAGCCGCCCCGCGTTACGGTGGCAGTAATTTTCGTCGACTCACAAAGAAAGTGGAGACAAGTGATCCACGCCAGCGGTTGCTGACCACCATCTACCTCGATGAAACCGAGTATAAGATAATGCGGGCCCTTGGCGGGCTCGAACTCGTCAAATCGCGCCACCGCTTTGCCTATGGCGATGTAACCGTAGCGCTTGATTGTTTTACCGGTCCGCTCACGGGCCTGATGCTGGCTGAAATAGAGTTTGGCGACGAAGCGGCGATGACCACCTTCCCGCAACCCGCGTTTGCGACGCGCGAGGTGACAAACGATCCTGTCTATTCGGGTTATGCGCTAGCCGTCCGCGCAGCTGACTTTTCCGACTAATGCAAACCAGCCAAATCACACATAGCCGGGTACTTCGGCTCGCCGGACCGATCGTGCTGTCCAATATTTCGACACCGCTGCTCGGCCTGTCGGACATGGTTATCATCGGGCGCATACCCGATCCAGCGGCACTGGGCGCGGTGGCGCTGGGCGCGACGATCTTCAATTTCGTCTATTGGGGGTTCGGTTTTCTGCGCATGGGCACGACGGGCCTCACAGCGCAGGCTCTGGGCGAAAATAACGCCGAAGAGGTAAGCGCCAATCTTGCGCGCGCCTTGCTTGTCGCGGGCATCATCGGTGTGGCGCTTATCCTGCTGCAATACCCCATCGGGCTCATTGCCTTTGCGCTCCTGAAAGGCAGCGCCGAGGTGCAATCGCTCGCGCATGGCTTCTACAGCATCCGCATCTGGAGCGCGCCCTTTACGCTGGCGAATTTCGCGCTGCTCGGCTGGTTCATCGGGCGGCAGAAGGCGAAGACGGCGCTGGCGCTGCAGCTCTTCATGAACATCGCCAATATTGTGCTCGACGTCAGTTTCGTCGTTGGGCTGGGTTGGGGCGTCAGGGGTGTTGCAACCGGAACGGTGATAGCCGAAATTGCCGCAGCCCTTCTGGGCCTCTATATCGCATGGAGATCGCTTCGCCAGATAGGGCCGGGTCAATGGGTGCATGCACGCATTCTTGATGCAACCCAAATCGCGCGCATGCTGACCGTCAATCGAGACATCATGTTGCGCACTCTTTGTCTGATCTTCGTCTTTGCATTCTTTACCTCGCAAGGTGCGCGCGCAGGCGACGTGACGCTAGCGAGCAATGCCGTGCTTGGCCAGCTCATCACCTTCAGCGCGTTCCTGCTTGATGCCTTTTGCGCGGCGACTGAAGCGCTGGTCGGGCAATCGATCGGCGCACGTAGTCGCGCAGCGCTTGATCGCACGGTGATGCTCACGGGTCTTTGGGCTGGTCTGACCGCGTTGGCGATGACGGCTTTTCTTTTCGCTGCGGGGCCCTTCATCATCACATTGCTCACCACGTCCCCGGAGGTGCGCATGACCGCGACGCTCTATCTGCCCTGGGCAGCCATTGCGCCGGTGCTTGCAGTCTGGTGTTTTCTGCTCGACGGGATTTTTATCGGTGCGACGCGCAGCGTCGAGATGCGCAATGCGATGTTCGCGGCACTTGCAATCTTCCTTGGGAGTTGGTGGGTTCTGGCCGGTGCCTATGGCAATCACGGGCTATGGGCAGCGCTGCTGATCTTCTATGTCGCGCGCTCCATCACCCTTTTGCCGTTTTACGGATCGGTCAGACGGGCGGCTCTTACAGCCCCGTAAAGAGATCGAGCACGTTTTCCGGCGGACGCCCAAGAGCGGCGCGAGCGGCATAAAGCACGACAGGACGCTCGATCAGCACAGGGTTCTTTACCATCGCATCGATGAGCTTGTCATCGCTGAGGCTTTCGTCGGCAAGGTTCAATTCCTTGTAGACATCCTCACCCTTGCGCATCAACTCGCGCGGCTTCATGTGCAGTTTCTTCAGGACGGACTTCAATTCTGCGGCGCTCGGTGGCGTCTTCAGATATTCGACGATTTTCGGGTCGAGACCGTGTTCTTCAAGCAGCGAAAGAGTTGCGCGGGATTTGCTGCAACACGGGTTGTGCCAGATGGTGACTTCAGACATGTCGTCTCCTCAGGTTTCGCAATTCATCCATTCACATCGACGCCAACGGCATCGCTAATGCGTGCAAAGCCGTCGCGCTTGAGCACTTCGACAAGTTCGCGCTTGATGCGGGTGACAAGTGCCGGGCCTTCATATGTAAGGGCCGAATAAAGCTGAATTAAGGAAGCGCCATTACGGATTTTCGCATAGGCGTCCGCACCGCTCGAAATGCCGCCGACGCCGATGATCGGCACCTTGCCGCCCGTGAGGCGATACATGTCGGCGAGCACCTGCGTCGAAAGCGGAAAGAGCGGCTTGCCTGAAAGGCCGCCTGTCTCACGCGCATAGGGCCCGGTGACAAGACCTTCGCGCTCGATGGTCGTATTGGAAACAATCAATCCATCGAGCTTCAGGTCGAGCGCGACGGCGGCGATGTCGGCGCGGTCGGCGGCAGTCAAGTCCGGCGCGATCTTCAGTAGGATCGGCACTCGGCTCGTGCGCGCCTTCAGGACGCGTGTGAGCAATATCTCGAGTTCTTCGCGGCCCTGCAGCGCGCGCAAACCCGGCGTGTTGGGCGATGAAATATTGACGGTGAAATAGCTCGCCAGATCCTCAAAGGCCCGGATGCCCGCTTCGTAATCGGCAATGCGATCGCTCGCGTCCTTGTTGGCGCCAATGTTCACGCCGACGATGCCACCGCGATGACGGCGGGCTTCAAGCCTGCGTCGTAGAAAGGCATGACCCTGATTGTTGAAGCCCAGGCGATTGATGACCGCGCCCTGATCTGGCAGACGGAAGACACGGGGACGCGGATTGCCTGCCTGCGGGCGCGGGGTCACCGTACCGGCCTCGGCAAAGCCCATGCCCATGGCGAGCATGGCGTCGGGCACTTCGCCGTTCTTGTCGAAACCCGCAGCGATGCCCAGAGGGTTTTTGAATTTCAGACCGAAGAGGTCGACATTTAGAGAGGCAGGGTCGGCGGTACGATCACGCGGACCAAAGCCTGTCTTGAGCCCCATGATCGTCAGCCGATGGGCCCGCTCCGGCTCGAAGAGACCAAGCACCGGACGCATGAGGGGGAAAAGGTCGATCAAGTTCAATCCACCATATCTGGAAAGCGGTGTTCGCCGCTGGCGCATAGAGGCAGAGGCGTGACGCGGGTGACGGCGCTCATCGGCAGATCGGCATAGAGATGGGGGAAGAGCGCGCCGCCGCGCGAGGGCTCCCACTTGAGATCGAGAAGATCGGCATTGACCGCAACGAACAGGAGGTCGCTCTGGCCGGCGAAATGTTTAGCCGCCGTTTCCTTCGCCTGATCGGCTGTCGAAAAGTGGATATAGCCATCCTGGAGGTCGATGCCGGAGCCTTTGAAGACGCCCGCAGCCTCCGCCGCGCGCCATTCGGCTTCGCTCACTATCTTGTAAATGCTGGCCATGACCCGTTCCGCATAATGTGGCGGCAACATAGCGGCGCGCGCCGGAGCGAACAAGGAAGTAGCTTGATTTTTGGCTCGCCTTGCCAAAATTTGAGGTTATAATTCCTAGGAATTTTAACCTATAACGCTGATGGTGCCTTTTTCATCGAACACGACAAATTTTAACGCAATCTCTCCAATCATTCTTACAGCTATGAACTCTGACCATGTACGAACAAAAATTCTATCATGAAGTCATTGAACCAACTGCAAGTCTCGTCAAGCGAGCTGCAGAAAATGTGTGTGTTGCTCCAAAATTTAGCGACGTAATTTCACTCGCAAAGCAAGCCATTATAGCTACTCACCACTTCCGAGAATCGACTCTCAAAAAAAAGGTGACGGATTCAATTGGAGCTATGAGCGATCCTATTGCTGAAACGCTCAGGCAACGCCTACGCGATGCAGCAGACAGTGCAAAACATGGGCTCCTTACAAACCCAGATCGTTACACAAATTTTGCCGCTGCTTTAGCTTTTGAATTCGACGACGGACCAAAGTTTCGTTTTATGAGAACTGAAATAATCGCAACCAGCACGCGCTGGGGAGCGTTCGAAGTAGCAGACACCATTCAAGCGTTCCTACCATACCTTATGAATGAAAGTGACATTGCGATTGCTTTAAAAATACCGCACATCACTCATCCGTTCCTCGATTCAGCCGACCTGTATTTGACGCCAAAAAGTGGCTTTGAAATTCAAAGCACTAATGTTCGCTATTACAAACGGCGCTCTGACGGAGAATTTTTTCTATCTGATCCGCCTCTGCACCAACTTCGAATTTTAGAGGTCGACGAACGCACTTAGTGCCCCAAGTTATTCGCTCCCAATTTGTTTGCTTGCCTCCGTCAAAAACATTTTAAGAACATTCAGGACTTTAGAATTCTCCATGCTGACCAAGCTCTCCCATCCGCGACTCTGGACTGCGATCGATAAGCTGGCGCAGTCGCAGGGGCTGTCCGTTTCGGGCCTCGCCAAGGCGGCGGGGCTGGACCCGACCTCGTTCAACAAGTCAAAACGGGTGACAGCGGAAGGCCGGCCGCGCTGGCCAAGCACCGAAAGCCTCGCCCGGGTGCTGGACGCGACAGGGGCGAGCCTCGATGAATTTGTGGCACTGGTCGAAGGCGGGGCACGGCCTAACCGGGTGAGACCCGTGCCACTGATCGGCATGGCGCAGGCAGGTAGCGGCGGCTATTTCGACGATGCGGGATTTCCGGTGGGTGGCGGCTGGGACGAAGTTTCGCTGCCCGATGTGCAGGATGAAAACGCCTATGCGCTGGAAGTTTCCGGCGACAGCATGCTGCCGGTCTATCGCGATGGCGACGTGATCGTCGTCTCGCCTGCCGCTTCCGTGCGCAAGGGCGACCGCGTGGTGGTGAAGACCATGGACGGCGAAGTGCTTGCCAAGGTTCTGGCGCGGCAAAGCGAAAAGCGTGTCGAACTTCAATCGCTCAATCCGGCCTATGAGGCGCGCGTGCTGAAGCCGGAAGAAATTCTCTGGATGGCGCGGATCATCTGGGCAAGCCAGTAGATCTATTTTCGGCCACCGGGCAGCAAGCCAGGTTTCCCTGTTTGCGCATCAGAATAAGTGCCAAGCGCCTCGCGCAAGATGAACTTCATGGCGATATCATCATGCGTGTCGAGCGCAAGCTTGAGGCGGCGCACGCGCTGTCGCGCCAGTCTCTGCACGGCGTTCTCCTCTTCTGGTTCGAGAGAACGGACAAGTACACGAAGCGCCTCGGTGCGATGCGCAGCACCGCCCATCGCAAGCAACTGCAGAGCGAACTGATAGGCAATCGCCGCATTGCCTGGCTGTAAGGCAAGCGCTTTGCGAAAAGCGGCGATACCTTTTTCCGGAGAAGCGCCATACATCTGTTCGCCAAGCAGGCCGCCGTCGCGCGAGATTTCGAGATTCCAGCCGCCATCGAGCGCATAGGCCCAGGCGCTTTGCGGGTCGAGCTTCAGCGCCTCGTCGATCTCCCTGCGCGCTTCATCTGCGTAACCTGCAAAATGCGCGACCAGCGTTCCATCGACGCGGCCGAGAAAACCAAGTGCAAGGGCAAGATAGAGGTGACCTTCCGGGTCGTTCGGGTCGCGCGCAATGGCGCGGCGCGCATCGGCTTCCGCTTCCAGAAAAATCTTGCGGCGCGTGGCGGGCGTACCATGGAAGTCGCCTTGGGAAAGAGTGGCGCGCGCAGCCAGAGCAGCCGCGCCGGGCACATCGCATTGGCGCGCCATGGCCGCGGCACGCTCAAAATCACCATTTTCGAAAAGTTCTCGGGCCTGTTCGAGGGAAGCGCTCGGCGGCGCCTGCGTCTCTCCCAGCATAGGCTCGGCCATGACCGGGCCCGCCCGGAGAATAACACTCAGACACATGAAGGCACTGGCCAGATACACGGCAACGGCGCGGGGCATCGTCATGGGCGACATGATCCACTGCCCCGCCGGGCACCGCAAGATAGAAGCGCGTTAAGATTTTGAGAGATCTTCGCCCGCCAGCGCGCGACGGATGAGCTTCGCCGTTTCTTTCACACCATAAAGTGCGATAAAGGAACCGAAACGCGGTCCCTGTGCCTCGCCCAGCAGTACTTCGTAGAGCCCGCGGAACCAATCGCGCAGATTCTCGAAGGCATGCGCCTTGCCGATTTCATAGACCAGCGTCTGCAGCTCTTCGGCCGTCATCTTTTCGTGATCCAGCGTCTCGAGCTTGCCCGCAAGATCGGCGAGTGCGGTGGCTTCCAGATCGCTCGCGCGGCGATAGGTTTTGGCAGGCACCACGAAATCGTGGAAATAGTTCACTGCGTAGCCCGCAAGCAGATCGAGCTTGGGAAGTTTTTCAGGCGTCGCGTCTGGCGCATAGCGCTGGATGAAGCCCCAGAGAACAGACTTGTCCTGCGCGTGGCAGGCGCTCGCGAGATTGAGCAAGAGCGCAAAGCTGAACGGCATATTGGCTTCAGGTGGATTGCCGCCGTGAATATGCCAGACGGGATTGCCGAGTTGTTCCTTGATCTCCTGGCGGGGATAGGCCGCGAGGAAAGCAAGATATTCATCGACATTCTTGGGGATCACATCGAAGTGAAGACGCTTGCCGGTGCGTGGGGCCTGATACATGAAGAGTTGCAGGCTTTCCGGGCTCGCGTAACGCAACCAGTCTTCGATCGAAAGGCCGTTGCCCTTCGACTTCGATATCTTCTTGCCCTCATGGTCGAGGAACAATTCGTAATTGAAGCCTTCGGGCGGATTGACGCCCAGCACGCGGCAAATCTTCGACGCAAGCTTGATGCTGTCGATGAGGTCCTTGCCGGCCATTTCATAGTCGACCTTGAGGGCTGCCCAGCGCATGGCCCAATCGGCCTTCCACTGCAGCTTGCAATGGCCGCCGGTGACAGGCACTTCGACGAGTTCGTCGGTGTCTGGTTCCTTGTAGGTGACAGTGCCCTTTTCGAGATTGCGATCGACCAGCGGCACCAGCAGCACCTGACCCGTGCGCGGACTGACCGGCAGGATGGGGCTGTAAGTCTGCTGACGCTCCTCGCGTAGTGAGGGCAGCATGATCTTCATAATGTCGTCGAATTTTTCCAGCACCTTCAGCAGCGTCTGGTCGAAACGGCCGGACGTGTAATACTGGGTCGACGAAGCAAATTCGTACTCGAAGCCGAAACTGTCGAGGAAGGCGCAAAGACGCGCGTTGTTATGCTCACCGAAGCTCTGGTGGGTGCCGAAGGGATCCGGCACCTTGGTCAGCGGCATATTGATGTAATTTGCCAGCATCTCCTGATTGGGGACGTTGGTCGGCACCTTGCGGAGGCCATCCATGTCGTCTGAGAAGCACAGGAGACGCGTCTTGACGCCCGGCGCGAGCACTTCAAAGGCGTGGCGCACCATGGTCGTGCGGGCGACTTCGCCGAATGTGCCGATATGAGGCAATCCGCTCGGGCCATAGCCGGTCTCGAAGAGCACTTCGCGGTCCGGATTGCCCTCTTTCTCCAGCCGGGCAACGAGTTTGCGGGCTTCTTCAAAGGGCCAGGCTTTGGAGACCTGAGCGGCTTCGAGAAGGGCAGTTTCGTTGGGGATTTGACTGATAGCGGACATGGCAGACCCGGCAAAAGATTTAAGGTTTGTAAAGAGACCGGACCCTAAGCTTGGGGCTGCCCACAGTCAACGTGACAGGCGAGGCAACGATATAGAGTAATGCGTCAGGAAAATAGCACGATGCCCGGCAAATGTTGGTCAATACACACCCGACCCCAAGGCCCGTCATCCTGGCTACGAGACGTCATATGACAACGCCGACGTCACATTCAAACCATCTGGCAGCTTCAATCAACCCGATCCGCCGCAAGCCGGGCATAATGGCCCGCATCGCGGCTGAAGAAATCAAGCTTCTGATCGATCTGGGGGCGACGAGCCGCTATTCGATGGCCATCGCCATCGTCATCACCGGTCTCATTTTTTCCGACACAACGCCCATCTGGCAGACCGGGATCGTGCTGGCGATCCAGCTCATCGCACAGCTCTATTTCGATCACGTGCGCGCGAGCTTTCGTGCCGATCCCGATTTCGTCAGCAACGCCCCTCATTGGGCACGGCGCTATACGATCGGTACTTTCCTGAGCGGTATGACGTGGGGCGTCGGCGCTGTCATCTGGCTGCCGGACTCCGATTTCGCTCATCACATCTTCTATGCGCTGATCCTTGCTTCTCTGTGCATGGCATCCGCCGTGATGCGAGCGAACTATCTACCTGCCGTAGTGACATACTTCGCCACTGCCACGACGCCGATGCTCGTGATCATCCTGTCCGACCCGACGAGCTTCAATCT
>Ga0098044_1001112_pt1 | contig 14076 bp, 14 predicted proteins | sample 10_taG_FD_75053 | JGI IMG/M metagenome (GOLD analysis project Ga0098044, IMG submission 75053) | Marine viral communities from the Subarctic Pacific Ocean - 10_ETSP_OMZ_AT15264 metaG | ecosystem: Environmental > Aquatic > Marine > Oceanic | place: Pacific Ocean | collected 2015-01-16 | reverse complement strand
GCGCTCGATAAGCATTTCCTTGGACAGCACATTGCCCTTGTCGTCGAGCTTGTAGACGATGGGTGCGCCGGTCGCGATATTCACCTTCAGAATTTCTGCTTCCGACAAATTGTCGAGCGCCATCACGAGCGAGCGCAGCGAATTGCCATGCGCCGTGACGAGAACTTTTTCGCCTTTGAGCACGCGCGGCAGGATTTCCTTGTTGAAATAGGGCATCACGCGCGCGCCCGTATCCTTAAGGCTTTCGCCGCCGGGCGGAGGTGTGTCGTAGGAGCGGCGCCAGATATGAACCTGTTCCTCGCCCCACTTCTCGCGGGCATCGTCTTTGTTGAGGCCTGAGAGATCGCCATAGTCGCGTTCGTTAAGCGCCTGGTCCCTGATGACCGGCAGGTTCTGCTGCCCGAGTTCTTCGAGGATGAGACGGTTCGTTTCCTGCGCGCGCTGAAGTGCCGAGGTATAGGCGACATCGAAATGATAGCCTGCCTTCTTGAGCGCTTCGCCCGCTTCGCGGCCCTCGGCCTTGCCCTGCTCGGTCAACGCCGGATCGCGCCAGCCCGTGAAGAGATTTTTCTCGTTCCATTCGCTTTGTCCGTGACGGACAAGAACAAGCAGATTTGACAAGGTCGTATTCCTTTAATCAGTCATCAGATGAATTGAGGCCGAGAACATCGGCCATGTCGAAAAGTCCAGGCCCCCGGCCCTGCCCCCACATGGCGGCCTTGAGCGCACCGCGCGCGAAGATACCGCGATCTTCTGCGATGTGGCTGAGGACGATGCGCTCGGACGGTCCTGCGAAGATTACTTCATGTTCGCCGATGACGGTGCCCCCGCGCAGAGCGGCAAAACCGATCGCGCCTTCCTTGCGCGCGCCGGTAATGCCGTCGCGTCCGCGTTCGGCATTGTCCTTCAATGTGATATTGCGGCCTTCAGCGGCAGCCTCGCCGAGCAGCAGCGCGGTGCCGGAGGGGGCATCGACCTTGTGGCGATGGTGCATCTCGACAACCTCGATATCCCATGACGGATCGAGCGCGCGGGCTGCCTGGCGAACGAGGCTTGCCAGCAGATTGACGCCAAGGCTCATATTGCCAGCCTTGATGATTGTCGCGTGGCGTGCTGCAGCAGAGATGCGGGTTTCGTCTTCTTCGCTGAGGCCCGTCGTTCCGATGACGTGGACAATACGCGCCTGAGCGGCCAGTCCGGCAAATTCGACAGAAGCCGCAGGCACCGAAAAATCAATCAGCGCGTCCGCATCCTTGATGATCGAGAGCGCATCGTCGCTCGCCGCCATGCCGATGGGTTCGGCCAGTCCGGCCAGCGTGCCGAGGTCGGTGCCGATATGCGGCGAGCCCTTGGCCTCGATGCCGCCTGCGACGACAGCGCCGGGCGTGGCATGAATGAGGGCAAGCAGCGTCCGGCCCATGCGGCCACCCGCGCCTGTCACTGCGATCTTCATATCTGCGCTCATCGTGCTGTCCTCGTCCTTGCCCCCGACTGGGGTGCCTGACGTTATCGCTCTTTGGCCGAGCGGTATAGCAGGCGGGGAAAGCGAGGTAAATGCGGCGAGAAGTGTTGAATTCCTCAGCCTCTGAAGATGAAATAGGCCCCACCGGCGATCAGGCAAAAACCGAGCGCCGTATTCCAGCTTGGCGCCTGCCCCAGATAGAAGGTCGAGAAGCCGGTGAAGACGATGAGGGTGATGACCTCCTGTGCCGTCTTGAGCTGGGCAGCGGAATAGACGGCGCTTCCCATTCGGTTCGCCGGCACGGCCAGGCAATACTCAAAGAAGGCGAGCCCCCAGCTGATGAAAATGACAGCCAGAATAGGCACCTCTTTGTATTTGAGGTGCCAGTACCAGGCGGTGGTCATGAAGAGATTGGAGAGAACAAGAAGCCCCAGGGGCTGGATATAAGCAAACATCGATGAGCACCTGATAAAAAGGTCCCCGGTAATGACCGGAGACCTTTTCAATCTAGTTCATTGCGATGCTTTGTTCAGTTCTGAAAACCGTCCCAGAACTCTTTTACCCGGGCAAAGAAGCCGGAGCTTTCCGGGTTCGTGTCCGTATCCGACATGCCATCGAATTCACGCAGCAATTCCTTTTGTTTCTTGCTGAGCTTGATCGGCGTCTCGACGGTGGTCTGGATATAGAGGTCGCCCATCTCGCGTGAATTGAGGACGGGCATGCCCTTGTGCTTCAGGCGGAACTGACGGCCTGTCTGAGTGCCTTCCGGAATCTTGAGCTTCATGCGCTTGCCGTTGAGTGTCGGCACTTCGATTTCGCCGCCGAGCGCCGCCGTGGTCATGGAAATCGGCACACGGCAGAAGAGGTCGGCCCCATCGCGCTGGAAAATCTGGTGCGGTCGCAGCGAGAGGAAAATATAGAGGTCCCCCGCGGGCCCGCCGTGCATGCCTGCGTCTCCTTCGCCTGCAAGGCGAATGCGCGTGCCGTCTTCGACGCCTGCCGGAATGTTGACGCTGAGCGTGCGTTCTTTCTGAACGCGCCCCGCACCATGGCAGACCTTGCAGGGTTTTTCGATGATCTGGCCACGTCCGTGGCAGGTCGGACATGTGCGCTCGACCGTGAAGAAACCCTGGCTTGCGCGCACGCGTCCAGCACCGCCGCAGGTCGAACAGGTAATGGGTTTGGAGCCGGGCTCTGCGCCCGAACCATCGCAGCTATCGCAAGCGACCGAAGAGGGAACGCGCACTTGCGCCTTCTTGCCCTCATAGGCTTCTTCCAGAGATATCTCCATATTGTAGCGAAGGTCCTGGCCGCGTGAGCGTCCGCCGTCGGAGCGACGACCGCCGCGCCCGCCCATGAACTCGCCAAAAAGATCGTCGAAGATACCCGACATGGAAGCGCCGAAGTCGCCCGCACCAAAGCCGGGATGACCACCGCGCGGCCCGCCGCCCTCGAAGGCGGCATGACCGAACTGATCGTAAGCCGCGCGCGATTGTTCGTCCTTCAGAACGTCATAGGCTTCGTTCAGTTCCTTGAACTTCTGTTCCGCTTCCGCGTCGCCGGGATTGCGATCGGGGTGAAGCTGCTTGGCCTTTGTGCGATAGGCCTTTTTCATTTCATCCGCACTGGCGCCTCGAGCGACGCCAAGCACTTCATAAAAGTCACGTTTGGACATGGAACATCTTGCCTGTGCAAAACCAGACGCCCCGGCGAGGTAAACCTCACCGGGGCGCTGTCATGCTTGTTGTGTGTTGAACGGCATGGGTTTTGGCGCCCGGGAGGCTTAGGACTTGTCGTTCTTGTCGTCGTCCACTTCTTCAAAGTCGGCATCGACAACATCGTCGTCACCGGCCTTTTCAGAAGCCGCATCGGCGCTGGCGTCCGCACTGGCGGCCGCTTCCTGCTGAGCCTTGTAGATGGCTTCGCCAAGCTTCATGGCCGTCTGCGTGAGAGCTGCCGTCTTTTCCTTGATGTCTTCGGGCGTACCGTCCTTGAGCGCCGTCTTCAGCGCTTCGACACCGGCTTCGATTTCCGCCTTCACATCGTCGGAGACAGCGTCCTTGTTTTCCTCAAGCGACTTTTCGGTTGAGTTGACGAGCGCTTCGGCGTGGTTGCGGGCTTCGACTTCCTCACGCTTCTGCTTGTCTTCGGCAGCATGCGCTTCGGCGTCCTTGACCATCTGTTCGATGTCGGCTTCGGACAGACCGCCCGAAGCTTCGATGCGGATGGTCTGTTCCTTGCTCGTCGCCTTGTCCTTGGCAGACACATTGACGATACCGTTGGCGTCGATGTCGAAGGTCACTTCGATCTGCGGCACGCCGCGCGGCGCCGGCGGAATGCCGACAAGGTCGAACTGGCCGAGGATCTTGTTGTCGGCGGCCATTTCGCGTTCACCCTGGAACACGCGGATCGTCACGGCGTTCTGGTTGTCGTCAGCGGTCGAGAAGGTCTGCGACTTCTTCGTCGGGATCGTCGTATTGCGGTCGATGAGGCGCGTGAACACACCACCCAGCGTTTCGATGCCGAGCGAGAGCGGCGTCACGTCGAGCAGCAGCACGTCCTTGACGTCGCCCTGAAGCACGCCAGCCTGAATGGCCGCGCCCATGGCGACGACTTCATCCGGGTTCACCGACTTGTTGGGTTCCTTACCGAAGAACTGCTTCACGACTTCCTGAATCTTCGGCATGCGGATCTGGCCGCCGACGAGAACGACTTCGTCGATCTGGGCAGCGGTGACGCCTGCGTCCTTCAGAGCCTTCTTGCAAGGTTCGATGGTGCGCTGGATCAGGTCTTCGACGAGCGCTTCGAGCTTGGCGCGCGTGAGCTTCATCGTCAGATGCTTCGGACCCGAGGCATCCGCCGTGATGAAGGGCAGGTTCACTTCAGTCTGCTGGGCCGACGAAAGTTCGATCTTCGCCTTTTCCGCGGCTTCCTTGAGGCGCTGCAGGGCAAGCTTGTCGGACTTCAGGTCGATGCCGTTCTCTTTCTTGAACTCGTCGGCAAGGTAGCTGACGAGACGCATGTCGAAGTCTTCACCACCGAGGAACGTATCGCCGTTCGTCGCCTTCACTTCGAAGACGCCGTCGCCGATTTCGAGAATGGAAATATCGAAGGTGCCGCCACCAAGGTCATAGACGGCGATGATTTCGCCATTCTTCTTGTCGAGACCATAGGCAAGGGCGGCAGCCGTCGGCTCGTTGATGATGCGGAGCACTTCAAGGCCCGCGATCTTGCCCGCGTCCTTCGTCGCCTGACGCTGGGCGTCGTTAAAATAGGCGGGGACGGTGATGACGGCTTGGGAGACTTTTTCGCCGAGATAGTTTTCAGCGGTTTCTTTCATCTTCTGCAGGATGAAAGCGGAGACCTGCGAAGGAGAATATTTTTCGCTATGGGCTTCGACCCAGGCATCGCCATTGTCCGCCTTGACGATCGAATAGGGCACCATGCCCTTGTCTTTCTGTGTCGTCGGATCGGAATAGGCGCGGCCGATAAGGCGCTTGATAGCGAAGAGCGTATTGGTGGGGTTTGTCACGGCCTGACGTTTAGCCGATTGGCCGATCAGGCGTTCGCCATCATTGGTGAAGGCGACGATTGAAGGCGTGGTACGCAGGCCTTCGGAGTTTTCGATAACTTTCGGCGTGGATCCATCCATCACTGCAACGCAGGAATTGGTTGTACCAAGGTCGATGCCGATTACTTTGCCCATAGTTATGGTCCTCTTTCTCTGCGGCAGGCCGGTCGGGCCCCTCTATCTCAGGGCACCCGCAGCTGGCTCAGGATGTTGAAACAACACCCTCGCCAAATCCGGCCCCCATAGGGGTCCGTTAGGGGTTGAACGTGTTGCGCTCTATATAGGTTTGGGGGCCTCGGGCCGCAAGCCGTCATGGGACATTTGGGCCACAGGGATGTGGTTGTTTTGAAGGAAAAACAGCGAAATGAGCCTCAATAGGGCGCTTGAAACAGGATTCGAGGGTATTTCCCTCTATCCCGGCTGGATCGACCCCGCCGGTCAGCGCGCTCTTGTCGCAGTATTGACCTCGGCCATGGCTGAAGCCCCACCCTATCGCCCGCTGATGCCTCGCACGAGGAAGCCCTGGTCGATCCACCAGACCAATCTCGGGCCCCTCGGCTGGCTTTCGGGAGAGGAGGACTATTTCTACGGCGCTCGCCACCCGGTGACGAACGAGCCCTGGCCCGCCCTGCCCCCGGCCCTACTCGAAATCTGGTCCGATCTGGCGGGCTACGACGCTCCGCCTGAATGTTGCCTCGTGAATATCTATCGTGGTGAAAAAGCCCGGATGGGTCTTCATCAGGACCGCGACGAGGCGGCGCTCGATGCGCCGGTTGTCTCCATTTCGCTGGGCGACACCTGCTCCTTCCGCGTCGGCGGATTCGCCCGCAGCGACAAGACGAAAAGCTTCAGACTCGCGTCAGGCGACGTTCTGGTGATCGGCGGCCCTTCGCGCCTGCGCTTTCACGGTGTTGATCGTGTCTTCCCGGGCTCCTCGCAACTCATCGAAGGCGGCGGAAGGCTCAACCTGACTCTACGTCGGGTCAGTATTCCTGCTCAATAAGGCTGCCAGCCCGGTACTGGCGAGACGCCGAAAAGATAGAGATGGCCATAGAAGACGGCGCCAAAGGCGACGAGGCCGAGCAGGATTCGCCACCAGCCAAGTTCACCCAGTCCCAGTCTGTTGCGACCAGCGATGATCGCTGCAAAAGGCAGGTTTGAGGTCTGGCTGGCGAAGGCTTTCCATTTGTCGCCCAGAGCAGCCTTGCGCCTGTTGTCGATGGAGAGCGTGCCGAGCGCGGCGAGCAGCAGGAAGGTCCCGAAGAACATGATCGAGGCGCGGTCGCCGTTAAGTCCGATGTGAAGCGCCGACCAGAGCATAACCGCCCAGAGGAAGGGATGCCGCGTGATCCGCAGCATGCCTTTGACGGCGTCCGGCTTGTCGAGAAGACCCTCGGCCTTGACCGATGTCGGATTGGGTGTCGTGAGACCGATCAGTGCGAAAAGGAAGGCGATGATCATGATAAGGGGCGCCGAATGGACGAGGCCAACGGGCGCGACCCAATAGAGGCGGTTCGGAATATCATTGGTGGCGTTATAGGCCATGCAGAGCCAGACGATGCCGCCGATGGAGGCAAGCGAGAAGAGCCCCATATAGACGTTTTCGCCGATGGCCCCTGTCAGCTTTCCGCGGAGCGAGGTGCCGGAAATCAGAAGATGAATGGCGAGAAAGAAGATCGCCGCCGCAGCCAGGTTGATCATCGCTTTGTCCCCTCTTTTGCACCATCAAGTGGCGCATGTTCATCACCAATTGTCAAAACCATAACACTGTTATAATCTGGGAGCGAGCATCCCGATTTCAAGACAAAAAACGCGCCGATCCCGAAAGACCGACGCGTTGAATGAATTTCTGAGAAATAAGGCTCAGGCCTTGATATCGACACCCGCTTGCGGGGCGTTGTCGTCCGCTTTGGCGACGCCGACGCGGGCGGCGCGCAGCAGGCGGTCTCCGATCATATAACCGGCTTCGACGACATGAACGACCGTGCCTGCAGGCTGGCCGCTGTTCGGTACTTCGAACATGGCTTCATGCAAATGCGCGTCGAACTTGTCGCCGGGCGCCGGCGTGATTTCCTTGATGCCGTGGCGCTCGAAAGTGGCAAGCAGCTGGCGTTCGGTCGCCTCGACGCCGTCGATCAGCGCCTTCACGGTTTCAGGCGAAGCGTCGCGGTCTTCCGGTTTCAGCGCAGCGATGGCGCGGCGCAGATTGTCGGAGACCTGAACCATGTCGCGGCCAAAACCGGCAGCGGCATAGCGTGCTGCGTCATGCTTTTCGCGTTCGGCGCGGCGGCGGGTATTTTCCGCTTCGGCAACCGCGCGGAGGAGCTTGTCTTTCAGCTCCTCGTTTTCTTTCTGGAGGGCGGTGAGGACTTCAAAAGGATCGGGCTCGCCAGCGGGATCGCCCTCCTGAGCCCCCTCGCCTGCCTCACTCTTACGGGCAGCAGCGTCCGCCGCCAGAATGGCGTCGGCGGCTTCTTTCAGCGACTTGGGGTCTTTACCCTCAGGCATCGTGTTTTCGTTGTCTTGGTCGCTCATCACTCAAAATCCATTGGTATTGCTTGAACCCTCGGGTGGCCTCCCGGGGGATGAAATTCGGTTCCGATTTGCGCGTCTCAGGGCCCAAAGTCAACCGGTGATCCTGTCGCAAAGCGTCAGTTCATCAGGCGTCCGACCAGTTTGGCCGTGTAATCGACCATCGGAATGATGCGGGCATAGTTGAGCCGCGTCGGACCGATGACGCCGAGAACGCCGACGACATTCTGTCGGCTGTCCATATAGGGCGAAATCACCAGCGATGAACCCGACATGGAAAAGAGCTTGTTTTCCGAGCCGATGAAAATCCGCACGCCTTCGGCATTTTCGGCAAGGCCGAGGAGCTGAACGAGATCGCGCTTGTTTTCCAGATCGTCGAAGAGAAGGCGCACGCGTTCGAGGTCTTCCATCGCGTGGACATCTTCGAGCAGACGCGAACGGCCCCGCACGATGAGCGACCGGGAAAGCGGATCGTCGCGGTCGATCGAGCTTTTCGACCCCGACCATGTGGCAAGTCCGGACGATATGACGCGCGCTGTAAGGTCGTTGAGCTCGGCCTTCTGCGTTTCCATTTCGCGCGCGAGGATCGCCTTGGCTTCCTCGAAAGTGCGCCCGCGCAAGCGCTGGTTCAGATAATTCGTCGCCTCGGTAAGTGCCGATGGCGTAAGGCCTTTTGGCACTTCGATGACGCGATTTTCAACCTCGCCGCCTTCGGTGACGATGACGACGAGCGCGCGGCCCGGGTCCATGGCGACGAATTCGATGTGCTTGAGCGCGGCCTCGAATGTCGGCGCCATGACAAAGCCTGCCGCATGGCTGAGGCCCGAAAGCATCTTGGAGGCTTCATCGAGCACGTCCTCGACGCTCTTGTGCGAACCCGCAACCTGCCGTTCGATCTGGTAGCGTTCGTCTTCGGAGAGATCGCCGATTTCGAGAAGCCCGTCGACGAACATGCGCAAACCCGCCTCTGTCGGCACGCGGCCGGCGCTGGTATGCGGCGAAAAGATGAGACCGAGCGCCTCGAGATCCGACATGACGTTGCGGATCGACGCCGCCGATAGTGAAATCGGCAGATTGCGCGACAGAAAACGCGAGCCCACAGGATCGCCGGTTTCCAGATAGGTCTCGACGACACGGCGCAAAATCTCGCGCGATCTTTCGTTGAGATCCTTTACGGCGACCATCTGGCTTGCACGTCTCCTGAAGTTAAATGACTGAAATCCGGACCAAATTTAGGAAGCCCCGGGACGAACGTCAATTGATCCACGGCTCCCGTCTTTCCTATTTCGCGCGCCCGCGCTACTAAGGCGACGGAAACCTTGAAGTCACAAGAAGAAAGCAGGCATGTCATGCGTCCATCGGGCCGCCAACTCAACGAAATCCGCGCCATCAGCATAGAACGCGGCGTCACGAAACATGCCGAAGGCTCCTGCCTGATCAAATTCGGGGATACCCATGTGCTCTGCACGGCGAGCCTTGAAGAGCGCGTGCCGCCTTTCCTCAAGGGCAAGGGCGCGGGCTGGGTGACGGCGGAATACGGGATGCTGCCCCGCTCGACCCATGAGCGCATGCGCCGCGAGGCTTCCCAGGGCAAGCAGTCTGGAAGAACCCAAGAAATTCAAAGGCTTATCGGTCGCTCGCTGCGCGCGGTGGTGGATATGAAGCTCCTCGGCGAACGCCAGATATCCCTCGATTGCGACGTCCTTCAAGCCGATGGCGGGACGCGGACGGCCTCGATCACGGGCGCCTGGGTGGCGCTTCACCAGTGCATCGAGTGGATGATGGCGCGCGAAATGATTGCTGTGTCGCCCATCACGGACCATGTCGCGGCGATTTCTTGCGGTATTTACAAGGGTTTACCGGTTGCCGACCTCGATTACGCGGAAGATTCCGACGCCGATACGGACGCCAATTTCGTCATGACCGGCCGCGGCGGCATTTGCGAAATCCAGGGCACGGCGGAGGCCGAACCTTTCACGGAAGCCGAGTTTATCTCCTTGATGGAATTGGCAAAAACCTCGATTGCCCAGCTCGTCGACCTGCAGAAGAAAGCCATCGCCGGATGACACGGAAGTTTATGGAAAAACTTCTCGTCGTCGCCAGCCACAATGAGGGCAAGGTCAGGGAAATCCGCGACTTACTCACGCCTTTTGGGCTCGAGCTAAGCTCGGCTGGTGAGCTTTTCCTGCCGGAACCCGAGGAGACTGGCGAGACTTTTCAAGCCAATGCCGAGCTCAAGGCGCTGGCGGCGGCAAAAGCCTCCGGCCACCCTGCCCTCGCCGATGATAGCGGCCTCTGCGTCACCGCCCTGAACGGCCAACCGGGGATATATTCCGCGCGCTGGGCGGGGCCGCAAAAGGACTTCGACTTCGCCATGGAGAAGATCCGTCTCGGCCTCATCGAGGAAGGCACGCTCGACACGCGGGCCTATTTTATCTGCGGCCTCGCGCTCGCCTGGCCGGACGGACATGTGGAGTATTTCGAAGGCCGCGTCGATGGCGAACTAACCTGGCCGCCGCGCGGGGAAAAGGGCTTCGGCTACGACCCCATGTTCGTGCCCAACGGGTATGAAGAAACCTTCGGCGAAATGGACCCGGAAAAAAAGCACGCCATGTCGCATCGCGCGGATGCTTTCCGGCAGTTGGTCGATGCCTGCTTCAAGGGCTGAAGCCCCCACCCTGCCCGCACCCACCGAAGGCGGCTTCGGCATCTATGTCCATTGGCCCTTCTGCCTGTCGAAATGCCCCTATTGCGATTTCAACAGCCATGTCGTCGCCAACGTCGATCAAAGCCAATGGGCGGACGCCCTCGTCCGTGAACTGACCTATATGCGGGCGCTGACCGGCCCCCGCCGCGTCAATTCGATCTTCTTCGGCGGCGGCACGCCTTCGCTGATGGAGGTTTCGACCGTCGAGGCGGTGCTAAACGCCATCGCGCGCCTCTGGCATGTCGAAGCGGATGTCGAGATTTCGCTCGAAGCCAATCCGACAAGCGTCGAGGCGACGCGCTTTCGCGGCTATCGCGCGGCGGGCGTCAACCGTCTGTCGCTCGGCGTGCAGTCGCTGGACGACAAGGAGTTGAAATTCCTCGGACGGCTGCACACGGCGGAAGAAGCGCTGAAGGCCATCGGCCTTGCGCGTGACATCTTTCCGCGACTGTCCTTCGACTTGATCTATGCGCGACCGGGACAGACGATGGACGCCTGGGCGCGTGAACTTCGTATGGCGCTCGACCATGCCGTCGATCATCTCTCGCTCTATCAACTGACGATCGAGGAAGGCACGGCCTTCGCGCGGCTTTACGAGAAGGGCTCGTTCAAACTGCCGGACGAAGACGAGGCCGTTGCGCTCTACAATCTGACGGGTGAAATCTGCGGCGAGGCGGGATTGTCCGCCTACGAAGTATCGAATTACGCGAAGCCTGACGCGGAGTGTCAGCACAATCTCGTCTATTGGCGCTATGGCGACTATGCCGGCGTTGGCCCCGGCGCGCATGGCCGCCTGACGACGGGCGAGGGTCGCATTGCGACTGCCGCGATGAAAGCGCCGGGCGCCTGGCTTGCCTCGGTCGAAGCGAGTGACCACGGGCTTGAAACGCGCGAGATGGTGAGCGCGGGCGAGCAGGGCGATGAAATGATGCTCATGGGACTGCGCCTCAAGGAAGGCGTATCGCTTGCGCGTTATGAGCGGCTGACGGGCCATGCGCTGGATGAAGCCCGCGTAAAAAGCCTTGTGGGGCAGGGGCTTCTGGCGCAATCGGGCGACCGGATTGCCGCGACGCCCGAGGGCCGACTGGTACTCAATGGCGTGTTAGGACGCTTGCTCGCCTGACAGGCACGCCCATTCTGACTGAGCGTCACTTCATTTTGCGATTTACTGGCATTCCAAGAGGCGTGAATTCCTGAAAACGAGGAAGGCCTCGGTTTCCGGGAGGGATGGTCCATGAAGATTTCGCGCAGGAATATGCTCATCGGTGCGGGCGGTCTGGCGACGCTGGGCGCGGTCGGCTTTGCTCATGCACGAGCCAATGAAAGGCCACGCGCGAAATTCGCCAAGCGCAAGACGCGCCAGCCCAATATCCTGCTGATCGTCACCGATCAGGAACGCCATCACGATTATCTGCCGGCCTCGCTCAGCTTCCCCAATCGCCAGCGTATCTTCGAGCGCGCCACGCAGATGCGGATGCAGGGCATCTCCGGTCTTTGTTCCATGGCGCGCGGCAATATCTATACCGGCCAGCACTACCAGCATAATGGCGTCTATGAGAATGTGCCGATCCCTTTTGCGCATGATCTCTATCCATCTGTGCCGACGCTCGGCACCATGATGCAGGACGCAGGCTATGAGACGGCTTACTTCGGCAAATGGCATCTGACGCATCTGCCTGCGGTGAAGGATGTGGGCACGGAGAAAATCCGCAAGCTCTTCCAGAGCTATGGCTTCGAGGTCAATAACCAGCCGGGTGAGATCGAAGGCCCGCAGGGCGGCTACAAGAAGGACCCGCGCACGGCGAAGACGGCAGCCGTCTATATCCGCGAGAAGGGCGGGGCGGTGAAGGGTGAGAAGCCCTGGTTTGCCGCGGTCAATCTGCTGAACCCGCATGACATCATGTTCTATCTGGCGACAAGGAAGCAGCTCGATACATTCATTCGTCTGCCCATCGGCGGCATCGATCTGGTGCCCGCGCCGGATGATCCCGTCTATGCGGAGAACCTTGATTTGCCGCTCTTGCCGAACTTCGGGCAAAAGGGCGATGTCGACAAACCGCTGGCGCACAAGCTTTTCCGGCAGGTCAATGACCTCTCGCTCGGCGAAATTCCCGACGATGACATCGAGGGATGGAAGCATTACGAGAACTATTATTTCAACTGTTTGCGCGATGTGGACCGCTCGCTCGGCACGGTGCTCGACGCGGTGGACGAGACCAACGCTTGGGAGGATACGGTGGTAATCTTTACCGCCGACCACGGCGAATTGTCCGGCGCACATGGGCTGCGCGCCAAGGGTAATGTCGTCTATCGCGAGAATTGCGAAGTGCCGCTGGCGATCTGCCATCCCGACATCAAGGACTCCTCGGTGACGGGCGTGCTGACAAGCCAGGTCGATATCGCACCGGCGATCCTGAGCTTTGCGGGCATCACAGAAGGTGAGCGCAAGGAACAACTGCCGATGCTGAAAGGCCGCGACCTGTCGCGAGCCTTGGGCGCAGGCGCCGACCGCGGGCTCAAGGGCCTCGGGCGCGAGGGCGTTCTCTATCAGTGGGACAGCCGTATCTATGGGTCGCCCGAAGGCGTGCGCGAAATCGCCGAAGGCTTCAAGAAGGGCGGGCTCAACAAGCTCTGGAATTTCTATGAGGCTTTCGTCGTCGAAGGCACGAAGTATCGCCACGGCATGCGCGGGTCTTATGACGGGCGCTACCGCTTCGCGCGCTACTTCCGCCCGACGGAGCACAATACGCCCGCCTCATTCGAGGAGCTGAAACGGCTGAACGATCTGGAGCTTTACGACACGGCGGCCGATCCGCTGGAGCGCATCAACATCGCCAACAGGCCGGAGAATGCCGAGCTTGTCTGGAAGATGGCCGAGCTGACGAACCGGCTCGTGGCCGATGAAGTCGGCGAGGACGACGGCCAGATGCTGCCGGGGCCGACGATGATCTGGAATGCTTGAGGGACGACAGGCTAAGGGTGGCTGAGCCTCAGGGCTTCTTCACCCATTTGCCGCTGGCGTCCTGGACCATCTGGCCTGAGGGCGTGCGGGCGATGAGTTTGGCGGCGGCGAGTTTTTCGACGTCGCTGAGGGTAGCGCCCTGCGTCTGGGCGGCGACATTCTGATAGGCGGCGCGGCGGCGCGCGTTGATGTCGTTGACGAGTTGTTTGACATCGGCTGGCGCACTCGACGTGACGAGGCCGACGTAGCCATTGGTCTGTTCGCCGACGAGGCCTTTCGCCTTGGCCGTGTCGAGGTCCATCGCGAAAGCGGCGGACGTGAGACCGATGAGGAAGGCGAGGGCGACGAGGGCGGATTTGAACGGGCGCATGATGGGTCTTCCTTCGAAATAATCGGGCTCAGAAAAGATCGGGGTTCTTGGCCAGCACGTCGTCAAGCTCGCGGTCGACCTTGACGCGCACCTGCTGGTCGATCTTGATGTTGAGATTGATTTCGATCGGCTTGTCGGGGGCCTCGATCTTCACCGTCGGATTGCAGGCGCCGAGCGCGAGCATGAGGCCGACGGTGGCGGCGACACCGGCGGCACGGATTTTCAATGCCTTGAGGCGAACCGGTCTGACTGCGATTTCTATCATTTGGGCGTCGCCTTCTTTTCCTTGCCGATTTCGCTCTGGATCAGTTCCAGCGGTCTCAGACCAACCGTACCACGTCGAATAAGGTCCGCAAGCGAACCCTCCACATTGACGTTGAGATGGATGGGATAGCCGTCGTAGAGGGAGGGATTGGCGCCGCGCAAGCCGACCTGAAACTTGAGGTTGCCATTGACGTTGCCGTCCACCGCG
>Ga0098044_1001111_pt1 | contig 14079 bp, 20 predicted proteins | sample 10_taG_FD_75053 | JGI IMG/M metagenome (GOLD analysis project Ga0098044, IMG submission 75053) | Marine viral communities from the Subarctic Pacific Ocean - 10_ETSP_OMZ_AT15264 metaG | ecosystem: Environmental > Aquatic > Marine > Oceanic | place: Pacific Ocean | collected 2015-01-16 | reverse complement strand
TTGCAGTAAGTCCGTATTTGTTCCAAGCAGTATCTGTATTGTCATCTTTTAAATTTTGATCTGGTTTCATTACTGACAGATAGCCTTCCTGGTCACCGTACATCTTTTTGAAAGTGTCTGGATCGTGATCAGCAATAGTTTTCATTACCCATTCTCTTGGAGCAGTGTCTGAATCATCTAGAAGTTGTGCCAAAGATTTCAGCATCTGTTTGTCTAGCATTTCAGCGGCTGTTTTAAACACCTCATAATCCATTGATTCCTTGCCGATCTCGTCAGCATATCTGTTTATTTTTCTAACTGCTATTGTAGAACCGTCTGCTTTAAATTCGTGAAATTTCATAGTAATCGTATTTATGCGGCACAAGCCTTACATCTGCACTGCTTACATACCTCTATATTCCATGCCATTAGTGTGTCTGGATCTTGCCATTGTTTTTCTGGACGTTTTAAAGGTTCAGCACAATGACTGTCAAATCCACAGTTATTACACTTAATAATCCATTCTTCTTTAAGTGTTAAAATGTCCATTATGGGTATGTTCTTTTTATTGCTGAGCCGCCAAATAAACTTACATCATTTGGTAGTTTTCCTGTTTGTGCACCTTTGGCTGAACCATCTGGGTTTTTAGGTTGATAAATTTTTGGTAACCTAGGTGCTTTCGTTCCTGAACGTCCAGGTGAACCTGTGTATGATTTTTTAAATCTATCAGGGCCTGCCGCCACGTGTGGATTGTTTAGTGTGGCTATATTGCCAGCACTTGTGGCACCTGCTGTTGCTTGTTCTCGCATTATAACTTCAATTATACGCATATACCTATTTATCCGAAGGATACACAGTCTTCCTTTCTTCCATGAACTCCTCTAGGCCTTTTATTTCTTTGTTTGTTTTGTATTTTGCTATAATCTTTTCCCATTCCTTTTTTGTAGGGGCCCAATCTATTCCGTTATCACTAAATTGCCATTCGCCAGGACTAACTTCGGCTACTTTTTTGCCGTCGTAATTTCTTGCAAACCATATTTCAAAAGATTTGCCGCTACCTCCCTTACTTAAGGTTTCATACATTTTAGCAGTTTTTTGTAGTATAGTGTTAATCAAATTCCATTCTTTTAAACTAACACATCTATGATGCCAACGATCAAGTGTATGATAAGAACTTTTTACTAATTTTTCATATAAATTTATAAAACATAGATTAAGTTGCCATTTACCTACAGGTGGGTTTGGAGATGTGTGTATACTGTAAATTTTATGTTTTTTATGAATATAAAAATTCATCTCACAATCATTTCCAATTGGTTGCCCAAGCAATAAGCAATTCTCACTATTTTCATTAATTGGAACATAGTTTGGTCCTGGCCATTGCAATGGTTTTTTGTTTATAGTATATGTTCCGTCTTTATTTGGTTGTGGCACTTGATTATTCTCAATATAAAAAGGGTATGAATTTAATTTGTATTTTGGAAGAAAATTTTTCTTCATTTTATTGTAAACTTTGTTAAGTAGGTCAAAAGTAAAACTAAATTTTGGTAATAAAAATACAGGAAAGATTACAACCATATTTCTTTTATTGATAAATCCATTTGCGTTATTTGAAGGTCCACCAATGATTTTTATAGTCAATTTAGTAATATTAGCACGTTGAAATTCTTTAGAGTCTATTTCTAGAACTTTTATTTTTTTAGGTTGTGAATCATACACTCTATAGTGAGATTTTAAAATCTCATGAGATTTTTTAAAATAATTTCGTTTTGGTGCTCTGGAATGATACATTGTTTCAAATATTTTTGTATCAACGTTAATAGATGTATTATGAAAAATATCTGTAATACCACTCTCTTCGTTTGCTGAGAACTCTTCTAATAATGCATTATTAAAATAGATCTGAATCTTACCATGATCTCTAAATGTTTCGATTGTTTGATAACCAACAAAAAGGTAATACTTCATATACAAGTAATTATTTAAATTATTATAGGCTTAATTTTTTTACGTTCTTGTATTCGTCGCCAGGTTTGACGTCTTTAGTAGTGTTTTGTTTAGTGATTATGCCAACACCAGCGGCATCTTCATTTTTGTATAGCCTCTGAATTTTATCAAGTAGAGGAGGAATTCTTTCTTTAATAACACCAGCCTTATTATTAGCCTCATCATGTTTACCTTCTAAATGTGCTATTGCCATTTCATATGCATACCTTAACATTGATTCAGCCTCACCTAATGCTCTTGCTGGTGCAAATTCATCTGCTTCTTTTACTTCTTTGTGCTTGATGTATGCGTCAATAATTTTATCATCCATATCATGTAATGCCTTCCACTCCGGCATATCAACATATGGTTTTGCTATAGGATTATTATTATGATCTTGTTCTATCGGTGCTTCATTAGTTTTATTTTTGCTTTTTTTATAAGATGCCCAAGCAACTGCATATGGATTATCAACCTTGCCTTTTAATGCTTTAACTTGTTTCTCCCTGCCTGGAGGTGCTTTTTCGTTTGCTTTGTTATTACCAGAATTTTTAAAATCAAACCTATTGTTAGGACCTGTGCCTGGTTTGTGTATCAAACCCATAGTGTCTATGCTAGACGGTATTATAACAAATTCTTTAATTTTCATTATTTTTTATTTATTACGTCTTCTTTTATTTTTTGCTTTCTTTTTCTTTTTAGCCACTTTTTTCTTAACTATTTTTTTCTTTTTAGCCACTTTTTTCTTCTTTTTAACTGCTTTTTTCTTCTTCTTTTTAGATTTTTTCTTAACTACCTTTTTCTTCTTCTTTTTAGATTTTTTCTTAACTACCTTTTTCTTCTTATTTTTCTTTTTCTTAACTGCTTTTTTCTTTTTATTTTTCTTTTTATTTTTCTTAATTGCTTTTTTCTTTTTAGCCTTTTGTTTTTTAGTTAATTTCTTCTTTTTACCTTTTTTCTTTGCAATTTTTTTCTCTTTATCTTTCTTTATATTATCTTTAATTAAAACTTTAATTTCTTCTTTATCTAATCCTGCTTCTTTAAGTTCTTTTTTAAGTTCTTTTTTAAGTGCTTTTCTTTTTTCTATATTGTCTGAACGCCTGGAGGCTTTCATTTTTTTATTAAACTTCTTTAATTGGTTTTTTGTAATTTTCTGTGCTTTGCTAGGTGCTTTGCCTTTTGTTAGAGATACCATAGTATAAGGATCATATAATACAGTTTGTCCAGCATCGTTTTCTACTGACACCTCGCCAGGTCTCAATCCTAAAGTATTATTCTTTCCAGGGCCTATTAATAAAGTATCTGTCTTTCCTGTAGAAACCATTGTTTGAAATTCAGTTCCTCTAGATCCTAAAGTTCCTTCAGGAACTTCTACTGTAAGATTATCTGGATTTTTTGCACTAATTAATCCTGAAATTACTTTTAAACTTCCTTTCTCAACGCTGGCAACTATTTTACCATCATTTGTTTTTGGATCATAGATAAATGTATCCATCACAACTTTGGAATCTGATCCTATTGTAAAGGTTGATTGGTCTAATAATAGTATTTGTGTGACTGAATCGACACCTGCAAGTATTGTGTCATTTAAATATATTTTATCACCTGTTTTTAGTTCTCTTGTTTCAGTTTTAACGGTGCCTAAAGTGACGCCAACTATTCCTACTAATTCTTTCTCTATACTTAATGTTTCATTTGCATATGAATTGACATTAATAAAAAACAATAAGTTTAAAAGTATAATAATAATCCTTAACATTAGATATTTATCGCTTATTAATGTTATAGAATTACTTAGAATTTTTTTGGCATTGGGTCTTCACCTGTTAGTTTGGGTCTTGCAAACCACAGTTTAAACCACTCATCTGTTCCAGGACGGATATTATGTTTTCTTTGATATTCTGTTTTTTTTGTTCCATGAAGAGAAAGGTTTTCTCCCATTGAATCTTCTACAGGTAACTTATCAACACCTGCTAATCTTTTTAATTCTTCAATGTTCATTAGAATTTCCAGTTTTCTATCATTTGTTTTGTTATTCTAGACTTTACTTTTTTCACTTCACCGCCCTTTGCTAAGAACTTTTTCATTTTTTCATCAAGTTCTCTTTGACGTTCTGCTGGTGATTTATCCTCACCTTTTATCTCGTAAGGTCGATTGATCCCGCTGTATTTTGCCATAGTCCTCTAGTCCTTTTTTAACCTTGTTTAATGAATCTCTATTTGCTTGATAAAGAATACCATATCCTCCAGCATCTTGCCAACGTTGTATATTAACAGGTCTGTCGTCAATTAAAATGTTTGGTGTTCCAGATGCTTTATCTTTTGCGTATGATTCTTTACGACCTGTTACTATTATTTCATCTGGTTGTTCAATATTATTTGATATCCAAATCTTTTTATATTTTGTAGAGTTTTCGTGATCACCTCGTAATGGTGATGTGTTTATTGAAAAGTTTCCACCTGTAAATTCTTTAACCATTGATATTAATTCACTTGCATCATTAAATTTAGGTAGTGTTGCAAAAAAATCAGTACCGGTAATTCTATTAATTACTTCTGCTTTTAAATCTTTTGTTTTGTCGCTTGTTAATTGTTTCCAATGTTGTACACCGTACATTTGTTCAACTCCGCCAAAGAAATCTGCTAGAACTCCATCCATATCCAGATATACTGTTGGTTTTGCATCTTCCATATCTTCATTATACAATTTTTTGTTGTTTTCGTCAATCGTTGCTCCAAGTGCGTCTTGTATTTTATCATATAGTACTTTACCATTGTTGCCACCCATTACTATTTTAGAAAATTCATGTTCTTGACCTTTTAGTGCCCACTCTCTGGCTTTTGATGCTGATGCTCCTGTTACGCCTTCTTCATCTGGATCTCTTTGACCTGCATTTACTACTTTAATATTATCAAACTTATATAAATCATTTCCTTGTTTGTCTGGCTTACCATTGTATTGATTCAAAAGTTTTTCAAACTCACCAACTCTATCAGAACCAGCAACCATTATAATTCTTGTTCTACCTTGTGCTTGTATTACTTGTAATGCTTTTATAATTGTGTTTGCAGTTGGATCTCCTACTGCTAGGTTTGGATAAAATTGTTGTATGTAAGATTGTTTGTCTTTGAAACTTAATGGATCTGTTTTATTGTTTTGTTTGTGTGATAAAAAAAGATAGGCTTTGCCGTTTGCTTTTTCTGCCGTTTGTAAAACAGTTTCAATTAATTTTTGATGCCCAATCGTAGGAGGATTGAATCTGCCAAACGCAAATACGGCAGTTGATCTATCGTCTTCTTTAAGAAATAGTTCCTTGAGTAACATCGTATTCGCCTTGATCTATATTATCTTTTTCTCTGTCTGCTATAACTTTGGCAACTTGTAGACGTGTTTCTTTTGGAAACATATCCTTCACGTCACTACCTGGATCACCAAACTCTTTTACATATTGTTTTGCGGCATCATCAACCATATACATCCAAAGCGTCTGTGCCTTGTCGTGGTCATAAATGCCTTTTGCAATCTTTCGTTTGAGGTTAGAAATAATAGGCATAAACCTTCTTCTGTAAAGATCTTCATTGTTCATAATAAATGAATCTAGTTCGTTTACAGCGTCTGAGTCTAATGCTTCGTTAATAAATTGTGATGCTCTCATATACACGTATTTATTAATATAGATTCTCTAATAGCCACATGTAAAAAGGTGATGTAAATGTAAATGTCCATGTACCGTTATGACCCATTTGTGTTACGTTTTTTAAGGTTTTGGGCAATTCTTTACCTTTTTGCTTTTGATCAGTTGCCCATGGTTCTGGGTATTGTGGTGTATATACACCTTCATAAACTAAAGAACCAATATCAATTTCGTCAATTTCTAAAGATTTAATATGAAGCAGTTGATCTTTTTTAATTTCACCATTTTCTACTACTGTTTGAAAAATGTTTTTGCCTTGTCTGTTTAACAGCAATTCATACGTTTTACCTTCGGTTAACTGATGTTCAAAATTAATTACATTTGGTTTTTCTTTAGTGCCATCTATGTCACCTGACCATACAATTGTATCATTTATTGAAATTGTACAATTAGGTTTTTTATCCCAATATGTCGAGTATAATTCTATTTTAAAAGTTACGTTTTCGGTTTCCATGTAAATTCTAATCCTGCGGTATGTCCTATATACGGTTTATTTACATCTTGCCTAAACATCTCAATAGCAATTTGAGTACCTTCTACAGCCACCTTTAAAAACTTATCATTTTTTAGTAAAACATCTGCTGTTTTACTTTTGCCGTTATCAGTACAAGTAATTTCTATTTTATTCACTGGAAGAAACTGCCCATTACAAAAGCACCGAGTAATAGAAACAAAGTATTTCTAGTCCATACTGATGAATTTTTTTGTACTTTGTAGCCGTTATCTTTTAAACAAATAACATGGGCGTCCATTGACTCCGCTGTGACTTTCACATCAACTGTGTTGATATTTTCTAAATCTTTATCTGTCATATTTAAAGTATAACACACGACATAAATCTGTCAACCAAAGTTGATCTTATTAAAGTCTAATGTTTATGGAAGTTTTTAATTGTTTAGTAGTATTTCTGTAATTGAGCCAGCAGTAACTGATGTTGCTTTGGCTCTTACCCAAACAAAATTACCTGTAAAATTTGCAGTTGAAATTGTACTACTTTGGTCTGTAGTAAATGTTGTTCCTGTTATATCAAACCAATCGTCTTCAGTTGGCGTAGTTGCAAGTGAACCTTGCATTTTGATTGCTCCAGTTAATGTAGCACTAACTTTGTATGATATTGTGTGTACTCCATCTGGTTGGGAATAATAACCATCGCCTTTTTGTTTATCTGATACAAAACCTGTGTGGTTTAATGTAGTTGTTGTTGAGCCATCTGCTGTTTCTGTTGTTACAATTTCTTCTACAACAAGATTATTTGCGTCTGTAACTTCGTTAACTGTAAAAGTTGAATTATTATTGGTTGTACCGGATACTGTAATTAAATCTCTTACAGCAAAACCACTTAAACTAGTGCTGGTGCTTGTAATTTTATATGTAGATCCTGTAGCATTGAAACTAATATCCGTACCAGTAACGTCTGATATGTGCGATTTTGAACTCAATACTGATGTACTTGTTTGTGCCATTATTATTATTTATTCAAATTAAGTGTAGTGTATTTTTAGTTGTACTGAATAAACATGAGCATTATCTCTATGTGGTTTATTGTCAGATGTGTATTTTACTGCTACTTGTAATGTGGGCAAATCACTATATGTTAAAGTAGCGCCCCATGTGTGTGGATCTACAAGAGTAGTATCACCATAGGTATAATCATTTCCAGCGCCTGCTGTAGCCTGATTTGTACCAATTACACTTCCTGCTTGTGCAAGTTGTACAATACTATCTTCAATTCTTGATCTTTTACTAGCAAGTATTTTTACTTCAATTCCGTCAATAGTTGTTGTTACTGGAGAGAAGTCCCAAGCCGTGCTTAATGTATATTCATTTACAGCCTCACTATTTGTACCCAACACAAACATTTTTGTTCCATCTGTACTAAACGCTATACTATTTCCACCCGTCTCTTCACTTCCTACATAAAAAGAATCTTCATAAGTTGCTGTCGAAACATCAAAACCTGTTGTTAATGTGTATCGATAAACAGAATCAGTAGTACTCTGTCTACCCATGATAAACATCACAGTTCCATCTGTGCTAAACTTTACATCTCTTGGGTCAGTGTTTTGTGAAGCAACACTAAAACTATCAACAAAAGTGACGTTAGAAATAACAAAACCTGTTGTTAATGTATATTCATTAACATCTACACCAGTTGCACCCAAAACAAACATCTTTGTTCCATCTGTATTAAATTCTATACTTGATGGCTTGTTATCTTGAGAACTTACACTAACACGATCTACAAAAGAGGCAGTGGAAATGTCAAAACCTGTTGTTAATGTATATTCATTAATATCATCACCAGTCCAGCCACAAACAAACATCTTTGTTCCATCCGTGTTAAATGTTAATCCCATTGGAAAAGTCTCTTGAGAATTGACATCAAGACTATCAACATAAGATGCAGTTGAAACATCAAAACCTGTTGTTAATGTATATTCATAAATATCACCACCATTCTCTTCACCCACAACAAACATCTTAGTTCCATCATTGTTAAATTGTAAACCATTTGAGTCTTCTTCTTGAGAACTGATATCAAAACTATCAACATAAGATGCGGTTGAAACATCAAAACCTGTTGTTAATGTATATTCATAAACTGAATCATTATATGAACCCAAAACAAACATCTTTGTTCCATCTGTATTAAATTTTACACACCTTACTTGACTATCTTGAGAACTGACATCAAAACTATCAACAAAAGAGGCGGTGGAAACATCAAAACCTGTAGTTAATGTATATTCATTAACATCATCTCCCGTGAAGCCTGCAACAAACATCTTTGTTCCATCTGTGTTAAATGTTAATCCTCTTGGCATATCCTCTTGAGAGTTTACACTAAAACTATCTACAAAAGTGATGGCGGGGCCAATATCAAAACCTGTAGTTAATGTATATTCATTAACATCCATACCTTTCCATCCGCACATAAACATCTTTGTTCCATCTGTATTAAACGTGAATCCTGTTGGTTTAACCTCTTGACCAGCAACACTAAAACTATCTATATAAGCGACTGTGGAAGCAAGATCAAAACCTGTGCTTAATGTATATTCATTAACTCTGTCATTAACTTCATCTAAAACAAACATCTTTGTTCCATCAGCATTAAATTGCACACCCATTGGTTTATTTGCATCACCCACTGCATCACCTCCAACTCCAAACTTGGTTGTATAAGAGGCTGTTGAAACATCAAAGGCTGAACTTAATGCATATTCATTAACATCATCTCCAACCTTGCCACAAACAAACATCTTTGTTCCATCATTATTAAATGTCATACCCTGAGCATCAGTTTCTTGACCAACAACACTAAAAGCATCTACAAAAACTGCATCAAGATTATTATTAGGTGGAACAAGTGATGAGTCCCACCCAGAAAAAATAAGCAATCCTGTACTTTTAGAACTAAAAGATGTTAATGGTTCGGTTGTAGAGCAACTGGTGAATTCGTTATAAACAGATGTATCTAAATTCCACGATATTTCACTTGATGTTGTTGTTTGTGTAACAACTGTTGTTTTTATAAAGTCAGTGTATGCCATACACCAATATTTATTTGTTCTTGTGCTTCTTGAATCTTGCGGTTTTTGGACCCAATCCATATACAGCGGCCAATTCGTTTGGTTCTTGCCCATCAACAGTTAGTACATTAATGTATTTTATTTTGTGTGCTTTACCGTCAGCTTCACCAAGTTCTTCACAAATACAATATTCATCTTTTGCATTTTTTACCTTTAACCGTGCTTTTTTGAAAAACGGTGTTCCCCATAATTGTTTTTCAATACAAGACTCCACAATAGAGTCTTCGCCAAATATTTTATGTTCTTTTAACTTTTTTATTGCTTTCATTTTTTATTTCTACATATTTTATAACTTTATCTATTGCTTTTTGTGCCAACATATAAATTGGAGTTAACATTTTTTGCTCACTTACATAAAAATAGCCATGATAACAATGCGGATATTTTCCTTCAAGATAGTCTAATACATATTTGTTAGTAACTAAACAATTGTCTACGTTTCTTTCTAAAAAACTCCATAAATTTTCACGTTCTTGTTTTGTAATATGTTGATGTACATCTTTTTTTAAATGTACTTGATATTGGTATTTGTCGTGTGGTAATCTTTTACAGCCAATTGTGTTTTTACCTAATTTATTATATTTTGGATCAATGCTTTTTGTTCCATACCAATTATCCCAAAATGTTTTAATTAATAACTGTGCTAGACTTTTATTGGAATAAAAAATTGCATACTTTTGTTGTAGTCTAAATTTCATTTTTGTTCTATGATCTAAAATAAATTGTGCTAATTTAATAACATCAGGAGATGTTTTATACCATTCTTTATTAAGATACCTTACACTTTTATCTTTGCCTTGTATCATTTCTAAAAGTTTTTGATCTGTTGTAGGATATAGAATACCTGCCCATGGCATCTTAAAGATGTTTTTGAACTGATATTTACTGTAGTATAATTTATTATGATGTTTTCGCATCTGTTATTTTTGGTTTAAATTGATTTGTTATAACTGGTACTTTAAATTTTACTTCTAGTTTTGGTATAACATCTTTAGATAAACTTACATCAACACGTCCACCTTCTGATAATTCACCAAATAATATCATTCTAGATAAAGGTTTTTTAATTTCTTCGTCAATAACTCTTTGTAAAGGTCTTGCTCCCATTTTAGCATTAAATCCTTTTTTAATTAAAAATGTAATAGCTTCATCATTAGCATTAACTTCTACATTTTTCTCTACAGTCATTGTATTAAGTTCTGCTAAGAATTTCTTAACAATTAGTTTCATTGTTTCTTGTGCTAGTTTATTAAATTTAACTACTGCATCTAATCTATTTCTAAATTCTGGTGGAAAGAATTTCTTCATTGCGGCATCGTCTTCGCCTGTTCTTTCGCTTGGTCCAAAGCCAATACTGTTTCTTTCCATTTCTTCTGCACCTAAATTTGAAGTCATAATAAGTGTAATGTTTCTACAATCTGCTTTCTTACCATTACTACCTGTAACTGTTCCATAATCCATTACTTGTAGTAACATATTAGATACATCACGATGTGCTTTTTCTACTTCGTCAAATAATACAACTGCGTGTGGATGTTTTTCTACTTCGTTTATAAACATACCACCACCCATTGTAGTATCTTCATATCCTACATAACCCGGAGGAGAACCAATTAATTTTGCAATACTATGTTTTTCTTGATATTCAGACATATCAAATCTTAATAATTCAACACCTAAAGTTTTTGCTAATTGTCTTGCAGTTTCAGTTTTACCGCAACCTGTTGGTCCTAGAAATAAAAACGAACCTATAGGTTTGTTCAAAGTTTTTAATCCTGCTCTTGCAACTAAAATTTTATCAATAATAGTATTAAGTGCTTTATCTTGTCCAAATACTTGCAGTTTCATTTTTTCTTCTAATGTTTTTAAATTAGATGCTTGTTTTTGAGATAATTGTTCAATACTAATACCAGTTATTGCCGCAATTTCGTGTATAATTTCTTCATGATCTATTTTGCCATCTTTAACTCCGTTTAATCTTAATCTTGCACATGCCACGTCAATAATATCAATTGCTTTGTCAGGTAATTTTTTATCTGCTATAAATTTTGCTGAATATTCTACTGCGTCTTCACAAGCCTCGTCTGTAATTGTACAGTTATGAAATTTTTCATAATATTGTTTTATACCTTTTAATATTTTTACAGCAATATCATGTGAAGGTTCACCTATTTGTAATCTTTGAAATCGTCTCATTAATGCTCTATCTTTTTCAAAGAATTTTCTATATTCTTCCCAAGTAGTAGATGCTATAACTTTAATATTGCCCTTCATTAATGCTGGTTTAATCATATTGGCCATATCCATTGAATTACCTTGCCCTGTGGCACCTGCACCAACCATCATATGTGCTTCATCAATAAACAATATTGTTTTGCCTTTTTGATCTAATGCGTTTACAATAAGTTTTAATCTTTCTTCAAAGTCTCCTCTAAATTTAGATCCTGCTATTAATGAGTTTACATCTAAACTGAATACAATGTGATCTTTAATATATTCTGGAATGTCTTTTTTATTTTTTGCAATTCTTCTAGCAAGCCCTTCAACTAGTGCTGTTTTACCTACACCAGCGTCTCCAACTATTAATACATTATTTTTATTTCTTCTTGCCAGGATTTGTTTTAATTGACTTGTTTCTTCTTCTCTACCTATAACAGGATCAATTTTCTTATCAAAATACTTTTGATTTAAATTTTCAGTATAACTTCTTAGTATTCTATCTGCTTGATTTGGTCTTAGTTTTTGTTCAGTGTGTGGTTGTCCACCACCTAAAACTGCCATGCCTTCATCAAGGATAGTTTCAGTTGATACTAAATCAATTAAATCTTGTTTGTTTATTTGGTGTTTTTTTAAGAAAAATGCACCATAACTTTTCTTTTCAGAAAATATAGATATTAATATATCAATTGATGATACATCTTGTCTACCTTGAAATAGTGCTTGAGTAAATGCTCGATTCATTAGTCTTTCTAATGATGCAGTTTTTCGTGGAACTACTTTGTCCATATTTTTTGCAATAATATCTTGACATTTTGTATTAAGATAATCTTCAATATCTTTTATTAATGTTCCAACATTAACTTTGAATTCATGTAATGTGGCACCAATTGATTTGTCTTTAATTAATGCAAGAAGTACGTGTTCAATAGTCACGTATTCGTGTTTTCTTTTTTCTGCTTCGCTAACTGCGTTTTCGAATATATTTTCTAGGCCTTCGTTTGCTTCTAGCACGTTGTCCACCCCAATTTATTTCTTTGTTTTGAATTGCGTCCCAAGTTTCCACATCTCTGTCTGTCCAAAAGCATTCTTGTTGAATACCTGCTATCAGCCATTCTACATCTTCCTTGCCAATTGGCTTTTTCCTTGGTTTGTATGTTCCGTCTAATATTTTCCATACTTTTCTTTCTTCTACTTTATTTTTTCCAATTTTTTTTGTGCCATGTCCCATCGTAATCTAGATACTCTTTTATTAAATGTAATACCTTCAAGGTGATCGTATTCATGCTGGAAACACTTAGATTCCATATTGTCGAGTCTTGCTGTTTCTTTTGTTCCTTGTGTTGTTTCATATTCTACTTCTATTACTTTCGATCTTTCTACTTTTATAAAGATGCCTTTAAAACTTAAACATCCTTCCTCGTGTATAACTTTTTCTTCACTTTCTGTTATCAACCGTGGATTCCATATTATAGCAGATTTTTTAAATCTGTCAAATGTTTCACTACCAATTGCAAAGAATCTCTTGGTAATCCCTATTTGGTTTGCCGCAAGACCCATTCCTTTATTTTCTAACATAAATTTTATCATATCATTTTCAAATTGTTCTATATCGTTATAACCGTCAATAGAATCTTCTTTAGTCCAAACAGAACTTATATCATTTAATACTTGATGTGGCCATGAGAATAATTGTATCATAAATCTTTTATTTTCTTTAAATTATCTGGTGATAGTTGTGGAATTATAATTATAATTTTCACAAATAAATTACCTCTAATATTTAATGTTTTGTGTATAGGCATACCTTGTCCCTTACAAGCAATTAATGTATCTGGTTGTGTGCCTGCAGGTACTTGTACTTTTATAATAGAGTCAGTTAATGTTTTTAGTTGTATTTCACAACCTCTTATAGCTTGAAAACAATCAATAGTTTTATCAGTATATAAATCATTACCTTGTCTTGTATAACCATCGGAATCTAACACACTCATTTGCACCAATAAATCTCCACGTGGTACTTGTTTAATAGAATTATCTCCCATTCCTTTATATTTGAAAGTAACACCATTTTGTACACCAGCCGGTATCTTTACCGTTGCAAATTCTTCTTTACCTGAAGGGAGTTTATATGATATTGTTTTTTCACTATTGTTCATTGCTTCTCTAATTGATATTGCCATACGTACATTTATTGATTTGTTTGCACGTTGTCTTGAACGGAATGTTCTTGTTCGTACATCAGGTCCACCAAATCCAGAAAAGAAGTGTTCAAATATATTATCGCCAAAAAAGTCGTCTGAAGTAAAATGGAAGTTTCCTCCTTGTCCACCCATACTTTGACCATACTTTCTTACAGTATCATACTCGTGTCTTTTCTTTGTATCTTTTAATGTGTCGTAGGCTTCGTTGGCTTCTTTAAATTTTACTTCATTGCCACCACGATCCGGGTGTTCTTTTTTAGCAATACTTTTAAAAGCCTTTTTTATTTGGTCATTTGATGCGTCTTCACCCACACCTAACATATCATAATAATTCTTCATTTACAGTAATTATTATATTACAGATCTGTGAATTGTCAATGTTTGGTAATTATTTTTTGTTTTTTGG
>Ga0098044_1001109_pt1 | contig 14087 bp, 11 predicted proteins | sample 10_taG_FD_75053 | JGI IMG/M metagenome (GOLD analysis project Ga0098044, IMG submission 75053) | Marine viral communities from the Subarctic Pacific Ocean - 10_ETSP_OMZ_AT15264 metaG | ecosystem: Environmental > Aquatic > Marine > Oceanic | place: Pacific Ocean | collected 2015-01-16 | reverse complement strand
TAACATTTTGAACATAATATGTGGTGTTATACTTTTTCCTCTTAAATCTTGGGAGACTGGTATTTCTTGTAAGAAGATCGTTGGTGAATGCTCCAGGATTAGTGTTGATTCCTACAGTAAACTCTCTGGCACTAGTAATACCCGTGACTGGGAAGGTGCCATTGAATCCAGAATTTCCAATACCAGTCGTATTAACACCACTCTTGATGTCAACCAATTCAACCAAAGATCCAATAGAGAGCTCGTGAGGAAGTTCTGTCAGAATATTACCAATGCTTGATCCCCAATTTGCACCAGCAACAAATCTAAAGTTTCTATTTTCATTGACATGATTTAAACTACCTGTTCCAAAGTAAGCTCCAACTTCATCATTGGTTGATCCAATTGAAGTGTTACTTTCTTGAATAATAAATCCGTCAATTGGAGGTCTTGCAATAGATCCACCATTGTTTGCAGGGATAATATATCTTACCCTGTAAAGCGTATCAGTTGCACTTCTAGAATCTGATCTTCTCTTAATGAATGATCTTGGTGTTGCTTCTCCTAGTGCTGTTGAACCAAGTCCTAGACCATTCTCATCAAGAACAACATCATTATAAATTCTATTATCTGTAGATGCCGTTGATACGTTAATATACCACTGTCTTCTATTGTCATCTATACTATTATCAAATTGAATTGGGTGCCCAATATCGCCAGAATTTTTATCAGATACTCTACTTACAATTTTAAGAGTGCCACCAAGATTATTGATAGTTAGAGCCGATGCATTTCTTGCATCAGTTTGTGTTTTTGCTAACTTAATTGAATTATGAGTAGTTAAACCAGAACTTGCATTTTGATTAGTAATCGCAAAATAGACTGCATTTGGAGTTAAACCATCTGGCAACCTACCATTGTCACTCAAAATACGAACAGACTCTGAATCTTGGAATGTATGTGGTTTTGTTAGAGTAATAACATTACTAGTGATACTATTAATACCAGAGGAACTTCTATCAACTCTGAATACTTTTTCAGAACTATATTCTGTAGTAGTGTTAAATCCAGATCCATTTGGCATAACAATACGGGAACTGAACTCTGTAGGAGTTCCACCTGATGGAACAAGAACTTTTAAGGCGTCAAGTTCTCTTGCACCAACTCTAAATCCTTCTAATACGTTTTCGGGGGGAATATCTGGGTTTGTTTGATCATACAGATATAAGTGTCCTGTTGTTCCAACACCAATCGTGGTGTTTAAGTCAATTGCGTTAAATTCAACAACATTTTCCGTAATTGGAATTTCTTTTGGTGGTAAAATATGAGTTATAAATCCAAAATCATCCTGAGGGAACGCATCTGGTCTAAATCCAGATGCAACTAGAGATTTTGAACCAAAGTTAGAGTTGGAGTTGGTGATTGACATATCACCACCAGTTTCAACAACAAAGTGCTGTGCATATCCAATAGCAAAGATAGAAACTGCCTGAATAACAGCATTATTAGTACACTTAATATGAGTGTTTATATATGCTGGTTTGAAAATCGCACTAGAATCATTACTTAATTTCTCATTTCCTGGGACAGTGGCATCATCATAAACACCTGTCGTGGAATTATATTTAATAAATGCGTTATCATCTTTTTGAAGTCCAATTCCAGTGAACTGAGCCACAACCATTGACTTAAATCCTGTGGATTTATTTCCATCGGCGTGCATACCGTTCATACCAAAGACGGAACGCACTGATAAGTTAAAGATGTATGGAGAAGCAGAAGTTACGGTGTCTGACTGAAGTGTAACTGACGAACCAGTTACTGTTGGCAGCGCAACTATGGGCGCGTTTTGTACTTCATATTTAAACTGAGTAGAACTTACTTTTTCGCTAACAACAAATTGCCCATTATATCCGGACGCAGTAATACCCTCGACTCTAAATGGAGTATCAACGTCAAGACCACTGACAGGAGATGCAGTTGTTACAGTAACTATATCTGTTGGAATAGCTCCATTACCTGCTTTTATGCTTGTGATTCCTGCAGTAGCTCCCGTTGATCCAACAATTCTAAATTCATCAATTTTTGGTTGAATATCAATACTAGAAGATGGATAATCTGGTTGAATTTCTCTTCCACTTGCACTACCATAAACCAGACCAATCTTTTCATAATACATGTCAAGATCAGTTCTATTTGTACTGAAAGTTTGAAATGTGTCGTTGATGCTGACATTATTCACACCATCAGCATACTCAAAGCAAGTGAGTTTATGGTGAGAAAAATTAGGTACAAATTGGTTTGATGTATAATCTTGATAACAAAGTCCATTTGGATCTGCATCAAACATAGTGAACTGCCAAAAATAGCAAGCACCAGTTACTCTGAATAGTGCGGATCTTTCAATATTGTCGTTTGATGGATTTGGAACATATTTTGGACGAATTTTAGTCTTTCTTAAATCAAGACCAACAAGAGAAGTACCACGAGGCATAATTACACCCCCGTGAATACTGTTCATCTTGTAAAGTGCATTCTCAGTATTGGTTAGATCATATACAGTGGTTAAATCCCATGCCGGGAAATCTTGTGATTCTGTTCCGTCTCTTAATCTAAATTTTGCCTCCGCGCCATCCGGGATAGGTATCCATCCAGGTCTATTATCTACAATGTGTTCGCCCGGATATAGCAAGATTGTAGTATTGCCAAATCTGTCATTACTCAAACCACGCTGGTATGAAAACCTAGCAGCCTCAATCAAGGCTCTCTGTATTGTTTTAAAAGGACGAGTTAATGAATTGCCTTTATTTTCGATACTATCTGTAGAATCCAGATCATTAGGACTTACATACAGAATATTACCACGAGCATTCTTAAGAAAATTCTCTAATCTGGAAAGACCCATCTTATTTGCACTATAAGTTCTGTTATGGATTATTTATCATTTAACAATCAGTCGTTTTGTAAAATATATTCTACTGTTGATGCAACATCGTGCATAGCATCACGAAGATATGGTTGTTGTCCGGATTCTTGAACATATGGATCGCCATCATCACACAAAGTCCAGCGCCATTGTTGCATATCTTCCGCATACCAAAGTTGTATTTGCATATTAGTCCGCAGGTAAAAATTCTGGATTTTCCAACTCTAGATTAAAAAGACATGGATGACACTCTTCCTCCATCAGGTAAGAGCATCCCCTATAAACCTCATCAGGTTCCCATCTTTTTTCACTATCAGCTAGCTTAATAATATCTAGATCTTTCATCATTTTGTCTAATTCATCAAAGGTGAATGGTATACCTTGAATGAAATACATTAGAACAATTATTTTTCCTTGATCGTACCAAACATATTTTGTATCAATTCGACACTTCACAGTAAAACAATCTAGTTTTGTTTATTTAGTGTGAGTTTTACTTTTTCAATACCCGTAATCGGACTCGAACCGATACTGTATCGATTTTAAGTCGATTATCTCTGCCATTGGATTACACGGGCGTAATAGGTGCTTCCTGAGAGGATCGAACTCTCCTTAGGCAAATTATGAGTTTGCTGCATTCACCAGATTGCTAAGGAAGCAGATACTCGCAAGTAATTAACTTTCTTCAGACTTCCAAGTTACTGGATGCATTACGCAATATTCGTTAAAAGTTATTTTCATCTCTTTATCAGTCAATCTTGCATTTCTCGCTGCTTGTGGAACATTCCACTTTGCCACAAATAACATTTCCATAGATTGTCGGGTTTCTGGTCTCATGATCGTAGCAAATCAAGATTTCTTCGTAAAATAATGGTTTGTAATAATTCATAAAAAGGTAATAGGGCGATTTTTTACCAGATTTTTTTTGCGCCCTTTTTTGGAATTAAAAGCTAATTTTGCTCAGAGGGGGTTTGTATACGCAAGAGTCTCTTCGTCAAGAAGACTTCTGCAAAGTTGAAGGACATCCATGAATTGATTCGCGGTTTCACACTCTACTACTTTTTCGTCACCTTTCTCAGAGTAGAGATAAAACTTACGGGCCACGGGATCAACAACACAACGACTTAGAAAATCTTCTTGCATGAGGTTCGTTTGATTACATTGGTAGTATAGGACACTCGGACATCCTTGTCAACCTCGGGCATCATAGTCATATCCAGAGATTGAGAACTGTTTTGATCCACCTGGGTATTCTGCCGGTGTCTCTCCCTCATATTCAACAATTAGAGGTTCTCCGTCAATCCTAGATGCATGAATAGTATAGAAACAGTTGATTGCTGAGGCACTTCCTGATTTAATATACACTCTCTTACCCCACTCAATTTTATCAACGATCAAATCTTGAGAGGATCCAATCTGAGTAAGAGAAACTGTAATTGATTCTGGATCAACTAATCCTATCCAATAATCGGGAAGATCAATCACATCACTATCAGTAAGTCTCCCTCTAATATAAACACCGGCTTCTGGACCTTCCAAACAAATATGCCTAAGGCGATGATTTTCCTTATTGGGGTGCTTAATATCAAATCCTTTCCAGGATTGAACATTGATATTACCTGCAAATGTTGGTGCGGTTACAGTTCCGGAGAAAGTCGCAGTACCGCCAGTAAGATTTGTCAGTACTTTTATGTTATCAATCTGGGCATTGCCATGGTATCTTGGAGGACATGCATCTTCTGGATACTTAGACTCATCCATATCCCCCTTCCAGATGTAATCATACCGGACTGATTTTTTACCCCATCCACCTGCTGCCTCGGTGCAATCTTTTCCACTTTGCCCCGGTTGAAATTCCATTGAATCTGACATAATTAACCTCTCTTATCGTAGTGGTATCCAGAAATTGAATATTCATCATTATTTCCTGGATAATCTGCTGGTGTATCTCCTTCATACTCTGGGATCAATCGTTCACCATCTGCACGAGTTCCAAAGATGTGGAAATGGCAGTTGATAGGTATTGCACCATTTGCCTGAAGATAGACTTTATTGTCGGTGATTCTTTTTACAATTATATTCTGATGAGATCCAATAGAAGTTAGACTCACCGTGATTGTTGTTGGATCAACGAGTTCTTCCCAATATCCTGGGAGTTGAATTTCTGTTTTATTTTTTAGTTTACCTCTGTAATAAACATCATTTGATGGACCTTCAGGACAAGTGTGGCGAAGTCTCCATCCTTCTTTCTTGGGGTGAGGAATATCAAAATTCTTTTTAGCAGCAAGAATGTGACCACCACAATTTGAAATGACATGTCCTTGTGCCAGAAGATTCATTCCTACTGCAACATTTGCATTGGTATCAACTGGCCCCATAAATGCTGAACTACCGGAGACCGATAAAGAATATGGATTATTAATTCCAGTACACAATGCTCCAGGAATAATTGGTGGTGGTGCTCCATGTGCGGAAGGAGCAATCATGACAGTGGCATACACCCATGGATATGTTGCCGGACTTCCAACTAATAGTGGTCCTTGATGATATGATGAACACTTAATTTTGGATGGGCCAACACCAAGTGCTATCGGAAGCACATTAGTTTTACATACCAGTTGTTGACCATCATATACGTGTGATTCATCAAATTGAAATGCCATGGTTTCTCCTTATATTTGGCCTGGTTTTTTATCTGGATTTGTTGCACAAGATACTCCATGAATTATGGATGATAAAATTTGTACACCCACTTTACCATTTATTGTCATAAAACCAGTTGAAAGTAGTTTTAATGACTGTTTTGCATCGAGAGTGATGTTTTTTGAATCAATCTTGGCGTTCTGATTGGAAGAAACCCAGAAATTACCCTCAGGATCTTTTCCTTGAGCACATATTTCTACATCAGTTCCTTCAATACGGACTTTTCCATCTCTAGCTCTAATAATTATATCACCATTTTCTGAATTTAAAAAGATGCCATTCTGTCCCTTTCCTAAATCCTCTCCAGCATTAACATTAACTGCTCCAGGAGCATTTACCGTGGTCCATCCTTCACGCTCGCCATCTTCAGTTAAATCTATGAAGTGTCTACCATCAAGACCTTGAATCTCAACGCTAGACGTGACACTCTTATCCTTGGAGAGACCTCCAAAAGAGATCGAACCATTCATCGCTCCAATTACTTGAGTCCAAAAATTCTTTTTTTCTCCTGACATAAACTAAACTAGAGAGATTGATAATATTTATTAGTAACCATAGGATCCTCCACCAGATGATTCAGAAGAATCAGTATTAGTATTTGATGATGCAGTAGAGTCCTCAGAATCTACTGCATCCTGAACTATTTCTCTCTGGGGTTGTATCCGTCGAACTGCAACTGGTTGAACTTCTTTGGTCACACTTTCTTGCAAAGTTTCATACACCCGAACTCCAGTATTTCTAATTCCCGCATATTTTATCCCATTATCATAAAATATATTTCCATAGTAAGGTTTTCCATCAACATATCCATTGATTCTTAAACCAATAAGATCATATACTTGAACAACATCTCCAGGATCAGCCACTTGAGGGACTAATGGATCCCGAATGACATCAAAGACAGGAGTAAATCTTGCATTAAGTCCAGTATCACTATCAATGTATATGTCTGGTAAAAATGTATAATTACCACCAGGATTTACTTTTACTGAATTAACTTTTCCAAATGGATCAAGTTCAAACGTCAATGTAGTCCCATTACTGGGAGTGATTACAATCGGGTCTGTAGGTAAATAATTTATGCCAGGATTAGCAACTATCACATCAGTTAAAGTTACTAATGTTGGGTATTCTGATAGTGATCCACCGTCAGTGGAAGGTAAATATCCAAACCCACCATCTCGTACAATGACGGCAACAACTGTACCATCAACGATGATTGATTCTAAAACCGCTCCACTACCATTATTGCATGGATCTATGACACTAACCCTCGGAGGAGTAACGTATCCAAATCCACTATTAACTATATCAATTGCTATGATGGTTCCATTTCCATCTATGACTGGATTTCCTGCAGCACCTATCCCACGTCCACCAAAGAAGTTAATTGATGGAGGGCCGCATGGTAATGGTCCAACGTTACATGGTTTTGTTCTTCTTAAATCGCGAGATGATAATGCATTAACTTCATCAATATTTAAATATTTTACCTCATTATCTCCATTGACGAAGATAAAAATTGTTCCGGGAGATAATTTCTCATAATTATTAGCATCATCAATGGACAATCCACTAATATATCCATCAAATTCACTAATGTATCCTACTCTTACCCTGTCTCTTGACGCAGCAATAAATGGCATTACGTTTCTCCCCTAAAGTTCCAACTGAATAGGTTTTTCAAACTTTGCCCCTTCATTCCCTGATGATTCATTCCCTGATGATTTCGCAAAATTTTCTGCTTGTTCTATAGCACTATCACCAATGTTGATTAGGTTTGGATTTTCAACTCCAGGTTTTCCACTACCACCACTTTTCAGTGTAAAAGTATCATTTGGAGAGCACTCTGGTTTTGGATCACAAGAGAAGAAATCTGTTATAGATGATATAAATGCTAGTGCTGAACCCACATCAAAATTTATTCCCCCAATGGCTCCCAATCCACCAATCAAATCATCAACAATGCCAAGTGCAGCGGATGTTGGGTCATCTACAAATGATGTCACCAAATCTGAAAGTTGAGGATCAACACCAACAAGAGATCCTAATGATTTCACTAATCCAGTAACGTTTCCAGATTTCATCGCACTAAATGCGGATCCGATGTTTCCAAGTGTTTTTCTATCAGAACCTTGAAGTACACCGGAAAGAGCAGAAAATCCTTGTGTTAAATCACCCGTTCGTAAAAAATCAACTGTAGAATCCACAAATGATGAGAGTGTTCCTGGCGTCAAAAATAAAGGAGTTTCTGATCCAATGGTTGCTGCGGCGAGTAACATGTCTCTTAAACTACCCCCCGAAGGAATGTCAGGTATATTTGAAAGAATAGATATAAGTCCTTCTATTGGATTTTGTACAAAATCACGAGCATCATTAATAGATGTTCGGAAGGATGTTGATCCAACTCGATTTGCAAGAAGTTGATTTGCAAAAAGTTGAACCAGCGCCACCTGCAATTCTCCTGAAGAAAGTGCTGACCTAATAGCCGCCGGAGAAACAGACTTGCGAACAATCTTTTGTGGTTTAGATCCTAAAATTTGCTTGGCATATGTGGTTCCAGAATAAGCATCTAAAGATAAAAAGTCTCTACTTGCAAAGACCACCGGGGTTACTGCAGCATCAAATGCTTGCATTATCTCATTAAGATTGCCACCTAATACCTCACTAATCAGTTCTTCAGTATCACAAATTGGGTTTGGAGAATAGAATCCATTTGGAGGGAGTGGTGAGATTGGAAAGTTTGTATCAAATTCTGATGGAGTTCCAACCTGTGGTTGAGTTGGTAAAGGAATTCTTGGTGTATTATCAATACTAGTGGCATCATTAATACCAGTTCCACCAGTTCCAGTTCCACCAGTTCCAGTTCCACCAGTTCCAGTTCCAGTTCCACTTGATGCATTATCAGCACCTAAATTTCCCGACCCCAAGTTTCCAAATAAATTTGAAATTGGTAAAGTCTCTCCAGCTCCTGCTAATCTGGGATCTAAATTTGATTGTGGAGTTGGACCTGTCCCAGACCCTGAACTTTTTCCTTTCCTATCAAAAGCACCCTTTAGAGCGTTCAATATTTGACCAAGAAGTCCTTTTATAATTTTATTAAAGATACATACGAGTGCTTCAAAACCTTTTAATGTTGTCTTTAATAAGTCTTTTCTAAACGTTGGAGGTGCTAAGTTTAATAATGGTTGAGTTGTTTTACTAAAAGTATCTGTTACAAAGTTCTGTACCTTAGCATATATCTCCTTCATATGCTTTGATATTTCAGCAGCAGCATCCGTTATTATTTTATCAATTTCTTTGAGTGCATTTTTTACTGGAAGGGCGGCCGCATCAGCATAACTCTGAAGTGATTTTTGTATGTTTTGTATTTTTTCAGTCAAACCTTCCATGATAGTCTGGATTGCCTTCGTTGAACTATCATGATGTGGATCGGGACAAGATAAAGTATGTTTTCTCTTTAAAAGATTATCCTTTTTTGCATCACGAACACGCTCAAGATGAACTCCATCCCCAGATTCATTGGTAGGAAACTCTCCTTTACCTGGTTTTTTGGTTGCAAGTTCAGAGTCTGATGTTCTTTTTGTAGGATCTCTCTTTTGTGTTTTAGCATAATGACTTTTGGGTGTAAAGTTCTTACCCCCGGTCAATCCTGTTTTTGTGTTTAGTTTTGTCTTAGAATTATTTCCAAGGATACCCATGATAACAGGAACTTGTTTATCCTGATCATCTAAGAAAAATCCAAATACAAAGTTGCCTTGCTTAATGGCAGGTGTTTGGAAAGATCCTCCCTGGCCACCACCTGCGGTGATGGGATACATCACTTGAGCCCAAGGTAACTGATCAGATTTAATAGAAGATTCTTCTTGGTCATGAAGACCAATAATTCTAACCTTATAGCGATATCCCCATCCAGGAGTTTGATTTTTATCTTTTATCTTTGACTCACTTATGTTCTCTCGCCATGTTGAATCATCAGCAACTTCCCCGACCCACCAGAGAAAATTGCCGCCAAGAAATCCTGGATTAAATAGTGCTCCTCCTTCCATTAATCCTCGTAAATTCTACATTCGTCTGTTTCTGGATTCTCATCACAATACATTTCGAGTGCGGTAGGATCATGATCATCATCAGGATGATTTTCATGATAATGCTCAAGGTGATCAAGTTCGTCTGCTACATGACGCCGCATTTCTGGAGATAATGTTCCTTTCTCCAGGATATCTTTATCATCATCGATGTGTTGTTGGATACTTTTTTCTTCGCTCATAATGGAATGTTAGTAGTGTGGTTTCCTTTTCTCCCGAAAGAATCTCTAACAAGATTCAATTTAGTATAAGTTTCTTCGGGTGATATGTAATGGCACAGATCAGCTATAGTATATAGACCACCATATTCTTTATTCAATTGATCTTCTTTCTTTGCTCTAAGACCTGGAGTATCAAAAAATACAAGATCTCCTGCATGTAAACTATAATCACCTGGAATCGTTACAGTTTGCATTCCAGTAAACAATTGATTATATCTACGAATGGTTTGATTTAATACTTGTTGTATTTCATAATTTTGCTCTGACGATTTATCAATTTGCTGTTTTGTTGTTCCGCTGGGAAGAGTTCCAGTGTCAATAAGTTTGTAAGTAGTCCGTGTAAATTTACTATCGGATTCAAATTTATCATTTAACTTTGGCAACTCTTTTGCAGCCAACTCTGTGCCATCTTTTGAGTCATTTGCTGTTTGTTCTATGACCTCATAAAAACAATTAAATGGATTAAACACAACTAATCGTGTTCCGTATGCACCCACATTAAGTTTTTCTTGAGATCGTATAGGGTTATCTCCTTGAAAATCTAATACTTTAGTATCATACCCTGCAGGTAAGTCGGTTGTCAAATTATAGATTAATGACTTTTTCTGCTTTTGCTTAAAAATACCATCAATAGATTTAAATTTAAATCCCTCAGAGGTTTCAAAAAAGAAAAATCCCCCAGTCTTTCCTTTCTCACCCGCAATTGTAGGTATTGAAGCTTTAGACAACCAGTTCATTACATAATATGGTTTGCGATTGTTTCCTATAAAATTATAATTGTTATTAGTCTCCTCAATGTCTAATTTTTTTTCTGTTTTTAAAAAATCAGTCAAGATTCTTTTTATGTGATCTGAAATTTTTCCATCAAATCTTATATTAAGTCTTGAATTTCCACCTTCATTTCTCAAAAATTCTTCAGATACTAAGTCCAATCTTATCATAGATGCTGTACTCTCTTCATTGATTTGAGTAACTTTGTTTACGTTTAGATTTATTTTAAGCTTTGTATCATTGTTGTCCTTACATTCCAATTCAACATCCTCTGTTCCCACTAATGGAAGACCTTCTAATACGGACTTACCATCTATGGAGTTACCAGTATCAGCAAAAACCACCTCAGCTTTAACGGTGTCCTGCAAAATACTTTCATAATACATGAGACGACATAATCCGTTAGTTAAATCAACGAACTTGTCTTTCTGTTTATTAGAAAGAATTTTTAGTTTAGATACTGTGGATGGAGCTGCTTTTTTGGACGCTGAATTTGACATTTTTATTACCTCTTAGTTCTATTTACGCACCTTGATATAAAACATCAAACGTACTGGAAGAGTCTGAACCAGAAAGTCCTATAGGAACCGCCATGGTCTTACCTTGACCACCACCATATTGCCCTTGAGGTGGTGGTGGTGGAATCATAATTGTTTCAGGAGCCATTGCATCATAAGGAGCATACTCTCGTATTGCTTTCATAACTCCATCATATGTGCTTGCTTGGTTGATCGCAAGTAACATATCCTTTGCAGGACCCATACTATTAGCATCAATAACAAGCTCAGGACCCTCTTCACCAAGAGTTGCCATATGAGGTTCTCCTAATGTAACTCCACCCTTTTTATATGCGACATGAACATGATCTCCATGAGTGCCTGAGTTTGGAGTTCCTGGTTTTCCATAAAGAAATTCTACTGGTTGAGCATTATTTTTTCTGTTGAATTCAAGAACCTTTGCAATAATTTTCTTTTGATCTTTTGGCCAAAATCCACCAATATCAATCCCACGATCAACATTATGCCAAGATCTATAAGATCTTTTAAATGATCCACCAAAATCTGGATGTTCTGAGACTTTGGAATAGTCCCCACCCATGTAACCCTGACCAGATTGAGCTGCAGACACTAGTTCAGACTGAATATGTCTTCCAAGATCACCCGCAAGTTTAGTTCCTCCTGCACTTCTTACATAAGCACCGCCGGTTCCAGAATTAATTTGACCAGGAATCTGGGCAGAAGTCGTAGAAGTGGGAGATGATATGGTAGAAGTGGGAGATGTTATGGGGGTAACGTTTCTTAGATTTGCTTCCTTACTTAAATCTACTCTTGCATTTCTCTTATATGGATCAAATCCCATACTCTTCATAATCTTCACCATGCCCCTGCTGTATGCATCAACAGTATATCCTAATCTAATGTTTGCCGGATCAGCATTAGGAGAATATACGGGAGCAACAGAGGCAATACCATCAATGGGCCTATCAAATGCTTCATAGTTTCCTGGGTGGTTTGCAGTTCTGTGCCACAGTTTGATATTATCTTTTACTGCTTCATCTAAACTTGGATATACTGTCCATCCGGTTGAAGATCCTTTTCTTGAAATTGTGCCATATCCCCTATCACCAGTCTGTCCGAAAGCATTAGTTCTTCCTGTGGAGTTGAAGACACTAGCGAGACTATCACTCAGATATCCTGTCTCATGCATTGCTTGAGCGGCAACAATCTCTGGGAACTTAGCATCATGATTCTTCGCTAATTCATATACAGTCGCGAATGCCTGCTTCTCGCCCATACCAAGAGGAGCACCCTGAACTCCAGATATATTCGCTGGAGCTCTAGGTCTGGATTGTTCTGTCGAAGATCGACGTTCACGATCTCCTTTAGATGTACCGATTTCAGAGTCTAGTTCTACAGGTTTCTTACGAGAGAAGAAAGTATCATATAACCACTTACCCGCAATATCACCAACAAGACTGCCCAGTATTCCACCCACAATATTTCCCGCAAAAGGAATTACCGTTCCTGCTGTTGCACCAAGGGCACCAAAAATTGTAGCACCAATCGCAGCAAATGCAGCTCTACCAATTGGTTCTTTGAATACAAAGAAATTCAATGCAAAATCAATCAGACCACCAATGATTGGTATTCTCTTTACGATAGGACTGATAATGTTTTTGAGGAATCTAAGACCTACTTTCGTTCCTCCCTTTCCTAAGATCCCGACTGCACCTCTTCTGGCAAGTTTTGTAGCAGCAGATCTACTAGCACTTCCACCAAGTCTTGTTACTGCATCTTTACCAAATCTTTTGACTGCTGCCTTTCTACCAAAGCGTTGAGTATACCTTCTAACTGCACCAGGTTTTGTTCCCCTAGGCACACCACTAGGAGGTTTAATACCAGGTTTGCCAGATTTAAATGGATTGGAGAGACTTGATCTCAAACCAAGCATTCCTGCTATGAGCACACCATTAAGAACTTTAGTTAAAACCCCAGAAATCTCATCAAATTTTTTCTGTCCATCCTCACCAAAGAGATCCCCAACTTTAGTTCTTAATCCATCATACATCTCATATCCCTTGTCTATAAAGGTAACAAGACCATCAAGAATTTTACCTCCCCAATCCTCAATAAAACTAATTGCCGCAGCTATTTTTGGAATTAACTTCTCCAGCATTGGAAGTTTATCAATCAATCTCACGGCAATATATCCAGCAAGAACATTGAATAAGAAATTTTTAATCTTATCTATGGGGTTTAATCCTTTAAGTGGTGCAGGTAATTTAAATTTAGAGTTTTTCTTTTGTTCCTTCTCTAAAGCATCCTCTGCTTTACTTGAAGTTGTTCTTCCCTCAGATTTTCTTTCTTGATCTCTTTGTTTCTTCTCAACAGCTAACGTTCCTTTTAAAATTTCATTGATTTTATTAACTTTGATACTAATAGTTTTCACCCTAAACTTTGTCCCCTTTGTAACTGAGGATTTCTTAGGAGTAGGTATTAGTTTTTCTGCGGTAATTGCCATTTAAGCGGATCCTGTTAATAATCCCAATAGATTGGTTTTTGTGTTTGCTTTTGCAGTCGTTGCAGAGAATGGTGGAATGTTATTTCTACCACTTGGTTCTGCCATAGCTTGATTGGAGTCACCAGAGTTCTGCTTGACTTGAACTGTTGGTTTAGGTTTAACAGGTGGGGTTATTGTAGGATTATTCTTAGCTGCTGCCTGTTCTTTTGCAAGTACAGCAAGTCTTTTCTTTCTTGCTTTTACTGCTTCATCATAATTAGCATAATACTTTCCGTCAGATGAAGAATAATATTTACCAATAGCCTCAGCACCTGCTTGCTTTACTTTTACTGTTGCTGCTCTATTTTCTGCTTTAATATCTCTGTCACCTAACAGTCT
>Ga0098044_1001104_pt1 | contig 14113 bp, 16 predicted proteins | sample 10_taG_FD_75053 | JGI IMG/M metagenome (GOLD analysis project Ga0098044, IMG submission 75053) | Marine viral communities from the Subarctic Pacific Ocean - 10_ETSP_OMZ_AT15264 metaG | ecosystem: Environmental > Aquatic > Marine > Oceanic | place: Pacific Ocean | collected 2015-01-16 | reverse complement strand
TGCCGGGTATTCGGCATGCAGGAGCTATCTTTATGGGTCGTTATACCGCAGAGGCGGTGGGTGATTATTGTGCCGGTCCCAACCATGTCCTGCCGACCTCCATGACAGCCCGTTTTTCCTCGCCGCTGGGTGTTTATGATTTTCAAAAGCGCAGTTCACTGATTATGTGTTCCGCCGAAGGTGCTTCGACATTGGGGAAAACTGCGTCGGTGCTGGCCCGGGGGGAAAGCCTGACAGCCCACGCCCGCTCTGCCGAATATCGTATCAAGTCATGATGGTAACCCTGTGAGCAGCCCTTTCTGGAGTGATGTCGTTGCAAGGCTGGATCCCTATGTACCCGGAGAGCAGCCCAAACTGGCCAACCTGACCAAGTTGAACACCAATGAAAACCCCTATGGACCGTCACCCCGGGTTCTGGAAGCCATTGCCGGAGAGTTGGGGGATAGCCTTCGCCTCTACCCTGACCCCAGCGGTACATTACTTAGACAGGCGGTGGCAGATTACTATGCTGTTGCTCCGGCTCAGGTGTTCCTGGGCAACGGTTCAGATGAGGTGCTGGCCCATATTTTTCAGGCGCTGCTCAAGCACGATGAGCCGGTTCTTTTCCCGGATATCACCTACAGTTTTTACCCCGTCTACTGCGGTCTGTATCAGGTGGATTATCAGCGGATACCGCTGGGCAGCGATTACCGCATTCAGGTGGCGGACTACCTGTGCAGTAATGGCGGCATTATCTTTCCAAATCCGAACGCCCCCACCGGGATACTGCTGTCGTTGCCGGAAATTGAATGGTTGCTGAAAAAAAATCAGCAGTCGGTGCTGGTAGTGGATGAAGCCTACATCGATTTTGGCGGAGAGACAGCGGTTTCCCTGGTCGGGCGTTATCCCAATCTGCTGGTGACTCAGACGCTGTCAAAATCCCGGTCGCTGGCTGGCCTGCGGATCGGTTTTGCTATCGGTGATGTCGCTCTGATCGAGGCGCTGGAGCGTGTGAAGAACAGTTTTAACTCCTATCCGCTCAGTCGTTTTGCCATTGTTGGAGGCGCTGCGGCCTTCGCCGATGAGGACTATTTCCGCGAGGTCTGCGAGCAGGTTGTTCGTAGTCGTGATACGTTGGCCTCTGGCCTGAAATCACTGGGTTTTGAAGTGCTGCCGTCCTCCGCGAACTTTCTGCTGGTGACCTGCCCGTCCCGGGATGCCGTCGGGCTTGCGGCGCGATTACGTGAAAAGGGTATTATTGTCCGCCACTTCAGGCAGCCGAGAATTGAACAGTTTTTACGAATTACTGTTGGCACAACCGAGCAAAACCGTAAGCTGTTGGATGTGTTGGCCGAACTGCTCAAACAGTAATTCCGGGAGCTATTCGGGCGGTGGTCGGGTGCCTGTCACCGCCATAATTGTGCTTTTTTGCCCTTCCCTTATAACCTCCAGTTTGACGGAGTCGCCGGGCGAGAGATCGGCGATCAGATTCATGCTCTTTTCATTGTCTACCACCCAGTAATCATTGATACGGGTGATAATGTCCCCCGGTTGCAGGCCTGCCAGATGAGCGGGGCTGTTGATGTAAATGCTGGTGATCACCAGTCCCGATGGCGGGTCCATGCCCAGTTTCGTCGCCGCCAGTCTGGTCAGAGGGCGGGCTTCGACGCCGAGCCAACCGCGGATGACATAGCCGTGTTCGACGATATCCTGTAGAACCTTCACTGCCGTATTGGCGGGAATGGCAAAGCCGATGCCCACCGAATAGCCGGTCTTGTCGAGAATGGCGGCATTGATCCCGAGCAAGTTGCCAAAAGCGTCCACCAGTGCCCCACCAGAATTACCCGGGTTGATGGCTGCATCAGTCTGGATGAAGTTTTCAAACGTGTTGAGTCCCAGACCATTGCGACCGGTAGCGCTGATAATGCCCTGGGTGACCGATTGTCCGACTCCGAACGGATTGCCTATGGCCAGCGTGACGTCACCTACCCGAGGCATGGAGGCCGCATCAATATTGATGGGTATCAGGTTGTCGAGATCTATCTTCAACACAGCCAAGTCTGTATCAGGATCCTTGCCGATGACCTTGACCATTGCCTCTCGACCATCCTGGAGCTGGACGACGATTTCATCTGCGTCGGTCACCACATGGTTGTTGGTCAAAATGTAGCCGTCTTCGGTCAGAATGACCCCGGAGCCCAGAGATGACTGCATGCGCTGTTGCTGTGGCAGGTTGCTGTTGCTGAAGAAGCGGCGGAAGAAAGGATCATCCAGTAACGGATGGCGGGGGCGCTCGAGCGTTTTACGCGTATAGATGTTGACGACCGATGCCGATGCCCGCTGTACAGCAGATGCATACGATGCCGGCCCCTGCCACTCTCCGGAAACGCCAGGTGACAACCCCCTGGTTTCCATTTTGGCTGCGTTGTTGAGCGTTTCCGGCAGTAATAGCATGAACAGTGCGGCCGCAAGCAGGCCAGCAACTACAGGCCAGCTGATATAGCGCAACACTCGAAAAATAAAAGACACCGCAGGCTCCGCGAGCTCACAAAGAGCGCATTATGTCACAAACCGCACAGCGGGAGGCTTTGATGGATCGCTTTGTTCCCGTTCCCCGTCAGCTCACTTTAAGCGTCGGGTCATCATTGTCGTCGGTATCTTCTGCGGTATCATTTGCCACTTTTGCGCGGAGATTGTCGCGGGATGCGCTGTCATCTCTGAGCCCGTATTCTTCGCTGAGAATGCCGCCTGGGACCTTGGGTGCGTAATCTTTCGGCGGTTCTGGTATTTCTGTGGGCAACATTGTGCCGCGCTCCTCAAGGCGTCCAAACCCGGCATCGACCATTTTCTTGCTGGTGTCGGCGCCGGTCAACCGCATGGCGCTGGCAGAGAGGTACTCGTGAACATCGCGGTAGCTGTGTGACAGGTTGTTGAACAGCTCGGAGGTTTTGATGAAATGCTCGGTTACCTCGTGTTCGTAATCCTGGAGCCGTTCCTGTGCTTCCTTGAGTTTGTGCTCGGTGGCTTCGGGTTCTTGCTCCCCGGGGTGAAGGGTTCGCCCGGTCAGCAGGCCAACAACCAAGCCGCCTAACGCACACAGCAAGCCAATCAATAATACAGTCGGGGTATCCAAGCGACCACCTCCAGAGATATGCAGCGGATTTTGACGTGTAGTCTGAAAGAAGCTCTATCTGGAGGCAACTGTTTTTTGAAGAGGCTTTCGTGTGTTCCCCGACGCTGTCGTATGGCAATGATGTCGTGCTCACTGTGTGAGTAACGGGTTGCGATTATCCTTTTGCACGGCTAAAGTTCCCGGCCTTGTTTTCTGCATTCTTCCATTGAACCAGTCAATTATGATTCGGGCGTCTGTTCCCACACACACACCTTTGCAGCGATATCAGCAGGATTTGCTGCAGGCCTCTTTCAGCTACGATCCTGCCCAGGAGCAGGCAGTGGCTTTGCTACAGGCGCTCTATGAAAAATTATTGGAGCAAAATGCCCGGATAGCAAATCACTCGATTTTTCAACGAGTCAGAGCGTACTTTCGATCTACCCGGCCCTTTGTGCCGGTCAAGGGGTTGTATTTCTGGGGTGGTGTGGGCCGCGGTAAAACCTACCTGATGGATAATTTTTTTGAATCCCTGCCCTTCGAAGAGAAAATGCGCGCGCATTTTCATCGTTTTATGCGCCGGGTTCATCGGGAGCTGCGCCTGCTGGACGGTGTAAAAAACCCATTGGAAAAAGTCGCTGACAATATCGCCGCTGAAGCCAGGGTGATTTGCTTTGACGAGTTTTTTGTCGCTGATATCGCTGATGCAATGTTGTTGGGAGGGCTGCTGAAATTGCTGTTCGAGCGTGGGGTGACATTGGTGGCAACATCCAATATTGTCCCCGATCAACTCTATGAAAATGGTCTGCAGCGGCAACGCTTCCTGCCCGCCATTGCACTGCTCAATACGCATACCCAGGTTGTTAATGTTGATGGTGGCGTCGATTATCGATTGCGTACCCTCGAGCAGGCCCAGTTGTACCACGCTCCTCTGGATGATAGAGCGCAGGGGGCTATAGAAGCGGCTTTTAGCAGCCTGGTGCCAGCCAGTGGTGAAGTGCAGGTGGCTGTGGGTATCACCATTGAAGGGCGAGACATTCCCTGTCGCGCAGTTGCTGAAGATGTCGTCTGGTTTGACTTTGATGTGATATGCAATATCCCGCGTAGCCAGAATGACTATATCGAGCTGGCCCGTGAATTCCATGCGGTGCTGGTCACCAATGTTCGTCAGATGGGACGCAGCAACGAGGATCAGGCACGACGTTTTATCAACTTGGTAGATGAATTTTATGACCGGAATGTTAAGCTGGTGCTGTCCGCCGAGGTGCCATTGCCCGCACTGTATACCGAAGGTCGACTGGGTTTTGAGTTTGAGCGAACCCGTAGTCGCTTGCTCGAAATGCAATCACACGAGTATCTGGCACGACCACATCGCCCCTGACGGGTTCGGTCTCCGGGGCCCTGCAGGCAGGGACTATTCCGTTTAATTCGCCAATATTTTTTTAGGCAAAATTATCCTTGAAAAGGGTAGGGGTGGTCTGTAAAATGCGGCCTCCTTTTAGGAAGGCCAGAAACTTTCAGGCAGGAAAAAATGAAAACATTTAGTGCAAAGGCCGAAACCGTCCAGCGCGACTGGTTTATTGTAGATGCGGCTGACAAAACATTAGGTCGTTTGGCCGTCGAAATTGCCTCTCGCCTTCGTGGCAAACACAAGCCGGAGTTCACTCCGCATGTGGATACCGGCGACTATATTGTCGTGGTAAATGCCGAGCGGGTGCGTGTGACAGGCAACAAGGCCAGAGACAAAATTTATCACCACCACACCGGTTATATCGGTGGGTTGAAGTCCATCAGTTTTGAAAAACTGATCGCCAAGGCTCCTGAGCGGACTATCCAGACGGCTGTGAAAGGCATGTTGCCTAAAGGTCCGCTGGGTCGTGCCATGTTCAAGAAGCTTAAAGTATACGCAGGCACCGAGCATCCCCACACTGCTCAGCAGCCGCAAGAACTGAACATTTAACGGATTGTTAATTATGGCAGACACCCAATATTACGGAACCGGCCGTCGTAAAACCTCCTCCGCAAGAGTCTTTCTGAAATCCGGAGCGGGTAACATCGTGGTCAACGACCGCACTCTCGATCAGTATTTTGGCCGTGAGGTGGCGCGTATGATTGTGCGTCAGCCGCTAGAGCTGGTGGATCGTGCTACCACATTCGATCTCAATATTACCGTCGCTGGCGGTGGCAGTTTCGGTCAGGCGGGTGCTATTCGTCATGGTATCGCACGTGCGCTACTGCAATATGACGAGGGTCTTCGGGGCCAACTTCGTACAGCTGGCTTCCTGACCAGAGATGCCCGTGAAGTGGAGCGTAAAAAAGTGGGTCTGCGCAAAGCCCGCAAGCGTCCCCAGTTCTCCAAGCGTTGATCGATCGTTTTGTTCACGGAAAACCCGGCTGTATCCAGCCGGGTTTTTTTATGTTTTAAAACAGACTATTACCTACTTTGTATAGGGTTTTGTCTTGTAATAAAAAGTGGTTTTCTTTACTATTGCACGCCATTTTGCACAGATAAAATTTGCCAACCTTTGCTGCTAACGGGAGTGCGTCATGAGCAATGACGGTATTAATCAGGGGCGTAGACGTTTCCTGACGGGGGCCACTTGTGTGGTGGGTGCCGCTGGGGTCGTAGGGGCTGTTATTCCCTTTGTGGGTTCCTGGAACCCAAGTGCCAAGGCAAAAGCCGCTGGTGCTCCGGTAACAGCCAATATTTCAAAAATCGAACCCGGTCAGATGGTGACCGTCGAATGGCGTGGTAAACCGGTATACATTGTTCGCCGCACCCAGCAGGCGCTCGATAACCTCAAGGGTCGCGAAGAGCTCAGGGACCCGTCTTCCGAGGCATCCGATCAGCCTGCCTACGTGGACGCCGAGCACCGTGCTATTAAGGAAGAGTACCTGGTTCTGGTGGGCCTGTGTACACACCTGGGTTGTGCTCCGATGTTTCGTCCCGATGTGGGCGCTCAGGACTTGGGCGGTGCCGAGTGGCTGGGGGGCTTTTTCTGTCCCTGCCATGGCTCTAAATTTGACCTCGCCGGTCGGGTTTACAAAGGGGTCCCCGCACCGACAAATCTGGTAGTCCCTCCGTATTCCTACGAGAGTGATGGTGTGGTTGTCATTGGTGTAGATCAGGAGGCAGGCTAATGAAAGCGTTGGTGTCTTTACGTGACTGGGTAGATGCGCGCCTGCCGATCGTGCGTGCGTGGAATACCCACATGGGTGAGTATTACGCTCCGAAAAACTTTAACTTCTGGTACTACTTTGGTGTTCTCTCACTGGTGGTATTGGTCATTCAGCTGGTTTCCGGTATCTGGTTGCTGATGAGCTATCAGGGCTCCGCTGAAACTGCATTTGCTTCAGTAGAGTACATCATGCGTGATGTGGACTACGGTTGGATTATCCGCTACATGCACTCCACCGGGGCATCGGCATTTTTCGTTGTTGTATATCTGCACATGTTCCGCGGCCTGCTCTACGGTTCCTACAAGCCACCTCGGGAACTGGTCTGGATTTTTGGTATGACGATTTACGTAGCCCTGATGGCGGAAGCCTTCCTCGGTTATGTGCTGCCCTGGGGGCAGATGTCCTACTGGGGAGCCCAGGTGATTATCTCGCTGTTTGGTGCGATACCCGTGGTTGGTGAAGACATCGTGCAGTGGGTTCGTGGTGATTACCTGATTTCCGGTATTACGCTGAATCGTTTCATGTCACTGCACGTGGTTGCGCTGCCGATTATTCTGCTGGCGTTAGTGGTGTTGCATATTCTGGCGCTACACGAAGTCGGGTCGAACAACCCCGATGGTGTTGAAATCAAGAAAAACAAGAATGCCAACGGTGTGCCTGTGGACGGTATTCCTTTCCACCCATTCTATACCGTGCACGATCTGGTACCGATTGTTGTATTCCTCTTTGTGTTCTGCTTTATCCTGTTCTTTGTGCCGGAAATGGGTGGATACTTTCTTGAGCATGCCAATTTCGAGATTGCAGACCCACTGAAGACGCCCGCACACATTGCGCCAGTCTGGTACTTCACGCCGTTTTACTCCATGTTGCGAGCGGTGCCCGACAAGTTTGCCGGCTTCATGGTCATGGCAGCAGCAATCGCCATTATGTTTGTGCTGCCCTGGCTTGACCGCAGTCCGGTCAAATCAATCCGGTATAAAGGCCTGTTCAGTCGGTATGCCGTCCTGGTGTTCGCCGCCTCTTTCATTATTCTGGGCGTACTGGGTGTCAAGGCTCCGACACCGGCTCGTACCTTTTTGGCGCAGGTTTGTACTGTCCTGTACTTCCTGTTCTTCCTCGCAATGCCGATCTGGACCCGAATGGAGAAAACCCAGCCAGAGCCGAAGCGGGTGACTACCGATGGTGGCTTTGGTTTCTGGAAGTCCATGGGTGGGTTGTTGATAGTTATCCTGCTGGCCTGGTTGCCACTGAAAGCGGTCGGTGCGGAGTCGGAATATCATTGCGGCACCATTCCCTGTGATGAATTCGAAGCCGACCCCTCAGACAAGGTGTCCTTGCAGCGAGGAGCCAAGCTGTTTGTCAACTACTGCATGGGTTGTCACTCAGCTGAGTACTCACGTTGGGGCCGGGTCGCCTCAGACCTGAAAATGCCCGCTGGTGTGGTGATGGACAATCTGGTGTTTGCCGATCAGAAGATCGGAGACCTTATGAAAATTGCCATGACCAAGAAAAAAGGTAAGCAGTGGTTTGGTGCCCCGCCGCCAGACCTCACCATGATTACCCGCGCCCGTACATCCGAATGGGTGTATACTTACCTGCGACATTTCTACGCTGATCCGAACCGTCCGATGGGCGTCAATAACAAAGTGTTCAAGGATGTGGGTATGCCGCATGCCTTGCTCGATCTCCAGGGACTTCAGGAGTGCGCGCCGGGACCGGTGGTCGCTGCCAATGGTGGTGTGAAGCGAGATCCCTTGACCCGCGAGGAAATCCTCGAAGACAATTGCGGGCGTTATACGCTCGTTCAGGAAGGAGCTCTGTCTCCGGAGGAATACGACCAAGCGGCATACGACTTGGTAAACTTTCTTTCCTACACCGCAGAACCAATGGTCGAGGATCGCAAGAGAATCGGCACCTACGTTTTGCTCTTTCTTGCCTTCCTCTTCATCTGGGTTTGGTTGCTGAACAGGGAATACTGGAAAGAGATTCACTGATTTCAATGGGGATGGCTGCCGTATGGCCGCCATCCAACTGCCAATAACAACACAACTGAGGTTTTATTATGGGGGTTGTTGCAAAACGATCTTCGATGACGTTTTTTTCTGACCCTACATGCCACTACAGCCATCGTGTACGTATTGTTCTGGCAGAAAAAGGGGTCACGGTAGACATCGAAAATGTCGACGGCAAAAATTTGCCCGAAGATGTACTTGAACTGAATCCCTACGCATCCCTCCCTACCTTGGTAGATCGGGATCTGGCACTCTATGAAACCAAAGTGATGATGGAGTATCTCGACGAGCGATTCCCCCACCCGCCATTACTGCCTGTCTATCCCGTAGCCAGAGCACTGAGCCGCCAGTTCATGCACCGTATTGAGCGCGATTGCTGTAGTCAACTGGATTTTATTATTGGCAGCACTGACAACAAGGCAGTCGAAATAGCCCGCAAGGAGCTTTGTGACAGCCTGACAAGTATTGCGCCGATCTTTGCCGATTTGCCTTTTTTTATGAGCGAAGAATTCACGCTGGTCGACTGCTGCCTGGCACCTATTTTGTGGCGGTTACAGCACCTTGAGATTAAACTGCCATCAAATCGTCAGACAAAGCCTTTACAGGACTATATGAAACGATTGTTTGACCGGCCGTCCTTTGCAGAAAGTCTGTCAGAGTTTGAAAGGGATATGTGAAAATCCTGTGTGGCCGGAAAGGATCTTGAAAAGGGGGCATGATATGTCCCTTTTTTCGTAAACTGCAGTACAGAGATATTGGGCCGAAATAACTGTCATGAGCATGACGTCAAATAAAGCTTATCTGGTTCGGGCATTCTATGACTGGATTGTGGATAACGACTGCACCCCCTACATTGTCGCCGATGCCTTTTATCCAGGAGTTGCTGTTCCCCAGCAACATGTCAGTGACGGACAGATTGTGTTGAATCTGGCGCCGCGAGCAATAACCTCACTGGTGATGGACAACCGGATTATTTCCTTTACTACGCGATTTGGGGGGGTGCCGAGTACGATAGAGTTACCTGTCCAGTCTATACTGGGCATTTACGCTCGTGAAAACGGTCAGGGTATGATGTTCGAGCCGGAGACTGGCCCCGATCCTCAACCACCTGCCGGGCCTGGTCCTGTGAAATCTGTACCATCGAAAGAGAAACCTTCTGGAGGGACCGCTGGAGACAGTGGCAAAAAACCTTCTCTCAGAATTGTAAAATAGAGGTCTCAATTATGTCAGATCCAATAGTCATTGCCGGTATGGCAAGAACACCTATCGGTAGCATGCAAGGGCAGTTTACCGGTGTTCCCACAACGGAGCTCGGCGCTGTGGCCATCCTGGCTGCCATTGAGCGGGCAGGGGTTACCGGAGAGCTGATTGGCTCCGTTGATATGGGTTGTTGTCTCACGGCCGGTCTCCGGCAGGCACCGGCTCGCCAGGCTGCCATTGGTGCGGGATTGCCGCCGAGTGTGGGTGCTACTACCCTCAATAAGGTATGTGGATCCGGTATGAAAGCGGTGATGAATGCCTGTGACAGCCTGACACTGGGTAATGTGGATGTGGCTGTAGCCGGTGGAATGGAGAGCATGACTAACGCCCCTTATTTAATGACCCAAGGCCGCAGTGGTTACCGGTTTGGTCATGCGCAGATTTTTGACCACATGACAATGGATGGGCTTGAGGACGCCTACAATGGCGAAGCGATGGGTATTTTCGCCGAAAAATGTGTCAGTAAATTCGGTTTTACCAGAGAGGAGCAGGATGCATTTGCCGTAACTTCACTGGAGCGGGCTCAACAGGCGATTAAAGAAGGCAGTTTTGAGCGTGAAATAGCGCCTGTAACCGTCAAAACCCGCAAGGGCGAGGTAGTCTGTTCCATTGATGAACAGCCTGGCAAATCGGTTGCCGATAAAATCTCGCAAATGCGCCCTGCGTTTATCAAAGATGGCACTGTGACAGCAGCCAACGCCAGTTCTATCAGTGATGGCGCTGCTGCCCTAGTGTTGACCCGTCTTTCTGTTGCGGAAAAACTGGGCATGAAACCCCTGGCAACCATTCACGCCCACAGTACCCATTCTCAGGAACCCGAGTGGTTTACAACCGCTCCGGTAGGTGCCATCAATAAGCTGCTCGCGAAAGTAGCCTGGAGCAAGGATGATGTGGACCTGTTTGAAATTAACGAAGCCTTTGCCTGTGTCACTATGGCGGCCATGAAAGAGTTGGGTTTGCCCCATGAAAAAGTCAATATTCACGGTGGAGCCTGTGCCCTGGGTCACCCTATTGGCGCCTCGGGTGCCCGGATTATTGTGACTCTTCTAGGTGCGTTGCAAACCTACGGGAAGCGCAAGGGTGTGGCAGCTATCTGTATTGGTGGTGGAGAAGCCACTGCGGTTGCTGTCGAGCTGATTTAGCCATTCCCGAGTAATAAAAAAACCGGCCCGGCTGTCACCGGGCCGGTTTTTTTATAGATAGCGTTGTTAATCGATATATTCAAAAACCTTCACCACCCGCTGAGCGCCGCGGGTTTTACTGGCAATGAGGGCAGCATGGTCGGCGGTACTATGCGTCACTAGTCCCATCAGATAGATCACGCTGTTTTCGGTGATCACTTTTATGGTCGACGATTTCAGGTTTTTTTCAGCAATCAACTTGGCCTTTACCTTGGTGGTTAGCCAGGTGTCATTGCTTCTCGAAATCAGGGATGTTGGGGTGCGTATCTGCAGTTCATTGTGTACTTGGCGGACGCCGCGAAACTTTCTTGCCGTATCACCCGCCAGTGTACGAAGATCTCCGGTAGCCACTTCACCGGTCAGCAGAATCACGCCATTGTACGCTGTAATGTTGACGTGAGCGCTTTCAAGGTCTGTGTGGGCCTTCTTGATATTGACACCGATCAGCGTTTCCATCTGCCAGTCATCAATATCGGTGCCCAGCGAGGTGGACGAGGGGTCGGGCTTGATTGGCTCGTCGGTGGTTGCATGGATAATACTGGTGCAGCCCGAGAGGGCGAGTATACCCGCGAGTAACAGAGGTGCCAGACGTGGCAGCATCAAGAATTTCCTCCAAACAATTGTTGATCAATAAGCTCACAAAGGCAGAACAGGCTCAATAAATGAATTTCGCTGATGCGATGTCGGTCATGGTGATCAACACGGATCTCAATATCGTCGCCGCTCAGCAATGCCGACAGGTCGACATCGCCTGCGCCAGTAAAACCAATGACAGAAATGCCGCGGTCATGGGCGGTGTGAATTGCCTGGACCAGATTGCTTGGATTGGTCCCGAGGCTGAAGATAACCAGTACATCCTCTGCCTGGCCCAGCGTTTTCAGTTGTCTGCTGAAAATTTCACTGACACTGTGATAATGGCCGATAGCAGTAATTGTAGAACTATTGCTGTTCAGGCAAATTACCGGTAGGCCCGGCCTTTCCAGTTTATATTGCAGTAACAGGGATTGGGAAAAAATATTTGATAGTGAGGCGGAGAGGCCATTGCCACAACAGAGTATCTTTTGCCCCTGGAGTAACCGTTGAACCGCCACTGTACTGGCTTCGGCAATTAATGGTGCCAGTATTTCTCCGCAAGCCATTTTCGCTTCAATACTCTCGTGAAATAGCTCAATAACACTGGATTCCATAGGTTTTCTTTGGTTTTCTGGGGGTTAGTGGTCAAAAGCGTTTGGCAGCCATTCTACCTGATAAGATGGGTCATTAGTGATGTCTTTGCTGAGGCATACAGCATCAAAACGGCAGGCTACCTTGTCCCATGTCTGGGTGGCTTGTAAAAAATGCCTGGCCGCTGCAATGATTCGCCGTTGTTTCCTGTGATCAATGCTATAGATCGCACCACCGAAGGCGGCATGGTTGCGCAGTCGAACTTCGACAAAGACCACGGTCTGACCCTCCTGCATTATCAGGTCGATTTCTCCCAGTGGGGTCCGGTAATTCCGATGTAGAGTCACCAGACCCTGCCCTTCCAAAAATGTTCTGGCCCATTGTTCGGCAATAGCACCGCTCTGATTTGAGCGGGCCGGTGGTTTCCCTTTCATCATTTGAAAATTCCTTTTTTCTGATGTTTTTCCCCGTATGTATTTCCCGATAATCGGAACAGTTTTTCACTGCTATCAAGGGGTTTGATTTGAGGAAGTCGCTTGATGCTCGGCTTCAGGGATTTTTTTCTGCAATTGTATGGCGGGAACCACCTTGCCATTTTTAAAAATGCCCCAGGGCTGTTCACGTTCAATGGTGTCCGGTGGCGTCAGATATAACATGCCGGTGTTCCCGGGCAGTCGGATATTGGGAAACAGCAACATCTGCCCCAGCCATTGGTGCAAATGGTAGGTATCAATACCAGCGCAAACATATGTCGATAAATAGGTTCAAGATCTTCTGCTGATCCCATAGAGTCGGCACTGTAGCCGGGGAGTGTCCAGGGCATGGCGCTGAAACGAACCCCGTCCAGATCGCGATTGTGTCCCGGATCCTGTATGCCGCTAAAAAGTTGAGAAGTGCCATAAACCTGAAGATCACTGGCGAAAAGAAAATCCAGTGTGGGTTTGATCTGTCGTGCCTGACTGGGTGAGGCGATCAGAAAGACCATGTCAAGATCCTGGCGCCGCCTGGGTGTATGAGCCAGTTGTTTTCCGAGTAAACGCTGTAAGCGGTTATTGCGCTCAATACTCTGTTCAATCTGAAGTGTGGGCTTTAGCAGCGCGATGAAGTCGCTCTGGGATGCTCCGTAGGCGGGAACTTCGACCAGCGTGCCGCCTCGTTCCTGCCAGCGCTCTCTAAATGCTGTCAATGCACGTATTCCCGAGCTGGAGTCTGGTGTGATGGCTAGTGCGAACCGGCGTCCTTCGAGCCATGCCCGGTCGGCGACCTGACGCGCTTCAGCGGTGGAGGAAAGGCCAAACTGAAAAAAATTCTGGCGGACTTCGGTGCTGGGTGTATCCAGATAATTGAGCGCCACTGTCGGTACCGGCAGCTCAGCAAAGGCGAGTAACTGGGCAACTTTTTCCCGTTGTACCGGGCCAATGATCAGCTCGGCTCCCTCGCTGATAGCCTGCTGGTAAAGTGGACCGATGTCGTCGCTGGAGGACGTGTCGTAGAAACGGATTAATGGTGTCTTGCCACGAGCTCCCCTGACGTCATACCAGGCGGACAGTATGCCGCCGCGAATGGCCTTGCCCGCTTCTGCAAGGGAGCCTTGCAGTGGCAGCAGCACTGCAATCTGTTCAGGGAGATTATTCGCGACTTCCTGCAATGCCGTGAGTGATGGTGGTGGGTTCAGAGCGGCGGGATGGTCTGGCCACTTAATTTGCCAATCTGTTATCTCGCGGAGCTGTTTGTCCATATCGCCCTGGTTTTCTCGAACCCTGCTGGCAAGTGTGTACCAGCCCTGTAGCACTGGATCGGATTCGGTTGCCTGCAATGCTGCCAGATGTTTCTGTGAAATGTGGGTCAACAATCGCCATATCGCTTCGGAAATATCTGTCTGTTCTCCGGTTGATGTCACCAGGCTGGAAAGTTCTGCATAAGCGCGAATGCTTTGCTCATCTTCCCCCAATAGTGAAAACAGTTCCCCGCGCAGTTTTTGCCACTTAACCTGAAGGCTAGTCGGCAATTGACCAGCATTGGCCGTGAATTCCGGGTCTGTGAGCAAGTCTCTGGCGAGAAAAAACCGTTCCTGATCCATGGCCACTTCGGCGAACAGCAGGCGGAAGTCTACAAGGCGCTGACCGGAGAGCGCATTCTGATCAAGTGATGTCAATACCTTTAGGGCCTGCTGGTTGTCTCCCGCGAGTACCAGAAACTCGGCAGCATCCAGTTGGTGGAGTTGTCGG
>Ga0098044_1001100_pt1 | contig 14144 bp, 28 predicted proteins | sample 10_taG_FD_75053 | JGI IMG/M metagenome (GOLD analysis project Ga0098044, IMG submission 75053) | Marine viral communities from the Subarctic Pacific Ocean - 10_ETSP_OMZ_AT15264 metaG | ecosystem: Environmental > Aquatic > Marine > Oceanic | place: Pacific Ocean | collected 2015-01-16 | reverse complement strand
TGCTGAGAGATATTCAAAGGAGAATGTATAATGCTAGAACGATTCAATAAATTATTAGAGCAACTTGAAGAAGGTCTTATTTTACAAAGTGAGTGTATTGAGCATATGGTTTTCATAGCTAGTACACATGATTGCAAAGAGGAGAATAGTAATGCAGATAATTAATACTGAAGATGCTATTAAGATAATGAAAAATAGCAAGGGTAGGATATTTGGAGTAGAGTTTATTAAGCGTACTACAGGCGAGTTAAGAACTATGTCTGCTAGGCGAGGTGTAGGTAAAGGAGTTACAGGTGAAGGACTCAAGTTTGACCCTGAGTCTAGACAACTGTTAACTGTATATGACATGAATAAGAAAGGTCATAGAATGATAAGTACAGATGCTATTACTGGTCTGTCCTTTCAAGGTATAAACTATACTATACTAAACTTTCCTATAAGGAGTACATAATGAGTTGGGACAATGCAGATGTAAGCCCATTAAATAGAATGTCAGGGCATGACACAAACCAAAAGGTTTTCCATGTAACCTTACCTCAATTAATTGAACAGTCGTATGAAGTTATAGCTGAAGATGAGGAAGAAGCTATGGAGATACTGTTAGCTAAAGATGGTAGTGGAGAGGACTATGCTACTAATAGCATGATGTATATAGCTACTGGTAAAGAGGATGTTAAAAAGTATGCAGATGAATGTCAAACTATAGAAGGTGGGGGAGAGTATTGTATGCCTCATGAGGAATATCTAGAGTGGAGAGAGGACAATGAATAATGGCAACTGAACATAACATAAGAGATATACTTAATGATGCTTGGTTGGATATAGAGAGTCTTGGAGACTTTCCACATAACCATGTATGTGATATTAAATGTGACCTATCAAACTATGAGGGTACTATATATGACTGTAGTTATCAGAGAACTATAGACTTGTTGAAAGCATTGGATTGCGTTATCTTTTCAGATAGTGCCTGTAACATAGACATATCAGAGGAAGGTGCTATCAAAGAATTTGGCTCTCCACCTATAGAGATGGGGAGAGAACCAAGAGTACCCTTAACTAAATCTAAAGGAGAGTTAGAATGGTAATATGTTTTAAGTGTGGTCAACCAATAACCTATGGTTCTAATAGAGGATTGGATAAACAAGGCAGAGAATATCATTATGGTATTGACAAAACTTATTGTGGTTCTATAGGATGTCCATTAGAAGAATCAATACTTGACAATCTAAGGATTGCTATAGGTGAGGGATTTAACCCTAGCTATAAAATACAACAGGAGATTAATAATGGTAGTAGTTAGAACATTACAAAGCCCTGATGGAGTATTAGGATTGAATGGGTATTGGTATCTAGAGGAAAGTGATGGTGCATTAATGAAGTTTGAGAATGAACAGAAGGCTAGACTCTTTGTAGAGGAAGGTGGGGAAGACCCTGACAATGAATATATAGAGTACAAGGAAGAACAATCTATAGCAGAGGAGTTAAGTAACGATGGATACTAAAGGTCACAGAGTGAATAAACATATCAATGAAAAATCTATGAGAGATATTATAATTAGTGATGAAGCTAAAGCTACACTACTGGATATAATGGTAGAGAATATGGACTTAGAACTTATGGAGCAGAATCTCAAAGACTTTATATGGGGGGAATGGGAAAGTGACCCTACCCTATTAGAGAATGATAGGGAACAGAATAAAGAGGAACTGAATAGAAGATTACATAGTCAAGTACATACTGGTGTATATGCTGAATGTACAGAGACACATCACAGAGATTGTAAGTGTTCTATAGTAGAGCATCATATAGATACTATGTATATATAGAGGGGTACTTGACAATGACTTTTTAAACTGCTACACTTTTAAGCAACATCAAATTTGTGGAGATTCCAATGAAAGCAGAAAATATAGTCAAGGGCAGTTTCAGAAATATAGTTAATGCATATAACAATGCAACAGAATCAAGTATAGCTGAAGGTACTAGTTGGTATCCTGATGCTCACTTAATAGCATTACAGGTTACTAAGTTAGCCCACAGTACAGATGTAAGTGTAGGTGCTGGTATACTAGCCTCACTCTCACCAGCATTGTCATGGGAGAAGAATGTAGAACAGGCTATTAGATTTACAGGTACAGGTAAAAGTACACAGACTAAAGCTAATAATGACAAGGCAATACAGATAACCTGTGGTGTCAATCCTGATGAGGTTTTGGGTGGATATAAAGTAACAGCTTTCTACCATGCAATACTCAACCCTACAGGACAGTACAAACCAGTAATAGACAGACATGCTCTAGCAGTATACTTTGGTAAGACATTGACAGACAAACAACTGAGACAATGCTTTGGTAATGCTAGAGTAATGAAACGAGTTCAACATGCATACCTTAGAGCAAGCAAGATACTTGATGTACACTACAATGTAGTACAGGCAGTAACATGGGTTCAGCATAGAAAGAACAAGGGATTGGTCAGAGTAAATGCGTGGGATAAGGAACAGAGATAGTTATATTATAATAACCTATAATGTAATAGATAAGTACAGGAACAGGTAAACAGGTAGAGTAGAGTAAATGAATAGAGTAAGAATACATAGAAATATTAGTAGTAGTATATATTACTCTTATACTGCATAGGGGTTTTCAAAAACCTTGACAATGGGTTTTCGTTCCTGTAAGATTTAGGTAGCAAATTTAAAAAGCGAGGTTTTAGTAATGAGTACATTTTGGGATAGTATAAACAAGGATGTTAAGGTATATGGTTCTAGTAAGGCTAAGGCTAGTAAATCTGTATTTGTCAATCCCCCTGAAAAGGTAGAGAGTAGTTTCTGGGATTCTATAAATGCAGAGGTTAAGGCTAATCCTAACCCTACACTTGAGACTAGTTATAAGAAGGCTAAAGCAGAGAAGTTAATTGAACTAAAGGATACCTGTAAAGTACCTGATGGCAAAGGTGGATATAGTGACAATCATCACTTCATCATCCCAACTGGTGCAAAGCGAGTTATAGGACAATGCTCAAAATGCAAGGGCGAGAGATGGTTCAATAACTATATTGATATGGAGTTTAACAGGACTCCTAAAACTACAGAGCAGATAAGTGCAGAGAAAGAAGCAGAGCAAGACTCTGTAGAACAGGGGGAAAGTAATGAAAAGGTATAGACCAACAGCCAGTAGTAAGCCTGTATTCAGTAAATCAGGTATAGGGAATTGGACAGTATACAGGAAAGGAACGGAAATAGACAAGGCTCTCAAGGTCAATGTAGGTAGAAAGGTAAAGACAGAGACTGTACTTACTAGTAAACTATATAGACAGTCTTTAAAATAAAGGCTCTCTATATAGAGTAATGAAATCCTTGACAGTCAAATTCTAACTATGCTACTATTGAAGTATCAAATTTCAGGAGAATTGAAAATGAATTTCCCTCTCATCAGTACAGTAATGATTAGGCTAGAGTTTGACCATGCAGACTGTAAGCATTGTAGACAAGTGAATAGCTATGCAGATACAGTATATACAGTACAGAAATCTGTTACAGTCAAGGCTAGTACACTACAGTACATGCTAGGTAAACTGCATAGTCTCAGACAGTTACCCTGTACTGCATAGCAGTATAGATACATAGCCTACAGGGTAGAGTATATACTTACTCTACTCTGTAGAGAATAACAGTACAGAGTCTCTGTACCTACCACAAATTTATTTGTTTGTCAAGTTATTTTTTTGTCAGAAGGCGACATGATAATTAGGAGAGGCTTTATCATGTATAAATAATTTTAGATAGGAAAGGAAGGAATGGTGGGTCAGTCTATAGACTACCTTAAAACTTTTAATGCTATCTTAATATAGGTAAGGAATTATCATGTATAAATATATTATATATTCGGAAAGGAATTGGGAATGGAATAGGGGGTCTTGATAAAATTAGTTTTGATAATAATCTTAGAAAAGATAAGAAGAGAAGTTGGGGGAGAGCATGTCGAAACTCTCCCCTCAATCTAATACTTATTCCTCTTTCGAGTGATAAGCGTTAAGGTTGACATGTACTTCTTTGCCATCGTGGACAAATGTCTCACGACCTCGAGTACTTGCAACTACTATTGATTTGCCACTCTTACTAGTGACAGGCTCAATCTTAACCTTAGCTATTAGGTAGCCACCCTTAATTGTGTATGTATTTGTTTTAGACAATTTAATTTAACTCCGAGTAAGAATGTTTATAGTCTAGGTTGTTCAACATCGACCACCTCGACTCGACATGAATCTATTCTACACTAGTGCTAGTCTAATGTCATCTTTATCATGTATAAATATATTAAGGAAGGAAGGGAAGGAATTATCAACTCTAAGTGGAATGGAAAGGAATTGGAAAGGGAGAAGATAAATAGAGAAGATAGAGAAGATAAATAGAGGAGATAAAAAATTTTTTTTATTGCTTGGTAGATGGTACACCACCATCCACCTACCAAGCGAGTTGACTACCAATTGAACTAAGCTATTAAGCTTGGTTCTTTAATTTGTAGACGTTGACGTTGAAGCGTACTTCAGCACCGTCGACTACAATTGTGGCTGCACCACGAGTAGAAGCAAGAACGATTGATTTCCCTGCTTTTGACTCTACTGGGTCAACTTTAATGATGGACACTGCAAACGACTGCTTGCCAACAGTCTTTATGCTATGTCCTTCAACTAAATCGATTTTTGCGTTAGCCATAGTTGAAACTCCTATATTGATACTTCCAAGGAATAATGGAAGGTTGTGAACTGTCACACTCAGACCAGTTAGGTGTTTAACTGATAAATCTATTCTACACTATTGATATGGTACTGTCATATTTATCATGTAGCAAAATATATAGAGGAAAGAGGAATGGAAAAGGAATGGAAGTCTTTATCTAGTCTAGCTTTGTAGACCTGATAATTTTATGAACCACCCCCACTTCCGTGGGGGCGATTATTTATTAGTTGTACAGTCTAGTTGTACATATCGTCTGTTGTTCTATCCCAACAGATTTCACATCTACCATTACCTAGAACTTGTTTTATTCTAGTAAATGGTAATTGATTATTGACATATGACCTAGACATACATCTATATCGTTTCTGTACATCTATACATACATCGTATGACTCTACTACTTTTATTGCTTGTAGTTTGCCAAAGAAATTAAATGAACCATAATTTGGTTCTGTTGCGAATTTGCGACCACTCATGTGGACACCTCCTAAATTTGTTACTTTCAGTATATAACTATAAGAGATAATTGTATATTCTTATCATGTATCAATATATTATTAAAGGAAAGGAACTACTGGAAGCATGGAATTACTAAGTCTAGGAATGGAAGGGAAGTAGATTTGATAAGAGATAGATTTGATAAGTTTATGAACCACCCCCTCTTTCGAGGGGGCAATTATTTATTAGTTACAGTTTATTGTTCGAAATACTCAGCCCACTTTTCCTTGGGTAGAGTTGAAACCAAAACATAACCCTTTTGAGTACTTCCATAATGTATTTCGTGAACACATCCACCAAAGCTACTATTATTTAAAACATAGGTACAAACTGTTAAATGTAATTCAAAAGCAACTTTTTCGTGATTCTCGAATACATCAAGGGCGTAATCCCATGACCTAGTCAAGGATATAGCTCTATTTTTTGATGGTGCTATATCCATCTCTACGGCTTTAATCCGTGTCCCTAATCCTCCTTCTGTTGGATGTAAAACTTTTGTTTCTATCGCTGCATATGTCATTTGTATGACCTCCGTTTAATTAATATGATTACATTCTATAACTACATGAAGCTATTGACTATTCTTATCATGTAGCAAATTACTAGAGGAAGGAACTAGTGGAACTATGGAATTATCTTCTCTAAGGAATGGATGGAACTAGATTTGATAATTAGAATTGATAATAGATTAGATAATTATGAACCACCCCCACTTCCGTGGGGGCGATTATTTATATTAATAGACTGTTAATCTATATCTGTTGTGCCTTCGTAGCTCCATTCGTCTGTGCCTTCGTAGCTCCATTCCACTTCATCAACAGATATCTGCCATCCTTCATTCATCTCAGCTATTTTCTCTAATTCAAATGGTATCTTAGCTTCCACATGAATTTCACTTTCAACATGAGCCAATGCTGATTTATCGTGAGACAACCTATTCCAATTCTCATCTATGATGACCTTCTGTAGGTCTACATTAGAACTAACCACAAGTGTTACTATTCCAGAAATAGTATATTGTGTTTCGTCCTCCTGTACTTCTATCTCAGGATATCTGTTACCTAAGTGTTTGTTGTTATTAGTGGACATTGTTTGCCACCTCCTATTAATATACTTACAGTATATCAGTAACTAGAGTTGATAGGCAATACTTATCATGTATAATTTTTCTAGGGAAGGAACGGAAGGAATTGGAAGTACTGGAATGTTGGAAGTGTTATCAAGTCACATTCCTATGGGGCAAAAATAGAGTTGATAGAGAGAGACCCCCCTCCGAAGAGGGGGGATAGAGAGGCTAGTTGTTTGAAGGTTTACTACTACTCATCAACTGAAACATAGCCTGTTGATTAGTTCTGTATCCACGAGAGATGGTGTCAAGGTTATCCTTTATGTCATGCTCATGGTTTAGAACCAACTCTTTGAATCCTTCAGGTATGTGAACCCCTTTGTAGCAGTTACATGAAGAGCATGTTTCACTCCCTTTAAACTGGTCGACAACAGCAGTTATGAAGTTATGCAAAAGACCAAAAGAACTATCAATCAACTCTTCATGTTCTTTCCATGCTTCCCAATTAGCTTTAGATTCCTCTTCGTTATTGTCAATCATATCCTCGGTTCCGTCAAAAATGTTAGGCATGTTTCCTCTCATTAGTTTATTTGGAAGTAAAGGAATGGTCTCTCAGTTTCATTCCCTCACTTCCATACTTATATATTACTATAGTAGGTTACTGTCGTATATTCTTATCATGTAGAATATTATTATAGGAACGGAAGGAATAGATGGAACTGGTGGAATTACTAAGTCTAGGAATGGGGGCGAGTTAGAATTGATAAATAGAATTGATAAGTAACCAGCCTCCCCCTAGTTAGGGGGGAGGTTGTTTATGTGTTTCTTATACTTGTCAGGTACAAGAGATGATTTACCAGAATATGCAAAAGAATTTTTGTATTCTGTTATTTTAGAACACATTAGACATTGAAAATATTCAAAATCATAATCTTTTACATGCTCAAGTAAACCATTGCACTTTTCACATTTACGAGCCATTTTTGAACCTCCTATTAAGATAATAAATTATAGGCATTGACAATCTAACTTGTCGTATTATATCGGTTAATTTAGATTGCTGTTTTCGTAATTCTTTTACTTTAGATTCACAACACCTTGATTCACAAGTTTTTTGTTCTTCAAACCATTTTTGAACTTCTCTTAATTTATCTATATCAATTAAGTTTAATGGCTCATCTGTTAGTTTAGTCATATAATGTTTCTTCATGTCACTCCCTTTGTTGATTCGTTACCTATATAATATACCTATTCGAGTTGATAGACAATACTTATCATGTATATCTTTTCTATAGGAAGGGAAAGGAATATATGGAAGGAACGGAATTACCAAGTCTAGGAATGGGAATGAGAGTTGATAATAGATTTGATAAATAGAATTGATAAGGAGAAGGGGGGATTTCTCCCCCCTCTCGTTAAGTACCAAACCTATCTCCATCAAAACCATCAGGCGTATATACTATCTTCCTTAATTTTTTATCGACCAGTCTACCTGATGGTAGTTCCCTATGTCTACCAGTAATACAAGGGTCATAGGTACAACAAACTGGTCTAGCTTTAGCAAGTGCTTGTTTTTCTTCTTCTTCATGCTTATGTTTAAAATACTCAAACCACAAGTTCTCTATCAAAAAATCGTAAAACATTCTAATCTCCAGTTATTTATTTCAAGGGAATGGGAAGGAAAACTTTGGAGTATGTTGAACAAAACCTTCCCAACTCCCTTGATGCTTATAAGTATATAACTATGTAGAGTAAATGTATATTTTTATCATGTAGAAAACTATTAAGGGGAAAGGGAATAGGAAAGGAATTATCTAGTCGAGGTTTGGGGAGACTTGATAAAACCTCCCCAAGTATTATGAAGGGGAGGAGAACTACCTCCCCTTATTTTTAAGAGACTCCAACCAAGATTCGATTTCATCCCTATCGAATCTCCATTGACCGACTATTTTAAAGGCAGGGATTTTACCCTTTTGAGCATACGAATAGATGGTTCGTAAACTCACTTTTAAATAATCAGCTAGTTCTTCAGGAGTCATTAGGTCTAACATTATGTACCTCCTTTAGGTTTGAGACCTTTATAATCAACCATCCAAGAAACTTTAGTTTCTTTGTAGTATTTTGTAGCACATGGTTGATACTCAATATGATTAATACACGCATAGTATGTATTATTGTTCCAACCTCGAAAATGTGAACCACAAAAATCACATTTGCTAGGAAGTCGATTAGTAAACACTCTGTCCATGAAAGCACCTCTCTCAATTGATTTGATACCTATAGTATATATCTATATGAAGTCAATGTATATTCTTATCATGTAGAATATTATGGGGGGGAAATAGGAAAGGAAGGAACTATCAACTCTAGGAAAGGAAGGAAAGGGGATTTGATAAATAGACTAGATAATTATATTAGATAAGAGTATGAACCATCCCCACTTTCGTGGGGATGATTATTTGTAGGAGAGTAGGATTAATGAACCCTACCCATTGTAAAAGGATTCCTAGTCCTTTTAGTAGGTTGCACCTCCATGGGAGGTTCAGGTTCCACATCCTGTTTGACTCCCCAAGGATTTTCCCTCTTTAAGAATTCGACTGCCATCAGCCGTTCTTCTTCAGTTACCCTTCTACTACCACCTTCGACATACGATGGTACTCCGTTTTCATCGTAGTCCTCGATTTGAAAACCATTCTCTAACCATTCAATTGGTTTCCACACCTTATTAGTAGGTATAACTTCGATAGTAATTCGGATTTCCATTTGTTTGACTCCTTTAACTGATTTGATACCTATAGTATATAATATTACCTATATATTTATCAACTCTTATCATGTAGAAAACTATTAGTAGGAAATAGACTAGGAATAGGAAAGGAAGGTTTTATCACAACGAGGTTTTGGGAGTTGATAATTATGAACCACCCCCTCTTTCGAGGGGGCGATTATTTATAAGGAGAGAGAGGTTATATATTGCCCCACCCTTTGCTTTCGCAAGTGGAGCAGTAATGAACCCCTTCATAAGCTTTCGTACCATCATTACATGGTAAGCAAACGATACCTAATGCTATCCTCTCATTTACATCAGGTGGGCATGTATAGATAGTTTCGCAGTTTGTGCATTTGTGGACTCGGACGGTGTTAGACATTTTTTTCTCCTGTCAACTAATTTAATACTTACAGTTTATATTTATATAGAACTAAAGTATATTCTTATCATGTAGAAGTATTATCAACCATAAGAAAAACCCCTACCTTTCGATAGGGGTATTTCATTTTAGAAGAACTCAATCTCATATCGTTCTGTAGGTTTTTTGGGTAATGAATAGAAACAGATATCGCATTCCCTTTCAAATTCCTGTAATAGATATGGTTCTTTTATATAGCCAGTCAAAACACCAGTTTTGAAAATACCTTTGCCTTTATAATCTAACATAGAACAAAAGTTTCTAAAACTTTGTTTTATATGACTCAATCTATTTGGTTCAACTATTGTGTGCATGAATGAATCGCCTTCGCTACCTGAATACATATAGCAATCATAACATACATTATGTATATTCATCTCAATAGGTATTCTTTGTTCTTCTGATTCATGTATGAATAACAGTTTCATCATTCTATATAAGTTTTTCATTTTATCCTTTACCTAACCCCACTTTCGTGGGGTCAGGATTTTAAGTTTATTTGTTTATGATTTTGTAAAATTTATTGTGGCTTGTGACATTAGTTTGTCACTTAACCAATGATAATAGAATGCTTCAAATGCTAGTCTATTTTTCATTGGTTCAGCTAATTCAGCATAGATACCATCATTGACTAGTTGGTCATAGTCATATCCATGCGTTGCCATAAGTGATAGTTTATTAGCTTTATTCTGATAAGTATTAGCTATATCCAATAAAGTTTTCCAGTTTTTAGTTTTAGCTTCCTCTAATACTGGTTCAGCTATCTCTATACAACTATCTATAATATCTCGTAATTCCATTGTGTTCACTTCCTATTTATTTATTTGTTCACTTCTGAACTACCTATAGTATATACCCCATTTCAATATGTCAGTATTCTTATCATGTAGAAGACTAGTAGTCTAAGTGTACTTAATATTCATGTACTTGTCAATGTCTTATTAAATATTCACTACCCCCCCCCTACCCTACCCCCCTACAGGGGGCAGGTAGAATTAGTGTTAATAAGACTTACCACCTCTAATTCTTGAGGAATCTTAAAGCCATTTCATTTCAATCTGAGAACTCTAGACTCAACTCTCTGAGACCTCTACACCCTGCCTAGACACTCTACACACCCTCTTAATACTCTACAGACACTCTCTAGACTACTTACTAGAGTTAGCTAAAAATCTGCACCGTATACAGCATATCTGCCAAAATTCGTATCTGAGCTACACAAAATAGGCTGGCTAAAATACTGCACTCGTATACAGCTCCCCACAGACACCCTCAAAATTAGCCTAGATAATTATATTAGATAAAGATATATATACATAATTAATAGCTGGTTTGCCATTTCACCCTGAGTCCCTCTCAGCCCTCTCTGACACTCTCACTCACAGCCTCACAGACACCCAAGACTCAGCCTAGACCTCACAGACACCTCTACATGCTCCCACAACCCTCACATAGCTAGTCTAGACTCTCCACATCCTCTAGACCTTGCTACATGACCACCTAGACTCCCTCAGACAATATCCTCCTCAGAGGCTCTCAGAGCCACAGAGAGACCCCATCGACCCTCAACCTGCTGTGAGACACTACCTCATCCTCAACACTAGTCTCTACTCCTCATTACGGTTTCAACCTGACTCTCCTCCCAGCCTAGCTAGCCTAGCTGACACCTGACTGCTGCCCACACAGCCTCCACACACCTCCAGCCTTGTCCACAGCTCCCACAGGCTCCCCAGCAGCCCTCTAGACACTCACCCAGCACCTCACCAGCAGCCTCCCTCAGCCTCACCCTGACTCTCTGCCTCACTCCACAGACACTCCCACAGTCACCACACCCTCACCATGACCTCACAGAGACTCTCACAGAGGCTAGACTCAAGACCTCACTCAAGGGCGTGGGGGTATATGTCATTTCAACCTGTTCTAAATATAGCTAAAAATCCAGCTACAACCCCCCTAGGGCTATTCTAGAGCAAAAGAAAAAGGTATTACCAAAAAGAAAACAAATAATAATATATTAGTTAGTTATAAGTTATAAGTATTAAAGATATAAGATTTATAAATTTATATATAAATACTTATAAGTTATTAATTAATAAGTAATAAGTATTATATATTACGATGCTAAGGGGTGGCTTTAAACCAAAATCCCCTCTGACAGTATATACCCCCCGGTTGTAGGGTACAGGGTAGGTATCACTTACCATTAACCTAGGTAATCTTAAACTAAGCAATATTTTTAGAAACTGCCTATCTATTTTTTTATAAATTATAAAATAACTTAGATATTAGTATAATATTATAGGAGGAGGAGAGAAAATGGGCAAAGGAACAGGTGTAACCTGATGAAACATAATAGAATAAAAGATATCTTGACACAAGAGAATCCAGATGCTATAATACATGGAGGAATGGATTCTGCGTTAATTGGTATTTACAGAGATAAATATGATATATCCAAAGCAGTATACTCTTATATTAAGTATATTGAAGTTTTGGTTAATGAAAATGGCATGATAGAAGAAGAAGCCTTAGAATATTTTGACACTAATATCTTAACTTATAACGTAGAAGACCATGAACCTATAATCATAGACGATACTGGCGTATAGCCAGCAATAAAATTGACAGGAGTTTAAATGGAATATTTACAATGGTTTTTAATATTTATGGTAGCCACTTGGGTTGCTAATATGCTGCTTAGGTTTGTTTTTAAGAAATCTTATTACTTACATAAGGTATTTATACAGAAAGGATATGAGGAAGGCTACCGGGACGGATGTACGAACATCCGAATGTTCCATGGAATGAGGGGTACTTTTCCCACGACTCAATGGTTAGACTACAATAAAGGTACTCTTATAGATACACGAGAAAAATTTATTGATTCTATGAATAATTAAGTCCTTTATTAGTATAATATTATAAGGGAATATCCCAAAGGAGTTGCTAAATGTCTCCACGACTTACCGAAATATATAATGCATTGATAGATGACCCAGACTTAATACCTCCGGAAGACATCACTAAAGAAGATTATGCATTGATGCTGGCTCAACAGAGAATCAGACAATATGAAAATAACGAAAGAGCCTTGGAATTAGGTATCTCTAAGCACATTCGCCCTTATACATCGGCTGTAAATAGGTTATCTTCCTTTGTTGATTTAAGTAAAGCTAAGAAATCTAAAACAAATGATTCTGAATTCGATTTTGAAAAATTTAAAAAGGCTTTAATTCCTGTTCATCATTGGCCTTATGACTATAGCCCTACCAGACTGGTAAAAAATCTTAAAAAGTTCCATGACCAATGGGAACCTCATGCTAAAGTACTAAAAGAAGCCTTTGATGTGGATTTGGAAGAAATGAAACGTCAATTAGAAGCTATAGGTGATGATGAGTTTAAAGAACTGCCTACGGATGAGAAAGAAAGGCATGTTGAAGAAATACAACAGCATCTTGGTAAGACTGACCTATCCTATCAAGAGGGTAGTAAAAGTAAATTCGAGGAAGACCAACTAAAGGCTATAGATGATTTATGGAATAACCATCAAGCATCTAAAGCTTCTCCTAGACAAGAAATGTCTCCAGAAGAGGCTCAAGCAAAGTTGAGAGGGGAATTTAGTGATGAGAAAAAGCAAGCTATTAATGACCTTCAACAAAAAGAAGCTTTAGCTAGGAATCAATTTAAACCTTATATAGAACAAGCTGGAGCTATAGATGGTATAAATAAGATTGTTCCTGTAGATGACTTAGAAGAAGGTAAAGAACTTGAGTATTCAGGAAACTTTAAAGCTAATGAAGATGTTTCTGATGAAGATAATCATTGGACTGAACTATATAAAGCTGCTCATAGTCCTGATGGTAAAGCTAATAGAAATTCTAATGAATATAAATTATTAGAAAATTTATCAGACTTAATTGGAGGAATAGTACTCAAGCATCAAACAGTTATAACAAAAATGCAGAAAGACCTTGCTAAAGCTGAAGCTATGAGACAGGAACAAGAAAAATCTGATGATGTCATTTCTCCTGAAGAACTAGAGAAAATTGGTGATGAGGCAGCTAATAAGATTAAACTCCCTAAAGGAGGAATTAAACAGTATCGAGATATCATTAATCCATTTACTAAAGATATCCTAAGTAATTTAATCTCTGACCATAAAAATCCTAATTATGGAGAACTATTTGATAAATTAAAAGGCTTATCTGATAGAGTAAATAAACATGAGTATGCTAAAGGGGGAATAACAATACTAGGTTCAGGAGGTCATGCTCTTCAGCTAGAAAATAGATTCAAGCAAATTAGAAATCAAATTTTAGATAAAAACCCTATAGTAGCAGATAATATAGAGAAAGTAGGCTATACACCTCCTGTAAAGGGAAAAACAAAAAAGACGACTTCTAAAAAAACTCCTAAACCAAAAGGAGGTCTTCCAAAAGATTTTGATGATGAACAATTTATAAGTGACCTTATTAATGCTACTACTCCTCCTGATGACGAAGATGCTATACATGATGATATTTTGGACAATATAAGAGACTTTCATGAGAAATACTCAGACTATTCTAAAGAATTAGAGAAAGCCTTTCCAAATATGCTAGATTTTGATGGATTGAAGGATATGTTAGATGGTGGTGATGACGATGA
>Ga0098044_1001095_pt1 | contig 14161 bp, 11 predicted proteins | sample 10_taG_FD_75053 | JGI IMG/M metagenome (GOLD analysis project Ga0098044, IMG submission 75053) | Marine viral communities from the Subarctic Pacific Ocean - 10_ETSP_OMZ_AT15264 metaG | ecosystem: Environmental > Aquatic > Marine > Oceanic | place: Pacific Ocean | collected 2015-01-16 | reverse complement strand
GTCATTCAGGCCAATCAGGAATCCATCTCCAATACGCTCACCAATATCGACAAGCTCTCGTCGGCGCTTGCAGGTAATTCCGAGCAGATATCGCAGGCGATCAAGAATCTTTCCGAAGCCTCGGAACATCTCAACCGAATGAGCCGGAGCGCCGATAATCTCGTGCAAACGGATGCGAAGGCTTTCATCGACGACGCCAATCAGACGTCGAAGTCCTACCGGCAACTGGCCGACAATCTCGATAATCTCATCAAGACCAATAGCCCGGCCATCAATCGTCTGGCGAGTGACGGTTTCGATCAGTTGCCGCAGCTCATTCGCGAGATGCGCTCGCTCGTGACTTCGCTCGACCGTATGGCCGCCCATGCGCAGGACGATCCGGCGCGATATATCATCGGCAAGAATGTTCCGGAGGTGAAAGCGCCATGAAGATGCTTATGAGGTTTGCCGCTCTATGCCTGCTTGGCGCGACGCTTGGCGGTTGTGCCCTTGCCGACATCGCCAATGCGCCCGCACCCCAGCTTTTCACGCTGACGGCCGCGCCGGCCGCAAGCGATGAAGGCGCGCCGTCGTCTGCGACCATTCTCATCGACGATTTTACGGCCAGCGCAGCGCTCAATTCGGCGCGGATCGCCTATCAGCCGAACCCGAACGAGCTTAAATATTTCGCCGATGCACGCTGGATCGATCTTGCGCCTCTGATGGTGCAGAACCTCATGCTCGAGACGATGGAGAACTCACATCGTTTCGCCTCGGTCGCGTCGCGCGGTGCCGGAATTAGCGGTGACTATGTGCTCACGGGCGACATTCGCCAGTTCGCTGCGGAAGGCTCCGACGGGAAATTGACGGTGCGCGTCGACTTCTTCATGCGTGTCGTTTCCAACGTCAATCGCACTGTCGTGGCGGCGAAGGACTTCACCGCCGTCGAGCCTGTGGAGGCAAGCGGCATTGCCGCCATCGTTGCCGCCTATGACAAGGCGCTGTCGCGCAATCTTGCCGCTATCACCGACTGGACGGCGGCTTCCACGCTTGTGGTGGCCAAAACGCAATGAGCGCCAGCGTTATTTCCGTAAGTCGCAAGGCCGAGCATGAGTTCAGCAAGCCGCCTTGCGATGTCATTCGCCTGATCGAAGGTCTGGGCGTCGAGGGTGACGCGCATCTCGGCAAGACGGTGCAGCATCTCTCGCGCATCGCGCGCGACCCAACTGTGCTTAATGTGCGTCAGGTGCATCTGATCCCGGCGGAACTGCATGACGAGTTGAATGCCTCGGGCTTCAATGTCGCCGCTGGCGATCTTGGCGAGAACATCACCACGCGCGGGATCGATCTCATCAAGCTCCCCAAGGGCACGCGGCTTCATATCGGCGAAGCGGCGGTCGTGGAGGTCACGGGCCTTCGCAACCCGTGCCATCAGATCGACAATTTCCAGAAGGGTCTGCTCAAGGCCTGCCTCGGTCGCGATGCCGATGGCAACCTCATCCGCAAGACGGGCGTCATGAGCGTCATCGTCTCAGGCGGTGAGGTCAGGGCAGGGGATGCCATCCGCGTCGTGCTGCCTGCCGAGCCGCATCAGCCGCTGGAAGTGGTTTAGGAAGACCCTCACCCAACCCTCTCCTTACCTCCCCCTCGCGGGGAGGTCGGAACACGCAGTGTTCCGGGTGGGGGGCGCGGCAGTGCGATTTGAGATCACGGCGGAGGGATAAGTGCTGCATCCGCCACCCGAAAAATCCTAAAGAGAATTTTTCGACCTCCCCACAAGGGGGAGGTAAGTCTCAATGGCGTCTTCTATGAAAGCCGCCCGTTCGCCTGACCCAGCATCAGATAGACCTTGCCGGTATCCGACGTCAGATAGGTATTGACCAGAATATTGTCGCGGTCGCGGGCCGATGCGCCTTCCAGCAGTTTCTCGAAGAGTTCGACGAAGCGGTCGACGTTTTCCTTGAACTCCGGCTCGCCACGATATTTCACGGCGATGCGGTCATAGAGTTCGCGACCAGCCATATTGTAGAGGCGGCGCGTGAAGACATTGCGCTCGCCTGCCTGATAGCGCTGCCAGAGGTCGGGCGAGGGGCTTTCTTCCAGCGCCCGGTCGAGATCGACGGCCAGCGCCTGCAGGGTTTCGATCACCTGCAAGGAGGTGCGATGGAATTCGCTGTCGCTTTCCACGGGCTTCGGCGCGGGAGCCGATTGCGCGGCGTGGCGACCGGCAGCAGCGAGAAGATCGGGAATGCCCCAGCCGCGCGTGCCGCTCTGGCCTTCGCTGCTGCGGACCGGGGCAGGCGGCGGCGTCATGATCGGCGTCGGCGGCGCAATGGGCTGTGACGACGAGCGGTCGAGAACGCGCGCGTGGCGCACCACGATGTCGGCAATCGCGGCGAGCGCGGCCACCTGTTCCTGCAACACATTGGTCAGCGCGGTCGCGCCTGCGGCGGCTTCTTCCGGCAGCAGCGCCATGCGCGCTTCAAGGTCGGCGGCGGCATGGTCGAGCGAGTTGCCCGCCTCGCGCGCCGTGCCACCAAGGCGGATCATGGCGGCGTTGAAGCGTTCGGCGGCGACGTCATTTTCAGAGAGCGTCTGCTGCAGCAGGTCGCGTATCTCGTGAGCGCGGGCGGAGACGTTTTCGGCGAGCGCCGAAGTTGCGCGCGTCACTTCCGAGGTCATGGCGTTGGTCGCGATGCGCAGGTCGTCGGTCGTCGCCGAGATGGCTTCGGTCGTGGCGCGCTGTAAATCTTCATGGATCGACTGGGTCGCTTCGCGCAATTCGTCGATGGTGGCGCCGATGGCGCGCGTCGCCGCGCCCGTCGAGCGGCTGATGGTGCCCGACGCATCCGTCACCTCGGCGATGGCAGCGGTCACTTCGCCTGCAATCTCGGCATGGATCGTTTTGGCGTGTTCGGCGGCGGTGTCGAAGGTGCTGGTGACCTGCTTTGCCAGCGTCTCGGCGGCATCGGCGATTTCCTGCGTGCGTGCGGTGACGACGCTGCCTGCCTCGGCCATGTGGTCGCGGTGGTTTTCAAAGAGCGCTTCGAGGCGGGTTGCTTCGGACGACAGGCTGTTTGCCGCATCGGCAAGGATCTGGCGCTGCGTTTCATAGCGCGTCGTCAGATCGTCGGCCTTGGTGAGCGCAGTATTGGCGACGACTTCGAGGCGCGAGGCCTGTCGGTCGAGGGTCGAGGCGGTCGAGTCCGCACCGGCGCGGGCGGCTTCGCTGACGCGGGCGAGCGTCTCCGTTTCGGCGACGACGCGGCTGCCGGCTTCGTTCAGCGTCTTTTCCGCCTGACCGATCAACCCGCGCACGGCTTCCACCTGTCCGCGAATGCCGCGCGAGATCATGTCGCTTTCCTGGCCGATCATGCGGCCGAGTTCGGTCATGCTGTCGTGGTGGTTCGTCAGTAATTCTTCCATGCGGGCGGCGCGCATTTCGGCGCGGTTGCCGCCTTGTTCGATATCTTCGAGATTCTCTGTCACCATCTCGCGCAGGCGGGTGGTTTCCGCCACCGCTTCGGCGAGTGCAGCCTTCATGCGTTTGATTTCACTTTCAACGGCGCTGGCGATTTGCGCGACCTCGTCGCTGGCGGCATCCGCCGGGTCGGTCAGGCGTACGGCGGTCCGCGCCAATGCGTCGGCCATCAGGTGCATTTCCTGTCCGCGCCAGATTGTCCAGGCGGTCAGTGCGATGAGTAGCAGGGGAACGAAGAGGGCGACGATGACGAGCGCGAGTTGGGGCTGTGCCAGCGTCGGTAGATTGGCGAGACCATAAAGACCGTTCACATAGGCGGCCCAGATGCCGGTCGTGAGGGCGGCGGCGACAAAGGCCAGAAGCGGAATATTTTTCGACGGGCGTCTGGAAATCATCCGGTAGAGCGCACCGCCTGAAGGCGTGTCTTCATTCGCCGCCTTGACCGTCGCTTTCGTGGGCGAGGCCTCGGCAGGGGATTTGTCCTTCGCGAGTTCCAGATTTGCCATATTTCTATTCCATCTACGCCAGATGTTGAGGGTGCGGGAAGGCATCTCTCACGTCAACAGCGAGGCCGCAAAACGGCTGTTTGCTTAAGTCTTTACTAACCATAAATACGAACGGGAGTCATTGCGGTTAACGGTTCAGTACAATTAGAGGTATTAAGCTTTTCCTGTCGTAAGGGGGGCAGGAGAAACCCATGGCTATAGTGAGCGCAATGAAGTCCGAAGAGATTGAAAAACCGGGAACGACATTCTCCCAGGGTTCACCTTCCGAACGCCCCCTCGATCTCGTCCATCTGTCCAAATATACATTCGGCGACCGCGCACTTGAAGCAGAGCTTATGGGGCTCTTCCGTTCGCAGGCGGGTGTCTATATCTCGCGTCTCGAAACGGCGACGAATGCCAAGGACTGGCGCGACGCCGCGCATAGTCTGAAAGGCTCGGCCCGTGGCCTTGGCGCCTGGGGCCTAGCCGATATCGCCGAAGAGGTCGAGCATCACGACTTCGACGACGCCTCGGCGCGCAAACTCGATGTCGAACGCGTTCGCGAAGCCATCGCCCTTGTCAGCGCTTTCATCGACGAGATGCTGAGCTGATCTTTTAGCTCTTTGACGGAATACCCAGACCGAAGGGGCCGCTGAGGCCCGTCTCGCTGCTGCGCTGGCGTTCCAGTTCCTGCGTGTAGCGGCGCAGCGCATAGGCTTCGGTGAGATACCCGATCACCTTCATGTCCTGCATATTGTCGAGCACGGGCAGCGTTTCCATTTCCACCGTCTCGAAGCGACCGAGCGCGACGCGCAGGTTTTCCTTTGGCTGCAGATAGATGCCCTTGCCGCGCGCCAGATCGCCCGCGACGAGCGAGGCCGCCGCGTCGGTAATGTCGGGGTCGTGCACCGTCGCCATATTGACGATGCCGAGATATTTACCTTCCGCATCCACCGTGAAGACGCGCTTGGCGCTGCCGAGCGGGGCGACTTCGCGCAGTTTCAGCAACGGCATGCTGGCGGGCACGATCACGGGGTCGGAGCGCATCACGCGGTTGACAGTGAGGTCCGCAATCCAGCCGATGTCATGCGCGCCGGTAATCGGCACACCGCGCAGGTGGAAGCGCCAGGTCGAGAAGGAATAGCCGAAGGTGAGGCGGATGATCGTCGAGGCGATGACGACCGCGACGAGGACGCCCATGGTGACCGGGAAGTTGCCCGTGCCTTCCAGCACCAGCAGCACCATGGTGATCGGCGCGCCGATGATGCCCGCGCCCACCGCGCCCATGCCGACGAGCATGAAGGCGACCTTGTCCGGCCCAAGCCCCGGCGCGACGAGCGTGATGGCGGAAGCGAAGACCGCGCCGAGCAATATGCCGAGGAAGAGGGAGGAGGAGAACATGCCGCCTCTGAGGCCGGAGCCCAGCGAGACGACCGAGGCAATGAATTTGCCCGCCAGCAGCGCGGCGACGAGCAGGAAGGTGCGGTCGTTTTCCAGCGCATACTGGATCGCGCCATGGCCCGAGCCCAGCACTTGCGGCGAACCGAAGGCGAGCGCGCTCAAGGCGACGCCGCCGACGCCCGGACGGATCCAGATCGGCAGCTTCGAGAGGTGACTTTCCGCCCATGTCACCGCGCGCATGGTGAGGATCGAGAAGCCTGCCGCCACGACGCCCAGCACGGCGAAGAGCAGATAGAGCAGCGGCGTGATGGTGAAGGCCTGCGTCACGGCAAAGAGCGGTTCGTCCGTGCCGAGAAGCTGGATCGTCAGCGCGCCGGCCAGCGCCGCAATGCCCACGGGCGCCAGCGCGCGAGGGCTGTAGTTGCCGAGCACGAGTTCGAAGCCATAGAAGGCGCCTGCCAGTGGCGCATTGAAGGCGGCGGCGATGGCGGCCGCCGCGCCTGCCGTCACATAGATGCGCGCCTCGTCGCGGCGCAGGCGGAAATGCATGGCGACGGCGGAAAAGATCGCGCCGCCCATCTGCGTATAGCCTGCCTCCATGCCGAGCGAGCCGCCCGCCGCATTGGACTCCATGGTGGCGATGGCAAGCCGGATACTGTCCCACATCGACATACGCCCGCCGAAAAGCGCATTGGCTTCCACCGGGTCGGTCACTTCGGACGAGCGCGTGCGCCGCCAGAGCCAGGCGGAATAGCCGAAGAAGAGGCTCATGGCGATGGGTACGACGGCGAGGCGGATCGGATCGATATAGGTCTGTTCGCTCAGATAGCTGTGGGCGGGCAGGCCGAACATCGTGTCGTGAAGGAAATAGACCATCTGGCGCAGCAGAAAGACGACACCGCCGACGAGGATCCCCAGTGGCGCGCAAAGCATGATGATGCCCGGTTCCCAGCTTCGGAGCGTTCGGTTGAAACCGGCATAGCGGATGCCAATCAACCGTTTGATCGCTCGAAGGCGCGGGGCCAGCTTCATGCCTTATCGTCCTTTCTGTCCGGGGGTCAGGCGGCGAGTTCCTTGACCACTCTATCCGCAATGGCGAGAGAGGAGGTCAGTCCGGGGCTTTCTATGCCAAAAAGATTGATAAGTCCCGCAATCCCATGCATTTGCGGCCCGGAAATCAAAAAATCTGCTGCCGGTGCGTCCGGCCCGTGGATTTTGGGGCGCACGCCCGCATAGGCAGGCGTCAGCGCTCCGTCCGGCAGCCCCGGCCAATAGCGGCGGATGGCGTCATAGAAGATGTCGCCGCGCGTCGGGTTCACGGCATAGTCGATGGCGTCGGCACTCTCGGGCTCGATCCATTCGACGTCCGGGCCGAAGCGCGCCTGACCGCCCATGTCGAGCGTCAGATGGACGCCGAGCCCTGCCGCTTCCGGCACGGGATAGATAAGGCGGGAGAAGGGCGCGCGGGCGGCACAGGTGAAATAATTGCCCTTGGCGAACCAGGCGGTCGGGATGTGGCCCGCATCGAGCCCCTCGATCCGCCGGGCGACGCTTACAGCATTGAGCCCGGCACAATTCACCAGCATCCGGCATTGGAGCCGCGTCCCGCCGATATGCAGCAGGAAGCCCTCTGCGGTCGCCTCCATCCGGTCGAGGTTTGCGCCAAAGGCGATCATGCCGCCCCGGTCTTCGATCTCGCCGCGCAGCGACAGCATATAGGCGTGGGCATCCAATATGCCCGTCGAGGGCGAGAGCAGGGCGCTTGCCGCCTTCAGCGTCGGTTCGAGGCGCATGGCCTCCGCGCCGGAAATCTCTTGCAAGTCGTCGACGCCATTGACCCGCGCGCGGGCGGCGATGTCGCTAAGTTCTTCCACCTGCGCCTCGTCGCTCGCCACGATCAGTTTGCCGCAGCGCCGATAGGGCAGCTGGTGGCTTTCGAGGTAGTCATAGAGCTGACGGCGGCCTGCGACGCAGAGTTCGGCGCGGACGGACCCTTTGGGATAATAGATGCCCGCGTGGATCACTTCGCTGTTGCGGGCCGAGACTTCTGTGCCGATGGCCGCGTGGCGCTCCAGCACCAGCACATCGCGACCGGCCAGCGCCAGCGCCCGGGCGCAGGCAAGGCCCACGACGCCCGCGCCGACGATGACCGCTTCGACTTTTTCGATGTCGCTCATGGCAAATCCCCCCGCGCCGGCGGATGCGCGCGCGTGCAAGCAGGGTTTGCCGTTTTTGGCCCTTTATTGCAAGGGGCTGATCCTTTCGCCCGATCGGCCCGTATAGAGACAAAATGCAATTATCAGGAGCCGACCTCATGCTGCGCACGCTTGTCGCCTATGTCTCCACAGGGCTCGTCTTCGTGGTCGTCGATGCCATCTGGCTCAGCACCATGGGCGGCTGGTACCGCCGCATGATGGGCGACCTGCTGCTGCCCGACTTCCGCCTCGCGCCCGCCGTGGTCTTCTACTTCCTGTTTCTGGCCGGGCTTCTCATTTTCGCCGTCGGCCCGGCACTGAACTCGGGCAAGCTCGGCACCGCGCTCCTCTATGGCGCGCTCTTCGGCTTCTTCACCTATGTTACCTATGACCTCACCAATCAGGCCACGCTGACGCGCTGGCCCGTCGAGCTTGCCGTGGTCGATATTCTCTGGGGCACGGTGCTCTCGGCGACGTCGGCCACCCTGGGCACGCTCATCGCGCGGACTGTGCTCGGCTGGCTGAAGTAAACCTCCCCCTCGCGGGGAGGTCGAAACGCGGCCCGCGTTTCGGGTGGGGGGCGCGGCGGTAAAAACTGAGGTGGCGGTGCATAGCAGATGCTGCATCCCCCACCCGAAAAATCCCAGGAGGAATTTTTCGACCTCCCCGCAAGGTGGAGGTGAAGCTCTCTCTCAGCGCCCCTTCACAATCTCCACCGTCTGCACCTCCGGCTTGCCGTCCGCGCCATGCACCGTCGTCTGCCACTTGTCGCCGACCTTGTCGCCTTTCAGTTCCGCGCAGCTCTTGGGCGCTTCGCCCTGGCCTTCGGGCAGTTGCTGCTGCACGCAGAGGTTCTTGCCGTCGAGCCACCATTTGCCATGGGCTTCATAGACGGCGGTCGAATGGGGCGGGGTGATCTCGCCCGAGAACGTGTGGTCCTTATTATAAAAGAGCTTCATCACCGTCCCGTCGGGCCGGGTCCCCAGCATCGTATTGCCGAACCGCGGCTCCATCGACGCGGCAAGCGCAGGCAGCGCCACCATCGAAGCTGCCACAGCAATGAAACCCAGACGCATGAACCGCATGAAGATTCTCCCCGAAATAATGAGGCAGCCTAGCACGGGCCGTGGCGGAGGGAAGGGGCGGATAATGTCCACAAGTAACATCACTTTGCCATTACTTTCAGACTTGCCAAGATGACCCGGCGAGAGCTCTTCGCAAGAAATGGCCGATTGTTAACTTTGTGACAGCAACTAAAGGAATAAAAAAGACCAAACAACATTGGGTGACCAACGAGTCGCCATCGGGGGCTAAATGCCTGATCTAACGAGAGCACAAAAGCTGCTCCAACTGGCCGAAGAGCCATCAAGCGAAAAGAGGCGGGAGCTTCTCAGGGAGATCACGGACATCTTCCTGGCTGCCCCTGAAAATCATTCGGATGTCGTGCGGGAGCATTTCGGTCACCTTCTTGGCGACCTCTCCGGCAAGGCCGATGTCGAGGCGCGGAGCGAGCTTGCCGGTCGCGTGGCGAAGGTCGACACGGCGCCGGAAAGTCTCGTCAGGCAACTTGCGCGAGACGAGATAGGCGTGGCGTCGCCCGTGCTCGAACACAGCACGGTGCTTGACGACGACGATCTCATCGAAATCGTGCACTCCAAAGGCAGCGAATATCAAACCAGCGTCGCCCGCCGTTCCGCGGTGGGCGAAGGCGTGTCCTCCGCCCTGGTCGAGGTCGGCCATGTCGATGCCGTTCAGGCCCTGTTGCAAAATGCAGGCGCAAGGATCAACCGCCTCGCGATGGAAAAGGCGGTGGACCGATCGCGGCAGGAGACGAAGCTGCAAGGTCCGCTGGTCGATCGTCACGACATGCCTGTCGATCTTCTTCAGGACATGTTCTGGTTCACGTCAGGGGACGTGAGGAAAAAGATCGTCTCGATTTCCAGTACCGCCGATCCGGCGGCCGCGACCGGCGCCGGCATGTCTGCGCGCAAACCCGCGCCGCCCGTGAAGGAAAACGAGAAGGTCGCGCACAGGCGCGCGGTCACCTATATCCAGAATATGAAAGCGGCGGGCCTGTTCGGCCGTCCCCTGCTGATCGATCTCTTCCGGCGCAAGGCCTTTCTGGAACTGATCATCGGCTTTGCGATTTTCGTCAATGTCAGCGAAGCGACCGCGCTGCAAATTCTCAGCGATGAAAATGGCGAGAGCCTTGTGCTCGCCTGCCGGGCCAGCGGCTTCGACATCGGCTCCTTCATGATCTTTGCCGCTCTCGGCACGCTCAAGACAAACCCGCGTCCCGCCGCGGTGCTTGCCGAGATGAAGACCATGTTTGAGTCCATCACCGAAACGGTTGCCAAACGCGTCATGCGTTTCTGGCGGATCAGGGAATCCGTCTCCGGCAATAACGCGACGGGCGAGTGAAACTTCGATTTGCGTGAAGTCTCTCCGCGTGTGAAGCGTCATTCCATTTCGCTTGTGTGAGCCAGCGACAGACTCTCGGCGTCTTGCAAAGACCACGTTGCGAAGAGCCTTATTATTATGGACATTCGCGATCTTTTTTTCGAGATAAGGGGTCTCGCGCGTCGAATATGTCGGAATACGCCATATTGATGGCATTTTGAATTGCCATGTTTTCCGGGTGAGCATGAAGTGCTCGTGAGGCGCAAAGACACTCGGGAAGGAGGTGCCCTCATGGCCATAATGTTTCGGCATCCCGGTTCCGCCAAATTTTTCGACTACTGGAATAGTCTGCCAAAAGACGGACTGGTTCCGGATCGCTCCGCCTTTGATCCGTTGAGCATCGTGCGGCTGATGCCTCAGGTCATCATGGTCGAATACGATCACAACAATGATGCGCATTTCCGGCTCGTCGGTACGGGGATCGTCGAGCGTCTCGGCTTCGATCCCAGCCAGAAAAGCTATTTGAGCTATCTCGACGAGAGTGTGACGGAGGTCTTCTGGATCATAAGCCAGACCGTTCTCGCCACGCCTTGCGGCGGATATTTCCGCGTCAAGGCCCAGTCGCCAACGGGCTATGTCTTCGACCTGGAATTGCTGGACCTGCCGATGTCGAACGGGCGCTCAGGCACGCAGATCATTCTCGCCCATATGGCCGAGATAGAAGTGACAGGCGTCGCGGAGACTTGCGAGTTCCGCATATTGGACATCCGGTCGGCAGGATGGATCGACCTCGGCGCAGGCTGTCCCGCCGCCGCGCTCGACGAGCCCGCGACTGTCATCCCGAAACTCGATCCCGAGATCATTCACTGACGCAGACGACGCGCCCGCGACCTCCCGCCAAACCCGAGGCCCGCGCCAAACCCACCGACGTTATCCCGGGACTTGATGGCGGGAACTTTAGTCGTCAGTACTCTTTTCCTCCGCGCGCCACGCATTGAGAAAGGTTTCGATATATTCCATGTATGGATTGGCGAGGGATTTTCTTTTTTCAATCTCTTCAAGCCGTTTGCGAAATAATTTGACGTCCATAATTGAATCTAGCCCTTTCAAACTTGCCGTTGTGTGGCGCATGGAAACTCTGTCCCCAAGTCCCGCAAACCCAAGACCTTGTGACCAGCTTTCGCTGGTGAATGTCTTTGCAAGGCAAGCAACGCCAATGTCGGACTGCAATTCTTCGTTTGTCCATTGAATTACAGCTTGGTCGTTGTCGTCGATAAAATCTCTCCATCGGAACAAAATATACGCCAACCGAGGATGTTCGAGAAAATCACTATCCTTCGACTCTTCCTCAATCTTCCGAATTGTGTTCCTACGCAACGTTTCAACGTGTTCAAGCCTTACTAGGCACTTTTCCGGTGGTTCAGGTTGTTCATCTTTTTTTCTTGGAAAATGGTCTTCAATAGCGGAGCTAGCAAAATCGACAAGCCACCCGATTTGGGCGTTTTTGCATGCTTCCTCGAATATCTTTGTACGTTCTTCCAATTTGCAGCGTTCGAATGTCAATTTCCTTATGAGCCAATGGATTCTCATGTGGTTGCCAAATCCGAAGCCACCTCGTTCTTTATCGTCGGTTCTATCAATGTCATCTGCTACTTCGAATATTGCGGATATCAAGGGTTCGAAGTTTTGAATTGGAATCCTTTCCGAGTGAATCGTTACTTCGCTGAGGAGTAGTGGGACTTTCGATTTGTTGTTTCTTCCAATTTGCGTGGAAGCTTCTAAGAGTCGCTCTTTTACAAAATTTTTGTTGCTGCAATTTTCAATGAATGCATTGATTTCATGGGTTGAAAGAACTTCTTCGCCGATCGTCATGCGGAAGTAACTGTCGAAATGTGACTCTGTGCATATTTGTCTGTGTTTCTCCCAGCCATCAATGAAATCCGGCATGTAGTTGGTTTCTTCAAGTCTGGGAAATAGCCGCATTAGTGCTAATTTGATTTGATCTCTGTGGCCTTCTTTTGCCAATGTTGAATATGTTTCTATTTCTTTTTTTGGGTCTTCGTTTTGGCCATAGTCGTTTCTTACTCCGCATAACTTCTTTTTGTTTGTGCGGATTAATTGGTACACGTTTGGTTCGAATATTCGTATGGCCTCAATGCCAACGAAGTCTGCGATATTTACCTCGTTGGCAATCGGCGGCCAGCTAACTGATATTGCATTTGATAGTCTTGTGATATCGCGAGGACTTTTCAAAAATGGGGAAACTGCGTCGTAAAAGACATTCATAAATCGGCGTAAGTCATCTTGTTCAAGATTGGGTTTGCAGAGATCCTCTATTTCTTGAAGGGCTGCTGAATTTAGGTCTTCGTTTGAAGGTGTTGGTAGGTCGAAACTTGCTTGGATAATTTTTTCAAGGAAGTGCGGTCCTTCTGACGGATATTTTTCTTGGGCAGCTTTTTCCGCGAGGGCGCGGTCAAACGCCAGAAGGTAAAGGACGTTTGGTAATCTTCCGATTGACTTAATGAGTCTAAAAATTGCGAGTGCATCCTCGGGTAGAAGTCGATCAATATCGTCAATTAAAATTAGAAATCGTTTTTCTTGTGATTGTAGTGCTTCGGAAAGCTCGACAAATAATTTTTCCATGTTGTCTTCATCGGAAAAAAACCGTTCTGAAAATTTCATGGTGCTTGCGAAAAAGGAACCGAGAGGCGATCCGGTGGCGTAATTTACTAAAGGTCCTAATACTGGTCCGGTTTGAAGTAGGCGTTTGCCTATTTTGGGAACAAGAAGTTTTGCCTTGTCGCTAAGGCTGCTTTTAAGTGCGGAGTTCAACTCTTGTAAGAATGCGAGTGTTAGAGCTTCGTCTCCCTTGTGCCACCAGCATTTGAAGTTAATGATCGTTAGTTCTTCGTCTTTCGTAATTCTTCTCAGGTGATGGAGGATCAGATTTATTGCGCTGCTCTTGCCCGATCCCCACGGGCCATTGAGCGCGATTGTTACCCCTATTGGCGATCTCATTTCAGAGATGCTTTGTGCAAGTGTTCTAGCGAAGGGGTCGATTCCAAATCGATCTTCGTCAGGATTTGTAATTGGTGCGTCGTTTAGATATTTGCTTGGTGATGTTTCCATTTTTCAATACCTCGCACTAACTCTCTCCACCGGCCCTTGATCCGTCAGTGAAATATGCGTCAGCGTTTGCTCGTCGTGGTTCATGCGCCATGAGAGCATCTTCTGGGTCATTTCCAGCAGCACGGGCATATAGGCCGGGTCGGTTGCGAGGTTCTTGAACTCCTGCGGGTCCGCTTCCAGGTCGAAGAGGAGCGGGGGGAGTTTCGTGAAGTGGACGTATTTCCAGCGCTCGTCGCGGATGATGTTCATGGTGCATTGGTGCAGCGTCAGGTCGAGCGCGTGTTCGGTGGTGTCGTCCGTCGGGTCGCGGAAGTCATATTCCCAATGGGCTTCGTTGCGCCAGCTCGCGGGCGCCTTGCCGCTTTCGATGAAGGGGCGCAGGCTCTTGCCGTCGCATTGCACGGGAATGTTCAGTCCCAGATAATCGAGCATGGTCGGCATGATGTCGACATTCTCGGTGAAGCGCGTGACGGTTTGCCCGCGCGTTGCGTCGGCGCTCTTTCGCGGGTCGCGGATGATCAGCGGGATCTGGTAGGAGCCTTCGAAATAGCCGCATTTACCCAGTAGCCAGTGGTCGCCCATCTGTTCGCCGTGGTCGGAGGTAAAGATGATGAGCGTGCGGTCCCAGCGGCCCGACTTTTTCAAATAGTCGACGAGGCGGCCGATCTCGTGATCGACCAGCGACATGAGGCCGTAGTAGACGGCCTTGAGGCGGCGGAGTTTCATTTCGTTTGCGGGCGCGCGATAGAGCTTCTTGGTCAGCTGATGCGCGAGCCAGGGGTGTTGCTCGCCTTCGTCGGCGGGCGTGGTCGTCCGCGCGAAGCCCGGCACGTCTTTCGGGTCATACATGGCGTTATAGGGTTCGGGCGCGACGAAGGGCGGGTGGGGGCGCAGGATCGAGATATGGGCGACGAATGGTTTCTCCGCCTCGCCGATATAGTCGATCAGCCGGTTCATCAGGAATGAAGTGTCATCGTCCGTCTGCGGATAGATGAGGGGTTTGGGCACGGGCGCGCCGTCCTCATAGTCCGGCCCGTCGGCGCGCACGCCATAGGCAAAGCGGATGTCGTCGGGCGTCTCGTAGCCTTTGG
>Ga0098044_1001093_pt1 | contig 14166 bp, 15 predicted proteins | sample 10_taG_FD_75053 | JGI IMG/M metagenome (GOLD analysis project Ga0098044, IMG submission 75053) | Marine viral communities from the Subarctic Pacific Ocean - 10_ETSP_OMZ_AT15264 metaG | ecosystem: Environmental > Aquatic > Marine > Oceanic | place: Pacific Ocean | collected 2015-01-16 | reverse complement strand
TCAAAACTCAGATTTCGGTAATTTGGTAGTAAGTGGAATGGATAGAGTACCATTACAACAGAAATTACAGATGTGGACAACGGAGATTGCAGAAGGAATTGAGTCACTTAAACGTGTGGAGATATTTTAATGCCTACTGAGCCTATAGCTGTAAATGAATTTATTACTGATTTAGAATCACAATGGACATATAGTAATGTTAGTGGTACTTCTAAAAAACCGGGGTTTATTGAGGTTACAGGTGCAAGTGAACCTATGAGATATAATCTTAATGTAAATGATCAGATTATAGCAAGAGCTTCGGGACCAGCATTACAAGAAGTTCCAATCGGTAATAGGAAATTTGGTAATAGAGTGTATAATATTATGTTAGAGCTTTATACTAATTCAAATAGGCAACGTCTTTATGATGTAATGCGAGAAGTTAGACGTATATGCCATTCTAGAATGCATAGTTTAACTAACTTTCAACGTATACAATTTATGGATTTTAATGAATTAACAAATGCCCAAGCTAATGTATGGGCAGGCACTGTTTCTATACAATTAGTTAACAGTGCTATTACTTTAGAAACGTAAAGTTTTTTAGTATAATAACATAGGAGGAAATATAATGGCAGTATTTCGTAGTGATCAATCACAATTAACATATGCAATGGAGACAGCTCCGGGAGGAGATGTTGAACTTAATAATGGAACAATAGAAAGTTCACCTTTTTATGCACTGTTAACAGCAGATCATAATGCAGGTGTTACACAACTTACTTATGATGGGGGTAATGCTACACTTACTGTAGGTGATATGGTAAGAATTGGCAATCTTAGTCAAAGTACTAATGCTAGTAGCTCTACAGTGGTACCATTTGAACTCAGAAGAGTAGAGCATTTTACTCAATCTGGAAGTGATGGTTCTTATACAGGTACTATTTATCTAGATAGACCAATAGGTTTTAAACATCTTAATAACTCATATATAGTAGAAATAGATAGTGCTGGTACTACACAACAAGCAAAAATAATTACTGAAGTACCGGGAGCTTATGAATCTATTACAGTTCCAGATATGGTACCTTCTTACGAACCTAGATACTTTTTAGGGGTAGGTCAAAAAAGAGATTGGACTAAGATGTATGTTGGAGCTCAATCATTTAGTGGGTCATTACCGGGATTTATTCCTTTGAATGGAAAACCATTTAGATGGTCTATTGGTAGTGTATTTGATGTACCATCTGCAGTAGAAAGTGCTAGCACAGATATCGATGGTGCTGTAAGCAAAGGTGATATTTATGTAACATTAGACGGATCTCATGGTTATAGTGCTGGAGATTATATATGTTTTTCTAACGGTGCTACTCCTCAAGTAACAACATCAGTTAGTGATACGAGTCAAGAGATACAAAAGATTGCTGCATTTCCTAGTACAAATGTAGCTAGATTAGAAAAGCCTTTTAGATTTGATCACGCTGACGATTCTGCTGCCAGAGAAGTAAGTTCTGGTGCAACAATAAAACACCATATTACAGAGCAAGTATTATTAGATACAATGTCATGGCACTTACATATGAGAGATAGTGGTGAAACATCTGCTAATGATTTTGATAGGAGATATGTAGGAGGACTTGTAGGTTCGTCTACTATCTCAGCTGATGAAGGTGGAATGTTAATGTGTAGTTGGGATACTGTCCAGTTCTTAGACATGGTACATAACCAAGAAAATGTATCACAATCTGATGTAAATCCGGGTTCGGAAGCAGCTTTAACTACACTTTATAGTGGAGATTCTATGTCAGCGGGTCTACCTAGATTTTCAGAGATGGCGGATATAAGTACTTCTGATGCTAATTACCCATCTACTGAACCATACTACTTCTCACAAGGATCAGTTAAAATTATGGGTCAAGAATTTGCAAGAGTTAGAAATTTCAATCTTAGTATTTCAAATGGAGAAGAACCTAGATACTATATCTCTCCAAGGTATGGTAGGCATAGGGGACCAACTGAAATTAGAGAGGGTAGAAGAAGTTATGGATTGAGTTGTACTTTAGCGTTGCCAGATTCAGCTGCTTCTGCAAGTGCGGTAGGTAGAAATACAGCTACAGAATTCTTTAAACAGTTACTTATGGAAGGTAACTATGGAAGTGGAATGGAAGGATTTAACATTGAACTTACTTTCACTAGGGGAACTGATGATAGTATTCAAATATTAATTCCAGCGGATTACACTTCGGGGGATGAGACAACTGGTGCTGAACCGGGATTAGGGGAGAACGGGGCTTTCTTAACAAGTGCTCCACTTCCAATTGGAGGAGATCCAATTATGCAAGTTTCAGCAGAATTCAGTTGTAGAAACTTAAAAATATTAGTACAAGATACAGAAAAAGTATACACATAAGGAGAATAAAATATGTCAGATCAGCCAAGTGAAGAGAAGACGGCATTTAATTTAGATAAGTACAAAATCAAAAGTGAAAATCAAACTTACACTATACAAGTGCAAGATGATGAATTTGATGTAGTAGTAAAACCAGTTACATGGCAACTAAAAAATGAGTTAGTAGCTAAATGTATGACTTTTACTCCAGAAGGTAACTCATCTTTTGATAGCGGTATTTATATAAAAGAAGTTTTAAAAGCTATTATAGTTGAAGCCCCTTGGGGTAAAACTACTGATGACTTCTTAGATTCTATTAGCTCAGATTTAGGATCAGCTTTAGAACAATTAGTTCCATCAGCTTTTGAAACTAATTTTGGGGACGTAAATGTAGTAAAAAAAGGATAGATCGATTTCTAAGATCAATCAAAGTGTCAACAAAGGAATCGATCTTATACTCGCATTTTGCGACTACGTTGACACTACTAGGATTAGGACTAACATATACGGAAATTAAAAATTTATCAGATACAGAGGTGACAATGCTTATAGCAACTCATTTATCATTTGAAGACTATAAAAATGAACAGATGGAACGCAATGCTAAACATCAGCAAGCTGCTGGTGCTCACCCACAATTTCCTAGAGGATATTAATTATGGCAGAGCAATACGATGTAAGATTTTCAATAATTGAAGATGCAACTAGAACTGCCAATAGAATGGGAGACGGAACTGCTTTGGGAGGTAGAGATCCTGAAGCTAAGAATAGAGAAGAGGTAGCTAATAAAACAAGGCAGAGAACTTTAATGTCAATGATTGGTGTACAGTTTACTTTAGCCGCTCTACTTAAAAACTCACAGATCTTTACGAATACTACAGGAGCTTTATTTCAAATCTTAGGTGGATTTATTGATTTAACTTTAGCCCCATTAATGCCTTTATTTGCTCAATTTTTAACTTATATGGCAAGTCAATTTCCCGCTTATAATAGGATGGTTGCTGCTGTAACCCCTAGAATCGTTGATATTATTACTAGTATAGGTAGAGGTATAGGACGAATTTATTCTTCTGTGGCTGCAATAGGAGCCCCAGTATTTAGTTTATTTGATAAGGATGGAGTGTCAGCTGATGGCAGACTAAGTTTAAATGATATAATACAAGGTTTGGGAGCTGCGGTATTAGGACAAGGAATATTTGTTGCGTTACAAACAGGATCAACAAGTATAGTATCTGCTACAGTTAGAGGATTAATGGGAGCTACAATAGCAAGACTTTCAGGAGTTCTGAGAGGAACTGCTTTATTTGCTGCGATAATTGGAGGAGTTAATTTCTTCTCTACATTAAAAGAGGAAGGTATTATAGATGCATTAAGAGTGTTAGCTGATACAGTAGTTAGTACAATAGCTTCTGCTATAGGAGCTATGATTGGTGCTGCTGTGTTAGGTATTCCGGGTATGATATTAGGAGCAATGGGAGGGGCATTCATGGCACAAAAATATATAATGCCTATGATTCCGGGAATGGGAGCACCTAATTCTATGCAAGGTGGATCAGGTGTAGTAGGAAGAAGTATTGCAGGTGATTTTTCTAATACACAATCTCCTTATGTCAGTAGTGATAGTGCAGGATTTATAGGCTCTTCTGAATCCGATGCTTATGGATATGATAGAGAAATTGTAAAGCAAGGGGGTAGATAATGGCATTAGCAGTATGTTTATATGATGGATTAACTTCTAGTGAAAAAAGATATGCTTTAAAAGCCGATTCTTTTTCTATTAACTATGTTAAAACTCCTGTACAAATTCCGTTACCGGGTGGAGCAGATCCTAAACTTCTAGATTTTGGTCAGCTACGACCTACAGTTACTGTTACTGGACTAGTAGATACTACAGCTCCGGGAAGTGTAGAAAATGTATCAGGACCTACTAGAAATAGTAGTACCGTATATACTGTTCCAAGTAAGGAAGAATTAGAAGATTTTGTAACCAGTAAATTTTATGATGAAAGTGCTGCTAAAGTAGAAATTATGATTTCAGATGGTACAGGTACAGCTGTAGCAGCTTATCAAGCAGCTATTTCCCAAGCTAGATTTGATATAGCCCCTGCTACGGAAGATAGATTTGCTTTTACACTAGTATTTGTCGCAAGAAAAAGGGCTGATTCGTAATGACTGATCCATTAATTCATAGAGCATCTAAGATATATGCATGGTTAAAGGTAGGTCAGTTAGGAGCAGCAATTGCAAATGATAGTGTAACTAGTATGACTGTTGATTCAGGGCATAGAATGATTAATGGTATGGACGTACTTATTGGTACTGAAATGATGACTGTATCAAATATTACTGGTTCTACTGATACTGCTATTACTATAGATAGGGGAGAATTTCAAAATACCAAAAATGGAACTATTCATGGTAGAGAGATTGGCGGAGCCGCAGCCGCACATTCAGATAATGCTGAGATTTTTGCATGGTCAGAATTAGCTGATAGTGATGGTAATAGTTTAGCCCAAAGTTTTACTATTGAGGAACAGTTATATAAACCTAGAACACTACAACTAACTCTATCTAATTTTGCAACTACAACTAAATTTACTGTAGGTGTATTAGATGGACTATTAAAAGAAAGCACCCCATTAAAAGTAGTACATGGTGTAAATTATTCTATTCTATTTTCAGGTAAAATTATTAGAGTTACTAAACAACATGCATTAGAAGAAGGGAATACTCTTCAAATTACTGCTGCAGATGCTTTATATGAAATGGGGAGAATTAAAACTGTAGGTGAAGACGCAGTAGTAGAAATACAAAATACTACTAGAAGTGGTGGTACTGTTAGTACTGCATATTCTGATGTAGCTGATGCTAAGATTTCAAGTGTAATAGAATTGCTTGTTAGAAGATTTCAATACTCTGGAATTACCCCATCAGGGAGCGGTTCTGGTGCTGTTAAAGAGCATAATGTAACTACTACTCCGGGAGTAAGTGGTACATCAGATGTGTTTGAAGCTTCTAGATATGCTAGAAATTTAAATTATAGAGGAACTAAGATTAGTTTCCACGGTTCTGATAATTATCTTTTAAAAGCTATGGGACGATTAGCTTTAACTGATCAATTATCTACACATAAATACGGATATATATTTAATATAAACGATAATTTTACTAGCATTTCTACTGCTTCTAACCCAGCTAAAATGTTAGCTTATTATAAATCCGGGTTTATGCCGGGTATAGAAGAAACTAGTAGCTCATCTACAGGAAATTTAACTTTTCAATATTATTATGAGTCTGACCCAGTAACAGAAAATGGGGGTACTAGATTAATAAAATCTGGAGCTTCTTTTGACAATTTAGATATAGATAAAGTTAATGTTATCAATGCTCGTTGGACAGATGCCCATACAGGTAAAATTCGTAATTTAGAATTTGAACTTTTTCATTATGAGGGGGTAGTCAGATCAGCTGGGGGACAATATTTAGGAGATGCTTATGATGGAGCAGGTGGATCTACGGGAGGTAAAAAAATAGTTGCCGACCCAGACGATACTACTGGAACTGATGGAGTACATGATCCCCTCTTAAATGGAGGTAGCCCCTCTAATTGGTATCCTAGAGTAGTAGATGCAGATGATAATGTTATTGGATATTTACAATATGCTACTTCTGGTACTAGTACGGGGGGATCTCTTGCTGGATTTGCTTTATTAAGTGGTACAAGTACTCAAACAGCTGTTAAACAAGTAGTAGCAGGTGAAAATTTATATCTAAATAAATATTCTGATGGGGACTATTTTACTTTAACGAGTACAACTGATCCAGAAGCTGTAGATGTTTACAGACCTCAACAGGTATTAGAACAAAAAGTTATGGTTACTATGGATTTTGGGATTGAAGAGAATTTCAATAATATTCGTGAAGCTGTTGCAGCTAGATTCTCTCAAAAACAAATACCTAAAGTGAGAGGTAGATTCCAAATTAGTAACAGCTATCCATGTACTACTTGGGAAAATATTGTTGATACAGGTGATTCGGACACAATTGCGAGTACAACTGATGGTGCAAGAACAGTGACTGAATTATACGATGATGATATGGGTGGTACAATTGTTACAAGCGATGGTATTCAGCTCGGAACTTCTTACACAGCATTGGGGTTGAGAGCAGGACATTCTATAGCTAAATTAACAGCACAACATGGAGACGTTGATACCTACGGATATTTGTCTAAAGTTACGACTGCCAATACATCAGCTCAACTTACTTTTATGTTAAATTCGGGTACTCTAACTAATGGTAATTATTATAGAGTACATGTACCATTAAGAGTAGGGCATATAGTAAAGGTTAGATCTACTTATCATGGTATAACTAGTACTACTGGGGGTAATGCCCTAGTTACTTCAATGGCTTATTATGAATCTGGAGGTAGTGCGTATACTGATATAGAAACAGTTGGTCAACGTCAAGGTACTGGACAAGATGTTATAGCTTTTGAAAGACCTGATTATGTAAAAGATGTAGATGATCAAGGAGATGATGACGGTGCTGAAAATTTAATGGGATTTGGACTTTCTGAGCCGGCTCATTTTACAGGTATTTTTAAAGGGGGTCAAGAAGGAGGTTCTGAAACTGCTACTGATGTACAATGGACAGAAGGTTATTTATATGTTGGTAGTAGATCTTATAAAATAGAGGCTGGAGCTACTAGTGACGCTCACATGGGTATTAATGGTACGATGGCAACTGCTGATACGGGTCCTACAGGTATAGCTGATACTAGATATATAGTATTTTTTGATCCCGCCGTTAAGAACGCTTCAGGTCTATATGAATTCTGTACAGACACTGAACAAAATTTTGAACGACATAATGCCTCTGATGGAAGAGCACAAGCAAGAACTAACCCAACACCTTTTGCTCAACGTAGATTACGAATTGCTACTGTAGGGGCTAGTCTACATGGTACTTATCCAACAATAGTTACATGGATACAGACTGGTGCAAGAAATCAATCAGATCAATCTACTGCTGAAACTACAGGTCAGAGTTCTATGGCAGGATCTATTGGGGGTAGGCAATTATCTGGTAGCGTGGCTTATCATTGGACTCCTACTCAAACTGAATATTTTGATTTAGGTACAGCTTCTAGAGAATGGAAAGATTTACATATTAAAAATGAACCTACAGTTGACTCTGATAGCAGAAAAAAGAAAAATATTGCGGACATTGAATTAGGTTTAAATTTTATTAATGATTTAAAACCTAAAAAATATGATTGGATACAGGATGCTACAAAGATTCCTAGGGATCTTAAAGGTAATTTTAACACAAATCAAACAATGCGTGGATTAATAGCTCAGGAAGTTATAGAAGCTTTAGCTACACATGGGATTGATGATTTATCAGATTTTGCAGGGATTTATCTTAACCCAGAGACAGGGTTTTATAGTGCAAAATATAACCAATTTATAGCTATTTTAATTAAAGCTGTTCAAGAACTTTCAGCTAAAGTTAAAACATTAGAAGATGAAGGCTAAAAATAAAATAATCAGATTGCGTAAAAATAACCACTTTATGTCTACAGCAGATATTGCTAGAAAAGTAGGTGTAACTAGACAGTATGCTAGGGAAGTTTTACTTAAAAATGATTTACAAACTAATGCTCCTAAACCCAAACGTGTGGTATACTGTAAAGTATGTAGGGATATAACCACTGACCGTGGCGGAATCCATAAAGGAGAATGCTCTTTTAGTTGGAGATTTAAAAAACTTACATGCTCTTGGTGTTCTGTTCCTTTTTATAGGACTAGAAAACGAATACTACAAGGATATAGATTAAAATTAAAAAACATATATTGTACACAAGTCTGTTATCAGACGGCGAGGAAATCAAATAGTGGAGATCAACAACGATTTAATTCTAAAATGGGAACCGAAAATCAACAAGATGGTATCCAATATTTATATACAAGGATATGATAGGGACGACTTAGCTCAAGAATTACGTTTAATAGTTGTTAAAGCTGCAAAATTGTATAATCCTAATAGAAATGCTATATTCCATACCTATTTACATACTGCTATGGCTAATAGACTTAAGACTCTTTGGGTACAAGCTAGTAAAAAATTACAGAGTTATAGTTTAGATATGTCTTCAGATACTCAAGATGATAGTGAACACTCTTATAAGCTAAGTGATTTTGTACAGCAACTAGATGAAAATCTAGATGAAGTAGAATTTATAGATTGGCTAGACTCATTAGATCTTGATAAAGGTGAAAAACAATTCTTAGTAGATAAGTTTAGAAATTATACTATGAAAGACATAGAAGAGAACCTAAAAAGCCTATCTAATATAAAATTTGTCAATGGAGAGGAAACTGTGGTAAACTATTCCATATATAAAGTAAAAAAATCACTTAGGAATAAGTTAAACGAAGAGAAATAGTATTGGAAAATTTTAATTTTATAGAGTCTGGTATCATATTTGGACTATGTGATTCAGGTAATTATAAACAATTTACTTATAGTCCTAAAGATTTCGCCGAACATGGGGAAACGTATAAGTTTATTCAAGAATATCTAGATGAATACTCAGAATCTCCTACCCCACAAGTACTAATAGATAAGTTTAGTACATTAAAGCCTGATGCCCAATCTATAAATTTTAATTATGCTCTAACTCAATTTCAGAATCAAGTAATGTTTAGAAATATAATTGGAGCATTTTCAAATAGTAAGCCTATTTTGCAGGAAAATCCTAAAAAAGCACTTGGTTTAATTATGGATAACTTAAATGATATAGAAATTTTACATGATTCTGATGTAAATCAATATGATTCTGGGGAATTAGATAGGTATGAAGAATGGAAACGTAGAAGCTCTATTAGAAAAATGGGGGATGGATTAATAGGGATACGTACCCCTTTCCATATGATTAATTCAGCAGGTGTCGGATGGCAACCCGGAGACTTAATTACTGTATACGCTAGACCTACTGTAGGTAAAACTTGGTTATGTTGTAAATTAGCAGCAGATTCTCTTAGAAGTGGTTATAAAACATTACTAGTATCTACAGAAATGCCCGCATCTGCAATTAGTTTGCGTATGGATGTGTTATTAGGACACTCAATGGGGTATGAATTATCTCACAGTGCATTACGAAATGGTAAAGAGATTAATGAAGAGGCATATCAAAAGTTCCTAAAGGATACTAATTTCAAAAATTTGTTAGTTTGTGATCATATTAGTGGGGAAGATAGTATATCTTTACCAAGTATTACTAATTTAGTTAGGAAATATAAACCTGATGTATTAATTATTGATGGAGTTTATTTAATATCTACTAATGATAGGAATAAAGCAGCGTGGGAACAATCCCACTCTTTATTCTATGGGTTAAAAACTATGGCATTATCTACTAATACAGCAGTTATTGCATCAACACAAGCTAAAAGAGATGCGGCTAATATGTTTACTCAACCTACTGCAGGTCAGGTCGCATTTGGAGATGCTTTAATTAGAGCTTCTGATGTAGCTTTATCTATGTGTATGATAGAAGATTCCCCCAATTTAAGAGAAATTGCATTTCAAAAATACAGAGATGGAGATTTAGGGTCTACAGAAACTGAATTTATATGGGATGTAGATACAGGAAGGATAGAGGAAAATCATGACTCATTACTCTAACTTGACATGTGGTAAATGTTCAGGAGGTGGGCAATTTAAAACTGGACGTACTATTTTAGATGAATATGCTTTATTAAATAAAACAGTTTTAGGTTTAGTTAAGAATGACCCACACTGTGTCAAATGTGGAACTACATTTCCAGATGGGTTTTGGAGGGAGGCGAATGGTTATATCTACAGGATACAAAGTAAAAGTTAATATGGATTGGGCAAACATTTTAGAAAAGCTAGGAATGAATGTCCCAATAGGGACAGATCAATTTTCTATTATATGCCCATTTCATCAAGATAAAGTAGAGTCATGTTCTATTAATACTGATAAAGCAGTATGGATATGCTTTGCAGGATGTGGTCAAGGTCATTTAAAAGGGTTTATACGTCAATATAAAGGGTGGTCTACTTATGAGGTAGATCAATTTCTTGCCGATAACTCAACCCCATCTAATTTAAAAGATGTTTTATTTGAATGGGAAGAAGAAGTTGAAGAAGAGTTGCCTATAGTTGATATTCCTTACACATTAGGTAATGTTCCTAGATGGATTTTTGATCGAGCATTTAATAAACGCACATTAAAAAAATGGAATTGTGGAGTTACAGGTCAAAATGGACTAGTAATACCTGTAAATGATAGAGATTCAAGAACTGTTGGGTGGATTACTAGGCAAGAAAAACGCATACCTAAATATTTATATTCTAAAGGATTAAAAAAATCTAAAGTATTATTCGGACAACCATTAATACCAGAAAATACTTCAGCATTACATATAACTGAAGGACCTCTTGATGCGATGTGGTTAGATCAATTAGGCTTTTCTGCAGTCTCTTTATTGGGGATGAGTATGTCCAAAACACAACGGGATCTAATATTGACATTACCTGTTAAAGAGGTCATACTATGTTTAGATAATGATCAAGCGGGTAAGATTGGTAGGGATAAAGCTTTAGATTTACTATATGGTAAAATTACTTTATCTTATATTAAATTACCTAAAGAATATAAAGATGTTCAAGACGTTAGATCTTATGATATACTAAATAATATAATTAAAAATAGACGTTACTGGTAAGGAGGACATATGTCAGGAATCAGTATGATACAAAACAATATACAAAGTAAAGCAACTAGAGCTTCACACTCTGCGGAAAGCAGTGGTAAAGAGGTTTGGTTGAAGGATGGAGATCAAGTATTTATGAAATCTGTCGCTACAGGACATGAGGGAGATACCTATTTAGATGACTTCCATGTGTATGAGTTCCAAAGTGGAGCTGATAAAAGTTGGCGAACAGTCTTAGTAGTTGATGGAGAACCTGTTGATACCGTACCAAGTGAAGCAATGTATTGGGAAGAAGGTCGTAGAAAAATGCCAAGACATAAATTTGCTTTATGGGGGTATGTAACAGAAATACTCCATTCCGACCAACGAGATGATTCATGGGAAGAGATAACAAGCCCAACTGGGAATAAGTTATATAAAGAAACTGTGAATGATTTTAAAATTCTAACTCTATCTTTTGGAGCTAATAATATTAATTGGAATCAACTAGTTGATATTTATGGAGATAGCAGTTCTTTAGATAAGACTGTAACTAGAATTAAAAGAAGAGGGGCTAGTTTAGATACTACCTATACAATTACAGCTACTACAGGGGATTTTGAAATTCCAGAAGATAAGAAAGCTGAAATTACTAATTTAACTCCTATCAAAGAGTACGTTACTCAAAGATATGGCAAGATTGAATCATCAGATACAAGTGTTCCAGAAGATTCTGTAGCAGTTAATGACGATGATGATATGCCATTTTAATGATAGGATCATCAACCTCCATGAGCGTAAGCTCTCCGGTAATTGTTTTATCAGAGAGCTTACCTAAAGTAGACTACCCTATGATTGTAACTTCAGAAACATTTACTAACACATTAAATTCATTACCTAAAACATCTAAATGGATTATAGATGTAGAAACTAATGGACTTGACCCATATAATATGAATCAAATATGCGGTATTGGGTTACGCCCACTAACAGATAGTTCTGTTGAAGGTTACTATTTCCCATTTAGACATCAATCTGATGAACCTAACCTAACACAGTCTGAATTAGAACAATTAGTATCTTTTATTAACGATACTTGCACGACTGTTATTGGATATAATGTAAAATTTGATGCTAAGTTTTTAGAAAATGAGGGTGTTCGTATAGATAAGATGGAACTTATTGACGTATTAGTTATGGTCAGAATGACAGAACCCACTACAATTAATCAATTAAGCTTGACTGATACTATTATTCGTAGTTACGGAGAAGAAGCTGGGCAGTATGATATAGAAACTAAACAAATTCTGCGTAAGAATAAATGGAAGAATGACTTTTCGTTAGCTCCCCCATCTATTTTAGGACCATATTGTGTTAAAGATGTAGTTTGGACTCATAAAGTATATGAAGATAGATTACATCAATTAACGGAAAGCGGTCAATTAGAGTTATTTGAATTTCAATGTGAATTAACTAAGGCATTATATGACATGGAGAAACGGGGTATACCAATAGACAATGGTTACGCTAAAATGGCATGTGATAAAATGGTGGATAGAGTAGTAGTTCTAAAACAACGTATATATGATTTGGCAGGGCAGGAATTTAATATCAGTAGCCCTAAACAAATTGGAGAAGTATTTAATGGTATGGGAGTTCATTCTCCCGCTAAAACTGCAAAAGGAGCGGAGGCTTGGAATGAAGCAGTTCTTGTTCAATTGAATAATCCTTTAGCAGGACTTATTAGACAGTATAGAACTTTAGAAAAATTTAGATCTACATACATTGAACCTTATTTAGATATGCCTGTATTACACACTAATTTCTGTAATTGGGGTACTGTAACAGGTAGACTATCATCAAGAAACCCTAATCTTCAGAATATACCTAGAGATGTAGTTTATGTAGAAGATAGAGTATTATCTGAGACAGACAAGATTGAAATTAAAGATAGAGTTCTGGCTTTAGTTTCTAGTAAAGGTGGAGATGCTCAAACAGATTTAACAGAGGATGTTTTAGATACATGGAGTTTTTTAGGTGGAGATAAGTTTGATAGAACAGATACTAAACAAATTGCCATTAGGAATCTATTTATAGCAAGAGAAAACTATTCTATGGTGTCTTATGATTACTCTCAAATGGAAGTTAGAGTCTTTATGAACTATGTAGATAACGCTGAAATGAATGAACTTATGAGACAAGACAATGTTGACTTTCATGGGGAAGCGGCTAAAATAGCTTTTAATATTACTGAGGATGATCCTCAATTTAAGTTTTTTAGACAACTAGCTAAATCAATTACTTTTGGAGTTATATATGGAATTGGGAGACAGAAGTTAGCATTACAGTTAAATACTACTCCTTATGAAGCAGGGCAATACAAATCTACTTATTTAGAAAATATGAAAGGTTCTAGACGATTCTTTAATAACGTAGTTAAAACTATAGAACGGAAAGGGTGGGTTCGTAATAAATATGGTAGGATATATAAAGTACCAAGTGATGTCGCATATAGAGGAGTTAATTATTTGATACAGGGTACAAGTGCGGATATCATGAATGAACGTATGGTAGCTATACATAATTACCTTAAGGATAAACAAAGTAATTTACTTTTACAAGTCCATGATGAGATAATATGTGAGATACATAATGATGAGATAGAAGAAGTAGCCCCAAAAATTAGAGAGTTAATGATTGAAAATAGTTTAAATATTCCTTTAGAGGTAGATATGGAGTTATGCGAACCTTCTTGGGCAACTAAAAAAGACTTTAAATCTAAAGAGGATGAAGTTTTTGAAGTAACTAATTATATTGATTGGGAGTAACATGGAAGTACGAGCTAAAAAAGATGAACCATTTGAAAAGTTAATGAGACGATTTAAGAAGAAAGTCTTAAACGCTGATATAATTAATCAGTATAGGGAACATCAAGAGTTCACTCCAAAGAGTGTAGAAAGACAAGCAAAAAAAGCAAATAAGTTAAGGAAGAGTAGGGAACAAAATGACTGATAAAGATGTATTTCATTGTGTAGAAAATGATGATGAAGTTATATATTATAATGG
>Ga0098044_1001092_pt1 | contig 14171 bp, 18 predicted proteins | sample 10_taG_FD_75053 | JGI IMG/M metagenome (GOLD analysis project Ga0098044, IMG submission 75053) | Marine viral communities from the Subarctic Pacific Ocean - 10_ETSP_OMZ_AT15264 metaG | ecosystem: Environmental > Aquatic > Marine > Oceanic | place: Pacific Ocean | collected 2015-01-16 | reverse complement strand
ACTTCTTTCACTCAGTCGAACCCTTTCACCCCCTAATAAAATAAATAGTTAAAAAAATAAATTCCGGAAACAACTCCATGAGAGGTCGATCTCTCGCTCCACGACCATACTAGCCTACCTTCGCGCCTCGTTGTAGACATTGAGGAAAAAGCCATTAATATATTCCGTTCGCGCAGCCGGATCTGCGTTTGATCCTCATAGAGTTATTGGTCAAAGTCACATAAATCCGTTGTTAAGCAACATAACCCCTCCTAATAGAAAAATATACCATAAAGACACATTATACAAAAAACTATTACCATCATTATAACATATAGGACAAAGAATTCAAAGAAGTCTTTCATTTTCTTTGAAATAATAATTTATTCTATATCTTTTGTTAAGTTTGTTGAACTGTTGAATGTTGATGCCCAAAAACCTGGCTGCTTCTCCTTTTGTTTTTGTCGCAGTTGATGCAAATTTGAGTACCGCATCCTTTACCAAATCGGGAATTGCATGCCAAACTGGCAGTCCATAAAGATAACCACCAGCAGCACGGTTGGCAAGCTCCAACTTGAGACCAATAACCTCTTCTAAAGATAATTTATTGAACATGACCTCAAATTCATCGGTAGATTTGCCTTGTTTTCGTAGGACGTTTGAGATACTATGATTTTTAGTAGATTTTTTTCTTCTGGAAGTAAGCTTTCTTTCCCAAGCCATATTAGAACTCTAGATCTACTTCCTCTTCGGCCGGCACCTCTTCTTCGGCCGGCACCTCTTCTTCGGCACCTACGGTCGCCTCGTATTCCGGAGTCGTGGGCTCTTCCAAATCTGCAGCCAGATCGTCCTCGAATGTATCCATATGCAATTTCACGTTCGTGAGCAAATAATCATAGAATTGTTCACGATCTTGATCGCTGCCGAGAGATTCATACTCTGATTGGACTTGGCCTTCAATCTTATTCATAAACTGTTCCGCTTTGTTGCGGCCGGTTGTTTCTTCGCCGGGGATCCCGAAGGTATCTTCTTCCTCGGGCATCTCTTCATCATCAAGATCGATAAAAGCCTCATCACCAAGATTGGGAGTGTCACTTTCCTCATCAAAAGAAACCTCTATCTCATCTTGCTCGTTTATAGCAGCAATCGCCTGTGATGGGGCTAAAATATTTTTGAGTGCGTTTAGAACATGTGCTCTGAAAGAAGCTCTTTGCTCTTGATTCGTTGTAAGCTGCTTGTAGTGTATCTCCATCTGAGGAACGAGTTTTTTAAGCAAATCTCTGAGTACATTAATGCCCGTACTTTGATGTGGAATATCATCAGAAACACCAGAGCCTTCAACCAAGATAAGCCTTCTAATAATGCCTCGAAGGCGCTGTTCTTCCAAAAGCTGCTCTTTTTGTTCTCTATTACGCTTCTCTAAAACTAGCTTGACAACCTTTCTTATAGATTCTCGCAAAACCAGTTCATCAGCAAATTCTTGACGATCTATCATTGTTGTATCTCCATAATACCACTTTCTTCTAAATAGTTTAATACTTCTCGAATAAGTGTTTCCTTCTTCTTTTTCTTTTTGCGGCGCTTCTTGGGGCCACGGGGGCTGCCGGCGCCGATCTCAACCGCGCCTGTTGGGGCGCCCCCCATGGCCGAAACTTCATCTAGTTCCTCTTCGTGCATTGCTGCTCTGGCCGTATCGCAATCATCATAACAAGCCTTTTGTTTACCAGTCTTGTGACTAACTACGGCGCAATCGCCGGATTCTCCAGTTTTCTTCTTACAATCTCGCGATACATATTTTTCTTGCAACAATTCCTCAACCAAAGAATATAGAAGGGAAATAGTTTTTTTTTGCTCTTGGAGGTTGCCAAATATACCTTTGACGCGTTCTTGATCAACCCCGCGAGGGATAAAGGGGCTGACATCACCGTCTGAATGCAAAGCTCTGCGAAAATCAGTAGCACTAATGGCACCTTCGCTTGTCCTGAAACACCCGGCGACATGATCAGAAATCATAGCACCTTCGCGAGCATATTTCTGGAAGCTGCCGGGATCACCAAATCGTGCATAGTCTGGATTTCCTTTATCGTCAGCCTTATCGCTGCACCCTAAGATGATTTCATCTCCAGGTTGAGCGAAATCTAGATTATCGTTTTTATTTTCGATATACTCGGCCGCTTGACCGACTGGAGAGTTGGATTCGCTTGGTTTGTCATAGATAACAACGTTATTCAGACCAGCTGATTGAATATAAATATCCCAAATGTTTTTAGATTCATCAAAACGAACTTCGGCTTCATCTTCCTTGCCTCCCCCTCTAGGAAGTGGGGAGATAAGAACATATACAAACCCATCAGGGCCAACCATCTCACTATAGTGCCGAACCATCTCGAAATGGCCGGCGTGAGGGGGCTTGAATGCCCCAGGAACGAGCGCTATTAGTCTCCTCCGGTCAAACTCCTCTTCGACCTCTAGAAGCTCGTCATCGCGATTTCCGGGGGGCGATTCTTTCTTCGGGCCTCGATCATATTTACCCAGACCCAACATTTGATTGACTGGTGCAAACTGGCCCGTAAACTTATAAGTCATACCATCGTAATCGAACACAAGGCCCTCAACAGACGTTGTGATTCTCTCTAAGGCTGCTTCAAGCGCTTCGTCAGATAAAACATCTTCAATATCTTGACCGCCGTGAATCTTGGCCAAGGAGGTTCTTAGTAATTTCAAATCTGCTGGATCTGATAGTTCTCTTGCTTTTGCGCCGATCTTCTTACGAAGCTTCTCAAGAGACACATCAGCTTGCAAAGTATAACCACTAATAAAACCTTCTAAAAGTCTTGTCGCAAAATTATGCACAATCATCATTAGTGGGTGCATAGCACCATCTACGACCGCTTTTATCGGGGCCCTTTTTGTTAAAAAATCTTTTATGAGCGCCTGTTTCTTTGGATCGGGAATAGAATCTAAAACAGGATTTATCTCTGCTTTGACTCTGGGCATGCCTTTGGTTGCAAAGCGCATGAGAGCTTTCAATATTAATTGTCGTGTCTCTTCAGAATAGTTTGTCCCTATTGTGCTAGAAAGACGATCAAGAATCGCATTTTCTAAATATTCCCCAACAGTTTTGGCAGAGCCTTGGAGAACTCGCAACTCATTAGCGGCAGCCCGATAAGCTTCCTTCTTCTCAATAAAATTTGTAAAATCAACAATAGCATTTACTTTTATTGTCGAGATTTCTGGAGATGCTGCTTGGAGTTCTAATAATCGGCTCTCTAGTTCTATAGAGCGCTGTTCTGCCTCGGAGGCTTCAAAAGAAACCATGCCAGTAGAGGTTAGCTTTTTGTGGCCAACACGATGGATGAGAAGAACCTGCGTATCATAATCGACAACGTTTGCGCTGCGAGGATCCATGACCTCGGCATTATAAAATATTCTTTCACCTTCGGGAGTAATGAAAAACTCTGGTGGTAGTGTGCGAGCAATCCTCTCAAAGTTCTGCATTGCATCATAGAAAGAGTCGACGACATTCATAGGGGTCGGATTCTTTCCCGCTTCAAGACGATCAGTAGTGAAATATTTTTTTAGACTTTCCTTGTCTAACCCGCCAGCCGTAGCGTGGGCCTTGTTGCGGATAGCGAGCGTTTGACCAGATTCCGGATCGTACCCAATGGCAATATTTTGGCCATCGGTTTTCTCCGTTACTTTAAGCTTCGGAAACCCTTTTGATGCAGCGTCAAACATCCCTCTCATCTGATCAAAAGTTAGATCGAGATTTTCATAGGGATGAAGCATGTGGCCTGCAGTAGCGCCCATATTACTTCTCCTTGCTTTCTTCTAAAACTTTTACTTGTTCCTCAAGCATTGTAACTTTTTTATTTAATCTGCGAACCTCTCTCCTGATGTTTCGGAGGTGTTCTTTAGCGATCTTGAGACGACGGCCGCCGCTGACATTTGTAGATATGTTATTAAGAGCTTCTTCTAGTGATTGGATATAACTAAACATATCAAGCTCTTCAAGAGCTTCACCTAGCAGAAATCTACGAGTTATCTTCCCATAATCTATCATTTAATGATTTTAAATTTCTTAAGTAGTGCTTCATGAAGTTGGCTCCGATACCATTCTTTATCAGAAGTTTTTTGTTCTTCGGATGAATCCGGACAGGCCTCCTCAAGCTCTTCAAGCTGCCCCGATAAAGAACTAGTATCCATTTCTGGTTCGGCCTCAAGTTTTGCCTTTTCAGCCATTTCGTGTTTTTCCTGTTTCCATTCTGCGACGGCTGTAGGTGCCCAATCACAGCCAGTGTTTTGTGCAAATTCTAGAATTTTTTCTAAATAAGGACGTCCCCCTTGGCCAATCCCCCGTGCTCGCGAAAGCGGCATGCGATTCCAACCATCGGCTGGCGCCAGGTCGGCTCCGCGTTTCAGGCGATCAGCGAATTTCGCACGAACCCCTTCTATACCTTTTTCTTCAAGATCAAACATTATCTGTTTCTCAAATCGACGGGCAAACTGGAGCCCGTCGTCATAATGCTTCTTAAGTTCTTCGCAGCTGCCGGCATGTGCCTTAATATTTTCTACATCAACTAAATTGTCGGCAGCTTCAAGACGAAGCTTATTATTCTCGTTCATTAGATTTCCCCCTTTCTTATAATTATCTTCCCAATCTCTAAAAAGCATTACGTTTCCAGTTCTATATGCATCGCCTTCCATTTCTCTCATGTGTTGGTCTCTTTGGGCGTATCCTGGGTCAGTGCTGATACCTCCATTAAAGTTGCCGGCGCAATTTTGTCTATGATGAACTAATTCGTGAGCTAGAGAGCGCAGGATGTCTTTGGGATGTCGGTGATCGACAAATATAACAACCTTATTGTTACTTGGATCATAGTGACCGGTCGGAGCAAACAATTTCCCAAGATTTTCCGTATTGGATTCAAATACAATCGTAACCGGCTTAGTAAATTTAAATCGCTTATGTGCAAACTTAAAAAGATCTTCCGCTAAAGAATCTAGGCCTTCATATTTTGCATCATTGTGGATCTTGCATTTCATATTACTCTCCCCCGCTGCCAATTGTTGCTGGTCGGGCGGTCGCAACGCGACCTTTGGCTCTCTGCACTGCGCGAGTAGAAGCAATAGGGGCGTTGGCGCCGACCAATGAACCATAAATCATATCCAAACTCATATCAATACTATCAAGCTTTTTCAACAAACGATCGATAATATTCTCAATGTCTTTTTTAGACAGATTTCGTTGAGCGGCGAAATAGTCACCAACTTCTTCCTTAATAAGAAGTGATAAGTCTTGTTTTTTCATTTTCATTAAATATTCCCATCCTAACTTAAGAGATTATTAATAAATAGATGGGAATATGATAAATAGAAATATAATTAACGACGGTGGCGTCTATTACTGCGTGATGTGTGTCGGTGTGACCGCGACCGGTGATGGTGACGGTGTCGGCGGGTCACAGTGCGATGGTGATCTGCACTCCTTACTACTCTCCTTACTACTCTTGTCCTATGGTGGTGATGTACTGTCCTCACAACCGTGTGAGGGTGAGTGTGTCTAACAACCGGTGGTGTTCGAACAGTCACTACGGGCACATGCACGTGTAGTGCATCACGATGACCATGCACAAAGCCAAAACAACCGGTACCGGCGAAAGAGAAAAATAGTAACATCATTAATTTTAATTTCATACTTGGTCTCCTGATATTATATCAATGTCAATAATGGTGCGATAAGGTTCCAGCATTTTTCGAATGACTGATACCAGTCATATCTAAAGAAGTTATTAAAGTTTCTGCAGCTATTTCCGCAGCTGTATTAAGAGCATCCTCATGTTGGACCCAGTCTTCTAAAACCTTTTTTGAGCGCTGCACTTCAACTTGGCGTGCCATTTGACCCTCTTCATCAGTTACTGGATTAACCAAATGCTTAATAGCAACAACAATGGCATTTGCAATATCTGATTCGTTTGGCGGTACTTCAGACGGTCCAGCGCTTGAGGTGGGCTGGTTAGGTACTGCAAAAGCATATATGGGCTGATTAGCACCGCCGGCAGCATTTGTATTAAATTCTTTTAATGATTCCCTAATTAAAGTACGAAGTTCTTCGATCGAAGTATTCATTCAGTATCTCCTATAAATCATAATAAATAGTATTTAGTATTCAAATAAACTACTTTATATGATTTAGTGCCTGACAGCTGGCTGTTCTTCTCAACCTCCCGCTCCAACCACCTCACTAGGGTAACACATCAAAAATCGAATGTTAAGTATTTTTATCTCACACTACGCATAATGTGTAAAGCACCAAACAGCCCGAAAGCTGAAATTATAAGAAATGTCGTCATCCATAAGCCCTCCTCGCGACTCCCCCAAAGTCAACCTGCTAAGTAGTGATTAAATCCTCGATGAACAAATAAATATTTTTATAGGACGATGAAAATAACCACCCTAGTTACTAATAAGGGCGCAAGATGACCTCCAATAAACTTTTAAAGAACTTATTGGTGTCTACCGTCGTTTTTAATATTATTGATTCGATTGTATCGATATGCATAATATATTACGGAACAGTAGACGAAGCAAATCCAGTGATGGAAATGTATCTTGGTCTCGGAATTATACCTTTTGTGTTAGCGAAGGTAGTGCTGGTCGGAGGTGGCTGTGTAATTCTTTGGAGACATAGAGAAAAGTTCCTAGCAAGAGTTGGAACATATCTCGTATTCTCTTATTACCTCTCACTAATGGGGTATTTTGTATACGGGTATATAAGATGTTGCAGCTAGTCGAGGGAGGCAGTTGGAAAATATCAAAAGAATATTGCTGATACCATTCTTTCTTTTTATTTCTTGCTCAGAAGATCCACCCACAATACCACCTGTTGAACCACCGCCTGAACCCTATTATACCTGTGATATAGGCGAAGCAAAAAACTGCACAATTGAAGAAAATATAGGAGTATGTCAAGTTGGCATACAATCTTGTATTGAAGAAACAGAAGATCCCCTTATTGCAACAATCTGGGGAGAGTGTGAACAATCTGTATTCCCCTCAGAAGAAATCTGTGACGCCCTCGACAATAACTGCAATGGCACATTGGACGAAGTCAAACCTCTAGAGTGCCACCCACCAGGATATGAAGGTCTAGGGCTAGTATATAATGAAGATAGTCCTTATTCTATTTGCCACATGGGCTATTTGGATTGTGTTGACGGTGAATGGCAAACATGTGAAGGCTATGTTGGCCCAGAAAACGAAATATGCGATGGCCTAGACAACAACTGCAACGGAGCGATCGACAATGATGTTGATTACGGAGATTGTGGTTATAGTGAAGAAGGTATGTGCCTAATGGGGGTCAACTACTGCATTGACGGCGATCTATATTGTATCGATGCTATATTCCCAGATTTAGAGACTTGTGACAATATTGACAATGATTGCGATGGTGATATTGACGAAGAACTGGTTCAGTTATGTGAATCTGTATGTGAAGTTGGCGAAGAGTTTTGTGTTTCTGGTCACTGGGTCAATTGTAATGCTCGTCAGCCCCAAGATGAGGTCTGTAATGGGTTCGATGATGACTGCGACGGAGAGATAGATAATGGCATCGATTGTGAGTGCCTTGACGGCGCGATACAGGCCTGTCCTGCCCTTCCTTGCGGTTGGGGTATGCAAATCTGTGAAGACGGCGTATGGAGCGATTGTGAGGGAGATACACCGCAAGATGAAATCTGTAATAATCATGATGATGACTGTGATGGCGACATTGACGAAGATCTAACTCTTGTTTGCTACGAGGCTGATGAAGAAACATTGGGAGTAGGAGAATGTGCTGCCGGCGAATCGATATGTTCCGAAGGCGTTTGGAGTGAGTGTTTGGATCAGGTTTTGCCTCAAGATGAAATCTGTGACGGCCTCGACAACGATTGTGACGGCATTATCGACAATCCAGAGGTATTTTATGAGAAAACCGACATTGTTTTTGTTGTTGATGTGTCTGGGAGCATGTGTTTGTATATCGAGGACCTTATTTTAGCAATTTCAGATTATACTTTCACTCTTTCCGGATCCGATCACAATTTTGCTATGATTGTTCACGGATATGATTCAGAAGGATCGTATTCTGTCCTGTCTAATCTAGCAGATATTCTAACATTTGTCGCAGCGATTATGGCTCAAGAATGCACATCCGGAAGTGTTGAGCCAACTTACGATGTAATATACGACCTAGCTGATCCTACGAACCCTCTTGGGATGACTTGGAGATCGGACGCAACACCGGTCATTGTTGTTATCCAAGATGAAAACCCGCAGACAAGAAGAGATATATTTCCAGATGACATTCTCCCGCTTGCTGAAAGCTGTCTATTGCCCGGTTGTGATTCAATAACCAATGAGTATTGGACCGATGGAGATCCGTTGGAGATATTTGTAATCACTACTCCAATGTATTTCGCGAACTACCGAATGTTTGTGTTGGGAGATGGGTTGAGATTCTTTGACATCAATGCCTCGTCGAGTAGCATTAGTGTTGGGTTGGATTTGATTTTCAGAGAAATCTGTGTGGATTAGGTTAACTTCCACAGAGTATAATTTTTTATCCAAGTTATAGCACTAGCGGCCGCGCTTGAATCTCCTATATAACAATATTCAGCGGCGTTTCCCCTAAAATTCTCATGCTCCTCAGTATGGGTGAGAATGCCATCAAAGAAAAAATAGCATGTATTACTTAGAACTACGATTTCTAGTGTCTTAAAAGAACTTAAATCTGTAATACTGACAAATGTAGAACCCATTTCAGAAGTTGCGCTGGCGCCCCCAATCAAAACAGCTTTGCCACTTGAAGCGGCATCAATCAGATGCACTCTAACTTCGCGCTCGCCGTCATAACAATAAATCATTGTAGCGCTATAGCGAGTGCTGCCTGAATAGGTCGTACATTTAACATCACATCTCAAATACCAATCAGCACCAGACAGGTCGTGAGTACCTACTGTAAAAGCTTTATCTGAGTTGGCGCCATTCGAAGTAAACTTAACTGCACCCGAATCAATGGCAATTGCACCAGAGCCAGCCGTTGTGTCCGCCCAGTTGTCTAAAGTGTTGGGTATGGCAGTACCAGTAATGGAATCGATCGCTGATTCAAAAGTTTTTTGTGCTATAAGAGAAGGTATCCAGCCGGCTGTAGAATGGTATTCATAATAGCGACCGGTAGCAGTAATAAGATATACAGTGCCCGCTGCAGCTGAAGTTGGCAAATCGGTATAGTTTGTGACTGAGCTTGTCTCTACGACCGCTAATGATATGCCATTAATCTTCATAGTGCCATCCAAAGAGATACCATTTAATATCGTCATCCAACATATATCCTATAGCTCAACATAATCTGGCGAAGGATTAAAATAAATAATATCAGTCGCGACCGCATGACCAACAACTCTGACAATTTGTCCGGACGACGACGGTCGCGTACTAGTATATGAACCAGCTGTTGAAGGGTGCATATATACTTGAGCCCCAACAGTAAAAGCCCCTCCACTAATATAGCTCGTACTTAATTTAAAAATACCACTTGTTAACACGCCGGCCGAATTCGGAGATGCAGAGAGGGCAATCCCTAGTATTTCGTCTTCTCCAACTCCTGTATCATTAGCTGCAGCCAGAGTCCATACTGAGGAAGAAGATAAATAAACCAGTTGCCCAGCTGCAATTGTGCCGGCTGTTGAACCACCAACTACCAATTTATCACCGGTGAAACCTCCAGTAGAGAGATCGGCAGTTATCAAATTACTGTTACCAGTGTTTAAATCGTTTACAGTGCTTGAAAGATTATTTAGTTTATCCCATATTCTTCTAATGGTTATCGCCATACTAGCACCTCATTTTTTTACCTTATAATCCAACAGAAGACATCCTGGATGTTACTGGAGCCAAGGCATCCGTTACAACCCCGACGCCATCGACGATTGGGCCGATCCAACCTAAGTAAGTTTTGATATCAACAACCTTGGCGAGGGTATTTTTAATCAAGCCAATACCAAAATGATCATTCAATAAATCTAACAACTTTGTCTTTATTTCGCTAACAAAGGGTCCTGTAAGTTCTTCTAGCGGTTTTTCTAGAATAGTGATTATCAACTCTCCAGTTTGATCATACATCCACTTCACTAAGATAGCAAGAGAGGATCCAACCATGGCTTTCTTCCATCCAGACGACATCTGCTTGAAACTATCGAGCATTTTAAAAAAACCCTCAGAAATTCTTTCAACCACGGTATTTAACCCACCTACTGAAACCTGACTAAGTTTGTTAAATACGGTGTGTAGTTTCTTAACTACAGGGTTGATAATTTTTGTTTGTAAAAGAAGCAGGAAAGATTTCATGGCTTTTTTGTCTTGTAGTATTTTATAAAAGGTTACAGAAAAGTCTTTTACTTTTCCGGCGGCTTTTTTAGCAGTTCCCAAAAGGCTTTTAATAAAGTTCTCATAAAGCATGTGTTCTGTAAGGATTTCCTCTGTCAAAGCAGGAGAATATGGATAAGACTCATTAAGAGGGACACTTACTCCCAATATTCCAGTGATATATCCAGAATCAGAGAGCTTCTCACAGCTTTTTTGGTAATCGCGCCAATTTTCTAATATTTTTCGTGTATTCATGATTTTTTCAAGTAGCCTTCTGCTGCTTCGCAGCCATTCGGGCCTGGGTCAGACGTTCAAGTTCGTTATCCGCATATGCGTCTTGGTCGATATCCGGAAGGTCCATCATATATGGATCTTCTTCATGCTCTACTTCGTGACCGAAGTATTCTTGTACGAAACTGAGGCCCCCGATGACAAAAGTTAAGCCACCAAATATTTGTTTTAGCTTATTAACCCACGCCAAAACGTTACCAAACACGGCAGAGGCAGCCTTAAAGACTTCCTTTAGTGTATTTTTAACTAAATTTGCCAATACTCCATTCACAAGGTCCGTAATTTTTTTCTTTATTGGTTCTACAAGTTTTGCAGTGTGGCGGGCCCTGATGTCAGCAGCTAATTTTAATATCTCACGAATTGCCGAACCAGCTTTCTTCCAAAGGTATACGAGACCCAAACCGACCACAGTAAGACTTAAGGAACCCTTCCACCCTCGCTGTGCTGCGCTTGAAGCTTCGTTTAGTTCATCAACAACCATCTCCTTGGTTTTTTTTGCCCAGGCTGAAAAAGTAGGCATATTCCACTTGGGGCCCCTTTCGATCAGTAAATCTAAAAATTCTAAAATTGGAGTTTTTAATGGATCGATGAGTTCTTCTTGTAAGCCGGCGTTGTATATAGCTACCTTCCCTTCGAAGAATGCTTTATATAACATGTGCATTGTGTCTGCCAGATCTTGGCCCCAAGTGTCGGCCTTTTTGGCTAAATTTTTAACCTTTTCTTTGGTGGAGCCGGCTTTCGCTTTCCCCCAGGCAACAACAGGATCCCAAAAGGCTTCAAGCAACAATTGTTCGCGAAGTATCTCTTCAGTTAAGGTGGAAGAATAAGGATAAGACTCATTTAATGGTATTAGAATTCCCAGAGTTGCAGTGACATATACTGGGTCTTCTAAGAGATACTGGCGATTTTTATATTCTCGCCAATTTTCCATTATTAATTGCATTATACAACAGGTGGTTCGGAAGGCTGCGCAGGCGCCTCTTCTTTTTCTGTGCCCAACTTTTGCACAGCGTATTTAAGGGTGGTTGCTGCATTTCCGCCGGTAGCTGCATTAAGAGCCCTATCGAGAAGGGCGTTAAAAAGCTTAATTTCATTAGTGTCAAGGCCTGATAATTTTGGGAGGTTTTTTGCCACCACAATCAACTTTTTTTGTAATTGCATCAAGCTTGCTGGAGCTTTGTCTTCTTCATCCAAATGAACGACCCTTTTCTTGGAAAAGTTATCTTTTCCGGGTTCGCCTTGGCCAAATCCTTGAAGTTCTTCTTTGATAATTTGTTTTAGAAATGATTTTGTGATTTTCATGCAGCAATCTCCTTTTTACATACAATAAATAGTCAAGAATCGAGGAGATCGATCATTTTATTTAATTCTTCGGAGGTGAGGCAAGTATTACAATACTCAGCAATCGATTTTATGCTGGCTTCGACATAAGTTGTGCCGGTTTTATCACAATATGGGCAAAGAGCATAGGGATATAACTCTCTAGTCCCCGCACAGAACGTGCAATCAATCTTTTTGTATAGACGGACATCATTGCTCACATAGTATATTAGTTTGTCATGGGGCTTATCGGAGCTTTGCCGAAATTTTTTAATGCTCAGAGCATGTTTCAATTTCGGCAGCGATTCTATCAAAATGACGGGCATATCGCATTATACGATCAGCATAATTTGTACCACGTTCAGAGTTCAAGCAGGCATGGCCGACGTTATAACAAGCCAGTGCTTCACGGATCCCGCCAGGACGAGGGGCCCTACGACGACCGTTTTCATCACGAACAGTCATCCTCGACCATCCATCAAGTTTTTCGGCCCCAACAGAGATGGAAACGACGGGATTCATCAGTTCTTCGCAGGTTTCGTCGGCATATCGAGGCAAAACTTGCGTGAGACCGCAAGCATTAGAATGAGAAACAGCATTTGGCCGCCAACGAGACTCATAAAAAATCAATCCAGCAAATACAGCAGGCTCAATATCATATTGTTCCACTGTTTCAATTAAGTGTTCGGCCATTTCACAGGCCAATTCGATCCTTTCGGCCGGAAGGGTGCCGAATTCATCCCCCAACAAAGCCATGACCAAGCAAAAAAGTTGTGCATTCATAGTGATACTCCTTATCGAAAAAAATTATTTATTGTTGGTTGGAACGTATGCACGTGCCGTGACGGTTGGGATAACACACCAACCTATATGTTGTGCAAGGGTCGCGCTCATATCCTCTTATTGAGCGTGAAGCGCATGCAGCTGAGTTCTCCTGGACTATAAACGTCTCAGATGCCGGCATATGTGCCGCGCAGGCATGCAATGCCAATAGAAGCATTATCAGGAATAGAGTTCTCATCATATAATAAATAGTAATATCAGCCAATAATCGAAATACGGCGCATGCCTTGGTCTTGCTTGGTGAAGCAGGGAACCACCAGGGCAGCCTCAAGTGTTACAACTTGGACTTCCGCATCATCCTCAAAGAATGTCAGGCCGGGATGTTCAATACAATAGGCGTTTATTCGGGTTGGCTTCTCAAATGTTGGGCCATAATCGGTGATTCCCCCGTCTAATCTATCAGCAGTCGGCACTTTTACGCATAACCAGCCGGATTTTGGCGCAAGGAACGTGGAATGCATCCTTAAATCGCCAAATTTTAGTTCACGATAATTGCCTTTCACGGCGGGTCCGGTTCTGGTATAGATATAATCCGCTAGTTTGGTGAGTTTTCGCTTGATCGTCGCGTTCATGCATCCCACTCATAAAGAGATATCAGATAAGCAATGATGGCATCGATTTCGCGCGAATCAAGGTTCGAACCCCAAGCAGGCATGTTGACGGGGGTTTCACCATCCGGATCCAGTCGTCCCGCGGTGCGACCAGTCCTAATGGTGTCCCTGACTGACTCCAATTGGGCCATAAACCGCGGATAAGTTCGGAATGGCTGGTCAGTTGGCTGAACACCAGACGTCAGGATGCTGATAGCCATCTCTGCGTCCTCTGGTTCATACAGCATCATCCGATCCGCCAGTGAATCAAGTGCGGGGATTGTGTTGCTGATATAATTTGGGTTAACCACGCCGCCTTGGCCGCCTTCTCCGTGGCATGAAGCACAATTCGACGCGCGGAAGCGCGCTCGTCCCAGTGTTGTCCCTTCAAGTGGGGCAATTACCGGTTGATTTGCTGATGGATCCACTGTGATCGGGGTTCGCGAATCGATCACGATGGCCACAGCTGATAAAGACAGCAGCATTACTATGCCGGCAATCCTCAGATTCTCCAATATGTCCTTCATTCCCTGATCCACACCATCCTCCTAGTATATACTGATATTATATCAGGTTAATCGCGTTCTCTTAAGCATTGGTTTAGCTCATCGATGGCTTCCCTATGCAAATCCTTTATATCGTGCATTTGTTGCATGGCCACGTCATATCTCGCGTCTCTATCATCGAGCCTTTGGTCGCAGACTGCCTGCAATTGTCTGATATTGTCATCACAATCGT
>Ga0098044_1001089_pt1 | contig 14184 bp, 6 predicted proteins | sample 10_taG_FD_75053 | JGI IMG/M metagenome (GOLD analysis project Ga0098044, IMG submission 75053) | Marine viral communities from the Subarctic Pacific Ocean - 10_ETSP_OMZ_AT15264 metaG | ecosystem: Environmental > Aquatic > Marine > Oceanic | place: Pacific Ocean | collected 2015-01-16 | reverse complement strand
GATTGAACTAGAGTTATCTTATTGCCACTTGAGTCGAAAGCTCCAGTACCGTCATCAATACTGACAGCGTTAGGGTATGCTTTATAAATTGCTTCGTGATCTAAACTCATGCTGCTACCTCCAAAAGTGTCATTGATGATGCTCCACCATGAGCATAAACACCCGTATAGTAACTACTTCTATTGCAATAAAATGTTGCTGAATTACTTAGGTTAGACCAATGTACAGTATATGTTGTTGCACTTGTTGTACCAGGACTATCAAGGAACATTCCAGTCTGAGAGTTCATACCATAGGTTCCTGTTCCTGTATCTGATCCGCCATAACTTTGAGATGTTGTTTGTCCATAGCCTGATACCGCATCAGCTTGGTAAATATCTGTTGAGCCTCTTCTTAATCTAATACCCATTGAAGCTCCAGATGATCCCAGTTTTAAATCATATAGGAATAAGATTTTATTACTTGAAGATGCAGGGGTTATGGCTACTGAAAGCCCTGGTAGATCAGCCCAAGTTGAAGATGTAGTAGAAGAAATATCTGTTTTTACTGCTTGGAGTACTTGAAGAATTGGACCATTTTTTCCAGTTGTAGCTCCTAAATCTGCAAGCTGTACAACACCATCGTTCAAGCCACCTACGGCTAAACCAGTAACGGTACCGCTTCCATTAATTGTTATTGTCATAATTTATACGATAGTCCAGTATTCACCAGAGCCTACCGTTACAGTAACTCCAGAATTAATTGTTATAGGTCCAAATGAACCTGCGTTATAATTGTTTTGGATGGTATAGTCATGGGTAACTGTTTGTTGGTTTTCCCAGAATACAGCGTTAGCACCTGAGTTACCACCGGAAGCACCTGCTGCTAATCCTGTTAAGTTAGATCCATCACCAGTAAAGCTTGTAGCTCCTAATGCACCAGTGTTAGAGTTAAAGGTTAAGTTAGAACCACTCTTAGGTCCAAGATCACCAGTAGCAGCTGTAACAAATAATGGATAGCATGTTGTATCACTTGATTCATCTGCAACTGTTATATCAGTTGGTGTACCTTGTGCTACGGTAGCCCACGTTAAACCTCCATTATCACCAGATTGTTTAGATAGGAATTGTCCGTTAGATCCAGCATTAGATATATAAAGGTTATCTTCATCAACTGACTCAGAAGACATATGAGCAAGATCTACTGCACCTGTTGCTATCTGAGCTGAATCTACACTACCAGCACCTGGTGTTGTTGAAACACCTGCAACCCAAGCATCATTAGCACCATTTCTTACATATAAAGTATTATCACCTGTATTAAAATATAAATCACCAGCATCATTATCAGATCCCGGTTCTGAACCTGCAATACGATATCTAGCAAAGAAATCGTTTACATCATCAGATAATTGTCTGACATCATTTGAAGTTGGTAATAATCTATGGAATGTATAAGTATGACTTGAGCCAGTTGATATACATAATAAACCAGTACTAGCTGGTAAGGTAAATGGATTAGCATTTGTGATACCATCATGTGTGGCTCCACCTTTTAAAGAATCTGGGAAGCCTGAGATTGTTACGTTATCTGAACCGTTTCCAGCTGTTCTACAATTCGTAGATTTTGCAGGAGATGCATTATCAACTTGGATGCCTGTAGCATCAGCAATACTAATTATAACACCTGCAGCTGGTTCAGTTGTTGGGAAATTATCTTCATCTGCAATAGCTTCAAAACCACCAAGTGGGGTGATTTGTGCTGCTACATAATCTACAACAGCTCCTGATGTAGGAAGATGAGAATCACTGTCAGAGATAGTTGTTTGTTCACAACCTATCATTCCAATTTCTACTGCATTAGCTTGGATGGTTGTTGCACCAGTATTAGCAATAGCAATATCACCAGACATACTGACTTCAGCTGCTTTGTTACTACCGTTACCAACTAAGATCTTAGTACTATCTAAGTTTTCAAGTTTAGTAAATTCAATAGCTGCACCTGATGCTACAGAATCATTAACAACTGCATTTGAATCCAATTGATCTGCACCAACCGCATCGTTTGCAATAGTTAATGAAGTAGCTCCAGTTACATCTCCAGTATGAGTTGCGTTTGTAACTTTAGCTGTGTTAGCAGATATAGCAGAAACAATTGAGTTTGCTAATTTATCATTATCAACTGCATCGTCTGCTATTATAGCTGTTGCTACACTTCCTGTATCTCCAGTCGTTACTACTGTTCCTGTTACGTTAGGAAGAGTAATTGTACGATCAGCAGTAGGATCAGCAACCGTAAGAGTTGTCTCATATCCATCATCTGTTGCACCTTCAAATATAATTGTCTGGTCTTCACCCATTGTTAGGTGACCCGTCATGGTATCACCAGTAGATGACATCTTAGTATCATCATACTCCATTGCTTTACGCATGAGTTGGAGTTGGTTATTATTCAGATCAGAAGATGTAATAGAAGCTCCTGGGCTAAACGTAGCTCTAGGAGTTGGTAGACCCATATCTGTCTGGGGTCTAATGATTATTGAATTACCACTACCTAAATCCGCTCCACCTATATGGATAGTTTTAGCAGTCGTATTTACAGTATATTCACGTGGGGAGGCGGATTCATTTATGGTAGAAGAAGTACGTGTTAAAGCAATTCCATCGAGAGTTACTACAACTTCTTCTCCTTTAAATACAGTGAAACTACCTGAATAGGTATATGTATTTGCGTCGCCAGCAACATTTCCATTGCCTAAGACTGTTACTTTTTGATGTGCCATTAGTTGCTGTTATTTAGTTGAAGTAACCTATCGAGTCCTTCTATGTTCTTGCTCTCACCTAGGCGTACTTTTTGACGTTTTTGAAGCTCTTGCTTCTTAATACTATTAGCATCAGAAATACGATTACTTACTCTACGTATCGATTCAGATAATGCTGCATCTAACATACTTCTAACTCTTGAGAATTCAGGGAGATCTTCTGATGTATAACCTTTAGATCTTAAGTGGGACATTATATCAACATAACCTTTTAAAGTTTTACCTTCATCGGTTGTAAAGGTTATCCTTGTAGCATAACGCATAATAGACTTTAGTTTTCTATTAAAATTCCCATCTTCTCCAACAAGAGATGATAATTCTTCTTTCTGAGAAGTAGTATAAGGTATTCCACCAGGTGAAACGTTAAAATGTGGCATTCCACTATACTCCATATCTATTAAAAACTGACCTTCTTTAGTCGGTTCTTCATAAATTTTAAAAGGTGTATATGTATTTCTAGCTCTACGGAAGAATGTACCGCCATTTTTATTAACCTCTTTACCAGTAACATAATCTACAACACTAGGAAGTGCTCCATCTCTATCTACAAGATCTAAAAAGTTATTTCTATTCCTTATCATTTCACTTATATCACCTTTCTCTACTTCTCGTAACATACCAAACATAACTTTACCTATTTCATTTCTGAAACCAGCTAATGGGAACATTGAGTTTGCTAATGGTCCTGCCCAACGTGCTTGAGCCTGTGGATTACCACCTAGAATATTAAACATAGGTTCTAAATTACCTAAGAAAGATCTATCAGTAAGACTTGCACCTAAAATAAATGCCATTTTCTTACCAAATTTCTCAAATGTTGATGTAGATACAGAGTTAAAATTATCCATTACATTAATAGTTAATGCAAGCCAGTCAGCTAGTGGTCCCATAAATTCATAACTGTGCCATTTACCATCCAAACCTTGATAAGTTCTTTTGACATATCCTTGATTATCTCTTACTCTCTGTGTTTTTCTATCCCAATGACCATCACCTCTTATACGATCTTGGGTAAACATAAGCCATGCACCCATTACAGCTACATTACCAGTAGCTTCTCTACCTCTAATCTTATTTCTAAGATGTTTAAACTTAGATATATAATCACCAGACATATCTATACCACGTTTAATTAGAGCTGCTTGTATCTCACCAGTTGTGAAGTCTTCTATTGCTCTTTTCCCATTTGATCCTAAGAGTTCAGCATACTCACCAGCAAAATTAGTACCAACTTGTACGCGACTAGATGCTCCATATTTCCCGAACATATCAAGTACATTCATTTGAGTATTAGGGAACCAAAATACGGATCTTAGTATTGGGAAAGATTTCAATAATGGATTTAAACGCTTAGTTAAAGGTGTATCTAAGTTAAGAGCGATCTCTCGTCTAGACCATTCAACAGCAGATTGGCTGATTGTACCATTGTCATCCCAACCTTTCTTCCAGAAATCTTCAAATGCTTCTTGGAATTCTTTCTCACCCCAGTTACCATTAGGGAATTTAGATTCTAAGAAGTCGAATGCTAATCCTCTATCATGTGCAACCTTCTGAGTAGCTTCAGTAAAACCATCTAAAGCAGTCATCGTATTTGGACCGAGTCTAAGAACAGGATTAGATCCCATTGCTTCTAATTCTTTTGTAAGTCCTAACAGAGCTTGTGGTCCAAATTCATTATTTTTAGCAGCTGCTGCAGCGATCTCTTCAGCAAGATCCATATTCTTAGATTTCTCTAACTTAATATCAGCTCTAAAGATTGATCCTAATTCATCAGGTTCGGTTGCTGCTTTTCTAAACACAGTACCCATATATGAAAAACCTCTTTGGAATGTATCTGTTAAACCAAAGTACATCCAAGATGCTCTACGTAATTGTTGTGCATCACCACTTCTTAAAGCACCGTAAAATACATGAGCTGGTTCAGCTATTAATCCACCAAAGTTACCAGTCAAAGCTCTTACAGGAGTACCTATTGCAGATAACATCGAGTTGAATATATTAGTAGTTAACGCCTTATTAACCATTGCAGGTATTTCAGGAGATCCATCATATATTATCTTTGAAAATGTACCAAATTTATTTTGGATATAATTATTAATACCTTTAATAGATTGTATATCACCCTCTGACATTTCATAAGCCATTCTCAAAACTTTAGCAAATTCAGGGCTATTCTCTTGAATACTTGATAAGGTTTCTCTAAATCTCTTAGCTTTAGGTATAATATCAGTTAATTTATCATCAAAATTATTCTTTAATTTCTTAAGTTTTTTATTGACATCTTTTGGATTACCTTCTAATGCATTCAATAAAGAATTTCTAGATTTCCAATTGAACTCAGAAAGAGAAGTTTCAATTTCAAATAACTCTAGACGATCCATTATTAATTCATTAGCTCTTCCTACAGCTGTAGTGCCATCTGCATATCTAGCTCCTTCTGATATACCAGCTATTTGACCGCCTTCTGAAGCTATGAAATATGCACTTGCTTTATGTGTATTAAGATCAGCCCAATCATCAAGTAATTTTATAGAAGCTTTGCTTAAAGCTTTATAAGCTACTGGATTAATTGTTTTAAAATCATTTACTTTTACTTTGAAGTTTTCTAATATTTTTAACATCTGACCTCTAGGTAGAGTAGGGTCAGCTAAAATCTCTGCTAATATAGTACCTTCTTGGTCTATCTGTTTCCAAGATAGTTTTTTACCATTAGGTAATTCAACCTTATATGGCCCTGCATTTGTAAGAACATCTCTTAATTTATTAATAAGAGTTCTTTTCTGAACTTCTATAGGTTCAGTACTTAATTTACGAAAAGCTTCTGTAATAGTAGTGCCTAAACTACCTTGACTAGTGCCTGTATTTGTAGCAATTTGAGCTTGCCTTCTTGCTACACCTAAGATACCGTCATTATCTTTTACAATCTGTCCAGTTTGTAATGAATCTTGTATTTTATGAACGCCTACTGTAGGTGTAGTCGGTAGATCACCTTGCAATTTATAGTAATCAGTTAATAGATTTAGATCTCGTTCATATTTATCATGTGATCTTTGTAAAGCTTCTTCTATTGGTGATGCATCGCCACCATCTGCACTCTTATATACTTTAGAATCTAAAGGATCAATAGTTACAGAATCCAATCCTTTTTGGTTATTAACTTCAGATAAATATTTTGTAACCTCTTGAGTGCTTTTTCCTGCACGGAGTAGTTTAACTAAACCTTCTGCTACCTCAGCGTAAAATCCAAATGTAACACCTTCTAATACATTAGCCCTTGTTTTATCATCTGGTCCTAAACCATCAGACATCCAAGCTTCTGGAATAAGATTATGACCCCACCACCTGCCTCTTTTCCAAACAGTCATGAGGGTATCATCAGTTTCATTCAGTTTATTTATATAATCTGTGAAGCCGCCTACTCCCAAGTCTAATCCAGTTTTAGCAAATCTAGAGAATAGAGGATTATTACCTAACCGTACTAACCATGGTGCAGCCACTCCTGACTTATGTATATTAGCACCAAGTCCCATACCTCTACCTTTAAGAAAATAGAAAGGTACTACTAAGGATGATATCTCTCTAAATGCTTGTGCACCTTCTTGTTCAAATTTAGGAATTTTAGGAATGTTCTGACGTGTTACCCAGTTTGTCAAATCGGTTGCCCAATCTAATGCGCCTACTGCACCAGACATCATGGCTTCTTGATTAAATAGGATACTACGATCTTTTAATAACTCTCCAATATGCTTATCTTTATCAGGATTCATTTTTTTCTCGTAAGCGTCCCAAGTTACTCCATGATTTGATAAAGCCCAGGCATCTTTACCTGGGTCTCCATGAGGTAACTTACGTGCTTCTTTCAGACCTTTAAAATACTCTACACGATCTGATCTTTTAGGTAGGTCAGGAACTGTCCATCCTGAGCCTCCTGTAGGCTCTACAGGTTGAACTTCTTCTACTGGTTCAACGACAGAATTAGGTGTTAGTTCTGGAGACGGAGCTTCTTCTGAATCAACAGGTACTACTACCTCTTCTTCTTGTCCCGTAGGACCAGTAAGCTCATCTTGATTTATCTCCATATCAGGCACTTCAATATTTAGAAGTGTATTGTCCTCGTAAGGAATGTTTGCCATAATTACTTTTATGTTATGTTAGCTTTTAAACTGTCTAATAGAAGTCTGTTTAGGAGAGTCTTATCCCCAGATAATCCATATAATTGCCAATTATACTCGTCATCTTTTTCTAATGCTTCTTTAAAGTCCCAATCATTTGTGAATTTATCAGAGAAGTATTCCGACCACTCGTAGCCAGCTCCAGCTCCTGAGAGATCTTTAAATGCATTTTGACCAAAAGAACTTAAGAAGAAAGCTGCTGCTGCATTTGGTTCTACTCCTTTATAGGCATCAGCACCAAGTGTTAATTCCTCAAAACCTAGGGTCTCAGCTATTGCAGTAGGGCTTTTAGCTTGACTTGCAATTTGATGTGTAACTTGATAAGGGTTATAAAAACCATCGTCATCACCAAATAATCTATTCTGTATTCCACCAGGTAGATATTTAACTAAGTCTGAACCTAATAAATTCTTGACTTCATCACTTAATGGAGGGTGACCCCAAGCTTGAAGTCTAGCTTCTATAACATCAGTTAGTGATACACCAGCTGCTACTGCATGGTCAATTAACTTATTATCTACTATCCTAGTATTCCATAAGATTTCATTATAGTTTGTATTTTCTGCGTTTTCACCGGCTATACCTCTATAAGTAGGTAATCCATCAGCACCTCTTTGTGATAATGTCTCTAATGGGTTTGCTCCTAGTTGTCCTTTAATTCCAAAATCTATAGGACGGTTAAAAGCTAAAACACTTGCATCTATTGGTGTTTTATAAGCACCTTGTCTGACTTTACTGTCTTCTCCATTTACTAGTACCGAAATCCCTTGCTTATCTGTCATAGAGTACTTATTGCTTTGCATTGGCCCGTAAGGTGTGTCTACACCTTCAGCGAGAACCTCCTTTGTTACGTTCAATTCCCCTCCTCCATTTAACACGTAGTGTTCATTTACAGCTATAGCAGCATCTAATGGTGACACTTTTCCACTTCGAACCTTTTGGAAATACATCTCTCTTAACTCTTGTAATACCATCTTCTCATCGCTACTTCCTGTACCTTCTTTCCAGGTTGTTTTTCCACTAAGTAAGTTAAATGTATGGTTTGGTATTGACTTTTCTACCATTTTCATTCCTTCCTTATATTCATCTGTACCTTTTAGTTTCCCCTCTGCTTCAATAGCTGCAGAAATAATTGGGTTTGTTTTTGCTGCATCAGATACGACAATATTTATCCCAGTTAGTGGTAAACCTTCATCTATTCTTTTTAGTAATACCTTAGTTTCATTTGGTACATCCTCAAAAGTAAGAGCACCGTCTTCTATTAAAGTGAAAAGTGAACCATAATCAAAATCCTCATCTGATCCATAGACCTGTTTTAAATCACCTATAACTTCATAAGCTTCATTTTTAGATGCAGCTGCTCCAATGGCTTCTTTTGCATCCTCAAAATCCTTTGGGAATTGAGCTTTCTTTAACTTCAGATCTTGGGTAGCATTTCTAGTTACACTCTCTGACCATGTACGCATATATAATCCGTCACCATCTTTCGGTCTACCATCACCTACAAATCCAAATCTCTGAGGCCATTTCCGTGCATAGGTAAGTCCATTAGGATGCTGAGCAGATTTACTACCAGGTACTATTGATGTACCTATTTTTACAAGATCACTATATGTTAATTGTCCTGATTTTATCAAACCTTCTATGGCAGAGTCAACATTTTTCCAAGCCTTTTCAGCAGTAATTCTACCATTCTTAGTTCTAGCAACTAGATTTGCGTCAAGAAAGGCTTGCATAGTAAGTGCATTAGGGTTTGTACTTAAGGCCAGCGCATGCATTGCTAAACGTTCTCCCGATGCATGGATATCTGCTTCTAAAGCGTATTTAGCAAACATACCATCCTTACCGTTTTCAGCAGAAGAAATAGATCCTAGAAAATTTGATCCACCTTGGTCAGCAGGTAAAGCTAAGAAAGCTTTTCCAAATGCTCCAATTCCATTAGGTGCTAAAGCAGAAGGTTGTGTAAAAAACTTACCACGTAGATACCGATGAGCGGCCATCTTTTCTTGTAAAGTCTTTGCATTCTTTATCTGAAACTGCTTAGCTAGTCCTGTGTTAGGATCCATTACATTAGGTAAAGTTACCCACTCTTCTGACTTAGCCATCTCTGAACCTATATACCCTTCAAAGCGTCCAGCTAATTGACCTAAGTGAAGTTTAGCTACAGTGTATGCATACATTGGATGCTTCTCAGCAATCTTAGTAGTCATGTCACCACTAAGACCCTTCGATCTAGCCATTCCTAGATTATTATGTAATATAGAACTGGACTCATTAGTATCTAAAAGTATACCAGAAGCTTCTTTTGCTTCATCTGTATTCAGATAATCTTCATAGTAATTCTCATAAAAGTCATTGTATGCTTCGGATTGTAGATTAGACATCCTCATTTTATGATGAGTTTGTATCAACTGAGTTGCAGCTTTAGATCCTAATCCTGCTAATTTCTCTAACTTTTGAGATCTTCTGACATCCATTTCCATGATGTCATTATTAATAGCTTTCTCTTGAGAAAGTGTCCTCCAACTATTCTGTTGTAGTTGGGCTATTGCGTCTTGTGATGCCATGATTAGTGATTAAGAAGTTGAGAGGTATGGGTCCTTACCAAATCCAGAATATATGTCGTCACCCAATAATGGGCTAGCTATTGCAAGAACGGGTGGGGTGACCTTATATGCTGAGCCTTGTTGATTCCAAACATTAATGGGTTCGAATCCCCCATAAGAGCTTAGTGGTGTCCGACCTTTTGTGAAAGAATCAGCTGCTAATGATTGTCTATTCTCCAGCAAGCCTGTTTTTACCTGATTCATCATATTATCCATCTTTGCCATTTGAGTATGCTGTGTATAAGCTCCTGCTGCAGCCATACCAATATTCAATAATAGCCCTCCAATACCTGGTCCTGCTTCTAATTCTGGTGCTAGTGGTGTATGACCTGGTATAGGTGATTGCCTTACTTGCTCCCATTGCTGACGATTCTTACGATTAGCTTCGTTAGTTAATATCTCTTTATTAAGTTGAGCTTTGTTTTGATTTAATACAACAGAACTAACTGATTTGGTGAATGATATTCCTGCTTGTCTACTAGCTTCAGCTGAAAGTCTGCCTGCAGTACGTCCTGTTTGAGTACCAGCGTAAGCTCCCTTAGCTTTTGCTATTAATATATCTTGTACATTAAAAGCATGTTTGTCATATACTTCTTGCATCTCCAGATCTTGGCTTTGCCATTGCTCGGCGGTCTGACTGAAGATATTGTCAATAGCAACTTCTTGTTGTATGACTTTATCTTTATAAGAAGCATTACTTAATGTTACTTCTCTTATATATGCTGAGTTTTCTGCATCGAAATTAGCTAGCTTAGCTCTATTTCTAGCAGCAACTTGTTTTTTTTGCTCACCATGTTGGAAGACTGCGCCGGCAGATTGAACTCCAAATGATAATACTGCGGGATTACACACGGCAAAATTCTATAAAGGTTATTTGGTTAGGACCATATTTAAACTCTCTTAAGAATTTAAAGCCCAAAAATTTGAGTAGTTTTAAATGAACAATATTTCGTTTATCTACTATATTCCATAATAATTTCTCTTCTCTACTTTCTACGAATCGTTTAGCTTCTCGTGCAAAGGTGAGTGGGTAGTCATGTATAGCTGGTGTGCATAACATCCATATTTTACCACCTTCCTGTACTCCGGCTAATCCGGCAGTCTTGCCGTTAGGCACTTCAAACCAAACTGTATCTCCATTAAAAGCAGCTTGAGGAATATGGAGAAGTGGGAAGACACCATGGCCTTCATAGACTTCTCTATAATCATCAGATCGAAGATTAGAGGCCACTTCTACAGCAGCCTCAATTGTAATTGGGTGTATATAATTAGACACGTGAATAGTATCTTGGTGAATAATCTCCTTCCCAATTCATTGAATGAACTGTAGCTGGAGATGGGTGATTAGATTTTATAAGTACAGCTAAATTTACATTTCTATCATACACTGGAATAGTGTGCATGTATCCATCTGCAATAGTTGCTGTACTTGCTGACACATTATCCCATTCTAATGATTCAACTGTATAAGTATAATCATCTCTACCTCTTCTCTTAAGTGTAACATCTATAACACCTACATCACCAAAGTCAAAGTTCATTCTATGGATAACTAAGGACCCACGAGTTTCAGATCTAGTTTGATCTCCACTTGATTGAGTCATATAAACTTTAGGTAATTCAACTTCAAATTCATACTCATAGCCTATGACTATATCCATATGTCTTTGAAGGCTATGTGTACCTGAGCCTGTATTTGTTAAATTTATAGCAGTACCAGCTGTAGCATTAACAGCATTAGTTGCTAATTTAATACTATTTGAATCAACTACAATTACATAGTAAGTAGTGTCATTTGATAAACCACCTATAGCTGACGATCCAGTTGTTGTAGGAGCTTTATAAATAACTGACTCACCTGTTGCAAATCCATGACCTGTTACAGTTATAGTTTCAGTTGCTATTGTTACAGCAGTATGTTCAAATTCATGTGTATCATACTTCCAGTTACCAGGTAAGGTAACAAGTTCGTTAGGAGCTGTACCTGTTATACCTAACCCATCGGCTGCAGGTTTTGGTATATCATAACTTCTACCTGCTGAGATACCAGCTTGAATACAGTATGCAGTCAGAGTCCTTGAACTATAATAACCAGCACCTAGTGTAAATGTGGTTGTATCACTAGCATCTAAATAGGTTAGATCACCTGTTGCAATAGTTTTCTTAGTATCTAAATGTACTCTATTTTCATCAGGTTTATCACCTAACATTAAAGTATCAGCACTCAATTTTATGTCAAATTTTTCTAATGTATATGTAGAGCCTGTATTTAATATCACATAATATACATCATCCATAATACTATGGAACACTACATTATTAGGCATAGTCCATCTGAACCATGCTGACTGAGCACGTTTACCATCAGCCTCATACCACTTATATCCCCACACTTCATTCGTAGCATCATATAATGTACTATCAACTGAGAATAGAATCAAATCATTTTCAGTAGAACCAGTTATATTTGTTATATTTTGTGGGAATAATCTACCGATGATTTTACTTTGCTCCATTAACACAGGAGGCTCTCTTGAAGAGGCACCTGCTAATTCATAGAATCTAGCATCTCTAGCTGTACTATTCAAGAAACCTATAGTTGTACCTAATGATATAGGGTTTGTATCAGAGTTAAATGCATAAGAAGATAAGTAACTAACCTTAGCTGTTTCAGGAGTTAAGAGTGCTTCAGCACCTGAACTAAGTAAGAACTGTTCACTAGCACTTAATATAATTAAACCAGAGTTAGCTTCTACTGCAGAGTATAATTTAGTAGGGTATGTGGAACTCGACTGTAAATCAATAGGGTCTGCATTAGATATTGCCATAGCAGTTTTAACCCAGAAGTTAAAGAAGTCATTAACTCTAGATAATATAACATTCTCCTCACTAAGTAGAGCTATTCTATTCCTAAAGAAGGTCATGTTTTGAATAGTATCCCCTACAAAGGATGGTGGTGCGTTAGTGATATCATCGCCTACATCACGTTGACCCCAATCTGGATACTTAAATCTAAAGGCACCATTAATATAGTGTGCGTTAGCACCTCCATTAATATCGAAATATCCCCATGTAAATGTTTGAGCATTATTACCAGTACCTGTAAGGTTAACAGCAATACCATTTGTAGCATTATCTGCTGATGAAGCTAAGGCTATATTATTAGCCGAGGCTTTAATTACATAATAAATAGTATCATTTGTTAATCCTGCTAAAGTTGTACCTCCACCATTGTTATATAATACTGTAACTCCTGTAACCATACCATGATTACTAATAGTAATTTGTTCATTACTAACATTAACAGAAGATGTAGCGACTGTGTACTGTGTACTACCTTCGACTCTAACGAGCTGTAAGGGCATCGTATCATCATCAAAGGTAGTTTCTATACCAGGTGCTGCTACCTCTTCCCACACGCCCTCTCCGGCGTAGTAGGGCTGGTATGTGCATGTATCATCAGGTGTAGCATCAATACCAGTTGCTACAGGTTGGTTAACTGTGAAGGTTGTAGCACCAGTTACTGTTACATAATAGTACCCATCAGATGCTCCACCACTAGTGAAGTCCATGATAATATCATCACCAGTAGTTAGGTTATGAGCAGCTGCAGTCGTAACAGTACAAAGACCATGTGTATAGGTCATGGATGTAGATGTAATTGCACCTGGTGTAGCATCAATAACATCAAAGGTATCTGTTGTTACATTCTGTATAGTATATGTACCGTCAGTAGCGGCACCTGAAAATGCTGCAACAATTTGATCTCCATGTGCCAGACCATGAGCAGCATCTGTAATAGTAATGGTAGTTGGGAGATGTGTTAATGTCTGAGAATTATTACCAGTTCCTGTTAAATTAATAGTTGTCCCAGCTGCTGCATTAGATACAGAGGTCGCGAGTTTAATTACATCTACACTAACGTAAATAACATAATAAGTCGTATTATCTGTTAGCCCAGCAAGTGCTGTTCCACCACCATCATCATATCTTATAGCATCACCAGTGGACATACCATGCCCTGAAATGGTGATTTGTTCGTTGCTAGTATTAACAGCACTAGTTGCAATAGTATGGCCTACACCTCTTGTATAGTTACCACTTATAGATCCACTTGCTGCTCTTGTATATGTACCACTCTTTGCTATCTCAGATGCAATACCTTCAGCTTGAAACTTAAGGTAATAATCATCCATATCCTCACCACTATTTACGACGCGAACAGTATAACCATGCCTGCAATTACGTGGTAAATCTCCTATATTATTAACTTCACTAGTGGCTATATTCATCAAGGTTTTTTCTGGTGTAGTTACACCAAAAGGAGTAGCTCTGTATAAATGTAAACCATTGCCAACGATTTTACATGTTATACCTGTACCTGGTATAGCATCTAATGCAGATTTCATACCTCCTAATATACCACCAGAAGATACATGCTCTTCATTATTAGAAGATGTAGGGGCTGGTCTAACCATAGCAACATTAGCTCTAGAGTATATATCTCCATGAGCTGTTATTGTTACAGTAGTTGTGATGCCTTTCTCAGATGTATATTGATGAGTATCATCTGTTTTCCAGCCTTCTCCTCCGAATTGCAGTTTAG
>Ga0098044_1001088_pt1 | contig 14198 bp, 4 predicted proteins | sample 10_taG_FD_75053 | JGI IMG/M metagenome (GOLD analysis project Ga0098044, IMG submission 75053) | Marine viral communities from the Subarctic Pacific Ocean - 10_ETSP_OMZ_AT15264 metaG | ecosystem: Environmental > Aquatic > Marine > Oceanic | place: Pacific Ocean | collected 2015-01-16 | reverse complement strand
TATAAATTATTCAAATTTAAAAAAACATTAAGATTTATTGAAGAAGGTGACTATATATCAGCTTCAGATGAAATGTTAGACAGCTTATGGGCAAAGCAAACACCAAATCGTGCATCTGAATTAAGCTCGAAAATGGCAGAGGTGCCAAATGAACAAAGATGAAACAAAATTTTTATTAACAAACACTACTTATCTTGACCAAATAAATAGTAATGATAAGGTAGATGCTCTTGTTGATTACAAAGTGTCTATAATGAGTGTGGCATCTGGTGTAGGTTCATACCAAGATGATACAGAGTATTACGAACACGCTAAGCTGTATGGTTTAAAATTCTATTTCAACACTGATTTTAATGGTTATGCCGCACCAGCTAGTGGGGATACATATTTATATTGGCAGTTTTCTGGTTACCCTCAAAAAGCCTTTCAAGCTCATAAAATGATAAAGCTTTCAAAGGATGGTAAGACTCATATTATAGGTTGGAATAGGGCAAATGAAAAACTATCCTTATTGGAGGATATTTATGATGAGACTAAAGTCACTGCTAGTCCACCCATAGACCAGACTTTTCTAGTATCACAACCTATTGAAAAAGAACCTACTTTTGTTACAAGAGGTGACGATACATATCTTGGTCTTGGTCCTAACCACGCACCTGTGTATGTTGGCTATCCTAATATAAGACAATTTGGAAGAGATAGAGGTAGTGAATTAGTCGTAACAACTGCGGCTATGAATCTTGATACTTCCGTCTTACCATCATTAGAACAGTATGTTATGCCACTACAGGGCACTCAAACTTCTTCATTAGATTTGAATTTAACTTTATCAGCCTCTTCCCAGCTAGTTGTCGGTTATGTTAAAGGTAGCTCTTACTTGATAAAGGGTAGTAAATCCATAGGAATAGAATCATCTATCTTTGTAGGTGGTGAAATACTAGCTATATATTTAGACCATACGGTTAATGATGAACTTTGGGTTTTATACGATGCTGTATCTCATTATGGGGTAAAATGTATAGATATAAAAGATACTACTGAAGGGATGACATTACATGAGAACAGAGTTTATTCATTACAGGGAGCTAATGATAATCAAAACTGGATAACTCCTTTTAGAAAAGACGAAGTAGTTCCTTCTGATATACTTTTTTTAGATAATCGCTTATATGTATCTGCTACAGATGCTGAGTATGACAATCCAGATAAGACTCCACTAGAAAAATGCTTTGGTGATGGTGAACATAGGCAGGCATTTATATGGCGTTCTGAAGATTTAACGGCGGCAATAGGTGATGTCCCTTCTGTAGGATATACACTATGCGAAATGACTGATATGACACCAACTTTTACTACAGAAGTTGATTATGAAAATGACCAAGTTGCACCTTTTTGGTATAGATGGAGAGAAGAATCATGGTGGGATACGGATGATACAGGTGGCATAGGTGGACTGGCTATTTTAGATGCTGGTGTCACAGGTAACTCAGGAAGTTTAAAAATACAGCAATTACCAGCAAAGAGAGGTCTGTGCTTATACTCTAATAAAACCGATGAAGAAGGCGTAGGATTACTTATAAACTATGTTAGAAATAGCTTTGGAGGTGATAATGACTATATATCATATAATGGAGGGTCAGACGGTAATCAAAATATTGGTAGCTCATGGGAATGGAAAAGAGTAGGACCAATGATTAGACAAGATGGTAAGAATGTTGCTTTAGGTTCACATATAATATTTTGGGAAGATAGTGAGTCAATAGAAGTAGGAAACAATACATCAAGTCCGGGTGTAAAAAGAATAATGATAAACAATAGTGATAAGGGGATTACCGATTCAACGCTTATTACTGAAGAACCACAAGGAAGTGGTGCTAGTGCAGGTGATAATGCTAGTATAAGATTTTATGGGTCTGGTTCTAATTGGCAAGATGCTCATAGTGTTAATACAACTATAAATCTTGTTACCTCTCCTCAGCCTAGAGCTTTAAGTATATGTTATGGAAATAATTTACAATGGTGGAACTTTGTTGCTCTTAACTTAGGAACTCTAAATGGCTCTGACCAAGATGGTTTAGTTTTCTTAAATAATTCTATAGATACTAAGATATTCACACCATCAGAAACATCTGGTCCAATGATTACAGCGGCACAAACATGGAACTATAATTTAACAGGTACTAAATTTTCTTGGTTATCTGTTTCATATCCATCAGCGTTTGCTATGAGATATATAGATGATGTAGGGAATGCATCAGTTACTGGCACGAGTACTTGGACAGAATGGGACTTATTATCTACTGTAAAGATTGGAGTTACTGCTGGTGGTTCAAGTGAGTATGACTTAAATAATCTTTTACCCGATGCTAAAGGAACTGATGCTGACCCACCTGTCTATGCTGAACATACTGATTACCATAAAAATTTCTATAAAATATCACTTATGCTTGATGGATACCAAGAGACAGTTTTAGGTGAAACTGTATATGTGGGGAGTACAAACCCCAATAAGTATGGTCATTTGGTTACTGTAGAAGTATTAGCTTCTATGCTACCACCAAGACTTTCACATATAAATCTTTACAGGGGTAAGGCTTGGGATGGTAATGCTACTATACCTGATTTAGATTATCAGTTAATAAAAAGAATTCCCTTAGATGGGGCTGGTTGGCGTGAATCTACCAGTGGATATATAAAATATGAGGTCTATGACAACAAAGGTAAAAACTATGGTAGTTACGAGGCATTAACTGGTATCTCACCTGAAATGAATATTAATCATTTAGCTTATGAAGAATCTGAACAATGTGCAGGGTACTTATTTGTATCTAATGCTAATAATGCAGAGATGGCTAATGTAGGAAACTATATATTCAGAAGTAAGGCAGGTAAATTTAGTGTATTTAATTGGGCTAATGAATATGTTGCCTTACCAGAGAGACCTACTGCTCTAAAGTCATTTAAGAATCTGTTATTTGCTTTTACTAATTCAGCAGTTTATACAATTAATCCTAATAATCTTTCTATAGTAGATACTATGGAAGGTATGGGATGCTTAGACCCTGTGAGTGTTATAGCTACTGACTTTGGCATGTTTTTTGCAGACAAGAACGGAGTGTATCAACATAATGGCAGGCAAGGTCAGGTAATTAGTCAGCCTATTTTTACATCAGATTATAGTAGTTTAGAAAATTTTACATGGGATAGTATTGGCACATCTCTTGAAACTAATCCACCGAAACTAGGGTTTGACGGACAAAGGAAAGCTTTGTTTATAGTTTTCGATGTGGGTGGTGTCAGTTATGCTTGGGTTTATAGCGTGGGAGCAAAAAGATGGGATTTATGGAGTTTCTCCAGTCCAATTCTATCTTTGACTCAGGGCAAATATGGGGATATACTTGCATCAGACGGAAAACTATCCCAGATTGGAACAAGTCCAACAAGGAAACCTTGGGAGTTCGTTTCAAAGAAGATGACTGCTGGGTTTGATACTTATGAAAAGTCCTTTACAGAAGTCCATGTAGAGGGCGGTAATGGTTTAACGACTAAGTATAAAACTTCTGGCATAGGAACTTATCAAACCTTAACTTCTAACCGTATAGCCTCAGCTTATAAGAAAGCTAAGTGGTTACAAGTACAGGTTGTAGATGACGCTGGGACTCGGGAGATGGAATCTATTGGTATACATCTAAGACCTCTAAAAGCAAAGAGCAGTAAAGTCTAATTATGAGTAGAAGCGAAGACCCAATCATTGCACAAGAAATTGAGGACCTAGAAAATAGGGTGAGGAAACTTGAACAATCAATTACAGGTGGCAGGGAATCTGCATCTGATAAAAATGCCGGTGAACAACAAAATACATATAGGGTTATTAAAGAGAGTGGTAAGCACTATGTTGAATTTAAATCAAAAGAGGGTTGGATTCGTTCTGACTCTTCAACTTTTAACTTGAGGTAATTATATATGGGACTATGGGACATGATAGCTGGTAACCCTAACCAAGGTAAAATGAATCGTATCATTAACAAAGATATGGGTCAGTATACTAGTGGAATGAATCAACTTGGTTCCCAATTTGGGCAACTAGGTGCTCAATCAATGGACTTTAATAGTGGTATTAACACTAATCAAAGAAATATGTTACAAAGTGCGGCGGCTGATGCTACTGCAACAGGTGGTATGCAAGCTCAACAAATGGCGGCTCAACAAGGCATGGGTGGTTCAGGATTATTACAACAAGCAACTCAAAATCAAGCATACTCTAACATGATGGGTGCTGGACAAAAAGGATTACAAGCTTTTATGAATCAACAAAAATTAGGTGCTGGTTATCTGAAGGAACAGGGTAATCTATTAGGTCAAGCAGGCTCAATGCAGAGTGACTTAAACACATCAATGGCTAATGTTGAATCAACTAGGGCGGCAAACACAGGAGCTATGATACAAGGTGGTATCGGTATGGTGGCTAATCTTTGGAACCCATTAGAAGGTTAAGGAAAATAATATGGCAATATATCAAGGTGGCAGAGGAATGGCATTCCAAGGAGGTGGTGGAGGGTCTAGCTCTATGTTTGACCAAATGAATCGAGCGATTCAAAGAACTCAAGAGATTAAACAGTCTCAGAGAGAACAGAAGTTTTTAAATAATTTAAATGAAAATGCCTCTATGATGGGTAAAATCTCTGATGATTTTTATGATACTATAGGAAACGATGCTAAAGGGCATATACAGGTAGGTAGCTCCAAGAATTGGAAAGAACATTATGATGACCTCTCTGGTCAAGGTAAGAAAGCAAGGTATATGAAAAGAGTTTTTGGAAGACAGGCTACTCCAGAACATATACAAAATTGGTTTAAGGGTAAGACAAAAGAAAGAGATACTGAAGTTGTTAATGCCATCACGAGAAAAATGCAAGAGATGGGTACCTCGGATGTTTGGAAAGTTGTTCCTAAGCTTGGTGAGACTGGTGGAAAAGAATTTAAAGATTGGTATGACAATGCCAGTGATGAGACTCGTGAACATTTAAGGACAAAACTTAAGTATGTTCCGGGTCAAGCAGAGGCAAGGTTTACTCCAGATTGGATAGAAAAAAGAATGGCTCAAGGAAAAGGTGGCTATGGAAGTGTTGCAGCTTATGCTGTACCGGGTAGTTATTTAGCTTACAAAGGTGGTGAGATGGCATCCCCATATGTGAAGAGAGCGTTAGGTGCATCTACTAATACTGTGGAAGGTAGACAGCTTATGAAAAAAGAGCTAGTTAATATGCCTGAAACAAAAGCGGCTAGAAGTAAGATTGAAAGAAGAATTAAGAGGTATAAAGCTCAAGCAAGTGCTTCTCATAATGCTGAGGTATCAAAGTTAAAACAAAGATATAAAGATTTGATTAAAGCAGACCCTAATGCCACACAAACGGCTAAACATAAGAGCTTAAGACTCCGAATTGATAAGCTGGAAAAAGCAGGAGTTAGTGGTGGAAATACGAAAGCCGCTAAGAATTTAAGAAGGTATGAAAAATATCTAAAAAACTTAGACGATACTGGTAGAATACCATATAGAATGGGTGGTGGTGTCCAGATAAAGAAGGCTAAAGGTAATGTTAGACAACAATTAATAGATGCTAGTAAAAAAGGAAAGGTAGCAGGAGCTAAAAGATTTCTTAGAGGAGGCGTAGGAGCTGTTGGTGGTGGTCTATTAGGTAGTGCTGTAGAAAAAGCCATAACTGGAGAGGATACTGGTATTGGTAGTACTGTAGGAACATTTGCTCCAGCCGGAGTTAAGGCGGCTCTAAAATCGAAAGCTGGTAAGAGTCTTATAAAGACTGTAGGTAAGAGAATGGCAGGAACAATACTCGCATCCCAAGCTATTGATGCTGGCGTACCTACTTATGTAGATATAGGTGCAGGGATTCTTGGTTTAGGTTTGGGATTACATGACTACTTTACTGAAGATTAACCAATGCCACGATTCGGGTTTCAGCCTACTCTAGACCAAGATACTACTAACCAACTTCTAGAGCAGTACAAACAACAACCTGATAGTTTAGACTATCAACAGACTTCTTTACTGCGTGACCACGCAGAACACTATCAAGTAGAAAGTCCAGACACACAACTAGCGGAGAATGGTTTTGCTAGTATGATGTCACAAGCTGGTAAGGGCTGGATTGCAGGCTTTACTACCTTGAATATTGACCATGGAGAAGTCGATAAACAACCTCGTACATCTTGGGAAAGAATAGCTAGAAGCCTTGGTCACTTAGGAGGTTTCGTAGGTTATGTGCCCGGACTTAGAGTTCTATCTAAACTTGGTGTAGCCTCAAAATTAGCCACAAACTTATTAAAAATAAGAGGTCAGTCTATTCCATTGATGGCTGGTAAAGCAGTTACTGGTGGAATAAAAAAGACTGCAATTGGTCTTGGTAAGAGAGGGGTTAATAAAAAAGGGGAGGCTGTCAATAGTGTAGCTAAGTTTATGAATACTGTACCCGGAGATATGGTTGAGGGTGCAATGAATCTTGGTATAGCATCAGGTGTATCTGCTTGGCAAGAAGGTATCCATGCAGTAGCAGATGCTACTCTTGGTGGTGGTATAGCAGGTGCTGGATTTAGAGCAATAGGAAACTTAATTAAAGTACCCGGTGCTAAACCAGTTATTCCCGGTACTCCTTTAAAAGAATTAACAAAGTCACAAGTAAATGAAAAAGTATTAAAGGGGGTTGCTGGTTCATTAATGATGGGTCTCCCTGCTACATTACGAGGAGCAACTACTGAAGAGCAAATCTATGACTATTTACTTGGTGCTTTCTTTGGTCAGGGTGAGACTCATATACAAAGTAGAAGAGCCATAGAGCATCTTCATAAGATGAAGACTCAATATAAAGACCCTGAAACTGGAGTTACAGGAACTGCATCTCCTGAACTTGTTGAGGGTTGGGAAACTATGGACCCAAAAACAAAAGACCTTGTAAAGGAAATAACAACAAAAGACATAGAACAAGGTGGAGTTATCAGTGCTATCTTATCAAGAGACTATGCAATGAAACTCAAGGAAATGCAGGAGGCAGAGAAGAAAGCCAAAGAAATATATGAAGGCGAGCCAGTAGAGAGAGTAAGAAAACCTGAAGAAGAACTGACAGAAAGTAGAGATGGTAAGGGTAACGATGGAGAGACAAGCCCAGAACTCATTGATAATACTCAAGCATATGAAGCCTTGTTTACTAAGGCAAAGCATTATGTTCAAAGGCATTTAGAGAATGAATGGATAGAAGCACCTGATAAACAGATAGCTATGGAAGATACTTGGAGACTTATTAATAGGAAATGGAATCAAGTAGTAGGAGAGAATCTTTCGGCAGGCTCTCCAGAAAATCCTGGACTTAACATGATTAAGTGGGTAAATAAAAGATTTAAAAAACAGATTGTTGAGTCACCTACAGACCCAGAGTGGTCCTTCTGGATTAAATGGGGTAATTCTAGGGTACATAACAAGCCTGTTCAGGTTGCGTCAATCCATATTGATATGGAGCCAGCGTATAGTAGGGCAAGAAGAACAAAGGATGAAGATACAGATATAGATTTCAATCCTGATATAAGATTGAATATTCTTAATCCTAATTTAGAACCTGATGCAGTTAATCTTGCAGGCAATGCAAAGCAATTAAGAGAGCCTGTAAAAAATATAGAAAGTGCTTACCAAAGAGAATACTTTGAAAGACATGGTGTAGAAATAGATGCAAAGACTGAACCTGTCTATGCTGTTGTAGATAATATAACGAGCAATGCACGGTCCAAAGGAAGGTATCCTGAAGAACTTACATTTTCTGATTGGCGTAGAGATTTAATTAAACAAGCAGAAACTAAGGCAGAGACTCTCGATAAAGAGTTTGACCATTGGGAAGGCTTTAAGTCTAAAGCTAAAAGAGAAGCTATGGATAAATGGATGGAGGCTGAAGTAGAAAAGAATTATAACAATGCTATGGCTACTATTACTAAGCAGATGGCTGAGAAAGGTTATATGTATCTTGGTGGTAAGGGTGATGCTGAGAGGCTTTACTTTGTAAAAGAACACCCATTGTTTGCGGCTAAGATGAACTTTAAAGGTGGGACCACAAGAAGAAGACCTAATGCTATTATAAAAGAGTTTCAAAAGATACTAGAAGTAGCAGACCCTGAAGTAAAGAAAGACTACAGGAGAGAAAAAGAACTATTCCAAGAAGCTTTTGCAAAGCATAGTGGTATGTCAAAGTTCTTAAAGGAAAATACATTAACTAAGGAGCAGGCAGGTAGATTGTTTGATAGAAGTTATCTAAATAATATTATGTATGACCTTAGTATGAATGGATTACCATTTACTAGGGAAGGTTTCCAAAAGTTAAATGATAGTGGTATGATAAATACTGCAAAGAATTTTAATAAAAGGTCGCAGATATGGTTTACTAATGGTATCCCTGCTGAACATAAATTTGTAAAAGAATGGATAAAAGATAATGTTGGCTACGATATTCCAGATGAAGGGTTTAGATATATATTAACAAAAGATACTAAGGGTGATACCCATACAGGAAGCTGGGCTTCAGAGTATGTCCATACAATGGATGGTGAGATACTAACACTACCTGAGATTGTAGATTCTTTTAATGCTAGTCAGGGTTTACCTTATGGTGCGAAGTCAGGCTATGTTAATAAATCTTTTATTGTTTCCCCTGATACAAAGTTCGGTGCTTTACTTGGTAAGTATCAGTTCAAGGCAGTTCCAGAAGAACAAGCTGTAGCAATGAGAAGGGCTAATATAGATATGATTATTCCTGAATCTTCTGCTAAACAGTATGGTGGAAGAGACATGTGGGACAGTTGGGACTGGACAGGTAGGGGTATAAGATTAAATGGTCAAGGATTGAATGCTAGGAAGCGTTATAATCTACCTGTTGGAGATGTAAAGATTGTACCATCTGAAGTAACGAGTGATAAATTTATAAAACCACAGAGACTCCCAAAACAAATGCAGTCTAACTTAACTCCGTTTGGCTTTGGTAAAATAAAACAAGAAGTAATAGATAGTATCTTTGAAAGAGCAAGTATTGAATCATTTAATGGTACTAAAGATTTTAACGAATTAGGAGAAAAGCTCTTAAAGAATCCGGGAGACACTGCAAGTGAGACAAAGCTCTTAGGGAACTTAGAAGACTTAGGTATCCCTAAGTTATTAGACCTTATAAATAGTCCTAATCATGAGGGTTTTGCTACAAAAGCATACAATAAGATATTAAAAATAAATGAACAGATAGTATCTGAGTTACAAGCAGAGGGTGAGATGTCATCACAGGATGCACATAGTTTAAAACTAGATGCTATGGAATGGCAGAGTGTTTTTGATAGAATTATTCAACTAAAACCAGACTCATTAGTTCCATTATTACATAAGGTAGGAGACAGTTATAGACAAAGTGTGATGAGGAACTATATACTTGCTCAAATTGTGAAGCCTAGAATGAAGAACAGTGCTACATCTAGGATGACAGGTTATGATAAGTACCTAGAGAGTAAGTTACCTGAATTAAATAGCAGGGATGATATCTTTTATCTTGATGAAGGTTACAGAGATTTAAAGATTATAATGGATGATGGTAAGACTTTAACATTAGGTGAGATATGGGAACAATCTCAGAAACCAAGACTAAATGCTGATGTTAAGAAAAGATTTGAAGATGTGATGGAAGCAGTAGCAGTAAGAGTCCCTATGGACTCACTCAGTGGGGCTCATAAGCTCCAATTTAAGGGCTTTACGGGCAGAAAAGGATTTGGTAGTGTCTTACATCCAAGAACTATGGAAGCACTAGGAGGAGCTGATTTAGATGGTGATAAGGCAAGCTTCTTTTTTGGTGGTGAGAAGTATGGATTTAAGAAAGCATGGCGTGATGCTTATGGTAGGCAGAAAGAAGAATACTATACTAAAGATGATGGTATAAAACTATCTCCACTTAAAAAGATTATATCAGGAGCACAAACTGGTGCAGATGTAGGTGGATTAGAAGGTGGTTTAAAATTAAAGCTGGATACTGGTGGTATAATGCCACTAGCATATCAAGATGAGAAAGGAACACAACCGGGTCACGCTAAGAAGTATGGTGTTACAGAGTATATAAGTGAAGCAGAAGGGAAAAAAGCCTTAGCTCAACCTAAAGAAAAGTTTACTGCTGATTTTATTACAATACCTAAGGGTGCAGGTAGGAAAGTTAAGAGAGTAATGACACCAGCTAGGAAGAAAAAGGCTTTAGAGGGTAATAAAAGGGAACAAGTAAACTGGATAAAAGAAGAGTTAGAAGAATTTTATAAAGAAGCACGAGGAAAAGACCTTGAAAAATTACAAGATGAAGCATTGGATGTGTTGAGGGCTGGCTTCAGATTTAAATCAAAGACAGGTCTTGGTAGGGACCCCATTCAAAAAGCAATGGGTAAGCATCTAAATAATATACTAAGGTCTCTAGTTGATAATGATGGTAATATTATAGGCGAAGGAGTATTTGAATCACATAAGAAGAAGATTATAGATAGGGTAGGTGAAAAAGAATTTAATAAAGTAGAAGGATGGGAGTATGATAAAGTAGTACAGTGGGTACAATCTGAAGCTAAAGGATTTAAGCCGAAGAAACAACCAAAAGAAATGCTAGATGTCCTACCAAGTCACCTATCTCCAACGGAAAAACAATGGGTTCAGAAACATATGCCTTACTGGAAAGGTAAAGTGGGAGAATTTCAAAAGCTTTATTTACCAAGAACTATGCTAAATGTAAATCGCTCAGATGGTACTGTACTGTATTATAGGGGAAACATTAAAGGTGGTACTTCAAGGACTAGAGATATTGCAGAGGAATTAGGGAAGCCAGTTATAGAAAATCCCTCACCTAAAGCTTTAAATGAGTGGTTGATAGAGAATAATATAGAGACTTTGAATGTTGCTGGAAGTAGAGGCAGTAAGAATAAAGGGTTAGAAAAGGAAGTTACTGACAATATAGTAGAGGCGAATACTCCTAAGCAAGGTACTGATTTAGTTACTGTTGATAGTAATAAACCTAAAGATATGAGGGAGTTATTAACATCTCAAGACCATGAATTATTAAAAAGAATTAAAACACCTTCACTAAGATGGTCACCTCATCTTAGATATCAAGCAAGTACAGGAGCTCATGTTGGTAGAGGTATGCTTGGTCCATCAGTTGTTAATAGGTCTTCTATTTTAGCGGCTTATAATCAGGTGAGAAGTATGTTGGATTATGAAGGTGAGAATACCTTTATAAAGAGAGACATGTGGGGTAATCCTGTATTTGAATTAACTCCTGTAAGAACTAAAGAGGGATTAAAAAAGTTTAGAAGGATAGCAAGAGCAACAGTTGCTTTTGCATCTGACCCTATGGATGAGGCAGGATTAAAAGGTGTGGATACATTCTTTAATTCTATCTTTGATTCTTTATTTAGAATGAAAGTACATTATAAAAACAAAAAGACAGGTCATAAATGGACAGTAAGTAATGAAGGACTATCTACTAAAGATAGAAAGAAAGCATTTGTAGGTATAATGTCTGGAATAAATAGTGCTTCTTTTGGAAGGAACTTAGAGACTGGTAAGGCACATAATGTATTTGATTTTGTTCAGTCTGTAAAAAGAGTAGAAAAATTACCAGCAGTAGGGGGTAAGGGTGGTAGAACAGACATATCATTTAATGGAAAGATTGCTAATCTAACAAAGAATATAGATTTCTCAGATAGTTTACTGCATAGAATGGATAGACATAAGCTAGATGCATGGTATGAAAACCTAAAGGAAACACTATCGTCTAATGACTATCAAGAATTAAGAGTATTACTTGGTAGAGGTAGTATGTCTATACCAAAGAACAGACCATTAGAGATAGTACAAAAATTTAATTTATTTAATATTGATAGTAGAGCAGAATTCATATGGGATGAAGGATTCAGTGCGTTACTATACTCTCATCCTAATTATTTTCTGAATGAGTATAAAAGACTACATGATAATCCTGATATATTTTCTACCTTACCAGAGAAAGGTGCACGAATTGATAAGTGGATGAAAAAAGAAGGGGAGACAGGAAGTAGATATGGTGTACATGAGAAAATGAAAGTAGGTAATAGGATTCAGTGGACCCTAAATGGTAAGCCACATAATAAAATTACTGAGTCAGATATTATTGCACTGGCTGGTGGAGTTGATGGATTAAATATTAACTCAAGAAAGAAAGTGTTAGAAAATATTATTAAACTAGCAGGTGATTCTCTATCTAATGACATGGGAGACTGGGCAAGTGCTAGGTTATTAAGAGAAGTATGGAATAGGGAAGCAGTTCCTCCTGAGAAATTTCAAGAGATGGTTAAAATTGTAGATGCTATACAAAAATTAAAATCAAAACAAGATAAAGAACGAGATGCTTTGGAGCCATTAAAAGATTTAGATATGGATGAGAAGACAAAGAATATGATTCTCGAAATAGATAGAGGCATAGAAGGTGAGACTACTACTAGAGAAATGGACCAAAGGCAAATTGATAATGTAATAGCAGAAACTAAAAATGGAATGTCTAGACATGAGTCAGATTTATTTGATGCTATGTTAATATCTAGTTGGAAAACAGGAGACCCAAAGCTAGTAGAAAGATTACAGGTTGCTAAAGATAAAATTGATAAGAGTAAAAAATCTTATGGTTGGAAATCTTATCAAGCACTGCAAAGATACTTAGATACCAAGTCAAGGTCATTGCATAATACAAAATTTAATAGAGTGGGATTCGCATCGAAGGAAGTAGCAGACCATATAATTAAGAGACAACTTGATTTAATGGAACAGGCGTACGAACAATTTAGGTACGAAGACTCTGCAAGAGATACGAGGGTTGCTGACCAGATTACAAAAAATCTGGAGGCTGAGAATAAAAAGCAACCCTTGTTCGATGAGGCAGGTAATAGAACAGAAGGGTTAGCTATACAGTCAAATGATTACTCTACAAAAACCAAGAAGTATCTAAATGAATATGCTCCATTTGCTGGGCTTGAGAAGAGCTTAGATGTTAGAGCCTCTAGTAAATCAAAGAAAATAATGAACGAATTAATATCGAATATGGATTACTATGGTCCTAAGACTCGAGAGAATCTCCACCTAATTGTGAGAGATATGATTAATAAAGATATTAATACTATGACTTTAGAAGATTGGCAGATAGTAAATAATATATTCAAAGAACATAGGGATGGTACTTGGTTTCAAAAAACATTTCATAAAGCTAAAGGTGAGTTCCCTGAATTAGCTAAGAGATTTTATCATATGTTTCCAGAGGCTGTTGATAGAAATATAATGAAGCATGAAATAAAATGGAATGATGTTGACACTATCTATAAAGATAGGCATGGCAATTGGATTACTGGTAGAGGTAAGAGTGCTCAAGGATGGATGGGAGAACTCCAAAGAAATATTCACCTAAGTCAAGAGCTTTCTACTATGGAAAACCAAAGAGAGGAAAGAGAGTGGGGTGAGTTAACAGAACCATATACAACTACAGAGCTAGGTACAGGTTTATGGGACCTAGCAGTAGCTAAGTTTGAATCAGATTATATGCCAAGGAAACTAAGAGACCAAGGTGTTACTGGTGATAAGCTAACAGAAGAGTATGCTAGAAACTATGAGAGAAAGACTGCTAAGTTAATGGAAGAATTAGACTGGGAGAATACTCAGGGTAGACTATTAACTCTTACTAGTGGGGTTAGAAAATCTGCTGGAGAACTAGTAAAAGAAATACATCAAATACTTGCCTTGAAAAATAGCGACAACCACAATAGGCTTATTGGGGACCCAGAAGTTTGGAAGCAATTTGTGGAAACAAAAAAAACCGGAAGTGATGGTCCAAAAGAGTTAGAATATTATACTACTGTTGATGGTAAAACAGGAGAGATTGTTCCCACATCTATACCAGTAGTATCAAGAAAGAAAATGATAAAGTGGGTGACAGACCATTTTGTAAACAATAAACCATTCCCAATACAAGAGCTTGGTATGGATGGGCAAAGAAAAATTATTCTTGGTATGCAAATGGGTCAAATAAGAGAAGCTGAAAGATTAGCTGGTGATAAAGCCCCAATAAAACAGGTACTACTTGGTGGATTATCAGAGAGATTGTCATCTAAAAGAGTTG
>Ga0098044_1001085_pt1 | contig 14204 bp, 12 predicted proteins | sample 10_taG_FD_75053 | JGI IMG/M metagenome (GOLD analysis project Ga0098044, IMG submission 75053) | Marine viral communities from the Subarctic Pacific Ocean - 10_ETSP_OMZ_AT15264 metaG | ecosystem: Environmental > Aquatic > Marine > Oceanic | place: Pacific Ocean | collected 2015-01-16 | reverse complement strand
TAGGCCATATTCATGTGGCCATTGAGGTCGACCCAGGCTTTCTCAACCTTGCGGGGTGGGCATTCGAGTGGGGCGGATTGCTTCATGTCGGCATCCCTTTCCTCTCAGGGCATTTGGTCTCTTTGTCTGTGTGCTTCGCTGACAATAGCAGTTTCGGTGGAGAAACCAGGTCAAAGAATTGATTTCACAGGCCATACCGAAAACAGTAGCCTTAACGCCCATTCGCATCTGGATTTTTACATATGACGAAATTGGACGCTGCGGATGAATATGCCGCTGAAGGCTTGTCGGGACGTCCGACATTTACCGAATATATCCATCATCGGATGAACGGAAGGGAGCCGCATCGTCCTGTCCTGGACAAGATTGATGTTGCCGAATTTGTTCAGTCCATTGGGGTAAGGGTGGCCCAAAAATACAAAATATTCGACCATGCACATGAAATTACCGACGATTTACTGCCCGATCGATGTGTGATGAAGCCCACAAAAATGTGGAATATGAAAGGGGTTATGCTGCTGCAACGTAAATCGGTGAACCAGTGGCATGAGGGTAAGCCGCTTTATCGAGAAATGTTGAGCGGCAGGGAAATTGAGCTGGGGACGATTGTTGCGGAGCAGGCACTTTGCCAGAAGGAGTGTGTCGAGAGGGATGCCAGCAGCGATCCGAAAATTATCCTCGAAGAACTCATCGTTGATGAGGCGGGACCACAGTTCATACCCCTTGATTACAAGATGTATTGCTTCGATGGCGAAGTCAGGTTCATCCATCAGGTCAATCGCAATGTAAACCCGCGGCAAATGGCGTTTTATCGTGATGAATTTACGCCGGTGAAATTCGACGAGTTTATGGAGCCGGAACTCAATTGGGCTCAGCTAGGACCACATCGCGTTCCCAGGTGCTGGCATGAAATGTTGCAGGTCGCGAAGCGTGTATCTCGTGCATTGGATACGCCATTTATAAGCGTCGATCTTTATGCCTCTTCCTCCGGTCCCGTTGTTGGCGAGTTAACGCCTACGCCGGGCGGGGCTTATTTTGGTGTGTGGCGTTTTCGCCCGTTTTTCAATCAGCAACTTGGTGATGCCTGGACACGGGCGAATGTGGTTCTTGGTCAGCAGGGACGTCACTTCTCGTTCCCGCCAAAGAGGGTATGAAATTCCTTCATTCTATCTAGCGACATATGTCCTAGAGTGAAGTGGAACAACACGGGATCGGGATGCAGGCGGCATGAGTGAAGCAAAGACACAACAGTTGAATCATTCAGCGGCTCTCGCGGAATTGGCGGCAATGTTGGACGACCGCTTCACGACCTCTCTTCCCGTGCGCGAGGCGCATGGCCGCGACGAAAGCTGGCATCCCGTGGTCGCGCCGGATGCCGTCGCCTTTGCGCAATCCACCGATGAAGTTTCCGAGATTGTCCGCATATGCGCGCGGCACGGGATGCCTGTTATCCCCTTCGGCACAGGCACGTCGCTTGAAGGGCATATCTCAGCGCCGCATGGCGGATTATCGCTCGATTTGAGCCAGATGAACCGCATTCTCGAGGTCAACGTTGCTGACCTCGATGTGCATCTGGAAGCAGGCGTCACGCGCAAGGCGCTCAATGTTCATCTGCGCGATCAGGGACTTTTCTTCCCGATCGATCCGGGCGCCGATGCGAGCCTTGGCGGCATGGCGGCGACGCGGGCCTCGGGCACCAATGCAGTGCGTTACGGGACGATGCGGGAGAATGTGCTGAATGTGACGGCGGTCATGGCCGACGGGCGGATCGTTCACACGGCGCGCCGCGCGCGCAAGTCGTCCGCGGGATATGATCTGACGCGGTTGCTTGTGGGCTCGGAGGGAACGCTCGGCATCATCACGGAATTGACGCTTCGTCTCTATGGTATCCCCGAAGCGATATCCTCGGGCGTCGTTTCCTTCCCGACATTTGCAGGCGCCATCGACGCGGTGATCGAGACGATTCAAACGGGTATCCCGATGGCGCGGATCGAGTTTCTCGACGAGGTTCAGGTTGCAGCCTGCAATGCCTACTCGAAGCTCGACCTGCCGGAGACGCCGCTTTTGCTCGTCGAGTTCCATGGCAGCGAGGCCTCGGTTGCCGAACAATCAGAGCGATTTGGCGAGATTGTTGCGGAACATGGTGGCGGGGATTTCCAGTGGGCGACACTGGCCGAAGATCGCACGAAGCTTTGGGAAGCGCGGCACAATGCGCTTTATGCCTCATTGGCGCTCAAGCCCGGCAAGCGCGGTCTGATCACCGATGTGTGCGTGCCGATTTCCAATCTGGCCGAAGCCGTGCGCGGCACCAAGGAAGATCTCGCAAAATCAAACATCGTCGCGCCGATGGCGGGTCATGTGGGCGACGGGAATTACCACCTCATCATGTTGATCGATCCCGATAGTCCCGAAGAATTGGCGGAGGCGCAGCGCATTCATGACCGTATGGTTCTGCGGGCCTTGTCGCTGGACGGAACCTGCACAGGCGAGCACGGGATCGGTGAAGGTAAGATCCAGTTTCTGGCCACCGAGCATGGTGAGGGTATCGCGGTGATGCGCGCGATCAAACAGGCGCTTGATCCCCAGAACATTCTCAATCCCGGCAAGATGTTCGCCTAATCCAGCCTCTGGCGATAGCGGTTCAAGGCGATTTCAAGTCTTGTGGCCGCGAACCCATTTTCAGAGAAAGCCTTGAGGCCAGCCGCCATGATTTTGCCGGGGCGGACTTCCTTGCGGCGGCGGTTTTTGGCGGATTTGCCCTGGATTGGGCGGATTTAGCCATGAGGTGACGCTGGTTAATAACTGACAAGTCAGTAAGTTAAGTGTGTAAATTACGTTTGGTAAGGGTGGTAAAGAAATATCTGGATATTGGGAGGGGCGGTTCGTCAGAGCGCCATCACGAGACGCCGCGGGATCAGGACTTCTCAGGGGTGTCGTCGCTTAAATTTTTGTCATCGGTCGACGGAGAGGGACGTTCCAGACGTAAAGCTTCATGTGCCTTGGCGTCTTTCTCCTGAAGGCGTTTGGCGAGCTTCTTTTCGGCGCCGCTTCGACCGAAGCGCACGCGGTTGGCGGCGGCGGTCGCTTCCTTCTCCTTGCGGGTGCGGGCCTTCTTGTCCTCACGCGCTATTTTCCGGAATTGCGCGATTTTTACTATATTTCCGTCGTCTGAATCCATAATTTGCCCGCAGGTTGATCGCGACGCGCTAAAGGGCGTCTGACGGATGTGATCTGAAACCAGAATAGGCCAACTGCGGGCCGCTTGAAACAACCCCCGAAAGGGCGGAGAGCATTTCTTGAATACGGTTCTTTCCTATGTTGCCGGCGTCATAGCGTTGCTTCTCGTAGCGGCGCTTGTCGGCCCGACGTTTGTCGACTGGAACCGCTTTCGCGGTGAATTCGAGGCGCAAGCCGGGAAGATGACGGGCCGTGAGGTCAAGATCGGCGGGGATATCAGCTTCGTTGTGTTGCCTGCTCCGCATCTGACGCTCAACAATGTGTCGATTGCCAATGTGGCGTCGGGTGAGAACCCCGACTTCATGCGCATCGGCAAGATCGATGCCGAGGTGGCTTTGGCGCCATTGTTGAGTGGTGAAATCCGCGCCACTTCCGTCAAGATCGAGCGTCCGCAAATTCATCTCGAGATCGCCGCCGACGGGACGAACAACTGGCGTGATCTCTTCTCGTCGTTCCAGGCGAACGATAGCGGATTTTTTGCGCTTTCCTCGGTGAGTTTGCAGAAACTCAGCTTCAGCGAAGGTGTTGTTACGCTGAACGATCTTCATGCCTCGCGCCAATGGCGCATTGAGCATGTCAATGGCGATGTGAACGCGACCTCGCTGGTCGGACCGATGCGTGCCGAACTCAAGATGTCGGTCAACGATATCCCGCTTGCCGTGCGCCTGGGGATTGGCAGTTTTGCCAACAACAAGGCATTCCGGATTACCACTGAAATCCAGAGCTTGAATGTGCCTGCGAAGTTCCTCTTTTCGGGCATTTCCACGAGCATTTCATCGGATGCGCGCATCGATGGGACCGCGACTTTCGAATATGGGACGACAAAGACGGTGGAAGGTGAACAACCTCAAGCGCCGCTCCGTGTCGAGGCAGGGATCGTTACCACGGGCGATGCTGCGACCTTCCGCAATCTGGTTGTCGGCATGGCGGGCACGACGCTCAAAGGGAGCGCGGAGACCAACTGGCGCGGACGGCCCAGTGCGTCGATTAAGCTGGCGGGCGAGGCGCTGACGCTCGACCCGCTGATGGATCGTTTCGCGGGTCTCGTGGCCGATGATCAGGTGCCCTTGTCTGGGTTCGTTTCAATGCCCATGCCTAAATGGCTCGACGCAAATCTTTCGTTGAGTGTTGATAGTCTTCTGTCGCATGACATGCTGATCAAGAATGCGGCGGTTGATCTTGGTCTGAAGAATGGCGCGTTGAAGATTCGTCAGGCAAAAGGCGATGTTGCCGGTGGCTCTCACGTCGAGCTGAGCGGCGATCTTGTGCCCGGTGCTCAGTTTGCGGGCAAGCTGGCGGCGAAGAGCGACAATCTCGCGGAGCTGGCGCTATGGCTCAAGTCGATGCAGGTGGAGCCGGGGACAACTGAGGCGAGCGGTAAAGCAGCGTCTTCAGAAGATAAGGGCGTTGCGTCTCCGAATGTCGCTGCCTCGGCGGCATCGCGCCCCTTTGCCTTTACATCGGGCGTCTTGCTGACGCCGGAGAAACTGGCTTTCACGAATATCAAAGCTGCTTATGCGGCAACGCCTGCAACGGCTGATGTCACCGGGTCGATTGCATTTTCTTCGAAGGATGGTCGGCTGGGCATCGCGACAGACCTTGCCGTCACGAGTTTCGATGTCGATCCGCTTCTTGCGCTCTGGATGTCTGATACTGACCCCACGAAGATTTTGGCGGACAATGATTTCGATGTGACGCTGAAGGCGCAGCGCCTGACTATCGATCAGACGGATTTTTCCGGCATTGATGCAGCGGCGAAGCTCGAGAAGGGTGATCTGACACTCGACACTTTCCATATCGACGATGTTGCGGGCGCAACCGTTGATCTCGCGGGGGCGCTCACCGGCTTGCCCGCGCTCAAGCTCAACGGGCTGGGCGGTCAGTTGACCGGGAATTTGACGGCGAGGGATGTGGCGCCGTTCCTCACGGAAATCGGGCTCGACGCCTCGACACTTCATGGGCCTGCGGCCATTGCGCTTGATCTGACGTCGGGCCACGCGGTCGACAGTGATATTCCGCTCGACACGTTGACGATCAAGGGCGGGCTCGGCAGCTCTCGCGTCGATGCTGTTTTCAAGCGGACGCATGGGGATAAGGGCTCGGCGGATAACATCAGCCTGATCGCCAATGCGACTGACAATGACGGACGTCTCCTGCTTCGCCAATTGGGCATTCATGCCGACGACCGGTTGAGCGGAGCGGGCAGTGCGTCGCTGCAGGTGAGTGGTGATGTCGGTACGCCTTATGATGCGACGCTGCGCCTCAATGTGGGCGAGGGGACATTTACGGCGAAGGGGACGTTGGGCGATCCCTTCGGGCTCAGGCATTTTGTGGGGCGTGCGGAGGTTTCGGCTTCCGGACTTGATACCGTAACGGCGGCGCTTGGCGCGCCGGACTATGCGGCGCAATTTGCGGCGGCGCAGGCTGACGGTCCGGGTTTTGTCTTTTCCTCCGATCTCGATACGCAGCGGGGAAATATTTCGCTGAAGAGCATCGAAATCGTCACCGGCAATTTCCGTCTGACCGGGGATATTGGCATTGCTGAGGATGATGCAACGCATCTCGACAAGGTGACGGGCAAGCTTGAAGCGAACCAACTCGATTTGACACCGGTGTTTACCGATGGCCTGAGCGATGCGGCGCAGGCGAGCAAGGTATTTGCCTGGTCGGCTTCTTCCATCGATTGGACGCCCTTGTCGCTTGCGACCGGCGATGTCGATCTCAAGGTCAATGCACTGACCCTTGGCACGTTGGAGTTTGACAATGCAGTGATGCATCTGGCGCTTGCCGACGGCGTGCTTTCGGTGACGCCCTTCAAGGCGAAAATGGCCGACGGGAATGTTGACCTCACGGCGCGGATCGAGGGTGGCACGAGTGGCGAGCCCGGCATTGGCCTCACCTTCAAGCTCGACGGCGCGGATTTCGCCAAGCTCGGGCCGCAACTGGTGGGGACATCCTTTGCGGCCGGGCGTATCAGCGCCGATCTTCGCGCCGAAGGGCAGGGACGAAGCTGGCTCGCGCTCATTTCGTCGATCAATGGTGATGGAACTTTTTCGACGCGCGGCCTTCGCTTCTCCCCGCTCGATGTTGCGGGTTATGCGAATGCCCTGAACAATCTGACATCCGTCGATCAGCTTACGAGCCTTTCGACCGATGTTCTTGCCAAGGGCGAGACGCCCGTTGATGACATCGACGGGAAAATCGCATTCAAGGACGGACTTGCCCAGGTGCAACAGGACGGGCTGGCGCTCAAGGGAGCGACGGCCAGTCTGAAGGCGATGTTCGACCTGCCGCGCCTCGCGGTTGATAGCGAGCTTGATGTGAAGCTCAGCGATCCGGCGGACGCACCGGGCTTTTCCGATGTCACGAGTGGCCGGGTGGGTGCGTTGTCGCGGCGTCTCGACACTGTCGATCTCGAGCAATATGCGGCGCGGCGTTTCCTTGCCAAGAGCGCAGAAGAGGCGGGCTTGAAGACCTTGCCGAAGGAATTGGGGAATCTGATCGGTATGCCGGCTGATGGATCGTCTGCTGCGCAATCGGGGACAATTCCCGTTCCGCTATCCAAGCCAGCGCATCAGCCGACGCCCGCACCCGCGCCTTAATCCGTGGCGCAGCTCGCGGCGCGGGATTTGAAATGGGCGAGGACAAAGACGCGCACCGCGCCTGAAAGATTACCCTCGGCATCTCTCTCGACGTCGATGCGGCGGACGAGTTCATTTACCGAAACGTCAAGCGTGCAGGCGATCTCCTTCAACGCCTCCCAAAAGGGCTGCTCCAGCGAGATGCTGGTGCGATGCCCTGATATGGAGACGGAGCGTTTGATCTCTGCCGGCATGGGAAGACCCTCACCCAACCCTCTCCCATAGGGAGAGGGTTCATTATTTATTCCGGTTGTTTATTCCGGGGCGATCATCTTTTCGGGACGGACGACTTCATCGAATTCGGCGTCGGTGACATAGCCACCGCCGACGGCTTCCTCGCGGAGTGTCGTGCCGTTCTTATGCGCGGTCTTGGCGATCTTGGCGGCGTTGTCGTAGCCGATCTTGGGCGCGAGCGCCGTGACGAGCATGAGCGAGCGTTCGAGCGCGGCCTTGATGTTATCCTCGCGTGCCTCGATACCGACTATACAGTTCTCGGTGAAGCTGACGGCGGCGTCCGACATGAGACGGACGGACTGGAGGAAGTTGTAGGCCATCACAGGGTTGTAGACGTTCAACTCGAAGTGGCCCTGGCTGTCGGCAAAGGTGAGCGTGGCGTGATTGCCGAAGATCTGCGCGCAGACTTGCGTCATGGCTTCGCACTGGGTGGGGTTCACCTTGCCCGGCATGATCGAGGAACCGGGTTCGTTTTCCGGCAGCGCCAGTTCGCCGAGGCCGGAGCGCGGGCCCGAACCGAGGAAGCGGATGTCATTGGCGATCTTGAAGAGCGAAGCGGCGACCGTGTTGATGGCGCCGTGGCTGAAGACCATGGCGTCATGTGCGGCGAGCGCTTCGAACTTGTTGGGGGCGCTGGTGAAGGGCAGGTGCGTGATGGCGGCGATATGTTCGGCGACCTTTTCGGCAAAGCCGATGGGCGCGTTGAGGCCGGTGCCGACGGCGGTGCCGCCCTGTGCGAGCTGCATGAGGGCGGGCAGCGTCATCTCGATGCGGGCGATGCCGTTTTCGACCTGCTTGGCGTAGCCGGAGAATTCCTGGCCCAGCGTCAGCGGTGTCGCATCCTGCGTGTGCGTGCGGCCGATCTTGATGATCTTTTCCCACTGCTTTGCCTTGTCGTTCAGAGCGTTGTGCAGGACACGCAGGGCGGGGAGAAGGCGGTGGTGGATTTCTTCCGCGCAGGCCACATGCATGGCGGTGGGGAAGGTGTCGTTCGACGACTGGCTCATGTTGCAGTGGTCGTTGGGATGAACCGGCTTCTTGGAGCCCATCTCGCCGCCGAGCATTTCGATGGCGCGGTTGGAGATCACTTCGTTGGCGTTCATGTTCGACTGGGTGCCGGAGCCTGTCTGCCAGACGACGAGGGGGAAGTGATCGTTGAGCTTGCCGTCGATGACTTCCTGGGCGGCTTTGACGATGGCCTCGCCCAGGCTCTTGTCGAGGCGACCGAGGGCCATATTGGTTTCGGCGGCGGCGCGTTTGACGATGCCGAGCGCGCGGACGACGGGAGCGGGCTGTTTTTCCCAGCCGATCTTGAAATTGCCAAGCGAACGCTGGGCCTGAGCGCCCCAATATTTATCCGCATCGACCTCAATGGGGCCGAAAGTGTCGGTTTCTGTGCGGGTCTTGGTCATTTCCGGGTGCTCCGTGCTGGCAATGCGTTTGAGCGGTCATTTAGCACGGGGACGGGCGGGGGCCAAGCCGGAGGGTGAGGCGAGGGCGGGCCCTACTTCTTGCGGAAGGCGTCGAGGCTGACGACTTCGCCGTCGCCCTTGGGGGCCGCAGGTGCTTCGATGGCAGGGGCTTCGGGTTCGTCATCTTCCGCCGTTTCGGGCGTGGCGACCTCGAACTGGAGGCCGAACTGGACGCTGGGGTCGAAGAAGGCGTGGACGGCGGAATAGGGGATAACCAGCGTTTCGGGGATCTTGTTGAAAGTGAGGACGACGGAGAAACCGTCTTCGCGCACGTCGAGGTCCCAGAACTGGTGCTGGAGAACGATGGTCATTTCTTCCGGGTATTGCGAGCGCAGCTTGTCGGAGATGCTGACGCCCGGCGCGCCGGTGCGGAAGGAGATGTAGAAGTGATGTTCGCCGGGAAGACCTTCGTTCTTGGCGACTTCGAGCGCCTTGCGGATGACGCCGCGCAAGGCCTCTTGTGCCATTTCATCATAATGCATCTGGTCTTCGGCCACGGAACTCACCTTTTCTCACAGACTTTGGGTAGCAGTCCGAGTTTATACCCTGTTGCCGGGGATTGCAGAAGGGCAGCTGTGGGTTTCGGTCAGCTTTCGCCGAAAAGTGTGGGATGCATGCCGATTTCGCGTTTGCGGGTGGCGCGGTAATGGGCGCGCCATTCAAGGACTTTCGGGTCGACACGGCGTTTGTCCGGATGAAAGCCAGGTTTGAGATAGGAGAAAACACCGAGCATGACGTGGCGCCAGATGCCGGGGGTTACCCATAGATGCCAGCAGGCCTTGCCCCAGGCGCTGAAGTTGAAAAGATTGCCGCTCTTGTACATGAGCCACATCTGCAGAAGCGGGATGGTGACCAGAAAATCGAAGGTGGCGACGGACATGACGAGGACGCGGAGGAGATAGCCACCAAAACCGGGGGCAACCGTCTGATAGACGTTGAAGGCAACGGCCTTATGCTCTTCTTCTTCCATCGCGTGCCAGCGCCAGAGGTCGCGATAGAGCGGGTGGGCGTCGGCCATGACGCGCGGATCGCCGAGAATGGATTCGGCAAAAAGTGCGGTGTAATGCTCATAGGCGCAGGTTGCAGCCAGTTGACTCTTGGCGGACATGTAGCGCTGGGACCATTTGACGGCTTTTTCCATGAAGGTGACGAGGCCTTCGACATGGATGCCATGGGCGCCGAGGAGCTTGTTATAGCTCGTGTGTTCGCGCGAATGGGTTGCTTCCTGTGCGTAGAAGCCCTTGATATCGCGTTGTAATTCGGGATCGGTGATGCGGTCGGCGAAGAGGCGGACGCTGTCGATGAAGAAACGCTCGCCCGCCGGGAAGGTGAGGGAAAGCGCGTCGTAGAAATGGGAAATCGCCGGATTGCCGGAGTGCCAATCGATGGGTAATTCCGGTTCGAAGTCGAACTGGACATTGCGCGGGATTATGTGCGGATCTGGGTCTTCCATCGAGATATCTCCCCTGGAAATAAGTGGAGGTTTCTGTTGCCAGGTACCTCCGAACCCCGCCTTACCCTGCAAAGGGAAAGGGCTTCAAGTGAAGAGCTAGCGCTGCTTACGCGGCGATCGCAACTTCTGCGTAGTTGTCATTGGCAACTATCAAAACGGCCCGCTAACGGCGGAACCATACCGGGCAAAAGAAAAGCTTTTACACCCTCGTCGATCCTATTTCGCCCCCATGAACCCTGCCATGACAGAGGATAAATGGTGGAGGCGCCGGGTACCGCCCCCGGGTCCGAATGGCTTATTATGCAGTTCGTTTATCGCCATAGTCAGCAGAAGCTGACACCTTCTATATAGGGGGAGCGGGGATAAAATCCAAGCCCGCTGTGGGGAATTGAAGGCTCGCTTTTCCACAGGAAAGGTGAGTGTTTCCTGCCGGGTTTCGAGCCTTTTCCTGTGTGAGTCACGTGCACAAGCGATTGAGCCCGTGCGTCGGGGGCGGGGGCGGTATAAAATATCCCCGAATCCAAGAGGCAAAAACTTATGCAGCAATATCTCGACCTGATGGCCCATGTGCGCCATCACGGCGTCAAGAAGACCGACCGCACCGGCACCGGCACGCTCAGCACCTTCGGCTGGCAGTCGCGCTACAACCTCGCGGACGGCTTTCCGATGGTGACGACGAAGAAGCTGCATCTGAAATCCATCATCCATGAACTGCTCTGGTTCCTCGCGGGCGACACCAATATCGCCTACCTGAAAGCCAACGGCGTCGGCATCTGGAACGAGTGGGCGGATGAGAACGGCGAACTCGGACCCGTTTATGGTCACCAGTGGCGCTCCTGGCCGACACCCGATGGCGGCAAGATCGATCAGATCAAGAACTTGATCGAGATGATCAACAAGAGCCCGGACTCGCGTCGCCTGATCGTGAGCGCCTGGAACGTCGCCGACATCGACGGGATGGCGCTGCCGCCGTATCATTGTCTGTTCCAGTTCTATGTCGCGGAGGGCAAGCTTTCCTGTCAGCTCTATCAGCGCAGCGCCGACATCTTCCTCGGCGTGCCGTTCAACATCGCTTCCTATGCGCTGCTCACCATGATGGTGGCGCAGGTGACGGGGCTCGAAGCGGGCGAGTTCATCCATACGTTCGGCGACGCGCATCTTTATTCCAATCATCTGGAGCAGGCCGACAAGCAGTTGAGCCGCACACCCTTGCCGCTGCCGAAGATGATCATCAACCCGGATGTGAAGTCGATCTTCGATTTCACCTATGACGACTTCAAGCTAGAAGGCTATGAGGCGCATCCGCATATCGCCGCGCCTGTTGCGGTTTGATGGGATGGCGTCAGAAGGTGCTTGTTGCCGTTCTGACGATTGTCGTGGGTGTGCTTGCCGTTTCGGCGATGGGGCTCATTCTTCTGCATATGCGGCCTTTGACGCCGGACCGCATTGAAATGCACGATCTGGAGTGAGGCCAAATGCATCTTTCATTGTTCATCGCGATTGCGGACAACGGCGTCATCGGGCGCGACAATGGTTTGCCGTGGCGGTTGTCGGATGATCTCAAATATTTGAAGCGCATGACGATGGGAAAGCCGATCGTGATGGGGCGGAAGACATGGGAGAGTTTTCCCAAACGCCCGCTTCCCGGTCGGCCCAATCTCGTGGTGACGCGGGACGCGGATTACGAAGCTCCGGGGGCGGAGGTTTTTACCTCGACGGATGCGGCGATTGCGCGGGGCAATGCGCTGGCAAAGGAGCTGGGCGTTGACGAGGTGATGGTGCTGGGCGGGGCGCAGATCTATCACGCGCTGCTGGAGCAGGCGACGCGGATTTATCTCACCGAAGTGCATGATCATCCGGCGGGCGATACGCGGTTCGAGTTTGATCATTCGGCGTGGCGGGAAGTGTCGCGCGAGTGGCACGACAAGGGCGAGGGGGATACGAGCGCTTATTCTTTTGTGGTGCTGGAGCGGTAGGTCCTGAAGACCCTCACCCTCCGCGCCCAAGGGGGCGCTCCTCCCTCTCCCAGAGGGAGAGGGGAAGGATAGAGCCCTCTCCCTCTGGGAGAGGGTTGGGTGAGGGACTTTTCAGAAATGAAGGAAGGTGGGTCCCGGGATCAAGTCCCGGGACGACATTCGTTGTTTGGCACTGCCTTCAATTCATATTCTGCTGTCATCCCGGCGAAGGCCGGGATCCAGGGGCGGCATCTTCCGAGCGAGTGGCCCCTGGACCCCGGGACGAGCCCGGGGTGACACGTCTCTTTGATTGATCGGTTCAAATCAAACCATTCGGAGACACCAGCACCTTGCCGTGGCGGCCTGCTGTTTGGGCGCGGATGAGGGCGGTGCGGATTTCTTCGATGGGGTAGATGTGGTCGACGGGCGCGTAGATGGCGCCGGACATGATGCGTTTGCAGAGTTCGGCGTAGATCGCCTCGATTTCGGCGGCGGAGCGTTTGGCGAGGAAGCGGCCGAGCATGAAGCCGGTGTGGTTGACGCCGCGGAAGATCAATTCGCTGCCGGGGATGATTGGATTCTCGCCGGACATGGAACCATAGGTGCAGACGGTGCCGCCGTCGGCGAGGCAGGCGGCGATGCGGCCTGTGGCGTCGCCCGAGACGGCGTCGATGCCGAGCTGGATGGGCTCGCCGTTCGTTGCGGCTTTGACGCGGGCTGCGAGGTCGGGCCCGTCGAGAAGGACGATGTCGGCGCCGAGGGCTTTCAATTCATCGAAGACGTCTTCGCGGCGGACGACATTAATGGTGCGAAGCCCGCGCTCATGCGCCAGCGAGATGACGAGGCGACCGACGGCGGAATTGGCGACATTCTGGATGACCCAGCCGTTGGGCGGCAGGTCTACGATGTCGGTCAGCAGCAGATAGGCCGTGGGCGGATTGATGCGCAGCATGGCGGCCTGTTGATGGTCGACGTTGGACGGAAGCTTGATGACGTCCTCCGATTTGACGCGGCGCTTCTGGGCCCAGTTTTCACGTTGCAGATTGATGACGAGATCGCCGGGGGCGACATTCGTGACGCCATCGCCCACGGCGGTGACGCGACCGAGGCATTCGGCGCCGGGGGTCGCGGGAAGCGGGGGCCTCAGGCGATAGGTGCCGCGGCAGAAGCCGATGTCAGCCGGATTGATGGGGAAGGCGATGACCTCGAAGGTGACTTCGCCTGAGGCGGGCGCGCCGATGTCAGGGACATCGACGCATTGTGCGACGACTTCGGGGACGCCGTAGCTCTTGAGGTCGACACGTTTCATGAGGGGCTCCGATTGTCGTGCATGTTTTTCAGGCAGGTTACACGAAAATTGACGGGGATGCTGGCGGGTTTGCTATGGTTGGTGAGTTGATAATTAAGGGCGGGGCCCCCCACCCAAAAAATTCGAAGAGAATTTTTTGACCTCCCCGCAAGGGGGAGGTGAGTTGTTCTCTTTTTACCTCCCCCTTGCGGGGAGGTCGGAGAGCGAAGCGATCCGGGTGGGGGTAATGCGTCATAGAGAAAAGACGGGAGCGAGGCGATGACTTCGAGCGATATGCAGATGGCGGTGTCACTTCAATATGTGACGGTGAAGTCGTTGCATGAGGAACCGCTGACGATTGCGGCGCGACTGTCGGTGCCGGCAGGGGCGGGGAAGAAGCCGGCGGTGATCATATTGCATGGGTCGGCGGGGCCTTCGGCGCGGGAGATCGGCTATGCCGACAGGCTCAATGCGGCGGGGATCGCGGCGCTGGTGCCGGACCTCTGGTCGGCGCGGGGCATCGGCGGCGGATCGGAAGGGCGACCGAAGACGATTGTCGAGACGCTGCCGGATGTCTATGGCGCGCGGGCTTTTCTTGCCGCGCATCCCGAGATCGATGCGGCGCGTATCGGCGTCATGGGATTTTCGTTCGGCGGCATCGCCTCGATGTTGTCGGCGACACATGCGCAGAACGATCGCTTTTTGCCGGGCGGACATTTCAAGGCGATGATGCCGGTCTATCCGGTGGCGTCTGCCTATAATCGTGCGCCGGGTTTCGAATTCGGCAATCTGGTCGATGCGCCGGTGATGCTGGTGACGGGGGCGCTCGATCAATATGACGACGATGCGGAAGCCGCGCCGAAGCTTGTCGCGTCACTCGACCCGAAGGATGCGGCGAAGGTGACGGTGAAGGTGCTGGAAGGG
>Ga0098044_1001080_pt1 | contig 14245 bp, 15 predicted proteins | sample 10_taG_FD_75053 | JGI IMG/M metagenome (GOLD analysis project Ga0098044, IMG submission 75053) | Marine viral communities from the Subarctic Pacific Ocean - 10_ETSP_OMZ_AT15264 metaG | ecosystem: Environmental > Aquatic > Marine > Oceanic | place: Pacific Ocean | collected 2015-01-16 | reverse complement strand
GCGAAAACCGACAATATGCTAATAAGTCGCATTGACTTATTTATGAGAATGCGTCTTATATGCGCCTCTTGTGATTGATGGATAGGATCTCAACATGCGACGCAATTGGCTCCTTGCAGCAACAATGGCGACGACATTTCTGGTGGCAACCCTGAGCTTGGCAAATGCTGCACGCGCTGATGGAGCATCTGACTACGTGCTCTCCATCAAAGACCATGTCTTCACGCCTAACTCATTGGAAATTCCCGCCAATCAGAAAATTCGCCTGATCGTCAAAAACCTCGATGCAACAGCGGAAGAGTTTGAATCCTATGACCTCAATCGCGAAAAAATCGTCGCAGGAAACAGTGAGATCACTGTCCTGATCGGCCCCCTCGATCCGGGTACCTACCAATTCTTTGGCGACTTTCATCCAGACAGCGCCCACGGAACGATCATCGCAAAGTAGGAATTGTATTTATATGCTTGCAACACTGATCATCGTCTTTCGGGAAGTCATTGAGGCTGCGCTCATCATCAGCATCGTAGCTGCAGCCACAAAAGGCATCGCAAAGCGTAATCTCTGGCTATTGGCTGGTATCGGGGCCGGCATTTTCGGGGCTGTCGCGGTCGCAGGCTTTGCAGGCACAATTTCGTCAGCGCTAGAAGGTGTCGGGCAAGAGGTGTTCAACGCCTCCGTGCTCTTCCTTGCCGTCATCATGCTGGGTTGGCACAACGTCTGGATGGGACGCCACGGGCGTGAACTCGCTGCAAAAATAACGGCCGTCAGCCATGATGTGGCTGTTGGGACAAAACCCCTTTATGCGGTCGCGATCGCGGTCGGCGTCGCCGTCCTACGTGAAGGTTCCGAAGTTGCACTCTTTCTCTATGGCATAGCTTCAGGAGGCACCAACACATCGTCGCTTCTCGCGGGCGGAGCAGCTGGCCTGATAGCGGGCGTTTTGCTCGGCATTGCCCTCTACAAGGGTCTCATCAATCTCTCGACCCGAAAACTGTTCTCAGTCACGAGCTGGATGATTTTGCTGCTTGCAGCCGGACTTGCGGCGCAAGGGGCTCAATATCTGGTCCAAGCCGGACTGCTCCCCGCACTCGGTGGCGCCGTTTGGGATTCGTCCTGGTTGCTCTCTGACAGAACAATATTCGGCAAAATGCTGCATACGTTGATCGGATATAACGCGCGGCCAACACCAATCCAAATTCTCTTTTACCTGACAACTCTGGTTTCCATAGGTGGCTTAATGCGACTGACCCGACCCATGAACCGTTCACTTACCGTGACGGCAACTATTATTGCAGCTGGCCTCATTGCGCCTTCCCTTCTGCCTGAGGGGGCAGCGCAAGCCGCCGATATCAAGGTTTATTCTCCCTATGTCGAGAAGGGAGAGACAGAGATCGAGTATCAAGGCTATCGCACCTTCGACGGTGACAGCGCCAAGAACAACGAGCAAAAAAACAAACTAGGCCTTGGATATGGCGTCACTGACTATTGGGCGACCGAGTTTTATGGCATCTGGAAAAAGTCGCCCGGTGGCAGTACGCATTTCGACGCAACCGAATGGGAGAACCGATTTCAGCTGACCGAACGCAATGCATATTTCGCAGATCTCGGCTTCCTCATCGAATATGAGCATGTCCGCGATCGTCAAAACGACGTCGACGAACTCGCTTTTGGACCACTTCTGGCCAAAGACATCGGACGAACAACCACGACAGTCAATTTCATTTTTCAACGCCAACTCGGAGGCCACGCTGTCAGCGGAGTCGCTTTCACCTATCGCTTGCAAGAACGCTGGCGATTATATGAGGCCTTTGAACCAGCGATCGAAGCCTATGGCAACCTTGGCAAATTGAACAACTTTGACTCTCCCAATCGCCAGGAGCACATGGTTGGACCAGCGGTGCAAGGTGCGATCCGTATTCCCGGATGGCTACCGGGAAAGCTCAAATACAACGTTGGCTACCTGTTTGGCGTTACAAGCGCCACCGCCTCCGGCACACTAAAAAGTATTGTGGAATATGAGTTGCGGTTCTGAGCGCACCAACTCTAGAAGATAAAATAGTCTCAATAGCCCACCTCCGGTTCCATCATGACACCTTAACTTCGTGTCCGATAAACCGGCAGCAGCCCGCTCTTAGGCATCGCGCCAGCATAGACCATTGCGAAGCACAAAGATGATGCCGCTCAGCACCTGCCTCTCATCGACACTTGCAACGCGGGCAAGACAGTCGGAAGTAGGATTTGACCAAGGTCTCTGAGCGGAACGTATTTGATTGAGTACGCAGCAAAATTGATTTAGTTTGCATAAACTGCTTGAATTGGTGATTGGCGTCTGAGCTTTCTATAAGCGTTCGTCGCTAGCTGTTACGAGGAGGACAATCCAATGAAATTTCGTATCCTTGCTCTCGCTGGACTTGCTGTGCTTGCTCTTGCTACACAACCCGCCCTTGCGGGTTCGAATGATAATAATCAGCGAGGGTGGGGTCCCGGCATGATGATGGGCGGGGCCTGGGACGGTCAGGGTATGGGAATGATGGGAAATTGGGGTAATCAAGGTTGGCGCCCTGGCATGATGATGCAGGGGAGCGGTGGCTGCGGTATGATGGGAAATTGGAATACCGGCTCGAACGATCAAACCTATGTAGTTGGTCGAATTGCGTTTTTGGCGGCAGAACTCAAGATAACCGATTCCCAAAAACCGGCATGGAATGAATATGCTGACGCGCTCCGATCAAACTCACAACTGATGATATCGATGCACCAGCGAATGATGGCAGGTTATCAACAAAAGAATATGACCTCGCCGCAGTGGCTTAATTTACACATTCAATTCATGAAGTCACATCTCGCCGCGCTGGAAGCACTCGAACCCGCAACTGAGTCGCTCTACAAGGTCCTTACCGCTGATCAGAAGCAGAACGCTGATCGCCTACTGCCCGGTATGGGCTGCATGTAGAAGAGCGTCTGCGTTGAGGTAAATTATGTTTAATAGTATTGCGCATGAATGTGCCTTCGAAGACGCCGTAGCACATATGAAGGTGTAGGGAGACAGATAATACGCCGCGCCTGTATCAGGCGCCGAACCTGCCCGATTGAACGGCAAGGTCGAGCGATCACATAGCTCAGACTGACAGGATCTCTATCAGCTTTTTTTCGACAAGGACGACGTCGATCTCGAGACCAAGCTCAGCGGGTGGCAGAACTTCTACAATTTCAATGACCATACGTAGCCTACAGTGGCGAAACACCCCGTGAAGCCCTCACAGAACGGCTATGATTACAATCAGTCAATGTCCTATTATCGTTTCACGTTAAATCCAAGCCGAAATGGTGTGCCGAACCGCAAGCTACGTCAACGGTCGGCATCCTTTACAGTCGACTTAGTATTGACCGGTTTGCGTCTCCCTGCCGTTTTCCTCTTCGGCTTTGGAGACGAATTTTCTGCACGATGCGTTTGCACCGGACGCCTTGCCTCGTTGATATCGTAATTTGTACACGCATAAACCCTGCGGCCCACATCCGCTAGGAGCTCGTCTGCCAGACGAAGCAGCGTGTCGATCCGCCTGTCGCCCAGACGATAATAGACAAATCGCCCTTCTTGTTCCGAGATAACGAGTCCGCAGTCACTCAAGCACCTCAAGTGGTTTGAAGTATTGGATTGGGACAGCCCACTCTTTTCGACGATTTGCCCAACCGCCAACGGCCCATCACACAGCATTTCGAGAATTGCAAGGCGCGAGTGATCGGACAGACCTCGGAACAGCTTAGCCTGAAGGCCAAACACCTCGACAGGTCTGGAGATCATCATATCGTAAACCTCTTACCAATATTTCATATTAACATATCAGCAATGAATGGACCAAGTCTATGCAGAGGATGACACCCTGCTGGTAAAGACCGAGGTTGCGAACGCCGCCCTATAGCAAACAACCGCTGCAACTAGGCCATAAACTCATAAACGGGATTCCCAAATCAGCGGTGTCATGATTCACCTTCCTTGAAGGGAGTTTTCGAATGGCACGATACGATCTGAGCGATTTTGAGTGGTCTGTCATTGATGCTGTGCTGCCGAGGAAGTCTCGCGGCGTGCCGCGTGTGGATGACAGGCGCGTTCTGAACGGCATTTTCTGGGTCTTACGAAGCGGGGCTCCCTGGGCGGACCTTCCTGAACGCTATGGGCCCTACACCACCTGCTACAATCGGTTTCGGCGCTGGACCAAGACGGGCATCTGGGACCGGATCATGGACGCAGTGACAGCTGCCCATGATGGCGACATCCAGATGATCGACGGCACCAGCGTGCGCGTCCATCATTCCGCCGCCACTTTAAAAAAGCCACCCGGATCGACATATGGGTCGAAGCCGAGGTGGACTGACGACCAAAATCCACGCCGTCACCGAGGCCAGGGGCTTACCGATCCGCCTCGCTATTACCGCAGGCGAGACGCATGACGCCATTCCAGCAAAGGAACTGCTATCCGGTCTGCAAAAAGGACAGATCATCCTGGCAGACAAAGCCTATGACGCCGACTGGATCAGGCGCCAGATCGAGGATCAGGGTGCAACGCCAAACATTCCCAGCAAGGCCACCCGGAAGTGGAAAGCCTGCTTCAACGCAGCCCTCTACAAAGAACGAAATCTGGTCGAGCGCTTCTTCAACAAGCTGAAGTTCTTTCGTCGCATCGCCACTCGATACGACAAGCTTGGATCAACTTTCATGGCAATGGTTAAGCTTGCGTCAATCCGCATCTGTCTACGTGCTTATGAGTCTGCAGCCTAAAACTGAGTCTTCGTGGTAGACTAAGCGGGTGCATTTAGATTTCAATCCGTCCTTCTAAGACCTCGCGCACTCACCGCCGAGGTCCTTCTCGCTTCTCGACTTTGCCACCAGCGAGCAACACCCACTCGAGATAAACAGCCGCTCGGAAAATCCAATTGCAGCTTCCATCGTCTAGTGAATTATAATATCATTATATTAGAATATATTAATTTATTATCCATGTCGAAGAAATCGCCGATGAGTCAAAAAACGCAAACCATCGAATGCCGCGTAGCCAATCTCGACTGTGAGCACGATGCCGCCGCTCTCAAACGGGGAATGACAGAGACCGTCGGCATTGCCAGCATAATGGTCTATGCGAAGTCCGCTAAGGTCAAGGTGAGCTACAACCCGGACACGGTGAGCGACGCAGAGCTGAAAGCAAAGCTCAGGGAGATCGGTTTTCCGCCTCAGGCGAAGGGAAATTTGCCATCCTTGCCGAAACCGTGGCGGAACCTCAAGGTCATAACCTCGGCGGCGTCCGGGCTTCTGTTGTTGATTGGTTGGAGTGCCGGCTTCTGGCCCGCATTCGAGATTCTTTCCCTACCGCTTTACCTGTCGGCTATCGTGGTCGGCGGATACTTCTTCGGCCGCGAAGCGTTACAGGCTCTCATCTTTGAGCGGAAGATCGGCATCGAGTTTCTCATGTCGATCGCGGCGATCGTTGCCGCCGCCATGGGGCAGCCGGCCGAAGGCGCGATGCTCGTCTTCCTGTATTCCATCTCCGAGGCGGCCGAGGGGTATACGGAGGAAAAGACACGTTCAGCCATCCGCGCACTCATGGCGCTGGTGCCGAAGGTCGCGCTGGTCCGACGTGACGGTGCCGAGCTTGAAGTGCCGGTTGAAGATCTGGCACTTGGCGACTTTTTTATCGTACGCCCCGGCGAATCCATCGCAACGGATGGTGAGATCATCGACGGTCTATCCAGCGTCAACCAGGCGCCGGTCACCGGCGAGAGCGTTCCGGTCGATAAAGCGCCGGGTGACAAGGTATTTGCTGCTTCGATCAACGGCGAGGCTGCCCTAGAGGTCCGCGCGACCCGCACATTTGCCGATAACACACTCGCACGGATCATTCAGATGGTCGAGGAGGCACAGGAGCGTCGCGGCAAAAGCCAGCGATTTATCGAACGGTTCGGCTTGCGCTACAGCCCTGCCATTTTGGTGGTTGGAATTGTGCTCGCGCTAACACTCCCTCTTGTTTTCGGCATGGACTGGCGCGATGCGATGATGCGGGCGACGATATTCATTGTCGCCGCCGCCCCCTGCGCGCTGGTGATCTCCATCCCGATCACAATGGTCGCCTCCCTTGGCACGGCGGCGCGCAATGGCGTGCTCGTCAAAGGCGGCGTCTATTTCGAAGAGCTCGGCAAGGTTCAGGTCGTGGCTTTGGACAAGACCGGAACCCTGACGCGCGGCGCGCCCGAGGTCACGAACATCATCCTTAGTAAAAGCTCCCCCTCCGGCCCGGCGTCCGAAGAGGCGTTGCTGGCGCTCGCTGCCGGCGTTGAGCGGCGCAGCGAGCATCCGCTTGCGCGCGCAATCATTGATAAAGCCGAAGAGCGCGAACTGAGGTTTCCGGAAGTTTCGGACGCGCGCTCGCTGACGGGAGCGGGCGCACAGGCACAGATAGACGGCAGCACCGTGTTTGTCGGCAGTCCTGCCTTGTTCGAGGACAAGTTGGGGCTGAGTCTTGCCGATCTCGCGTCCGACATCCACCGCCTCCAGAATGAGGGCAAAACGGTGGTGATCGTCGGCAGCGACGAAGCGCCGTGGGGACTTCTGGCGCTGCGCGACAATCTCCGTCCAGACGCGCGGAACGCGATCAAGGGCTTGCATGATATAGGCATCCGACGGGTCGTGATGTTGACCGGCGACAATCCACGCACCGCGCTAGTGATTGCTTCGGAGGCCGGCATTGATGAGGTTTATGCGGACCTCAAACCGGAAGACAAGGTCACCAAGGTTAGGGAACTGACGGCCGCCTCCGGTCATGTCGCCATGGTGGGCGACGGCGTGAATGACGCTCCCGCCTTGGCTGAAGCCACAGTTGGCGTCGCGATGGGCGCCGCCGGTACGGATGTCGCTCTAGAGACGGCGGACGTGGCGCTTATGGCCGACGATCTGAACAAGCTTGTCTACGCTCTCGGTTTGGCCCGTCGCACACAGTCGGTCGTCCGTCAGAATTTGGCTCTGTCCGCTGTCGTTATCGGGGGGCTCATTATCGGCGCCGTCTCCGGTCAATTCTCGTTGCCCACTGTCGTGGTTGCCCACGAGATCAGCGAATTCATCGTCATCGCCAGCGGCCTGAGAATGCTGAGAGGGTGAACCATCATTCGACTTGCTCTCGGCCTTGCGGTCATATTTTCGACGCTCATAATTGATCTGTTGTCGAAATCTCTCATCGAAGCGCACGTCACGTGCGTGATCCCAGTGGTGCCTTCTTTCAATATCACTCTCGGCTACAACCGGGGTGTGAGTTTCGGTCTCCTAAGTTCAGAAAGTCCGTACGCACCCTATGCGCTGGCTGCCTTCGCGCTCGTCATCGTCCTTTCGGTCGCGCTTTGGCGATCAGACCGTCTCGTACAGACGGCAGGGTTCGCCGCCATCATTGGCGGTGCGCTCGGCAACGTTGTTGACCGGCTCGGCGATGGCGCGGTGACGGACTTTCTTGACTTCTATGTTGGCCAGTACCATTGGCCGACCTTCAACCTCGCAGACACATTCATTTTCTGCGGCGTGATTTTTCTTTTCTTCCCATATACCCGCGCCAAGCCGATCGCGGGCCTTGAGAGTGCACAACCGTCGAGGCGAGAGCCATGAACAAAACGTGCCAGTCTATCCGTGACATTCCGGGCATTAGGGGCATCATCTCTCTGGTGGCGCTACTGGGCTTCCTGACGGCCTACAGCGGCACAGCGGAGGCGGCCGGGAGCCCCTGGGTTATCCACGATGAGGCGCGGGTTCGCTTGATTGCCGCCGCCGACACGTCCGGCCAGACAGGCGATCTCAAACTGAGTATCCATTTTAAGATGGAGCCAGGCTGGAAAATCAACTGGCGATTCGTTGGGGATGCGGGCGTCCCCACGTCCGTTGACTGGACGGAGTCGGAAAATCTGCTGCGCCCGGAAATTATATGGCCCGTGCCGCTTCGCTTCTCGATCTTTGGATTGGAGACCTTTGGCTATTCCGGCGAGGTGGTCCTGCCGATCAAAGCAGAGGTTGAACGCGTCGGCGAGGCGATCAGTTTGCGTGCGACGGTCAAATACCTGGTCTGCAAGGACATCTGTATTCCCCACGATGATGTTGTAGCCCTTGATCTGCCCCCGGGGGCAGGCACATCTTCGCCTGAAGGGTTCCTTATCAGCCGGTTTCAAGACCTCGTTCCGGGCGATGGGTCCGCTGTCGGTCTGTCGCTGGAAAATGTCGTACTGACGGGATTGGCTGCGGAATCACTGCTACGCAAAAAGCGCACTGCATTTTATCGAACAACTCGATCAAGTCGATCAAGTCGATACTCCTTTAAATGCGTTCGCACTAAGTTTCAACTATTCTGATTGAGCACATCACTTTGAAAGAAAAGATATGGATATTGAAATTACACGCTGGATCAATTCATTTGCAGGCACCAATCTCATATTCGATAGTGTGATGATCAGGGTCACACAATTCGGCCTACCTCTGATCGTTGCTTTTGTTATTCTGCAATGGTGGAGCGTGCTTGATCGTACTCATATTCGACATACTGATATTTCTGCGGGACTATCTCTTCTCCTAGGATTAGCTATCAATCAGTTGATCTTGATTTTTGTCCATCGTCTCCGCCCCTATGATGCCGGCATATCACACTTACTGATCTCGCGTAGTTCTGATTGGTCGTTCCCATCGGATCACGCTACGGCTTCCATATCTGTAGCATCAGCCTTTTTTATCCAAAGGGTTTGGGGACGGGGACTATTGATCTTTATTGCAGCCTTACTCGTTTGTCTTTCACGCGTCTATGTTGGCGTACACTATACCTCGGATGTGTTTGGCGGGGCGATTTCAGGGGCATTGGCTGCGGCAATAGTTTATTGCCTTTACAAGGAAGGCAGCGCATTGGATAGATTTATGACGAAGATTCTTTAGCTCGCAGGTGATGAGCTGCAAATCCCTAACCACAGGATTATGCTATCCGACTGTGAAGCGAAAGAGCTATCAGGACATTGACTGTTTGCGATCATAACCGCTCCCGGATGGCCGCCGGGGAAGATTTAACACAATGTTGACTACCTGTTTAGCGTTATGAACGCCACTACCTCCGGCACACTAAAAAGTATCGTGGGATATCAGTTGCGGTTCTGCGTGTCACTAACTCTAGGCGATGAAATGGTCTCTACCATCTCGGCAATCAAACATCACAGATCCGAACGCTTAGGCCTTTGGACAAAGGCTGGCATCGCGTAATTCATATTTGCTTGAAATCCAAGGGTCGCATCACCTGCCCGTATTTCGTTTCAGGAACGCGATCAAGCGCTGCCGTGCTTGCCCGTCTGCAAGACCGGCGTAGGGCATATTGTTGCCCGGAATGTAGCTCTGTGGCGCCTTGATGAAAGCGTCGAGCGCTGCCTCGCTCCAGATCACACCGGAGCTTTTTATAGCTGCTGAATAATTATATCCGACGGCTGTAGCGGCTTTACGTCCGACAATCCCACTAAGGTTTGGCCCAATGCCGGAAGCATTTGGTTTCAGAGAATGACACTGTGCGCATTGGCCTTCGAAAATGTCACGACCCTCTACATCAGGCGCGTGAGACGAGGGCCCTGACATCATAGTCGACCCGCCCCCGGATTGACCCATCATGCCCTGCCCCATCATCCCTTGGGCACGCATGCCGGCGAAATGGACAAGCCCCGTTACATTTTCCGCTGCTGCATTCGCCGTGCCTACATGTGCTAATGCGCCGACGAACAGAAGGAGCATCATTCTATTTTTCATTGGCCTATCCTTTGAGCCCTGCCTGTCTGTGGCAGATGATTTCCAACAACGCCAAATTTAGCCTACGCTTGAATGACTATTATGGGAATTTCGACGTGGGTTTATCGCACCCACAATGCCGGGGATGTGTACTGGGGCATATCACTGCCCCTCTGAGACTTCGGTTGTTGTCTTAGTGCTAACTTTGTCGTGCCCATGATAATCTCTGGCGGAACAGCAGGCGAATTTAACCGGTTCGGCTAGAATTCGGTCTTGGCTTCATAACCCGCTATGAGTCTCCGAATGACAGAGCCCCGCTCATTCAAACACATTTTTCCCGGCGTCCCCCTTGCGCTCGTGTCTGCGGCGTTGTTTGGGGCAACAGCCCCCCTTTCCAAAATCTTGCTTGGTTCTATCAGCCCGCTCTTGCTGGCAGGACTTCTATATCTCGGAGCAGGCGTCGGGCTGTCTGTTTTCGTTGCCTTTAGAGGTATCAGTACTATTGCAACCTCCGAGGCCCCGCTTCGCGGCAAGGAAATACCGTGGTTGCTAGGCGCTATCGGCGCGGGCGGCGTTGTTGGGCCCGTACTTCTGATGTTTGGGCTCTCCATCACCTCGGCGGCAAACGCTGCCCTCCTGCTCAATCTCGAAGGTGTGGCGACACTCGCAATTGCTTGGGTTGTCTTCCGGGAGAATGTTGATCGACGACTTTTATTGGGCGCGGCATCAATCTTGGCGGGCGCGGTCTTGCTGTCATGGGGTGGACAGGGATTCCGTCTTGATAAAGGTGCAATGCTTGTTGCGGGTGCCTGCCTCGCTTGGGGAATCGACAACAATCTCACACGTAAAATTTCAGGTGCTGACCCCGTCGTGATCACCACGCTCAAGGGCTTGGTAGCGGGGAGTGTGAATTTTACGCTCGCTCTTCTTTACGGGGCCGCACTGCCCCCATTCTCGATTACACTTGCCGCCGGAATTGTTGGCTTCTTCGGCGTTGGGATAAGTCTGGTCATGTTCATTCTGGCGCTACGTCATTTGGGGACCGCGCGGACAGGGGCTTATTTTGCGCTCGCACCCTTCATCGGTGCAATTCTCGCTGTCGGCCTTTTGGCGGAACCTGTCACCCTACGATTAGCGCTTGCAGCACTCCTTATGGGAATCGGACTCTGGTTCCATCTCGCGGAACGCCACGATCATGAACATTGGCATGAGGCTTTGGAACATGAACATAGCCATGTTCATGATGAGCATCACCAGCACGCACATGATGAACCGATTAACGGACCTCATTCTCATTGGCATGTTCATGAGCCAGTGGGACATAAGCATGCCCACTATCCCGACTTACACCACCGGCACAGACACTGATGCGGTGCTGAAAGTCACCCCGCGGCATTTCTCAGTTAAATAGAATCTGATCACCGCTTCGCCGCCAATCGCGCACCGGCCCCTGCGCGCATCGACGCTGCATAGCCGTAAGCGCAGATTATGGGGTAGCACAAATGGTGGTTTCCAGCCTCTAGAGCCGGGGCAACTGCCCGCTTCGAGCCCTTAATTTGGCCTTATAGATACTTACTTTGAATATCTGCGCCTAAATATCTTGCGGCCACGCAGATACAACGCTGAACAATCGAAACGCCCGGATTAATCCGCGATATGATTGAGACCATGATAGGAATCCTCAGAGTATTTTTAAGACGGCTTGGGGAATCTTCTCCTCGCGCTCAAGTGTCTGCTCCGGTGCATACCTGTGGCTAATTTTCACGGAACAAATGAAGACGTGCTCACTAAGGGAGCATCCAAAACTTTGGTCGTTCATTGCCGGGGCATTACCAAAACTTATGGAACGGGTAACGCAAAGGTAGATGCATTGCGCGGCGTTGACCTTGATGTAAGACGCGGCGAACTTCTTATGCTTGTGGGACCATCGGGTTGCGGAAAGACCACATTGATATCGATCATTGCAGCGCTGCTGGATCAGGATTCAGGCACTTGTTTGGTGTTTGACCAAGATGTGAAATACTTGGAACCATCGGAGCGCGCTCATTTTCGAGGCACATCTATCGGTTTTGTTTTCCAAGCTTTCAATTTATTGCCTGCGCTCAATCTCATTGAGAACGTCGCCATACCCCTCCTGATAAATGGCGTGTCGCGATTGGAAGCTGAAGTTAGAGCGAGTGAGCTTCTCGACAAGGTTGGACTTGGCGAGCGCAAACGGTCTGTTCCAGCGCAATTAAGTGGAGGCCAGCAGCAGCGGGTGGCAATTGCCCGTGCACTTGCCTGTGAGCCGAAATTGATAGTTTGTGATGAGCCAACCAGCAGCCTCGATCATCAGACTGGGCATAGCATGATGCAAATTCTAAGAGACGAGGTGACTGCCCCGGACAGAGCCGTCATCGTCGTAACCCATGATACCCGCATCCTTGAGTTTGCGGATCGTGTCGCGCATATGGAAGACGGGAAAATCATAGATGCAGCTGGTGGAGAACCACGCAATGCGTAAATACGCGCTCCTGATACTTGCAGCAGGCGGGCTTCTTCTTGCTGCCGGAATGGCGGTTCTAGGTGACCAAGAATCGGAAGTGGCCTCATCGAAAATCGCCTTGCCCGAAATTCCATTCAAATCATTCGTCGCTGGCGAAGGCATCGTTGAAGCCAATACAGGCAACATCGCCATCGGCACACCGACCTCCGGCATCGTCACATCGATATATGTCAAATGGGGAGACTATGTCTCCGCTGACGCACCCTTGTTTACGATTGATGACCGAGACGTGCGGGGGCGCCTACTTGTTGCTGAAGCCCAGATGAAGGAAGCCGAAGCAGACTTAGCAAAGGCTCAGAATTTTCTAGGTGTCGCCCAAGGCTTGAAGGTCGGTCGGTCAATCACAAATCTGGACAAGGATAACCGGCTGTTTAATGTGAAAATCAAACAAGCCGCACTCGCAACGGCAACGGCGCGGGTTCAGCAGATCAAAATAGAACTTGAACTACACACCATCAGAGCTCCGGTGACGGGACGCATTTTGCAGATCAATGTTCGTCTGGGCGAATTTGCCCAAACCGGTGCCCTAAGCCGATCGCTCATGGTACTCGGGGATGATCGGCCGCTATATTTGCGCGTGAGTGTCGACGAGAATGATGCTTGGCGGGTTCGATCGAATGCGCAGGCGGAAGATTTCTAGCGCGGTAACCCTGACTTGAAAACGCCGCTGAAATTCGTGCGATTTGAACCTTATATTATTCCCAAGACGTCACTCACAGGAGCAAGCACGGAACGAACCGATGTCCGAGTGCTTCAAGTTATTTACAGTTTCGACCGCTCCGCATTGCCAGTCTACGTTGGCCAATTAGTGGATGTCTTCATTTCAACGCCGCCTATATCTGACGCAAGCAAGCGAGAGCCCATTTCATCCGTGAAGCCAAAAAATGCACCATAAAAGTATCCTCGGGTTCGAAATTGCGCGGAAGGATTCGAAATGCTTCGAATAGCCCTGAAGATGTTGATAGGTGACCGTGCCAAGTATGTCGGATTGCTTTTTGGCATCACGTTTACATCATTTCTTGTTACTTTTGCCGCCTCCTATTTCGCAGGTTTCATGACGCGAGGTTTTGCGCTTATTTCTGAAAATCCAACCGTCGATGTTTGGGTGATGGATCCCGCGGTGGACTCCACTGAACATCTGACAAACATTTCCACGGCTGATATCTATCGGGTAAAAAGCGTCGACGGCGTCCGATACGCAGCGCCCCTCTCGGTGACGGACGCTGAAGCTATCTTCCCCAACGGGCAATTTCAGAAGCTTCAGGTGATCGGCGTCGATGACGCGACACTTCTTGGGCTACCACAGCTAAAGGATGGGGTTTTGAAGACTGCCATTCGCTCGCCCGATGCGGCGTTTTTCAATGCTGGTGGCACCGCAGGCAAGCTTCAAACACCAATACTGAAGGCCGACCAGTGGACAACCGAACCTCACCTAGACGTTCCGACACGCTCGTTGGCTGCGGGAGACGTCATACTATTAAATTCCCACCGGGTGAAGATAGAGGGGCAAGCCGAGGCATTGCCGCGATATCCGCCAAGACCACTTCTTTACACGACCTACTCCAATGCGGAGAACGTCTTGCCACCCGAACAACACCGGCTGACATTCATATTGGTTATGGCTCAGCCAGGCATCACGCCAGCCGCGCTGGCAAAGCGCATCCATTTGGCGACAGGGTTGCGAGCTAAAACATCGGATGAATTCAAGACCGACACTGTCCGATGGTTCCTGATCAACTCCGAAGATGTGGGGGACATAGGAGCAATGCTAACCATGGCCATCTCTGTCGGCTTTGGCGTGACAGGTGTATTACTTTATATGTTCACGCAAGAAAATTTAAGGCAATACGCTGTCCTCAAAGCGATGGGCGCAACGTCACGGCTTTTACTAACCATGATTTTCGCCCAAGCAGGACTATGCGCTCTG
>Ga0098044_1001070_pt1 | contig 14308 bp, 10 predicted proteins | sample 10_taG_FD_75053 | JGI IMG/M metagenome (GOLD analysis project Ga0098044, IMG submission 75053) | Marine viral communities from the Subarctic Pacific Ocean - 10_ETSP_OMZ_AT15264 metaG | ecosystem: Environmental > Aquatic > Marine > Oceanic | place: Pacific Ocean | collected 2015-01-16 | reverse complement strand
TTCTCTGATAATGACAAACTTGAAGAACAGTTAGTAAAATGGGCAGGCTTGAAGAAGGGTGATAACATAGAGAACATATCGTTTGAAAAAGCGACACAACTCGTGGAGAAGTACAGTGCGAAAGCGTAAGGCTAATGATGGTAATGAATTTGGTGGATGGGAGGCTTTCTCCAGAAGACTTGCTACCCTGCGAGTCGTTGGTGGAATACCTGCCATCCGCCTCGAACTATCCAAGTACTCGGATAATGTGCTTGCCAAGCTGGCTGATTTAGCGCTTGAGGCATCTGTGATAACGGATCTCGATGAAAATTCAAGGCTGGCTGCAATAGAAGTTGCGGCAATGGTTCTTGACGTACAGCAAAATAGAAATTTAGATAAGGAGAATGACGATGGCTGCTGATATGGCATCTGTAAATTTAATCGGACGTATGGGAAAGCCTGCGGAAACAACGCAAACACCCAAAAGTAGTGTGGCAAAGTTTTCAATTGCATGCAATGGATTCAAGGAGGGCAGTGTCTCTTGGTTCAATTGCGAGGCATGGGGAAAAACAGGGGAGTTCATACAGAAGTACGGTGACAAGGGTAAACAAGTTGGAGTAGACGGGACTATTCGCATAGACAAATGGAAAGACCAAGATGGCAACAACCGTGAAAAGATAGTTGTGACTGTAGATAACATCCAATTGATTGGCAAGAAGGGTGAAGACACGGTTGAAGCAAATGGAGGTGCACAAGATGACATCCCCTTCTGAAGACAAACTTGAAGATATTTACCTCAATCGCAAAGACTTAATGAACCACTTCGGAATAAGAGAGAGAAGGACTATTGACTCGTGGATCAAGATAAATAACTTTCCAGAGCCGATAAGGTTGGGCGGTATACTCAGATGGAAGATGTCTGAGGTTGCAAAGTGGTCTGCAAACAGGTCGAGTTGGCGAGACAAACAAGACAAGGAGCAAAGTGATGAGTGATTTATTCGATTCAGAACACAGAGTCCCAACCGCCTGGTGCACTTCTCGCGCCACCGATCCGGTGACTAGTGAAGAGGCTGCCGTGAGGCACGAACCACGTGCTGCAAGCAATGCCGGGAAACTTCTCAATATGATTAGGCGCATCGACGAACCGCTTACCGCATGTGAGTTGTCTGTTGCAAGTGGCGTTGAACGGATTGAGACTTCTCGAAGATTGAGTGACTTGCATAGGCGTGGTTTTATCGCCAAGGGTGATATAAAAGTGTGTGCAGTCAAACAAGTAAAGATGCTAACATGGAAGGAAATAAAATGAATATGCTATTCTGGTCGCGGCTTTGGGTTATCTGCGACGAGTTATACAGAACTGCTGTTTGTTAGGAGGAATTATGAATAACAATAACACAGACGTAACAACTTGGATGCCATTGTATGTGTCAGACTTTCTGGTCGCAACGTGGGGATGGGACGCAGAGGCTGTCGGTCACTACACACGCATGCTCTTCTTGCAATGGGACAGAGGTGGTTTGCCATCTGCCATAGAGGATTGGGAGTGCCTCTCAACAGGAATAAGCAAATACAAAAATCATCTCCTGCCGAAGTTTCCACTTGGTAGTGATGGTCTTCGTTACAACAAGCGTTGTGAAGAGGAGAAATCCAAGGCAGCAAATCTTAGGGTTAAGCGTTCAGAAGCTGGACAAAAAGGTGCAAAAAAGCGGTGGGGGGAGGGTGACCCCGAACGCCCTGAAGGTGAGAACCTTCCAGACTCCTCCTCTGGTCCCCCCGCCATTGCACCTGTGACTGACCGTGGTGCACGAGATGCACGTAAGGCGTACGGACATGCACCCATCCATCGGCAACAGGGATGGAAGTTATTCCTTCGGGAGTGGGAGACACATGTAGTACGACAACGCATTGACGCATCGGTCGTTATTGAAGCATTCAAAAAATACTACACCTCACCCGCAGGCAAGGGCAAATTCTGTAGAAGTCCGAAGACACTCATTGAGGGTGGCGTGTGGGAAGAAGACCCCAAGGCTTGGCAAGACCCAGAACATGACAACTCAGAATCACTAGACGCACTAGACAAAATCGTTGGAGGACAATAATGTGGATACTACCAAAACAATTACTCACCTCTCACTTTGTGCAGGATACGGAGGCATCGACCTTGGACTTAGAAGCGTTTTGCCAAGGTTGCGCTCGTGCTGTTATGTGGAGATCGAAGCCTTCCCAATCGCGAACTTGGTTGCAAAGATGCAAGAAGGTTGGTTGGATGCAGCTCCTATCTGGACAAACCTTAAAACCTTCGACGCACGACCATTTCGTGGAAAAGTGGACATCCTCTCTGGAGGATTCCCATGCCAACCGTTCAGTCACGCAGGGCAACGCAAAGGTACAGAAGATCCTCGACACCTGTTCCCAGAAATCGAACGAATTATCAGAGAGTGTGAACCTAGAATGCTCTTCCTCGAAAACGTTGAGGGGATTATTTCCTCCAAGTACGGAGGAACTGAACAATCGGTTCTCCACTATGTCCTTGGAAGATTGGAATCAATGGGTTACAGAGCAGAGGCAGGTCTATTTAGCGCGGAAGAATGCCTCTATCCGCATCGTAGAAAGCGCGTCTTCATCGCAGGTCTACGCAACACCTACTACAGTAGCAAACCAACTTTGTCCAAGCATGATGAAACATCCGGGTTGCCGAAACATAGAGAATTGGCCGACACCAAGAACTTCGGACACAGTGGGGGGTCAGCAAGAACTGGACGAGAGGGGTCAGAGGGTGAGTGCAACAACGGGGACGAGGTACGGTGCGAAACTGAGCACGTTTGTGAATTGGGCGACACCCAACACGATGGACCACTTACCACCGGGAATATCGGGAAGTTACAAGGAGAGCCAAACGGGTCGGAGGAAAGTGAGCAGCAATCTGAGGGATCAGGCATCAGAGAATTGGCCGACACCAGATGCGACAAATGTGGGGGATGGAGTACCGTGGGAGGTGAGCAAGAAAGCAATGGAAGAGAGACGAGCCAAGGTCAAGCAGGACGTGAAGGACGGCAAGACCAAGCAGGGCAGCGGTCGGTCAGCGAATTTTGCAATGAAGGTTCAGAAACCAGAGACTTGGATGACACCTGTTGCGAGGGATTGGAAGGGATCACAAGCAAAGCGGAAAGACCTATGCACACAAACGGAGGGGAGACTTCGTTCCCATCAAGACCTGGAGAACCCCAACACTTCTGGGAAGCCCCAAGAACAATTGGTGACGAGGAAATTGTCGAGTCTCTGGGTGGCTCAACTTATGGGTCTGCCGATGGCGAACTGGTGCGTAATCAACGTATTGATTCATTGCGCGCCCTTGGAAACGGAGTAGTTCCAGCAACTGCCGCTAGGGCTTTCGTTACACTTATGGACAGGTTAGGAGGACAACCATGACAAGTGAAGAATATAGAAGTTTTTGGGAAAGACTCTTGGGTAGGTATCCAGAGTTCAACCCCACCAAACAACAGACAGAAGATTGGCATCGTGAGCTGAGTCACAAAGATGCAGGTTTGCTAGAGGCAACTGTTGCCACAATCATTACAAAGTTCACATCGAATGTTCCAAAGTTACCTTGGCTCATAAACACGTACAACAATATAAGCAACGAACGTGCAAGAAGTGAAAGCAAGAACGGAATGCTTGATAGTATTTCTGATGATAACTACGATGAGATTTTACAGGAACGTGCAGAACACATACAGCAGTTGCTAGAGACTGATGTAGACAAGCTACGAGAGGCGACTCTCCATGTGTTGAAAAAATATAGCCGTGTACTAACAATGCCCAAAGACGGAAATGTCGAGACATGGTCATCTTGGCTACGTGCCTCAGTTTGGAGTCATCTATATGGTGGATAGCATAAAAGTAATAACTAAAATACCATCCGCAGCACTATCGCCTAACAGTCGTAGTCACTGGCGAGTAAAACATAAGGCAAGTAAATCTGTAAAGAAGGCTACTGCTGCTGGTGTGCAAATAGCAATATCTATAGATGGGAAACCAGAGGGTGTCCCTTGGCACGAAGTCGAGTTGCAAGCAACGTACTATCACAAGTGCAAGAGGAGACGTGACCCAGACAACCTCATAGCCCTGCTCAAGTATCCGATAGACGGCTTGGTCTTGGGTGGCTTACTGGTTGATGATGATCAAATCACGCTGAAGCCTGTGCTGAGATTGATTGACAAGGACAACCCTAGATTAGAGATGACCATTAGTCCCTTGTCAGTGGCTGCCAATGTAGAACAGCAACAGTAGGGATTGCTATCACATAGTCGTAAGAAGTTTCCAGTTCCTTGTGACCAGGGCTACCCTTCATCGCACCTGCTACCACGATGTGGTCTGGCTCAACTCGAAGTAACACACCGTACTGCTCGATGTCTTGGGGCTTTGGCAATTCATGCAATAGAATATCTGCATTATCCTGTGGCTCACAACTGTCAATCCACCTGACAATCACGACGTTGCCAACACATTCCTCTAGACCGGGTCTCTTGTTTATATCTTTTTCACCCATGACTAATGACCTTCCTTTTCCTTTTGAACTTGGACTTGTGGTACTTCTCGCCTCTTGCCATTGGCATAATTTCGTGATAGGGGATGCCGTTGATAACGACCCCTGCAGCCAGTATAGGTTTTTTCCTTGCATCTTTACCATAGTTCATTGCTGGGTGACTTATGTCTACGCCACATCCAACGTCCATTCCGAAGATTCGTTGCCTTGGTCCACAGCTCCATTTTACACCGGCAACTGAATGCACGTGTCCAATTACTGTAGATATTCCAGAACCCCTTGCAGCATTCAGTGCTGGTTGCATTCCAGTGCACCCATTGCCATGAAAATAATGCACATCGTCAATTTCAGTATCTCTTTTCCACTCCCACTTAGGTGTGTCCCACACTATCTCGTACCCAGTGATAAACCTTGCAGGAATATTCACCGATGCAGCCAATCTATAAACCCTTTCATCGTGATTTCCGATCATGACCTCCGCTTTTGGAAACGCCTTGCACCACTTGCGCACACCTTTGTACGCTTTCTCTGCCTCTCTGGTCACACCATCAGCATCAACATCCTTCTTCCAAAAACTAATGCAATGGAAATCAATAATGTCACCGATGAAAACACATCTGTTACAAGACCAGGTATCGTATAAATCCTGAACGAAGCGCCTATACCCCACGTGGGTAGCAGGCTCATGAATGTCACCTATCACTAGGACTCGGCTCATGATAATACCCCTTTACCTTAACGCTCCTTGCCATGTTTGCGAATTTGCTTCCATGCATAATCCTCTTCTGGCGTTAGATCACGCTTCTTACGAAGCCGTCCAACTGCCTTCTTTACATCTTCATACGATGGGTCAACCAGAGTTTGTGTTCTCTTTACCTGCTTCTGAGGCATGAGTGTCGGGTCGCCAAGCATGAGTCTGACAGGTTCAGTCAAACCCCAAATACCATCCCATAATTTCTCATCAGCATCCTCTTCTTCACTTTCAATAGCATTGTATATTTTCACAGAAGATCGCCCTGCATCTGACATTGGGTCTGCCCACAAGTGGGGAATCCCTGGCTCGTAGCCCTCTGGTATCGAGAGCAACCAACTAAAGATGATGCCCGGATACCCAAGCCTAGACACTATCTCGTCAGCGGCTTGATACATCGCACGATGCTCTGCCGATTGCTTGTTTTCCTCGTTGACGAAGTAGTTCATTTGTTCTTCAATCCAATCCTCGTCTTCATCGTCTCGTAACAAGGATGCAAGTAGTCTTCGGATTGCTTCAAAACTCAATGTCCACCCAGCAGAGACAGCAACCATTGCAGTGAATGCACCAGCAGCACGTGCCTTTTGCCGTTTAGTTCCGTACCGGACTGCCTTGTACAGAGTATTGCCTGTAACCAATGGATCACTTGAGAATGGGAACAGTATTCTGTATGCATGTCCCTCGACAGCATCCTTGGCATCAAGCACAGTTGCATCAAGTGGTGAGGAAGAGTTCTGAGTTACACGTATAACGCGCTCAGTCTCCCTACCCGCCATCTCAATCAATTCTACCCCTGAATACCCTTGTTTCATTAGACGGCTTCTCACGCCAACGTAGGCTGTCGCAACGATGAGGTTATCTAGAGCCTGTAATGCATGGATATCGTCTGGTAGCTCCCGTGTCAACTTGAGCATTTCCTTTGTGACTCTAGATGCGTTTGACCAATTGCCCTGTGCCAAGTACTTTGAGGCTCTTGCCATTGACTTCGCAATCTTCCTCATCCTATTGTAGAACGCTGCCTTATCTGCTATCTTCGTTGGCTTCTGCTCGAACGACTGTAGTTGTCTACGCATCGCTCCTGAATTTGCCCTTGCCCACAAGTACCCATTTTGGTGAGCCTCTTCCAATACTGCGTTGAGATCCGTAAGGCTTGCCTGGCCAACAAGAAGTTCCTCGACCGACATCTCTAACGCTAGGTTCGACAATCCACCAAAGTAGATGCGACCATATGTCCTTGGATTTAGTGTGAGGTATGCCCCTGCTATATTGCCAGCGACAACCATTCCAATTGTCCCGGCAGTTCTTTCAACCATGCCAGCACCATGTAGTATCCTAGCCTCAAGGTCTGCACGTACACCCGCGCCCATGTGCTCATTGATTGCATCATACACATCTCTGTGGTTGATGATGGAGATGGCATCCCTAGCGGGAATAGCCATATGACCCAATTTCGACATGGCATCTGCATTTGACATAAAGTCTTCTACAAACCCACCAAGGATGACAGCACCACTAGTTGCGGTTCTCTCCTTCGTAAAGCCGGCATCGTCCAAGAACTTCGCGGTCATCTCGGACATCTGTAGCCTCTCGGCTGGATTGTTCTTTATTCTCTCTCTGGAAGTAGGCTCATAGCCGGGAACAAAACGTGGCTCATATCCATGTATCTCGTAGAAGGCATCGAATGCAAGAGGTCGCAGCACTGTCTCTCTATGTGCCTTTGCCTTGTCAATCAGTCCTCTAATGCCTGCTGGTAGCTGGTTTATTACATCACTGACTTCCTTTCGAGTGATACCCTTGATTGGTGTCACTGTTCTACCATCGTGCGTCTGTATTCCTACACCTTCTCTTACTACATTGCCATCAGCATCTACCTCATCGACAATCTTGTCTAGGGTTTCCTCGTCAAATGCGTACAACTTCATCGCTTGATCCAGGGTGAGTTGCAATTTCTGACCGCCAAAGGTGGTGTTTATCGTCTGTGTTTCAACTTCAATCTGTGTTACGCCAACCACATCCATGAGTTGATCAAGGTTGTCAAAGCCGGCTGTCTTCGCAAGTTCATTTAGCATATCGAACGTGCCACGTATCTGCGACAAGTGCGCTGCTTCTCCGTCAGTCAGTGCGTGATGAAGCATGTCAGCCACAACAGCCGCGTCTTCACGATTGCCAGACATGACATCTGCAATGATTGACATCGTGTTTTTAGACAAGGCAAATCTTAGGGGCTTGGAGGGTCTGTCTATCTGTGGACCACGTGCGTGTTCTGGTCGAGGTGGCTTCTGCTGAAGTGAATTGATTATCTTGGCAGCGACTGACGCTAACCGTTCAGCTCGTTCACCACGGGCAAGTTTCCAATCCTCACGTTCCTGTTTGACCAACGCTATCGCTTCATTCAAACGATTTTCTATCTCTCCTGCCTTGGCTATCAAATCTACTACTGACAGTGAGCCATACTTGAACATACGCTGTGTACCAGCTTGGTACGCTATGTTCCCTAGTAGGTCAATCAACTTTTGTAATTCTTCACGAGCCTCACTGCCCATTTTGCGTTTCTTCAAACGCTTGGTGACTTTCTTCAATCGACGTGTGGCTACTCGATACTCTTCCTCTGCCGATATTCTTACAACCTTGGTAGCAAGTTCCTCAAGACGCTTCATGGTGTACGCTCTGGCTAATTTGATAGCCAACTTGCCGCGTAGTCGTTGTGGCAATTGACCCACCAAAGCAATGGCAGTCTCTCGGATTCTCTCTTTGTTATCTACTCCAAGTTTCAATCTCTCTAGGCGACGTTCTAACATCTCCCGCATCGCCTTCACTCGCATCGTTGTTTGTATTCTCGCTCTCTCTCGCTCGTCTCGAAGTGCCTGCTTCTTCTCCCGGTCACTGAGTTGTCGCTGGACACGAGCACCTGCACTTACACCAGCACGATGACCCCGCCTGAATGACGCACGATCACCTATAAGTTCATCTAGCCGTTCCTCGGCCTCTCGTCCTAATATTCCAACGATAGGTGAATTGACTACTGTGTTGATAGTCTTTGGCAACTTCTTGCGTGAGAATAGGACGGTGTCCTCCATCTCATCTAGAAGAGCGTGACGCTCTGTCATGTCTTGGTCTAGTGCGAATCTTTCTGAACCGACCGCACTCTTGTATACCTTTACTGTAACTCCCTGTGCCTCAAGGTCGCCAACAACATTCTCGCTAGCATTGGATGGTACGAGTGCTGCTACAACACCACCCTTACCAAATGGAATTACATCTTGTGGCTTGGATTCCAACCACCGTTGCGGTAGTGCCGTGATGTCTTTCAGTATTTGAGGAAGCATGTTGTCAAGTACGGATATGTCAGTAACAAGTTTCTTATCCCACGGTCCTTCTCTTGGACCAATCCATTCCCTAGTTTTCTCATCTACATACTTGGTCAGCCTTTCCATCATCTCAGAATCGTTGAGGATATCACTCCAAGTTTGGTTTATGCCATCGGGAGTATTGATTAGTATCCAAGCAGCCGTATGTTTGATGGTGGCTTCGGCAGCTTCAACTATGTCATCATAATACTCGTATGCCACATCACCTGTAAATTCACTTGGTGGTTTGATATATCCTGTGTCGAAATCAAACATAGTATTGAATATCGCAGCAACATCTTTATACTTGTCTCGTATCTCCTTCGACTCCATCCGTTGCTTCTCACCGACAACCCCACGTATTTTTTCTGTGAAGATAACGTCATCTGTCAACAGTGCCGCCAATTGTGAGACATGATGATCGTGCACTCCACCTTGAGCCAAGTCAAACTCAGCACCAAATTTTGTCAAGAACTCAGCCCCTCGGATTGAACCTACTTCCTCTTGTTCTGCCCTCATTGCCTCAAGCATGTACTCTGCGGTAGAATCATGCTTCAAGTCATCCACCGTCCTCTGTGTATAGGCATCTCCAGTAAACACACCGTGTTGCTTGATGACGTTTGGGTCGAACACTAGGTATATCTCACCGAAGTTATTGTCAGGTACTGTGATTCTATCCTTTGCCGTGACACCAATCGAAGGCATTGGGAAACCATCGCCTTCAATAGCCATCTGCAACCCACTCTCACTCACCATTGAGACAGCAACCATTCGAGGTGTACCATCTCTACGCTTTCGTGACTCCAACGCTATCGTGTCTTCACGGAACACATCAAGTGAAGAAGAACCTTCCGCACCCTCTTGAGTAATTGGGAAGAACTCTTCTTTTACTTTGTCTCTAAGTATCTGTTCAAAAGCATCGGCAGTTGGATATTTGTAGGTTTTACGGATTGATTCGCTTTCCTCATCCCTCATGTTGAAGGTATCTACTGAGCGTACCTTGTTTCCTGTAGGATTGAGATAGAAAATCTTTCCCTCATACGGTGCGTCATCTCTGACTCGTGACCGTACTGCAAATGCCACAGGTTCATCTTTCTGCATAGCAGTCAGTGGGTCTGGGTATGACAGTATGAACAACCGCTTAGAACTCGGTGCTCCCTCCATAGTCCACTTTCTCAGTAACCTAGTCTTACCGTTCTTGAATTGCTTTGCAACCCCATGCTCCAGAGATGTCTCCGTAACCGTTACCTTAGAACCGATAGTCTCTTCTATCAGGTTGTATAATTCCAGAGAAATTCCAAGTGTTTTCGCACTAAATTCTGGCTGATTTGGCAATCCTGCTTCGTTGTATTTATTCCGTGCTATACCCTGCACTACAGGTACTTGTAGTTCGGGGTCTTCATATCCCGGCATGACTGATGTTTCAGGTTTAACTTCTCCACTCTTGTCAACAGGAACACCACCAAACCGTAGTATGTCCATCATCTGACCGTGGGCTAGATCGCCCATGTGTACTCGTGGTACGGATGGTGTAGCGTAGAGTGGTCCGGGGAAGTTCGATGTAAGAACACGTCGCACTTCTTTCTGACCCTTGACACGAGTAACCACTGAGTCGTAGTAGTCGGTCTCTTCTTCCATCATCACAGATGGGACAGGATTAGCTTTTCTTAAATTAAACGTGTATGTTCTCCCGTCGTCAGAAATATTAAAAGGTTCTGATGGCGGTGCTGGTTCTAGCGTTTTCAGTACAGGCAACTTCCATACAAAATGCAAGGTCTGAGTCCACTGTTGCCACATTTCATCGGGTGTCTGAGCAAACGCATCGTGTACTTTCGCATCACGTAGTGCCCAATATACATCACTACCTACGGCTTCCCAAAGTTTTTCTTTGTAACGATTACTCTTGACGAAATCAATAAGTTTCTGTGCGATTTGGGCGCGGAACTCAATGACATCTGCGCCTTGTGCAACTACCGCTGGGTCTATGTTATGCTGTGCTGCCAAGATGTGAATGATTTCCTGACCAGTATCTGTCTCGATGAATGTGGGATTTGTTGCTGGCTCTAAATCTTTCACAAGACTTTCTCTGAAGCCAGCAGGCAATTTGTCCAGTGCCTCAGATAAAGCGGTTCGTTCGCCTATTGAGTATTCAAGTGCAAGGTGATAGAGAAGCCGGCTCAAATTGAGTATCGAATCTGATGGGGTCATGTTCTTGTCACCACCCGGTAACACTTCCACTAGACTGCTAGTCCAACGGTCTGCCAACAAATGGTCCGTTGAACGAACCACCCCAGTTAATTTCTCTATGTTGTAGTCGTCTTGAGCCTTACGCCTTTTGTACTCCTCGGTCTCGAAGTAGTTTATGCTTGAATTGTGGAATGCCATAGCCACATCTGCTAATTTCGGTACTACTATCTCGTCCCAATAACCCCGCACAAAGAGTGGGCTGTTTCTCTGAAGCATCGCAACCATAGGGAAGTTTCTTGTAACACTCGTGATTATCTCTATTGCCATGCCAGCAGGTAATGCTGTTGGGTTTGTATCACCACTTTTTACCATCTCTTTCAACTCTTCGCCAATCGCAGTCGCATCCTGGTTCAGTTTGTCTATCGTTTGACCTATCTTTCGTCGTGACTCAAGGGCATTCGCGTTGAACATTGGCAAGCCCTGTTGAACATGATCACGTATCTTGTCTGTTATCGGCAAGGCTGCCTGTCTGTCATACCTATCTACACGATTGCGACCCTCTTCTACATATCGCGTATTGTCAATATCCCCTTGGACATCCTCGCGTGTTCCAGTTTTATAGCCTTTAGGATCGAAGTTCGTGGCATCCATTGCCCCTTCTAAGTCTTTACCGCGCAACATCTCACCAGACTGCTTGTTGTAGAATTTTATGGTGTGTTGGATTGGTGCTGCCTCGGCTTCTTCACGAGTATCCCAACTCGCTGCATCGGGAAATCTGTGGAGTTTGACACCCTCATTTTGTTTGAAGACAAAGTTCTTCATCGACCCATACTCCGTTAAACTGTGATAATACGCTGGTTCAATCGCGCGCACCAGCCCAGCTACCATGCTTTGAAACACATCCAATTCATGGATTGTGGAGGTCGCTGTCAGCGTCTCACCCTCTTTCGCTAATCGTTGCCTGTATTTTGCCACTCCATGCGAAGACCAATCTAATAGAGTCTCTCCACTTAGTTTGTTCTTTGCTTCGTCAAAGAGTGTTGCTAATGGCCATACTTCATGCTCTCCTGTGTCTGGGTCAATTGGAGTTCTAGACTCTCCTGTCACTGAATCGACTGCCCTAAAGAAACTAATTAGTTCGTGGGCTTTTTCCTGTTGTTCTTCGGTGTACTGTGGTAGTAATTTACCCCCCCAACTGATACTCCCCTGAGACAGTCTTTTGTGTGCGGTATCCGAGAAAGTAGAAAGCGAGTTGAACAGCATGCCCATGTCCATGAGTTCCACTATCGCCTTTGCAAACTCTCCTGTAAAAAAGTGATTCATAGATGGGAACTTTCGTGTACCCCTCGCGTCGAGGAACATTCTTGACAGAGCAAGTTCAAATACCTCTCTCTTTGAGGCTATCCTTCCCTCCACTGGCTCTGCCTTGAGTTCAAACTCGAACCCCATACCCTTTGATGGTAGTTGTAGTTTACCATTGGCATCTTCCACCAAGACCGACGGGTCTAACTTCTTCGCGTACTTGAGAAGTATTGAGTATATGTTGTCGTACAGCCTCGCACCATCACCAATATGCTCCACCCTATTCACCTCTTCGGCAGATGGTATTACCAGTGCTGTGTGCCTATCGGCTACCGCTTTAGCCAGCATACGCTTGACTCCTAAGCCTACCCATTCCTTGGATTGCTTGCCCCTTGGAGTGGAAACAAATGGTCCCGGTGGAACTGCATCCGAATCTGAATAAGATTCTGTGATTCCTTCGCCAAGTGCTTCTTCCCATATTTCTCTAACTATGGGATCTGTCCGTCCTCGGACACCCAATTGCCGCAGTGCGTTTGATACTGAGTTTTTCAGGAAGTCACTCCTGTTCTTCATCCATGTTGCTCGTGCTTCGTCAGTACCCTTCATCTTGATGTACAACTCGCCAGCAAGGGCTTTCAGTGGTGCGTATTCATAGTTCTCAGCATGCCACGAATCTTCTTCAGCGTCCCATAGTGGAAGTTCATCCATGCCCTCCCAAAGTCTTGCATTTTGCTGGTCAGAAGGTGAACCGCCAGCACGTGTGTATTTTCTTCTTGGAACGGTTGATAGTAGTGGAAATTGTTCGCTACCACCAACCTCCGATAGTATTTTCAATACACCCTCGTCATTCATGGCGAGTTCATAAAAGTGTTCTATAGTTTCAGCAGTTTCCTGTTCGTAATCCATGTATCCAGTGTCTTCTTCTATTGGTGTGGGTGGGTTTGGGTCACCTGGTAACTGTGGTAGTGCTGAAACGGGTAGTTCCAATCTGTCTGTTGCAAGATCCCCCTCATGGTCCACAGTTATCTGTGACTCTACACCCCATGCCCCTGGTGTATGGTTTCGTCTCGTAGCAGACCTATGTAAAGGCATAGCATACGAAAAGGCTGAAGAGAAGTCAAAATCGACCTGAGCCTCTGGTCCGTAGTAAGTGAGAACTTCCTGAGAGCCAGAAAATACCAACGCGGCACCGGGTTGCTGATATCCCAAATACCAATCGGCTTGTACAGTATGGGTTTGTGGCGTTTCCCGCAGCGCCTCATCTACCGAATCCATCACTCGCTCTATAGTTACTGTGGCTTCTCCACCGATACCGTATCTTCCTACGTTCCTTGCCCAATCACCCTGCAATTCCCATGCATAGAGAAATGTCTTGCCCGGTTCATCTACTTCATTGTCTGGCATGATGAATAAACGCTGATGCATAATCTCATCCGCTGCCCCGAAGTGTCCTCCCCTGAACACCCTCGGATCTCCTGTAAGAACTTTTTGAAGATACTCTTGGTAAGTCGTGCTGTCGTTGAAGTTGATAGTCCTGCCTTGATCATCGGTGAACTGATACCCCGCTGCTGGGTCTGCTGAACTAACACGATATTCAACCAGTTGATCTGTGTATGCAATTGGATCTGCTACCAAATCGTTCCACTCGTCTTCGGACATGACATCCAATTCGTCCTGTGTCCTGTCCCACGAGATGATGATTTGCTCATGACCTACCGAAATATCGTTGACGAAGTTGGGTACAGCTTGCCAATGACCTGGACCACCAAATCTCGCATCCTCATCTGTCAGTATTTTCTCAGACAGTTTCACTGGACGAACTGCTTCAATAGCCTCGTCTATGTCAAAGGACTCTTCACCCTTTGTTTCCAAGAACTCTTCTAGTCCAGACCAGAATTGCTCCTGCTCATTGACTCCGTTCTTCTCAAGCATCTTGCGTAGTTGCTTGCCTGTCATCTTCCGTTGCTCGGACATCTGCATGGCTTCACGTATCTTGGGGAACACGCTGCCCATCAGTTGAGTCTCTCGTATCGCTTCAACTTCTTTCTTCGTCTTGCGTGACTCAAGTGCACCACGTGACTCAAGTGCACCACCAGCATCAAGCCATTTGCCGACTGTCTGCTTGCCAATCTTCTTCTTGGTTAGTACCTCTTCAGTACGAGCTGCTAATTTTTGTTGTTGCTCTGTCCTAGTATT
>Ga0098044_1001068_pt1 | contig 14314 bp, 13 predicted proteins | sample 10_taG_FD_75053 | JGI IMG/M metagenome (GOLD analysis project Ga0098044, IMG submission 75053) | Marine viral communities from the Subarctic Pacific Ocean - 10_ETSP_OMZ_AT15264 metaG | ecosystem: Environmental > Aquatic > Marine > Oceanic | place: Pacific Ocean | collected 2015-01-16 | reverse complement strand
TGGGCCGCACCGGAGAAAGCCGCAAGGCTTGTTGGATTGACATACAGTAGCTGATCGAAGGCGTCGGCAGCTTCTAGAAAACGGCGGCTGTCGGTATAGGTGATAGCACGTTCGAGAAGCGCGTCTTCATAAAGCGGATCAAATTCGAGAGCCTTATCGTAATACTTGTGTGCCCTCTCGGTGTTCTGCCGGCCACGGGCGGCATTGCCGAGATTGACATAAAGGCGGGGATGCGGACCTGCAAGCTTCAGCGCCCGCAGCATCAGCCGTTCCGCCTCGTCGGCCTTGCCATCCGCCAGCAGCACCAGGCCGAGAAGATGCAAGGCGTCCGCCTGCTTCGGTTCGAAACGAAGGATCAGCCGCGCGACTTCCTCCGCTTCGGCAAATCTCTTGGTCGCGAAAAGCGCACCACCCCTGTGCAACGCGGTCTTGATCTCCTCCGCCGTGGGTTTCCCCTGCGTCGATGTCGCCCGATTTTGAGCGGGACCCTGACCGGGAATACGCACGATCGGCGTCATTGTGCTCCCGGGCAGGCCGACTGTTCCGCCAGCCGGCCTCGGCGCGAAAAGATTGGCGGGTGGCACATTGGGGCGGCTAGGAAGCTTGGACATGCGTCTTATAAAACTCACAGGAAATCAATAAGGATTGAAGAGCTGGAGTTTGCCATAGGCCATTGCCGCAACCAATCATTAGCTGAGGGGAAGGATATCGCCGGGCGGCTTTTGCCGCCTTCCTTCCGCAAAAGGCAGAATTTGCCCCGTCTTTACAAGATATGAAGACAAAAAAGCCCTGAAAGCGGAGCTTTTCATGTGGCCCATCCCTTGCTCATTAAGTTTCATGACCAATTTCGCTGCGACAGTGCCCCACGCCTATAACGGCAAGCACAATATGGCATCGGACGCCTTCCAGGCCCTGCGTGACAGGCAGGCCAAGGGTGAGCCGACCAATGCCATGAGTTTCAACGATCTGATCGACACGATTAATCCGCTTCAGCACATTCCCGGCATCTCCTCGATCTATCGCGATCTGACGGGCGACCAGATTTCCAATCAGGCGCGTATCGCCGGCGGCGCGCTCTACGGCGGCCCCATCGGCTTCGTCGCCTCAATGATCAACAGCGCCGTCGATCTGGCGACGGGCGAGGATATCGGCGGCCATGTCCTGGCAAGCCTCTTTGGCAGCGATACCCCAAGTACAGATAGCAAACCGGCCAGAGTAGCCGAGAACACCCCGGCTCCCGCACCGGCCCCTGCCACGACCAACGCCGCCCTGATTACCGGCTCCATCGCGCCAAACCAACCATCGCCAGACGTCGCGTCTTCACCCCGCGCGTCAAAGCCCGTCCAGCCTCTGCCCCAACTGAGCCCGGAGGCCTTCAACGCCCTCATCGGCTCCTTCGCCGATCCCGAGGCGGCGAGGAAAGCCAATGCGGCGCTCGCCCACGAGGTCGCCAAGACCACTCAGCCCACCGCCACACCTCTGCCGCCTGAAAATACGCACGTGGCTGCCGTCCAGCCCGTTCCAGCCAGCGACATCGCCAGCAAGATGAACGCCGGCCTCAACGAGCTTGAGGCCTTGAAGGCCGCGCAGGCGAAATCGCTGTCGCTCAATGCCACCACCACGGGCGTCGCCGGCGCAGGCATTGGCTCCTTCTGATTCACGTTCCCTGTACGGAATCCCGCAGAGCGCCTAAACTTCCCTCATGTCCGCAGATCACCTGACCAATGAGCACATCCTCGTCGAGGCGCCTTCGGGGGTCACGCAAGGCCTTCTCCATTTTCAGGGACGCAGCTTTGCTTGCGCGCTTGGGCGAAGCGGTATTGCAATGGACAAGCGCGAAGGTGACGGCATAACGCCCATGGGCACATTCGCCCTGCGCGCCTTGCGCTATCGACCGGACCGCGTTCCGACCCCGCAAAGCGGACTTCCGACACAAGCCTTGATGCCCGAAGACGGCTGGTGCGACGCCCCGGACGACCCGGCCTATAATAAGTCCGTCACGACGCCCTATCCGGCGAGCCACGAGACGCTATGGCGTGAAGATCATCTCTACGACATCGTCATCATGCTCGGATACAACGACGACCCCATTGTGCCTGGCAAGGGAAGCGCCATTTTCTTTCACCTCGCAAAGCAAAAGGATGGCGTCTTGCAGGCCACCGAAGGCTGCGTCGCCCTCGCTTTGGCCGACATGCTCGAAGTGCTGAAGGACGTGACGCCGGAAACGGTAATGGAAGTCAGACTGTCGGCTTGAACGGTGGCCGCGTGCCAAAAAGAGCGCTGCCAACACGCACATGCGTCGCACCGCAACGGATCGCCACTTCAAAATCCGCACTCATACCCATCGACAAATTGGCGAGGCCGTGGCGCGCCGCCATCTCCGCGAGCTTCCTGAAATGAGGCTCGGGATCTTCATCTACAGGTGGAATGCACATCAGTCCGATAACCGGGAGTCCCATCGCGTCGCGACAGGTCTCGATGAATTGATCAGCTTCATCCGGCAGAATGCCGGCCTTCTGTGGTTCGACGCCGATATTCACCTGCACGAAGAGATCGGGCAAGGCCGTGCCCGTGTCACGCGCCTTGACGAGCGCTTGCGCCAGACGCATCCGGTCAAGCGTATGAAAGACATCGAAAAGCTCCAGAGCCTGTTTGAGCTTGTTCGTTTGCAGCGGCCCGATCAGATGCAATTCGATGCCCGGCGTTTCCTTTTTCAGTTCGGGCCATTTTCCCGCCGCTTCCTGAACACGGTTCTCTCCAAAGACACGCTGACCTGCCGCAATCAATGGCCTGATATCGTCAACGTCAAAGGTCTTCGAAACAGCCACCAGCGTCGGATCATCATGGCGACCCGCCATTCTTGCCGCTACTTCGATGCGGTGACGAATAGCACCCAATTTCTCGGCGCCGCCTTCATGATCCTTGGGAAATGTCTCGGGCATATCTATGCTGCGTTTCTCATCGATGATTTGAGGGACAAGGCTAGTGACCGTGAGCATGGGTGACAAGAACGCTTCGAGGGAGATGGCACGAACATGAGAGTTCCAGGCTTCCTCCTGTCATCGCCTCGCGGGCGCTCCGGCCTGCCCCGCTTTCTCGCCCTGACCGACCCGAAGCGTGCTGCTGACCCTTATCTCCTGCTCGCCAATCTGCCCAAAAATGCCGGTCTTGTCTGGCGCGCTTATGACGAAGAAATTTCACGATCTCAATTAAGAAACTTTTCGAGAGCCGCTCAAGGGGTTCGCGCGCCCATATTTCTGGCGTGGTCCAACAGGCATCGCACCACGCCTTTAACCGTTCACCGACATCTGCCCGAACATTACCTGAATAAACCGTATACGGATGGAATGTTCAGAATCGGACGGCGTATTCCGCCACAAACTTTCATCACCGCCGCCGCCCATTCCGAACGCGCTGTCGTCGCTGCCGCACATGCCGGTGTCGACGCGGTGCTGATCTCTCCGGTCTTTCCCACCCGCAGTCATCCAGGCAACCGGTCACTCGGCATCATCCGTTTCGCCGCTCTTGCCCGTCTGGCACGCTCATTGGGTCTTGCCGTCTATGCACTGGGTGGCATTAATGATGTGGCGAAGATCCATCGCCTTGCTTCCACCGGCGCAACAGGCGTTGCCGGCATCGACATCTTCCTCGCGAACGATCAGGCGTAATCGGCCGGTACATAGTTGAAGCGTTCCATCTGCTTACGATGATCGGAAATAATCCGTTTGATCTGTTCCGGTGTCAGTTCTTCTCGCCACTGATCCGCTCGCCCTTCGCGGAAGAAATTGGCGGTCGCATTCTGTGGACGTTCCTTGAAGCCGTCTCTCTCTTCCTGCTCCTTGAGAACCTTGAATGAAGAGAACCGGATGGCCCGATCCAATCGCTCTTGCGGCGGATTAACACCCAGAAACTGGCAGGTTTTCCGAAAATATTTCTGCGGTTCGTTGAGTAGATCCTCGTAACGCAGAACAAGCTTTTGCGGACTTGGTTCGATCGTCCAGCTCTCGACATTATGGGACCAGGACGAATGGATCTCGGGAATATGACCCCCGTCAAGCGCTGTGCCGATACCCATCGTCCCCATGCGCTCAATGGCCTCATCAATCGACGACGAATAGTGATGACGCACCGAGAGCACGACGTCGAGCGGATTGCGCACGATATAGATCGCACCAGCCGTAACCTCCATCGTATGGATGGGCTGGTCGTACCAGGCTCCGAGATAATTATGGGTCTTGACGAAGACGCTATCAGGCGAGGCGCGCGTAAAATCGCGGTGAACAAGGGGACGATACTTGAGAACGTCCTCTTCCGTCAGCTCCTCCACCGGTTTCCTTGCGCGGATCGAATAATGAGCGGCATTGGATTCGCCAAGACAGAACTGGGTGAGCTGATCGATCGGAACCGGCTCCTTGGCATTCGTCAACAGATTGTGGAGAAAGGCCCGCATCCATGTATTGCCGGACTTCGGATAAGAGGCAAGCCATATGATCGCGCCCATAAAAACACTCTCTCGCAGAAAAAACGCTTCCCCCTTTTAACAAAATTTAATGCAGGGGGAAAATAGCCGCGCCTTTCATATGACGTAGCCATAAAAAAAGAGAGCGGGCCAGAGGCCCGCTCTCTCATCCAGATCCTCGCGGAATGGATTAGAAGGAAACGGCGAGAACCAGACCGGCCGACTTGGAGTCGTAGGTCGTCGTACCCGTATCGATCTGGTTGAGCTGGAGGTCGAGACCCAGGTCCACACCGGAACCGAGGCTGTAACCGCCACCAACCTGCCACGAGTCGTTGCTGTTCGTCGCAGCCGTCGCGTCGTTGTCGGCATTGAGGTAAGCCACACCAACCGTCCACGGACCCGTCGCATATTTCAGACCAGCCGTCCAGACAGTCGAACCAGCACCGGCAACCGGAGCAAGACCACCGGCAACGTCATCCGACTTGTACCAGGCACCGCCGAGCGTGAAGCCCTCGTAGCCCAGATTGGCGCCGAAGCCGTATTCGGTCGGGTTCGTGCTCGCTACAGGCGAGTTACCGCTGGTGTAGAAACCATCAGCGCCCACATCAACGCCAGCGATCGAACCAGAGTAGTTCGCGGCGATTTCGAAGACTTCCGTCACCGAATAGGCGCCCTTCGGAAGGATGCCGAGACCATTGGCCTTCACATTGCTGGTGCCTAAAGAAGTCGACGTATCCGGCGTGTAGGAGACGCCGAGCTGGAAGCCAGCGAGGCGCGGCGTGAAGTAGCTGACCTTGTTCGCATCGGTGGCGAGCAGCGAGAAGGTCGAATTGCGCACGACGCCGGACGTCAGCGAGTTATAGATGTTCGGCGAGTCCACACCGTTACCCGGCACGAACCAGGGCGAGGTGTAGTGCATCTTGTAGGCGGCGCCGTTCGTGCCACCGATTTCGAAACGACCAAAGCCGCCTTCGAGGTAGGCATAAAGCTGACGGAACGAAGCCGTACCGTTGCTGTTGGCCCATGTCGTCGAGTTCGCGAAGTTCGAACCGAGCATGAGCTTGGCATCGACACCGGCAGTCATGCCATTGTCGAGCGTGCCTTCGGCGATGATGTCGATGTTGCGCGCAACAACGGCAACCTTCGTGCTCTGCATCTTCGTGGCGCCGACATTGTCGGCGTCGATGACGTAGAAACCAGTGACGACGTTACCGCCGACGGTAACCTTCAGCGGGTCGCTCGCGAGCGCCGGGCCGGCGACCAGGCCAGCGGCGACAAGAGCGGTCGTGCCAAGGAGTATCTTTTTCATATGTTCCTCGCAGTGGTCAGCGTTAGCTGTTCAATATTACGATCCAGCAATTCAGTTGCCCCAACCCTGGGTATACTAAATCCTGGTCGCGTCCATCGCCGGGCTGACGAAATTCGAGAAGTGCCCCCCGAGCGCATGTGTAGATTAATCAGGTCATAAGCCTTTCACGTCAAGCCGACGGACCCCCCGGAGAAGGCGAAAGTCGGCATATGTTGCGGAAAGATCACAAATAATTAACTGTGCTCCAACAAGGCCTTAAAGGCCATGTCCAAAGCCATATGCGAAGATTCTGGGCAGTACCTTGAGCCGCTTTGATGAGAAATAGCGCAACATTGCAGGAAGCTTGTGACGATTGCGCCACAGTCGGTTCGGAAGCTTCCTGCTTCCTTGCCGACCCTCCAATGATTGACGCCGCGACCCCGAAACACTTGTTTTGCCAAATACGCGACATCCAAAACATCTATTTTTTGGCTATTTTTGGCGGATTTCACTTGCTCGGGGCCCTGAGGTGCGCAAGAACCTTCTGGGGACAATTCAAGGTCAAATTGATCCGGTTGAATCGGCCTTTCTGGTTCTGCTTCATGAATAAAAATGAGGCAGCAAAAATGGGCCGACGGGGCGTAACGCAAAGAGGACTGCCGTAAAGCGATGAAGAATGAATTTTCTGCGCGCGGGTCGCGCTGGGTCGGTCAGGGTGACCGGAAATCCCCCTCTATGGTTCAATTTGCGACAAAATCACTCCTCGGGCTGAGCCTTGCCTTTGGCGTTCTCGCGCTTGGCGCCTGCAGCGGCGACCAGAGTTCCGACAGCACCTACCCAAGTCAGGTAGGCACCGGCCCGACTCATCCCACCGGAAACCCGGATCGCCAGACGATTTTCGGCGAAGACGGCATTACACTTTTCGGCGGCAAGGATTCAAATTCTGGCCCCGGTCAGGGCATCGGCGTCAACAGCTTCCTGTGGCGCGCCTCGCTCGACACCATCTCCTTCATGCCGCTGGCCTCTGCCGATCCTTTCGGCGGCGTCATCATCACCGACTGGTATCAGGACCCGAACGCTGTAGGCGAGCGCTTCAAGCTCACCGTCTATATCCTCGACAAGCGCCTGCGCGCCGACGGCGTCAAGGTTTCGGTCTTCCGCCAGAAGCATGACGACAAGCTCGGCTGGGTCGACACACCGGCCGATCCTTCCATGGGCACCAAGATCGAAAACGCCATCCTCGTGCGCGCCCGCCAGCTTCGTATGGCCTCGACAGCCGCTGGCGAAGCCGGCAACTAATTGAAGATCGAGAGATCGACAACCTGAACGGGCCGAGCCGGGGTGAAACGATGTTTGACCCCGGCGGCCTCCGGCTTATAAGCAAGGCGATGCACCGCAACCGCGTTTCCGCTTGATCCTTATTAAAGCCCAGATTCCAGAGCCTCACCCATGTCCACGAGATACAATGCCCGCGCCAGTGAACCCAAATGGCAGAAGGCCTGGAACGACCGCCAGAGTTTCCTGACGCGCGAAGGCGCGAAGGCCGCAGGCAAACCGAAATTCTATGTCCTCGAGATGTTTCCCTATCCTTCGGGAAAGATCCACATGGGCCACGTCCGCAATTACACGATGGGCGATGTCACGGCGCGCTTCAAACGCGCGCGCGGCTTCAATGTGCTGCATCCCATGGGCTGGGACGCTTTCGGCATGCCGGCTGAAAACGCCGCCATCGAACGCAAGATCCATCCCGCCAAATGGACCTATGAAAACATCGCCACCATGCGCACCCAGCTCAAGGGCATGGGACTGGCCATCGACTGGGACCGCGAATTCGCCACCTGCGATCCCGACTACTATTGGCACGAACAGGAACTCTTTCTCGATTTCCTGAAAGCCGGTTTCGTCACGCGCAAGAAGTCCTATGTGAACTGGGACCCGGTCGACAATACCGTGCTCGCCAACGAGCAGGTGATCGACGGCCGCGGCTGGCGCTCGGGCGCGCTCGTTGAGCGTCGCGAACTCACGCAATGGTTCCTCAAGATCACCGACATGGCCGACGCGCTTCTCGCCGGTCTCGAAACGCTCGACCGCTGGCCGGACAAAGTCCGCCTGATGCAGAAGAACTGGATCGGACGTTCCGAAGGCGCGCGCGTCTTCTTCCCGCTCATCGGCGCCGATGAAGCCGACGCTTCACTCGAAGTCTTCACGACGCGCCCCGACACTTTGTTCGGCGCCTCCTTCTGCGCTATCTCGCCCGGTCATCCGCTGGCGGTGAAACTCGCCAAAGACAATCCCGCCATCGACGCCTTCCTGAAGGAAGCCGCACTCACCGGCACGACGGAAGCGGCGCTCGAAAAAGTCGAGAAAAAAGGCATCGACACGGGTCTCAAAGCAAAGCATCCCTTCATCGAAGGTCATGAGCTGCCCGTCTATGTCGCGAACTTCGTGCTGATGGATTACGGCACCGGCGCCATCTTCGGCTGCCCGGCACACGACCAGCGCGACATCGACTTCGCGCGCAAATACGACCTGCCGGTCATTCCCGTCGTCGCACCGAAAGACCTCGACGATGCCGCCCGCGCCACCTTCCTCGATGATCTTTCAAAAAGCGCAGAGGCCTTCACCGGCGACGGCGTCGCGGTCAATTCCGATTTCCTGAACGGCCTCGACGTCGCTTCTGCAAAGCGCGCCGCCATCGAAAAACTCGAGAAGCTTCAGCTTGGCGAAGGCACCGTAAACTACCGCCTGCGCGACTGGGGCATTTCGCGGCAGCGCTATTGGGGCTGCCCGATCCCGATCATCCATTGCGATGACTGCGGTGTCGTGCCCGTGCCCAAAGCGGATTTGCCCGTGCGTCTTCCCGAGGATGTCACTTTCGACAAACCCGGCAATCCGCTCGACCATCACCCGACATGGAAACATGTCCCCTGCCCGACTTGCGGCAAGGATGCGCGACGCGAAACCGATACCTTCGACACATTCGTCGATTCAAGCTGGTACTACGCCCGCTTCTGCTCGCCGAAGTCCGATCAACCGACGGATCGCGCCGCCGTCGATTACTGGCTGCCGGTTGACCAATATATCGGCGGCGTCGAACACGCGATCCTGCATCTTCTCTATTCGCGCTATTTCAGCCGCGCCATGACGGCCACAGGCCACCTCGCCGTGGAAGAACCTTTCGCCGGTCTCTTCACACAAGGCATGGTCACCCACGAGACCTACAAGGGCGCCGACGGCCGCTGGCTCTTCCCCGAGGAAGTAAAGATCGAGGACGGCAAGGCGACACACGTCGAAACGGGCGAAGTGGTCACCATCGGCCCCATCGAATCCATGTCGAAGTCGAAGCGCAATGTCATCGATCCGACCTCGATCATTGAGCAATATGGCGCCGATACGGCCCGCTGGTTCATCCTTTCGGACTCACCGCCCGAGCGCGACGTCCAATGGTCGGAAGCCGGCGCCGAAGGCGCATGGCGTTTCACCCAGCGCTTCTGGCGTCTCGTCACCGGCGACGATGACATGCTTTGCGAGCCTGGCGCGCCGAAACCCGCCGCTTTCGACGAGCCTTCGCTGGCGCTCCGCCGCGCGGCACATCAGGGTCTCGCCGCCATCACCGACGATATCGAGAACCTGCGCTTCAACCGTGCAGTCGCCCGCGTCTATGAGCTGGCCAACGCCATTTCCACCTTCGAGGCTGGTCACGACCTTGAGGCCGCCCGCTGGGTCCGCCGCGAAGCCATTGAAATCATGGTGCTTGTCTCCGGGCCCATGATGCCTCATCTGGCCGAAGAGTGCTGGAAAGCTCTGGGTCACGAGACACTTGTCGTCGATACGCCCTGGCCGGTTGCCGAAGCGGCTCTCCTCGTAGAAGATACCGTAACAATCGCGGTTCAGGTCAACGGTAAGCGCCGAGAGGAACTCACCATCGCCAAGGACGCGGACAACAAGACAATCGAAGCGGCGGCCCTCGCCCTCGAAAAAGTGGAGAAGGCGATTGATGGGAAAGCCATCCGCAAGGTCATCGTGGTTCCGGGGAAGATCGTCAATATCGTTGTCTGATCTTGCAAATCGCTTCGAACGAAAGGCGTTTGTCATCCTCGCGCTGGGGCTGATCGTCCTCGGCGCGGCCCCGCTTGGCGGCTGCGGCTTCCGTCCGCTCTATGGCGAGAACAGCGTCAGCAATTCGACCGTCGGCGATCTCGCCAATATCACGGTCAATTCGCCGGAAGACGATATCGGTCGCACGTTGCGCTATGACCTGCTGGACGTTCTCAATCCCGACGGCAACCAGCCCGCAAGCCCGCTCTATACGCTGAACCTGACGCCCTTCAGCTATTCGCAGGACGTCGCCATTCAGTCGAACGCTTCGGTCACCCGCGCCAATGTGGTGCTCACCGTTCCTTTCACGCTGACCTCGGTCGAAACGGGCAAGACGATCTTTGCATCCACTGCCCGGGCGCGCACCTCCTACAACCGTGTCGAATCCGAATTTGCGAACCTCACCGCCGGTCAGGACGCCCAGAAGCGCATTGCCAAGGTTGTCGTTGACGATATCAAGCTGCAGCTGAGCGTTTATTTCGATCGCAATCCCGGCGCGGCGAAGGCGGCATCAGCACCGAAATGACCTTGAGCTCATCGACGCGGGCGCCATGAAAATCAGCCCCAGAGAAGCCGATCGTTTCTGCACCAGACCGGATCCCAAAATCCGGGCCGTCCTCGTCTACGGTCCCGATTCCGGTCTCATCCGTGAACGGATCAATACGCTCACCCGCAGCGTCGTCGAGGATCCCGCCGACCCTTTCCGTATCGCCGATCTTTCCGATGGCGATCTTCGTCAGGACCCTGCCCGTCTCACCGATGAGGCGGACGCCATTTCCATGCTTGGCGGGCGGCGCGTCGTGCGCGTACGCGGCGCGGGCGATGGCTTGACGAAAACATTCGAAAGCTTTCTCGGTGACGCAAAAGGCGACGCCCTGCTCCTCATCGACGGCGGCGAACTCGCCGCGCGGTCGTCGTTGCGCAAACTCTTCGAAGACGGAAAAGAGACTGCGGCCATTGCATGTTACGCCGACAACGCCTCCGACATTGCCGCAACCGTGCACAAGAAACTGGCGGAAGAAAATCTCACCATCGAGCCCGCCGCCCTTCATTATCTGACGTCGCATCTCGGCAGCGATCGTGGCGTCACCAATAATGAACTGGAAAAACTCGCGCTCTATATGGGCGGACGGCCGACCACGGAGAAACGACAGGTCACGCTCGAAGACGTGCGCGCCTGCGTTGGCGACAATGTCGAAAGCGGCCTTGATGCCGTGGTCGATGCTGCGGTCGGTGGCGAACTCGATGCACTCGATGTTGCGCTTGCCCGCGCGCGTAGTGCCGATGTCAATTCCATCGCCATGCTGAATGCGCTTTCGCGTCATCTGGTCCAGCTGCATCTCGCCATGGTTGGCCTGGAAAACGGTCAATCGCCCGAGAGCATCGTCTCTTCCATGCGGCCCATGGTTCACTTCAGCCGCAAGCCCAGGCTGCAACGTCAGCTGACACTGTGGAACAGAAAGCGGATCGACCGCGCATTGGAAATCGTTGCCGAAGCAGATCGTCAGTGCAAGACGACCGGCCTGCCGGAAAGTTCAATCTGCGGCCAAACCCTCTTGCGCATTGCCCAGGCCGCCAACGCGGCCCGACGCTAGGCGCGTCAGTTCATCTTGCGCCCGGCGAGACGACGGCAGATTTCATCGAGCTGTTCGAGCGACTTATAGGTGACCTTCACCTCGCCGCCCTCTTCGCCGATGTGATTGACTTCGACCTTGAGGCCAAGCTGCTCGGAAATATTACGTTCGAGCGCCAGCGTGTCGGCGTCCTTTTCGCCACGCGCCGAAGCGGTCGACGAAGAAGATTTACGCGGCTCGCTCGTACCCGTGCTCGCCTTGCGGGCCAGGGCTTCCGCCTCGCGCACGCTGAGTTTCTTCTGAGCGATTTCCTTGGCGAGCTTTTCGGCATTATCGAGCCCGATCAGCGGACGCGCATGACCTGCCGTCAGCTGACCTTCCTCGATCAGGTTCCGCACCGATGCCGGCAGCGTCAGCAGTCGCATCGTATTGGCGACATGACTGCGGCTCTTGCCGATGAGCTTCGAAACCTTTTCCTGCGTGTAGTTGAACTGCTGCATCAGCCGGTCATAGCCCGCCGCTTCTTCAACCGCGTTGAGGTCGGCGCGCTGCACGTTTTCGATGATTGCGATTTCCAGCGACTGCGCGTCGGTCAGTTCCTTGACGAGGATCGGCACCTGATGCAATTGCGCAAGTTGCGCCGCGCGCCAACGGCGCTCACCCGCCACGATTTCATAGGCATCTGCCTCGCCCGCCACCGGACGCACGACGATCGGTTGCAGAATGCCCTGCTCGCGAATGGAGTTCGACAGATCGGCAAGATCTTCTTCACGGAAGACATGGCGAGGCTGAAAAGGATTGGCGCGAAGGAATTCGATGGGCACTTCACGCACACCGCGCGGCGCGGGCGCCTGTTCGTCACCCAGCGCAAAGGCGGCATCATCACCGATCAAGGCGGCAAGGCCGCGACCGAGACGGCTTGGGCTTTCGTCTGCCATCATATTCATCCCCGTTTCAATCCTTCGGAGTCATGCCGAAAGTATGACCCCTCTTCACGCGGACTTTCGCCCGCAATTCCGGCCATTTATCGAGCACCCAACTTAAAGTAGTGCCTGAAGTATGGCCTTATTCAAAATAGTTACAACGCGTTAACCGGCTTTCTTAATGTGCCCTTCGGCGCAATTTCAGAGGCCCGGCTCAGGCCGCGGTCTGCCGCAGGTCACGCTCGCGGCGGATCAGCTCGGAAGCCAGCTTCATATAGGCCTTGCTGCCCGCACAACGATGATCATAGACCAGCGCCGGCTTGCCATAGGAAGGCGCTTCCGACAAACGCACATTGCGCGGAATGACGGTGCGGTAAACCTTGTCGCCGAGATGCGCGCGCACGTCCATCGCCACCTGATCAGAAAGTTTATTGCGCTGATCGAACATCGTCAGCACGACGCCCTGAATTTCCAGACGCGGATTGAGGCTCGTCTTGACGCGCTCGACGGTGCGCAGCAGTTGGCTCAAACCTTCCAGTGCAAAGAACTCACACTGCAACGGCACCAGGATCGCATCCGCCGCCGTCATCGCATTGATGGTCAGCAGATTAAGCGAAGGCGGGCAGTCGATCAGAATATAAGTATAAGGGCGCTTCGACATCTCGCGCTCCTTGTCACTGCCCTCCCGGACATGACCGCTGCGCGGCATACGCGCCAGCGCGTCACGCAACCGATGCGAACGACGCGGTACGGAAGCAAGCTCAAGTTCCGCGCCGAGCAAATCCATCGTAGACGGAACAATATCGAGACCGGGAACTTTCGTCGGTACGACCGCATCTTCGATCAGCGCCGAACCGATCAAGACATCATAGGCCGACACCTTACGATCGACGCGGCCAATGCCAAGACCCGTGCTGGCATTACCCTGCGGATCGAGATCGACAATCAGCACACGCTCGCCAACGGCAGCAAGCGCCGTACCCAGATTAATTGCAGTGGTTGTCTTGCCAACGCCACCCTTCTGGTTTGCAAGCACCAGGATGCGCGGCTTGGGAATGGAAGGTTCGATACGCTTCGGCGCAGTCTCTATCGAAGCAGTTACATTCGCAACGTCAGGACTTGAGTTCGGGATTTGCATCTTTGAGCCCCCAAAGCTTCAACACCTTACCGGACCCATCCGATTGGCTGGCAATGGCTTCTATATTAAATATCCAACCTTTCCGCGCTTCCGTCAATTCTTCTGACGCAGTCTGACCCTTGAGAAACAGCCCTACCGTCTGTTTTCCCCAGAAAGATGATGTCCATTCCAGCATTTGGGTAAGTGTAGCCAGAGCCCGCGCGCTTATCACGTCAGGTGTCTCTGGTGGTTCAAAGGCCTCGATCCGAACCGGATGAACCGTCACCGGCAGCTCCATGATCCGCGCTGCCTCACGCAGAAAGACGCTCTTCCGCTGATCGCTCTCCACCAGATGCATCTGAAATCCGGGCCGGTCCCGAAGCATCGCGGCCACGACAATCCCCGGAAACCCTGCCCCGCTGCCCAGGTCGACCCAGTTCCGGGCCTCCTCTGATGCCAGCGCCGCGAGCTGGGCCGAGTCCCACATATGGCGCTGCCAGAGATGAGTCAGCGTTGCTGACGAAACCAGATTGATGCTCTTCTGCCATTTGAGGAGCAGCGCCTCATAGGCCTTTAGCCGCTCCATTGTTTCACGTGAAACACCCGAAACGGCTAAAAAGGATTCCGCATCAACGACTTGCATGGTTACCGACACTATATATGGGGTAGCTCTGAGACATACCACACAAGACGAAATGAGGTCACGCCAAGCGACGCGCCCTCTTCTGCTTGATATGAACGAGCAATGAAGTCAAAGCCGCAGGCGTGACGCCGTCCACGCGAGCCGCCTGACCGAGCGTTGCGGGCCGGGCCTTATTGAGCTTCAGCCGCGCCTCACTCGAAAGCCCCGCCACC
>Ga0098044_1001067_pt1 | contig 14317 bp, 16 predicted proteins | sample 10_taG_FD_75053 | JGI IMG/M metagenome (GOLD analysis project Ga0098044, IMG submission 75053) | Marine viral communities from the Subarctic Pacific Ocean - 10_ETSP_OMZ_AT15264 metaG | ecosystem: Environmental > Aquatic > Marine > Oceanic | place: Pacific Ocean | collected 2015-01-16 | reverse complement strand
CTCTTCCTTCATCATCCTCTAGGTTATTACCTACCTCTGCATCCACTATGTCAAGTTGTAATCCTCGCTTTATAATTGCTTCACAAACAACAGAAGGTATTTCCTTATCCCATTGCCAAAACATATTTTCGTTTTTATTCATCTAATCCTACCAATAAATCTTTTAATTGTAATTTCTTTTTTTTCAAGGTCTTTATCTTGTTGTTATCTACAGGAAAAGTGTTTTCCAATAGTCTTACTTCTGTATCTAATTTACGATGCTCAGTTTCGACTTTATTACGATAAATCATACGTTCGATTTCTGTGGTTTCCATAATTTCCCCTTCTTAATTTGTTATTTCTCATTCTCGATAATCCGCAAAATAGTTAAGTGAATGTCGATAACCTTTAACTTTTGTAATTTTATGTAAAGCTTTAGCAGGAAATACAATTAAAAAATTACCCTCATGGGGATAAGTAACTACTTTTTCTGATGGTGGATCATCTGAAGTAATTAAATCACTTAATAAAAAGTCTCCTCCTGCTAAAAGTTGTCTATCTTCAAAGGTAAAAATGTATGAGGCAGTACAAGTATTACGCTCATCTGTGTGCCATGTCATCCATTCTCCTGTTTCATATGAAGAAAATAGAATGGCACTCTCATTAGAATAAGGATAAGTACGAAATAATAAATCATTTGTATCTTCATACGCTTGTCGTAAATCATCTCGCCAGATATTATTTTCTAATATCTCAACACAATCCCTACTAAGTTCAGGTTTTTCATTTAAGAGAGCAAATAACCAAGCTCCTGTTTTAAACATATTAGTATCTTCAGTAGATTTTCTTACAACTCCATTAGGATCTGTATAGATAACTCTTTCTAAATAGTTTTCTCTTATAGGTAATAAACTTTCAATTAATTTTTGTCGTGAAGGAGCATCTAAAAAATCTCTAACAATAATATGAATTATGGGATGAGACTTAATTTCTATTACAGACATTTATTCTAAAACCTTCCAACCTTCATAACCTGCATAATACTGTAATGTATTTCGATACCCAATAATTTGTGTTACTTTATGTAAAGCTTTAGCAGGAAAAAGGATTAAAAAATTATCTTCAAAGGGATAAGTTACAGCATTTTCTTCAGGGCGCTTATTATCTTCCAAGAATCCTGAAAGTAAAAAGTCTCCTCCTACACACTTTTCACCATCAAAATTAAAAATGTACACTCCAGTACAAACGGGTCCAGTATCAGAATGCCATATCATTTTTCCATCTGTTTCGTATTGGGCAAAAATTATACCACCTTCATTAGCAGAAAATGCATGTGTTTTAAATAATAAATCTCTTGTATCTTCACACGCTCTTCTAAGGTCATCCCTTCCCATATTACTTTCTAATATATTAACACAATCTCTATTAAGAGTAGGATTTTCTTTTAATACATCTTTTAACATACACCCAACTCGAAATCTTTCTAATTGATCCCATTCTTCTTCTTTCGACTTATCTTTTCTAGGAGGGGAGGGAAGCACTTCTAAATAATTTTCTCTAATGGGTAACAGACTTTTTAATATCTTATCCTTAGAAGAGGAATCTAAAAAATTTCTAACAATAATATGAGTTATAGGGTAATTTTTAATCTCTATTATAGACATTTATTCATTCTCCTTTTTCATTTATTTTTCTATCCCATCAAAATCAACAAAAATATTTTCACCATTATGTTTAATATTTAAACGTACCGTCTCACCTTCTTTTACATTAATTACCCCATCAAAAGGGTAATAAACATGATACCAATGCGACATATTTTTTTCGTAACGTTCAGGATGATTCTCAAAAAAAACGTTGTCCTCAGAATAACATTTAATCCATTGTATAATACCACAACAAGAACCAGATTTAGTAACCGGAATATGCAAAACTTTAATATCAGATAAAGATAATTCTTTAGTAAAATCAAAAGTAAAAATATCAAAATCTTCAGAATATCTATGATAAGGATGTATATAGGGTGTTTCTGGCGAAACATAATTGAATAGAAATCGATGCTCATTAAAAGAACTCAAATCAAATTCACAAACATTTCTAACTTGATTCACATTTATAAGTTGTTCGCTATTAACTAAAAATCCCATTGCAGTGGCACTAGAAGGTATCATTTTTGCATTTGGTTTAAGTAAGTGTGTTCTAGCATGATTATATACAGATAACATATTATAATTTTGATCAATAGTACTTTCAAGAATTTGACACGCAAGAAGCTCTGTAACCAATAAATCTGCTCGTTCTGAAAGATCTACTCCAACTTTAAGGTCAAAAGAAGATTTGGGTATTACAGTAATTTGTTTATCATATTCATTAATTTTGATGATATCTCTTGCTTTAGAAGCTATCACTTTATTAGCTTCGCATCCGACTACTTGTTTTGCACCAGCACGAGCTGCCATTAAACTTAAAAGACCTGAACCACATCCAATCTCCAACACATCCATATCTGAAGTAACTACATTTTTAATTGCTTTTTCCCAACTGGTATTACGATAATTATCATTCATCATTGTAAAATACCAAAAAGGAATCTGTTCTTTCCAAGTACTGGATTCGTCATAATAAGGCGATGTAGGTTGGTTACTTTTTGTTTGTATCATTATTCTTCTTTAAAGTAATTATTATATCTAAAATAAAAAAACCCCAAGCCAAAAAATAACAAATTTGTTACTAAAGCTTAGGGTTAATTATACCTCATAAAATACCAATAGTCAAGTTAAATATTACTCTATGTCCTCATCCGAAATAAGATCCTCCCACGGATCATCTACAATCGAGTTTGTTCGTTCTTCCCAAATTTTATTACGTCCATAATCATATTCAGACTCAAAAGACTTTCCTATAAAGGAATCAGCCCCTGCAGGAGGTGCTTGAGTCGGCATATTTTGTTTTCTCCATTTAGGCCAAAGTTGCTGTTGCACCTCCCTATGTACAAGATCTTTCAAGGCTGTTTCTGTTATATAGTCCTCTGTATAACCAATATGTATAATTTCTTCTTGCTTTGCAACTTTAGAATCTGTTGTTTTTACAAGAACTACAAATCTATCCTCTTCTGTATTAAAATCTAAAACCTCATGTGTAAATTTATACATTTTATTTTCTTTCCCACATTTTATTACGATACAAGCTAGAATGAGATGAACGACGTTTTCGAGTCATGTCCAACTTTGCCATGTTCTTTTTATTCAAACTTTTAATTTCTGCATCCTTAGAAAAATTTTATTTTCGATTTATTTATTTTATTAAAAATCATCATTTCATGGTTACCTTCTCTACTTAATAATTTGAATACTTAATGACCACTTGCCCGTCAGCAGCCCCTGTTCCGACAGTAACACTATAATTAGTTTTACTAATTACGCCTGAGGGAGAACCACCAATTGCAGTAGCATTTGCAACTACATTAGTTGGAGTCGAGGCACCTCCAGAACCACCAGAACCACCAGCACCTCCTGGATTACCAGCAGCTCCTGGATTAGCTCCAGTTCCTGCACTCCCAGAGCTTCCGGAAGCTCCGGTATTTCCTGCACTCCCAGCATTACCAGATCCAGTAGGCCCAGTTCCACCACTTCCAGCACCACCACCAGATCCTCCACTGGGTCCTTTTCCTGAACCCCCACTAGTTCCAGCTCCTGCATTATAATTTGTTGTGGGATTAGTTCCTCCCTTCATAGTAGGATTGCCTGGAGTGTATCCTCCAGAGCCTCCACCGCCTCCACCGCCACCCCCACCGGAGCCGTCAGTTCCAGGGTTTCCAGCGTTTCCAGCGTTTCCTCCAGCTCCACCGGTTCCAGCAGCTCCAGCGTTTCCCGCAATACCGGCATCTCCTCCGGCGCTGGTGACGTTATCAATCGCGGCTCCTGAAACACGGGATAGATTCCCTGCACTTCCAGCACCTCCTGGATTACCAGCACTTCCGCTTGTACCAGTATTTCCAGATGATCCAGCGCCGCCACTTCCACCAGCATTACCTGCATATCCATAGCCCCCAGCTCCACCAGCTTTTCGAGGACCAGCAGTTCCAGAAGCCGCAGCTCCAGCAGCTCCAGCGTTTCCTCCACCTAGAGCTCCTGCAGTATTACCAGAAGATGTGGAATTACCAGCAGCACCCGGGCCGCTAGTACCTGCACCACCACCAGTGCCGCCACTTCCACCGCCTCCAGCATTACCTGCAGCCCCAACGGAGCCAGCATTACCTGAACCACCACCAGTACCCGAAGTTCCGGCAGTACCATCGGTACCAGAGCCTCCTACCGCAGTAATATCTAATCTGCGATACCCATAAGGTAATGCAAGAGTTCCACTACTAGTATGAGTTGAAGTAATTTCTGGTAAAATTGGATTAATAAAGAGTGCTGTTGTCCCAAGCATGTAATTTCTCCTAAGATACCTTATCGACTTTATCTACAAAGTCGGAAGGTAAATCATCTGTAGTAATTGCATAAAATAGTTTACCGTATCTCTCTTCACCATCAGGAGATTCCCATACAATATCCTCATAAGTTAAAATAGGAAGTCCCTCAAAATCAACTTGCGCATCATTATTTTTAAAAGTCCAAGTTTTAAGAGGTTCTACAGCTAACTCTGAAGCTTCTCCAGGTTCATAATCTAACAAGCTATAAGCTACTTCCCGAGTATCAAGCCATAACCTCCACTCTGCAGAAGCTTTTTGTTTCCTTTCCCCATATAAGTATACGTTATCATAACGAATTGTTAAATCCGACATATTTCATTTTCCTCACATTTTTAGTTCTCAATAAAAGATTGCGAGCAATACCAATTGGTATCGCCGTGAAATTTCATAAAGGTATAAATAGATACCTTATTGGCACCAGAAACGACTTCTGGTTCACTAGCGCTATTATTCCATTCTAACGCTTCCCCACCAGGGGCATTAAAATTTACCGTTCTTCCTCCAGTAGCATCTTGTTTAAGATATAAAATTATAGTTTTCGCAGTTCCAGGTTGAATTGGTTGTCCTGCTGGCAACGTAATCTCACAAGTGGCTGCATTTAAACTATAACGAGCCATATTAGTTCCAGTTGATACTGTAAAGGACGAACCAGCATTAGTAATATTATTAGCATACTCTGTATAATTTGCTGTTGCCAGACCTTTGTGATTAACTACATGGCTACTAATAGTAGTATTTTGACCTATTCCACTAATACGTACAGCCTCAGCTCCACCAGTGCTAATAGCTATAGTATCAGCAGCAGGGAACCACACTCCTGTATTACCATCTCCGAGATTAGCAATAGAAGGTTGAGCGACAGCTCCATCTCCAACTTTAAAATAGTTAGTAACATCTAAACTACTTGCTACAACGTTAGAACTAATATGAGCATTGCCTTTAACACTTAAATTAGCTGCAGGAACTATACCGTCTGTCCATCCTACTGCTAAACTACGACTTACTGAAACATTACCAGCTACATTAGCACCATAAAAAGCTGGAGTTACGCTGGAAGAAGTTAATTTACCTGTAATATCAACAGTGCTACTTAACGTTGCAGCTCCTGCAATAGTAGTAGCACCTGTAATGTGAGCGTTACCCTTAACTTCTAGATTAGCTTGAGGTACTCTACCATCTACATAACCTACTGCCAGACTGCGAGTAACTGAAACATTACCAGTTACATTAGACTGGAATCCAACAACAGAACCAATAATTTGTCCACCTGTCAAAACATTAGCACGAACTTTAGAACCACCAACTGAGTTTTCAGCTAATTTGGCTTGAGTAATACTTCTATTGGCAACAGCAGCACCGGAAGCTGCCCATTTTAAACCAGAAGCTTCTCCAGAATCAGCGGTTAAAACTTGATCATCATCTCCAACTGCTAAAGCGACAGGATCAGTACTTCCATCACCTGCTAAAACAGAACCTTTCGCTGTAACATTTAAAGCAGTAATGGCACCAGCACCGGAACCTAGTAATACATGACCATCTGTAAAACTAGAAGCACCAGTTCCACCATCCATTACTTTTAAAGGTTTAGCAACAGCATTAGCTAGCACAACATTAGCAACAGGTTGTCCTAACTTATTGGTTCTCATTAACTCAAGTTGGTTAGTCTTACCGATACTAAGAGAAACATTTCCTAAATGAAGAGAATTAGCATCAACATATAATTCTTTCCAACGTTTTTGTGGCTGACCTAAAGAAACAGCAACATTAGCAATAGGGGTAACATTACCCCCTGCAGTATACTCTCTTCCTATGTACCTCTGATATGCCATCGATATGTCCTTTTTGTGAACCTAAAATTCACTATTATTAAGTTTGCTCAAGTATAGAAACTACTGCGGATAGAGAAGAAGAACCTCCTCCTTTAACTCTCATTTCGTCTGCGGCTTCCAAGACAACTTTTTGATCCCCTCCGATCACCACTAGTGAACTTCCTACTGGAATAGGGGCATCTTTTATTACATGTGCTTGAAAAGACGTATTAGCTTTAACTATAACATTAGCAGTTGCTTCAGACCCTGAAATATTAGCGATAGAAAGCCCTATAACGGTAGCTGTAGTACCTGCTGGGCATTTATAAACTCTACGAGATTCAGTACCAATTATACCAGTTATACTATTTTTAAATGCAGTTGCCATCTCATTATCCTTTAATTTTTAAAATAAGTATTTCTTAGAGTCTTTTTAAGAGAAAAAAAATACGGTAGTCATTGTATGATACCGAATTTTGAGAAAAATAGCAACTATTTTTTTGTTAATAAGACAAGTTGGCTCCGATAATTCATACATCCAAATTAACAACCTTCAGGGCGTTATCTTGAATAAATTGTCGTCTAGGTTCTACTACACCACCCATCAAAATAGAAAACATATTTTCAGCTTCATCTCTATTCTTAATAGTCACTTTGAGTAAAGTTCTATTATTAGGATCTAAAGTACTTTCCCAAAGTTGATCAGGATTCATCTCTCCTAAACCTTTATATCTTTGAATACTTAACCCTTTACGCCGACCTCCAACACTTTTTACATAAGATTCCAAATGATCATCATCTCTAATATAGGTTTCCGATTTACCTCGGTTAACCCGATATAAAGGAGGTTGAGCTATATATAAATGTCCTCTTTCAACTAGTTCTGGCATTTGACGAAAGAAAAATGTTAATAGTAAAGTTCTAATGTGGCTTCCATCAACATCTGCGTCTGTCATAATAATAATTTTATGGTAACGTAATTTATCAATATTAAAATTCTCACTACCTATTCCAACCCCTAAAGCAGTAATTAAAGCACTAATTTCAGTGGAGGCTAACATCTTATCAAAAGATGCTCTTTCTACATTTAAAATCTTACCTCTTAATGGTAAAATGGCTTGTGTTTTTCGATTCCTTCCTTGTTTTGCAGAACCTCCTGCAGAATCTCCTTCAACAATAAAAAGTTCTGATTGAGCAGGATCAGAAACTTGACAATCTGCTAACTTTCCAGGTAAGATAGATAACCCTAAAGGGTCTTTACGTCTAGTTGCTTCTCTAGCTTTTTTTGCAGCTTCCCTAGCAGTAGCAGCTTCTATCGCTTTAGATATAATCTTATGTATTTCTGCAGGATTTTCTTCGCACCAAACAGTAAACTTATTAATAACTAAATCTTCAACAGCTGCTCTAACTTCGGAAGAAACTAACTTATCCTTAGTTTGAGAAGAAAATTTAGGGTCAGGAACCATAACAGAAAGAACACAAACTAGTCCTTCTCTCATATCTTCTCCAGTTAAAGTTATTTTATCTTTTTTACCATTAGGCACATATTTATTAAGAGTTTTAGTTAAAGCACTTCTAAACCCCGATAGATGAGTTCCCCCATCGTGCTGAGGAATAGTATTTGTAAAACATAACATATGCTCTTTATAACTATTAGACCATAACATTGCAAGTTCTAATTGTACATTATCTAATTCTCCATTAATCATAATTGGTTCATCCAACAAAGAAACTGATTTAGGAGATTGAATATGATTAATGAAAGCTACTAAACCTCCATCATAACGCATTGTTACTGATTTTGATTTCTCATATCTAGAATCAGTGAGAACAAGAGTAACTCCGGCATTTAAAAAAGCTAATTCTCTTAAACGATATTCTAACTTAGAAAAATCAAATTTAATTTTAGAAAAAATATCAGAAGATGCTTGGAAAGTAACTTTACTTCCTGTCTCAAAATTAAGTATATCTTTTACGCGAGAAAGCGGAGCTATTGGAACGCCTTTTTCAAAGCGCATATTCCATTCAGCATTATCTCTCCAAATAGTTAATTCTAACCATGAAGATAATGCATTTACTACTGAAACACCAACACCATGTAAACCACCAGAGACTTTATAAGAACTCTGATCAAACTTGCCACCAGCATGCAGATGAGTCATAATAACTTCTGCAGCAGATACTCCCTCCTCTTCATGGATAGCTACAGGTATACCTCGACCATTATCAGTAATTGATACTGAACCATCCTTATTTAGAGTTACTTCTACTTTATCACAGACTCCTGCTAAAGCTTCATCAATAGCATTATCCACAACTTCATAGACCATATGATGTAACCCGGAACCATCATCAGTATCACCAATGTACATTCCGGGTCGTTTACGAACCGCGTCCAAACCTCGTAAGATTTGGATAGATTCTGCATTATAATTTTCTGTCATATTTTTATTCATATCTTATTATACATAAAAAAAGAGAACAATGCAAGTTTGTTCTCTTTTTACTTACTCTACATCGAGTGAGCAATTTTTTCTGCCATCATTAAAACCGTGGCGTGAATATTGGCTTGAGGAATATCTGGCATAATAGAAGCATCTACAATTCGTAAATTATCTACACCATGCACAAGTCCTTGTTGATTTACAACTGCCATAGAATCTGCCCCCATTTTACAAGTTCCACATACATGATGTCCGTCTATTGCGTTATTAAATATCCACTGATTTAAATTGTCATCAGAATCAAAAACTGGTAAAGACGGTTCAGTTAATTCTCCTACATAAGATTGTAAATCTTTAGATTGAAATAATTCTCTACAAAACATTATCGAGTCTTTTATTCTTTGTAAATCTTCTTGGTGACTAAAAAGATTAAGTTCTATTTTAGGATGTTCATCAACATGGGGAGAAACAATTCGAACAATCCCTGTACTTTGTGAAAAACTAACGGCTGGTTCTACTATTAATTCAGGTCTATCTCTCCGATGAGTAATGTAAATAATCATATCATCAGGTTGTTTTGAATTAGATGAGGTATATCTTAATCCAACTGGATGATAATGAATATTAGGAGAACCTTTACCATAGGTTTCCCACACAAGTGGAACCGATGGATGATCACGTAAATTCTCTCCAACTCCTGGAAGATCACGATTTATCTTAATACCCAAAGAATTTAAGTGAGATAAATCACCTATCCCTGACCGTTGTAAAAGTGCTGGTGAGCTAATTGCACCTGCTGAAACAACTATTTCATCTCCCATAATTATCTGTACGTTATTTTTATGATCAACTTCTACCCCAACAGCTTTGGATTTTTTAAAAAGAATTCGATGAACTAAGTTTTCAGATAAAATAGTAAGATTTTTTCTATACCGTATAGGATTTAAATAACCAAGCAAAGTACTCATTCGAACTCCGTATAAGTTATTTAAAGGGTAAGGACCAACTCCACTTGCGTAAGGTGTATTCATATCAGGACAATCTTTAAATCCTTTATCCCGACAAACATCATAAAAAGCTTTATATAGATACCCCCACTGAGATGGTTCATACCTTTTTACAGCAATTGGGCCATTAATTCCATGAGAATCTCTAAAATTAAGATCTGTTTCAATCTTTTTAAACCAAGGTTCTACATTCTTCCAAGACCAATCTGTATTTCCTAATTGCTCCCATCTATCAAAGTCATAAGGTAAACCCCACAGATGGATTCCACAATATATTGCACCTGTTCCTCCAACTAATTTACCTTGAAGTAAGTTATCAAAGTTAGATGCAATTTTGGCTCGATAACCCCAACCATGATTTAATGCTGCTTCTTCCACAGAAACAGAATTATACTCAAATCTAATATCATCAGGCATAGAATTAAAATTAGGATAATCGGAACCGGCTTCAATCAGAAGAACAGATCGATCAGGATTTTCTGATAACCGAGCTGCTAAAACACACCCAGCAGACCCAGCTCCTATAATTATTGTATCATATTTCATAGGTTTTAATCTAAATTTAGGCGCAATACGCCCCACTTACGTAAAGCAATTTCATTGCGACGTTACCCCGTAGGGAAATTTCATTTCCACGTTATTCCATCTGTGCCAACCGAATTTCATCTAGTTTTCACTTCGTGAGTAACGTTATTTCATTACGCTTTCAATTATAGTAACATAAATTAGTCCAAAGAGCAAACTAAATTTTATCACATTGCTATACTATACTATAATTTTATAAAGCCATTAAACGTTGTTTATATTTATCCATTAAAATTTTTTCTTTAATAGCAATATCATCAGAAGTTACTAAACCTAGAGAACGATTTCGTTTATCTTGAGGTGCTGCAAGTTGTGAATACCAAAAATCGTTTTTACTATACCCAATATTTTGTAAACGATTTGAATAATGACCTCCAGCATAGAAAAAAGAATTTTTTGTTTTTACAGTTTCGCAAAAATATTTATATATATCCATAGCATTATCATAAGTAAATCCATCACCTCTAATCCAAAAAAATCGATCTGGATCTACTGCATATCCATATTTACCAGGATTACTATTCATTTTACTACTATTTTCTAAAAAAGGAGCTGCTTTTATATTTAAAACACTATAATCTACATCATTTACTGGGCAATCATCCTCTAAAAACCATTCGTGATTTTTAATTAATGTTTCTTCCGTATCATAGGGTAATCCTAGTATCATTCCTAAAGTTATATTTAAATCAGGACATTCTTCTCTCAATCTATATAATCCCTCTTTAAGTTTCTCGGTTTTCATCCCTTTACCAATTGATTTAGCAGATTCATGGTTTAAAGATTCCACTCCAAAATACACACTTCGTAACCCACTTTCATATAATAATTGAGCGGTTTCCCATTTTGATATAATAAGATCTAATCTTGCATATGAACTAAACTCTATTTTATATTTCAATTTCATAAACTCAGTATGATATCTTTTTACTTTGTCTAAACTATCATTATAGGTATCATCACAAAACATGAATCCAGTACTTCCAAATCTTTGATAAATTTCTTCAATATCTTTTCTTACTAACTCAGGGTCTCGATTAAACTCCCATAATTTTTTTCCATTCAGTGCCCAATAACAAAATGCACATTTAAATATACATCCTCGTGCTATTTCAATAGGAAGATGTTCGCCTGGATGTATAATATCATTATCTTCATACTTAATTCTACTCTTTGTATAATCTTTGTACGGTTCAGATAAAGTTTTTGGGAAACTTTTATTCTTTTGTAATTTCAAAGAAAGTACTACAGCACTTGTTTCTCCCTCTCCAGATATAACACAATCTATATAAGGATCTGAATTATCCCGAAAATAATTGTTATCTTTGTTGGCCCCTCCTATAACTATTTTACATTTACTATTAATAGTTTTAATAAAATCAGCTATTTCTGGCCAATCATTTCTATCAAATATTTTTTCATATGAAGTCAAACTATCGGGGTCTCTGTCTAACTTAAACATACCAGTTAATGTAGGACCAAGAAAAGTAGTACTTACTCCAATCCATAAAGTATCGAGGGTAACAAACTTTTGAAGAATTATTTTTAGTTCCTGAGTAGACCACTTATTAAAATATTCTATAACCTGAACGCTAAATCCATTGTTTCGTAATTCAGAAGCTATTTTATAAGGTCCAGCATTTCTTCCAAACCCAAAACTAGTAAATCCGGTAAATAACACTATTTGAGGATTACTTTCTAACATATTAAGTTTTCTTTTATACTGTACGCCAAAGTTCTTCATGATATCGTCTTATCATAATGTCATAAGTCTCACGCCAAGAATCCACCTGGTAAATTCTATCTTTCGGATTGTTACGATTTCGAATTGCTTCGGCTAAAGGCCAGTCGTTTCCACCTTTTTCCATTGCATCTCCAAAGAAGATGAGTTCTTCTACTTCTCCTAAATAAGAAAGAATCTGTGCTTTATTGCGTCCTTTTTGATAAATGTCAATTCCAGTTTCTCCACCTATAGCTGCTTCTAATTCTGGAAATTGAGCATTAAATTCTTTCGCTATCTGTTCTCGTTCCTTATAATGTTTATCAAATTTAACGTAAATTTGTCGTTCTATTTTGGAAGCACCTCGACCTATAGTACTAAAATTAACTAACCCACATCTTTCTTCGATATGGGTTCCAGTACGTAAAGTGAAGTTACTTTCCTCTAATTTACGATTTAACCACGCTTTGGCATCTTTGGAGATAGTCCATTCATTACGACTTTTTTCTTCTCCTCTTGACCAAATAGAATTTCCAGCACAATTATGAACTGCACTAACCGAAATCATTACATCTTTGCCAACCTGTTCTAAAGTTTTAGCGTAATCACTCCCCGTTATTAAATGGACATTACGAGAAATCGCCCAAGTTACAAAATATGATTCAAAATCTGAGTCTATGATGTCGCGACTAGGAGTAAGAGTCCCATCAACATCAAACACGAAAATGGTATAAAATGACATGATAATCCAAAATAATCCTTTAAACGGTAATAAAAATAATAATCAAACCAAATGATTAAAATAATAGAAGTTAAGTCTACCCCTCCAAAAATAAGACAGATAGGTATAATTAATAGTACTTGAAAACAATAATGTGGGAGAAACTCCCGAGGAACTGCCCATAAAGGCCATCTCATAGTTTCGGGGTCAAAAGACCACTTACGATAATCTTTCATCTCCCACCTCATTTACGATTCCCAACGATAGAAGATATGATCCTCGATCCTTCCAACTCTAACTAAATGAGCGGCCCAATGAGGCAGAATATGTGTTGCATGATAATGCGTCGCTCCTTCTGTAAAATCTATTAAGCTCTTTGGAGAATAAAGTATTAAACTAGCGGTATCTAAAGCACTAATCCAAGCCTCTCTTTCTTTAGGCTTATCAGATTTCCCATCACAATACCAACTAAATTGGCATTTGTTTCTCACAGGAAAATCTGATTTCCAAGAGTAAGTCGGTCCTTGATAAATTACTTCACAGATAGTAGAGGGATATTGCTTATGCTTTACTCGATTCAAGACAACTAAAGAAACTGCCATCTTCGAAGCTAGTCCTTGATTTCTAGCTTCAAAGTAAATATTCTTAGCTAAACAAATTTGTGATTCCGTTTCAATAGTCTGAGCATCTGCTTGATCTCTAGGTTCGGGAAGAAGAAAAAATATTCCAAGAAGGACTCCTATTCCAACAACTAAACTAAGTTTCTTTACGTTCAATATCACTTTCGTCACACAATTCTCCCCATTGTTGTCATTCAGCTATCTTTCTTCGTTTCTGTTTTTTAATATATTGTAACATACGTAATTGCCATTCAGACGTTTTAGGATAGTTAATAAAACCTGGCCCTAAAAGCTTTTCCAATTCGTCATACGAAATATCCTGATTCCGTTCTTTTAATAATTCTCTAACTTTCATAATCTTTAATTCTATCTCTTAATTCGGTAGTCGAAAACGAATGTTGTCTCTTATTAAAATATAATTTACCTTCAGATAAGTCTTTACCTGTAAAAGATTTAGTAGCATAGTCTTCTCCAATAATTCTTACATCATAATCAATTGCTTTTAAAATCTGGATGACTTCATCCTCAGTGGTATAAACTAATAACTCATCTACATATTTACAGGCTCTAATTTGAATAAACCGCTCAAATAAAGTTTGAACGGGTTTATTTTTGTTAGGTCTATCAATTGTAGGATCAGTTTGGAGACAAACAATTAACCAATCACATTGTGATTTAGCCTCCTGTAACATTAAAACATGACCTGTATGAAACAAGTCAAATGTACTAAAAGTAATACCTTTTTTCATTTCTTAATTTGCTTTCTTACTTCCTCCAAAAAATTTGGCGAAAGATATTGTTGTAACTCGTTATGATGTCTTTTTGATTCGACTACTTTGATAAAAGATCGAATAACCCACGAGGAAGTAGCAAAAGGAAAGAAACAGGGAAATATACCGTGAATAACTCCTGCTACCATATATTTTATTCCTGAACCTGAATTAACTATACTAAATATT
>Ga0098044_1001066_pt1 | contig 14321 bp, 12 predicted proteins | sample 10_taG_FD_75053 | JGI IMG/M metagenome (GOLD analysis project Ga0098044, IMG submission 75053) | Marine viral communities from the Subarctic Pacific Ocean - 10_ETSP_OMZ_AT15264 metaG | ecosystem: Environmental > Aquatic > Marine > Oceanic | place: Pacific Ocean | collected 2015-01-16 | reverse complement strand
TAGGTTTTTCTTTGGGGGGAGGTGTTCCTTTGTATTGGTCAGTAGACTCAGGACACGACTATACAAAAAACATGGGCAAACCCAAACTAGTAAGGTATAATTATAATAATTCCTCCTTAGAGTTTGGAAAACCATATCTAAACCCTAGAACAGCCGTAGAAAACCCGGAATATGGGTTTACCCGGTATAATAAGAATAATAATTTCCGACACCCTGGTTCGGCTGAATACCCCTTAAAAGGGTTTAGGTCCTTAAAGTCCTTTCATGGAGGGGGAGCGCTCATAAATACGTGGGGTCATATTGCCGAAGGGGAGCATCCAGGAAATATTAAGTCTCACTATGCTTTCTTTTTGTACTCTCTGAGAGGAGAGCCTCAATGGTTGGACCCTCTTTCTCACCACCAGAAAGATATGTGGCACTTTTTTAAATTTGAAGTACCTGGTATTTGGCTGAACCCTATTTGCAATTTTCCCGTTGAGTATTGGTGGGAAACTTGGGATTGGGAGAAGCTTGAAAAATTCTTTAGGGCTGGGAAAGCTATAACAGATAGTAGGTTAGATTTTGTGGGTTATGGAGCAACGAGTACTGTTTCCAACGACAAAGTTCCATATACTCCTTCTGCACTCAAACATGTAGATTTATGTGCTTCTACCCTCCCGTGGTGTTTTTACCCATTGTGGGAAAGATGGCAAGATGAGGCAGTTAAGAAGGTAGGTGCTCATGCCCCTTCTTATCACACTTACGGATGGTACCAATGTGTATCTACAGGCACACAAACTTACATAGAAGGAAAGGTGGTGAATCCTTGTAAAGGAGTCCAGAGCAAGTATGAGTTAGGACGACTATACTCAAATACTTTCCCCAACTACCAGCCTTCTTATGAACTGTTTGGGACTGAGATACTTCCTCGTATCTCCGAAGATTTTGATTCTGAAGCAGAGTGGATGGACCGATGGTACACATCTGATACTCATATTTGTTTTTATCTGGGGTACGACGATATTTTCATGGCACCGGTGGATAGTCCAAGATATTTTAATCACAGGGCTAAAACAAACAAAGAAGCAAAAACTCAAATCCTGCTGACTCATGGAGGAGCTCACGGAACTGCACCCAACTTTAGAACCACTGCAACAATTGCAAAGAGAGAAACACTATGGCCTATGCATTGGGCATTTGGAGATCCTTACAGTGTAGCAACTTTGCGTGGTTTAGGTAGAACATTCATTGTTTCTTCCATTCCCAATGGTACTAACGAGCACGTCCCTTCGGTATTGCTTCAATCTGTTCCTCCTGATGATAAGTACTTTTATAAGCGTGCTACAACTTATATAGCCCAATTTGATGACTGGCCTGTTGCAAGCACTTCTGAACTCAATTTTAAGTTGGATGATGGAAAGGGGAATCGTGAGGTTATTAGCCACAGGCTTGTATTTACATCAGATGATTTTATTTCAAATATAAGTCAGGACTTAGCAGATAATGGGATTCTTCCTTATCTTCCAGAGAATCCAGGAGGTGGGACTCCAGGAGGTGGGACTCCAGGAGGTGGGACTCCAGGAGGTAGGATTCCTCCCATTCCCGGTGCTGGGTTTAAGTTTAGATATTATTATAGAACTAATATAGAAAATTTCTATACGTCGAAAACCTGGGATCATAGACTGATAACACCAAGCACTATTGATATAAATACGAAGTCATACCAACAGTTTGAAACATATCCTGATTCTTTTCAAGTTCCGATGGTGTCTAGTACCTGTATTGGGTGGGATTCTCTTCCTCTACCGGGAGACATGCGAATGATCGGACAGCCACGCGTAGTTTTAAATCTTAGTTCTAATACGGGATCATTTCAAGTTTTTCCTGCGATATATGAGGTAAGTTCCAACGGGGTAGAAAATTATATCACAGGGGGGATGTATTCCCAAGTTAAAACCCAAACACCTGATAAATGGTGGGAATGCAGATTTGTTTTAAATCCTTATTTCTATAATTTTAGAAAAGGCTGCAAGATTAGAATTAAACTTTGGAATATGTCAATGCAGCAACCAAGGTATGTGGAAGGAAGTCCAATTGAACAAATTCCTGGGTCTAAATTTCCTATTACTGGAGGGGTTTTTACAGGACTTCCATGCTTTAACGAGTTTAAGTTAAAAGTAGGGACTTCTTCTAAAGTAATTTTTCCGATAAATGATTCAAAGACCCTTTATAAGCTCTAGATATGATAGAATGAAACACACCTCTCAAATCCCAGAAGAAACTGTTAACCGCTTCATTAACGAGTCTATGAAGACTAAGACTATGCTGGAAGCCAAAAAGAAGGCTAAAAACTTTGACTACTCCAATGAGGGGGGAGCAGGCAAAAGAGAACGCCAAGAAATGGAGGAACCCCAAGGTGGAAAGAAAGAATCCAAGTGGAGTAAATTCAAGAAAGCTATGAATAACGCAGCAGAACGAGTTACCTCTGGAGACAGTTTCATCAGGGACACGGGCATGAAAATGGACCACCAAGAACACGAAGGTGACGGGGTTAACGAACTTACATCTGCTAGCAACCCTAACAGTTGGACAGCTAGAGCTATCGCCTCGCGAAATCGAAAAGTGGCAGGGATGAACACGCGGCGGAAACAGGCCGCGATCGCCGCGAACCGATTAACCCAACCTACCGGTGGAAAGACTGGGGCAGGGAGAACGGGAGTCCCACCCGAGTCTGATAGTTCATGGGCTACAGCTGGATCAGACGCACAGGTAGGCGATGTCCGCGCTGGATCTCCGAAGGGGATAACCCCGAACGCCCTGGGGCCGCCAGGGCAGGAAGTAAGAAAAATGCGGACTCAAATAGCTCGCTCCATAAAGAGGGTAAGGGCAGACCATCCTGAATCTGGCGCGATGGGCGCAGAGGGTCCCGGGACTGGAGTCCCGTGGGGCGGACAGCTGCCAACAGATCCAAAGCGAAGAGGGGAAATCGCAAAAAGGGCTATAAGTCTTCGGGGTCGTTTCAGAAACCGGAGGAGGATAAAAAGAGCTCAGAAGGCATTTAAGAATTGAGGAATCTACGGAAAATAAACGAACAGGCTAATACCGTGGATCCTAATGCTTGGAAGCCAGAGAAGTGGGTCGTATATCACCAGAAGAAACCAAAAGCCGGTCACGAAAACCCTAAATTCGCAAATAGGACTTCATTTAATAAGAAACGTTGGCTTTGATAGGATGTGACTATAACACGGTTTGATCGAGCTTATATGAAGATGGCTACTGAATGGGGTTCCCTTTCTAGAGCCGATAGAATGAAAGTAGGGTGTCTTATAGTAAAAGGAGGTCAGATCATCTCAGACGGCTTCAACGGCACTCCTAGGGGTTTTAATAACGAATGTGAAGATAGAGAGGGGAAAACCTTTGCGCACGTCCTGCACGCTGAGAGCAACGCTGTGACGAAGCTAGCAAAAAGCACTAATTCTTCCGAAGGAGCTGTAATATATGTTACTCTTTCCCCTTGCTTTGAATGTGCTAAGCTTATTATACAATCAGAGATATCCCGCGTGGTGTGCGGAGAAAAGTATAGGATTACTGATGGACTCGATCTTCTACGACAAGCAGGTGTTGTTGTAGAGTTTATTGACTAAAAATTAGTTTTTACTATAAGACTCACCAGGCATTCTTCCGCCATGAGTAGTTGCAATATCTAACTGTCTCGCCTTCCCAGAAGCACGAAATCTTCTTCTCAGCTTCCGGTTCGTAGGTTTGTTCTCTCTTGCAGCATCTTCCAATTCCTTTTGAGCCTTCTTCTTGTTCTTGGTTTCTTCATTCTGAAGCTCACCTTCGTGTTCTGTATGATCCTCTATGCCTAGGCGTTGCTTCTTTTTCTTTGCTGCTGTGTTCATTCTCAATGTGGCTTCTTTAGCATTTTTACGCAGAACTCTGAGAGCCGCTCTAGCAGCCTTCAATTTTGCTTGTTCCTCGCTAGATTCATCTTCCTCGGGAGTAGTATTTTCAAAAACACGGCGACAGTAATCTTCATTTACCATAGTCTCTGAATGAATTTGATAGGGGTTGTGTATAAAATTATTCATTTTCTTTTCCTTAAGGGGAGATCCTTCGTGTTTTTTGTTGTTCATTCGCAGTTCTCCTCTTCTGCGACGTAGGTCTGGAGTAGAGGGTCTTAATCGTGTCCTCTGTTTAAATGCTCTATCTCTATCAGGATTCATGGCACCAAATCTTCCTTCTCCGCGCGCGACGTCTTGGTTTTGAGTTCCTTCGAAGCCTCTTCTTCTTGCTACATCCCGACTCTGAGTACCTGTGAATCCACTTCTACGGGATACATCTTTTCCGATTGTAGTTCCGGGTTGTGCTCCAAAGGAGCGTAACCTATCTGTCTGACCTCCATATCTTTTTGCTGCTTGCTCTTTGACATGCATAAAGTGACGAGCAACAGAGGGAGATGGCCCTTTTCCTTTTTTGGGTTTCCATCCGTGTGCTACTGCCCTCATGAATTTTGCTTGTTTTTCGGTTCTAGCGGGCATTTGGTGTTCGAGGCATGTTTGGGGGAGAGATAGGAGGAGGGAGGTTAGTATCATTTTTTGAGGTTTTTCCACATGGCAGCTGCTGCGACTTTTTCGCCAGCTTCAGCGCTTCCATATTTTTTGGCAGCTTTGGCAGATACTTTCCCAAAGTTTTTCCCCTTCTTCCCGATATCTTTCCTGGCTTTAGCTTTTTTTACCGTGGCTTTCTTCTTCTTTTTTGAAAGACCAGCACTAGGCGCTTTAGCCTCATTCAATTGTTTTTTAAGAGCGGCGACGATAGTAGTTAGAGCTTCCTCAAGTCTGTCAACTCTTTCTTGGAGAGGGTTCTCATTAAGGTTAGTTTCAGGGGTTGTAACCATTTTGGAATCAGACAGCGTCTTTGGCATAGACCATTTGTTAGCGATATTGGAGGGAAGCCCAGTGTTGGCTGCTGGGGATGTACCAGGATCTTTGACGGCTTCATGGCTCCATGTATTGTTATGGGGACCGGCGTTTGAAGCTGCGGCAGCATTTTCTTGATTACCTGTAACTTTTGGCTCTTGTGCGTTACCCGCTGCCGGAGCAGCTGTGAACTTGCCTTGAGTAGCAGATGCCAATTCCCTGGACTGTTTTTCGTTTTCCGCAGGGTTAAACCCTAGGTTACTTTGCGTACCATAACCTTTAAAGATATTTTCGTTAATACTTGAGACAAATTCGTTGGATACTTCTTTCATAATGGAATATTTCCTATTTTATATACTCAGGAAGTATAGTTTTGACATTAGATATTTAATAGAATGCTTGACCAAGACCACGTAGAGTCCATTGGACAAAATAAAATTATAGGACTTGTAGGAGATAAAAGATTTCCTTTCAAGAGTGGGGGGAAATCTATAACCGCGAGGAAAGAGGGTCTCACGCATATAAAAAATATTTTAATCCAGCTAAACCCAAAAAAAATCTACCTCACTCCAGACAGAGGGTTTGAAGAGCTAGTAGTACCTCTTCTTAATTTTATGGAAATACCCTACGTCGTGGTTAATCCGTACAAAGGTTATTTTGACAATGTTGAGGCTTCCTCTAAAATCAAGCTATTAGTGGCTTTGGAGAGTAGCAAAGCTGTTGTTACAGTAGGGAACAAACCTAAGACTGTTTTAGAACATGAGAATTGTCAGAGGGAAAGTGTTGATTTTATTTACGATATATCGGATCTTGTAATTTGTATACATGGAGGAGGTAGGAATTTTAAACTAGAAAGAATACAAAAACGTATAGATTCCGAAACAAAATTAATAGTTTTAAATTTTATTAACCCCATCGACTGTTAATGGCAAGTGATCGGCAAATGCAATTTGAAAGGCTTTTCTATTTTCATGCCAGGAATCCCTCCCAGCTAAGTTTCCCAAGGACTCATGAACCAGTTGAATCGGGATAGTATAGTTTTTCTTTCCTTTAAGCGTAGTTTGGGACGTGTAGTAAATATCGTAAAAATCCCAATCCCCTGAGAAAACCTTGGGTTTGTTCATGTTTATGGAGTATAAAGTAGCTCCAGTGGCACATAAAAATAAACCGTCTAAGACTGCTACTGTGCCATAAGGACCGTAATTATTCCCAAATAAATTTTCTTTTTGTTTATTTCCGTGAAACACATACCCAGAAAGAGGATTCATATATTCAGTCTTTTTATTTAAATCTTCCCACCACACACAAGAGTGTTTTAAGAGTCTGGTCCCCGCAACCCCCAAAAACCCGGTATCAACCTTCTTTAGTTTCCTGTCAATAAAGTAATTAAAATGATGTTTGTCTGTTAATACTTCAATATCATCGTGGCACATTATAACATAGTCTTCGGCAGCAACTTCTGACATCTCCAAACCTGCGCAAAAGGCTTTAAAGATAGAGGAATATCCATTTAACACAACGACTTCCCACCCTGCGGATTTTAAAAAATCTGTTATGAGTTGAGGTTCTACTGCTTCTCGAGTTGGGATAAATGCGACTTTTTTCAATTTCTATATACTTTAGAGCTATAATGAATTATAAATGAGTTTGACTAAACAACAAATCTCGGATGAAATACATAAGTGTTCAGAAGATCCAGTGTATTTTATTAGGAAATATGTGTTTATTGAACACCCTATTAAAGGCATTGTGCCTTTTGATTTGTACAGATTTCAAGAAAAAATTGTAAATGAAGTTCTGGAAAATAGATTTAATATCATACGAAAATTTAGACAAGCGGGCATTACCACCATTTGTGCTGCATACTCGTTATGGTCAATAATATTTAAAAACAATCACCACGTTATGGTTGTTTCTATTGGGGACAGGGAATCCACTGCATTTCTCAGACGCGTTATGCTGATGTATGAAGACCTTCCCGGATGGTTACGTCCTTCCGTCAAAGAAAAAAACAAACATTCTCTGCACCTAAGTACTGATAGCAGGGTAAGATCTCAACCAGCGGGAGCTGGTCGTGGTGAGTCAGTCTCTCACTTGATAGTAGATGAAGCCGCTTTTATTGATAAAATGAGAGACTTTTGGGCGGCAATTTACCCCACCATTTCCACTGGAGGAAAGGCAACACTCATCTCTACAGTTAATGGAATGTCTAACCTATATTATGAAATCTATAGAGACGCAGAGGAAAAAAGAAATTCATTCAATGTGGTAGACTTAAACTGGAGAGAACACCCAGAATACACCGAAGAATGGTCAAAAGAGCACAGACCAATCATTGGAGAGAGGATGTGGCTTCAAGAGTACGAGTGTGAGTTTTTGGGTACTGGGGATACGTTTATCGATAGACACACTCTTCAAAGGCTTAACGATAACGTTGATGGGAATTACCGTCTGGCATACTCAAACCGTATGAGGATATTTAAAGACCCCGACCCATTTTACACCTATGTTATGGGGGTAGATTCATCTTACGGTAGAGATCGAGACCATTCGGCCTTTCATATAATCAATACTTACACAGGCGAACAAGTTGCTGAATTTTACTCTAATAAAACCCCCCTTAGTGAATTTGCTAAAATAATATCTTCCGAGGGGAATCGATACAATACCGCTCATGTGGTAGTGGAGAGAAATGGACTTGGTATCCCACTCATTGAGGAATTGTTCGACAGCTTAGAGTACGAAAATTTGTGGATGGATGATAAAGGAGAATTTGGAATTCAAATCACACAAAAGATTAGAGAAGGGGTTCTCGCATCCTTAGAAGAGTTTTTAAGAGCCTCTAAGATACGTATTAATTCAGAGAGGACTGTAGGAGAGCTTTTAACCTTTATCATAACTGAAAATGGGAAAGTGGAAGCCGACGAGGGGTACAACGATGACTTGGTTATGAGTCTAGCTTTAGCTTGTTACTGTTCAGAGGAAATTGTAAACACTTCTCCCGTTGTTAACATCGATAACAGAAAGTACGGAAATAAAGATCAAAAGGATCAAGATAATTTTAAAGTTCCTATCCATATTCCAAATGGCAAGGATAAATATAAAGAGGACATCTCGTGGGTGATCAAATAGACAAGAATAATTTAAACGAGTCATATACCGACTTTTCAAATCCAAGGGGTAATGTGGCAGGACAGCCCATTTCCCGGCTGTCAGCATGGTTTAATAAATTCTTTGGTGTTCAAACCAAGGGAAGACCTACCGAGAAAGGTGGGAGACTAGCTGGAGACACCCTGAAGAGTGACGATACTTTTGGGGGGGTTCCCGGTTTTGGCGTCTCTAGAGGAATTGCAAAAATTCCAGCCGTAGAGTACGACAGAAAGCGTCGATACAAGGAATACGAAAAGATGGACGATTACCCCGAAATCGCCGCTGCTTTGGATATCTACTCGGACGATGGAACGCAGAAAACAATAACCGGGAACATTTTTGAGATCGAGTGTGATAATGCCACCATAAAAGAAGAGGTGAAAAGATTTCTTAACCATATACGAGCTCGAGAGTTTATTTGGGATATTGTTAGAAATGTTTGTAAATACGGAGATTGTTTCATAGAAAACATCATTGATTTGAACAACACTAAAGCAGGTGTTCAACGGATTAAGGTTTTAAACCCTAACTTTATTTTTAGAGTTGAAAATAAGTACGGGTATTTGAAGGAATTCTTACAGGAGGTTCCAGACAGTAACGCTTCGTTTGATTCTGCACAACTGGAAGGCGGTGGAGGAACAGGAAAGTTTTTAAAACTAAGCAAGGAACAGATTGTCCACTTTAGAATTCACAGCTCTGATCCGAATTTTTACCCTTACGGCAAATCAATTCTCCAACCTGGTATTCGAGCCTGGAAATCATTGGTAGTTATGGAAGATGCCATGCTTATCTACCGATTAGCCAGAGCTCCAGAACGTCGTGTTTTCTATGTCGATATTGGAAATATGCCTACCTCCAAAGCTGAGACCTACATGGAACGGCTCAAGGCTAAATTTAGAAAGGAAAAATTTTGGGATTCCACTACAGGTACAATTAATGAAAGATACAACCCAATGGCTCCCGAGGAAGATTTCTTTGTCCCAACAAGAAGTAACAGCAATACCAAAATTGAAACTCTTCCAGGCGCACAAAACCTAGGGGAGACCGACGATGTCAAATATTTCCGCGATAAACTTTTAGCTGCTCTGAAAGTGCCCAAGGATTATATCGTAGAAAAAGATAATACGCCAGAAAGAAAAGCAAATCTTTCTCAACTGGATGTTAAATTTGCTAGAGCTGTAACTAGAATACAAAGGGAAATTGAAATAGGACTTAACAACCTAACGAGAAGACACCTTAAGCTTAAGAATTTTCCAGAGCATGCACTTAAAGAAGTAGAGGTAACCTTGTGCCCTCCTTCCGACATGTTTGAAAAGAGAAGGTTGGAGTTAGATGAGCAAAAAACACGAGTTGTGCAAGCTGTTAAGGGCTTGCAACTGTTCTCAGATGATCATTTGTACAAAAATTATTATCAGATGAGTGAAAACGAAATTGAGAACATGAAATCAGAAGTAAAGGAAATGCTTGATGCAGAACAGGAAATGATGCAGCAAGATCCCGGAGCTATCGGAGCCCCTCCTATGCAGGGAGGTCCTCCAATGGGTCCACCACCAGAAGGGGAAGAGGATGCTCCCCCAGGTGCCGCAGAAGCGGCTGGGGATGAAACTATCGAGGCTGAGGCGCCAAAGGCGGCAGCTAAGGTATAATTATTTTGTAAAAGAAAACAATCACACTAGAGTATATAAAATAGGATTAAGTTATGCTATTAGAGAAACGAAACAAAGATCTCACGAACTTGCACAAAGCTGCTGATTACCTCAGCAGATCTTTACGAGAAAATTTACAGATTTTTTCTGTGGATTCCTCTGACAAAAAGGTTCATTTTCTTTCGGAGAGAAACTCCATGATTTCGTGTAACTACGAAGTCCGGGATTCTAAACTGGCGTTGAAAAACTTTGGTATTGAATCAGTAGATGATTTTATTTCCACCAGTAAGGTTGATGACCACATAAAGGAGTCCATTGATTCTTTTATCGGGTCACTACAAGAGGATCGTTTTGATAAGGCGGACACCTCTTTCGAGGATATAATTGGACTTTTTGAGCAAAGAAACGGCGCTAAAGGACTGCAGGTCAAAGTTGAGAAGTGCCTAGATCCTATTGCCGGAAAAACTGAGATTTTGGACTCCAGGGAGTTTAAAAAGTTGGAAGAGGTTAAACCTTTGGTGGTTAACTTCTTACGAGATAATCAAGATAAAATTATTGAGAATTCCGACATGCTCAACAGTGTAAAGGTAAGCAATGCCATTGACAAAGCTTTTTCTGTTGATCGCACAAATTACGATTCCTTAAAGGAAGTTGACATGTTTGTGGTCGATCTTTGTGATGGGCAATCTCTATATGAGATGATTTGCCACCAAGAATTGATCAGCCAAGAGTTGTTAGATGCCAAAAAATCATTCTCTACAGTTTGGATTTCTAATGATAAGATACAAAATTTAGCATCTATGATCTATGCAAAATCAGATGCTGTCAAGGAAGCTCTTTCTGAGACAATACAAGAAGTTCCGTACTTTGCATTTGCCCCTAAGAGCGAGATTCAAGAAATGCTAACATCCATTTACGAGGTTAACTCTAATGATCTTATCTCTAAGAAAGATATTAAAGGGTTCACAAAGACCTTGTTCGAGGCTAAAAAACCCGCAAAGGAACAAATTACACAAGCTTTAAATGAAAATTACGGGATTAATGTTACAAACTTGAAGTTTGTTCCAACTTTCAGTAATCTAGCCAAAACCCAATCAGTCTTCTTTGAAGTACTTTCGCTTCTAAGTAAAGACGAGGGAGTCGTACACGACGTATCCAGAGATTTTGCGAAGTTCGTTTCTAAAAAGGGTGGTGTAGAAACTTTGGATGTTAATGACTACGTAAACTCGTGTCTTTCGGAAGCAGGACTTGATCTTATTGACGAGAGTCTTTTAGCGAACTATATCAACGTACCGAAACTTACTAAGGATTTAGCCGCTCTCAAAACACTTCTAGGTGTTGACGGGGGAGAAGGTGTTGGTGTAGGTGCAGAGGGTCCTCCCTCCCCTTTGGAGGTAGAAGGTGAAGAGGATATCGAAGAAGAGGGAGAAGGGATTGATGGTCCCGACGAGGAGTTCCCAGTAACTGACCAAGACGCCCAGGCTGGTCCTGGCGAAGAATCCGAGGTTGCAGTAGACGACGAAGAACCTTTTGAAGGGGAAAACGGTGAAGCTCAACCCGAGGAAAAGTTTGGTAACGGCGAAGCCCAGCCAGAAGAGAAGTTCGGTAACGGCGGAGATGAAGCTCCTGTAGGAGACGATTCTGTTGAGTCTGGAGGCACTGGGTCGGAGGAGCGACATGCGGACGCATCCAAGCTAGTTGCGGACTTAGAAGCCCTTGTAAAGGGCATGGGAGTCAACTCAGAAGAAGACGTAGAAGACGAAGAGCAATACGGCGCTTAGTCTAAAATATATCCCTGCTTAACCCAACGAAGAAGGTGTTTTTGATGCTTATCTTTCATGTTGAGAAGTTCTACTAGAATCGTTTCTAGTTCAGATACCGACTCTTCCGTTATAACCTTTCTTTCTTCTAAGATGGAGAGCCTACGTGCTATAATTTTTATAGTTTCTTTATCATTATCTGAAAATGTATTGATTTTCTGTTCTTTATCTTTTTTTGATTGCATGTGTTGTTACGTTAAAATTTAAGGATTTGTAAGCATTTACCCTAGAGATTGCATGTTTTTCTAGGTAAGGAGCTTTGTCTAGAAAATCATATATATACACCTGGTTTTTATTCTCATGTTTCCTGAGAGTCCGTCCTAATGCTTGAATAGTTGCTATTTCACTCTTTAAGCCTCTGGCATTGATTAAATGGGTCAACTCTGGAATGTCTACACCCGTTTGAAATATAATAGTTCCTATTATAAAAGAAGGTCCTTCCTCCTTTACGAATTTTTCTAGAACTTCTTCTCTTTGTAGTAAACCATCCTTCCCTTCTAATTTGTAAGAATTTGGTATGAGGGCCTGTAGGAGTTTAGCATGTTCTAGGTTTTTAGTGAGGATAAGCACCTTAGCTTTCTTTGAAGAAATATTTTTACAAATTTCTGCTATAAAATCGTTTCTAAGAGTGTTATTAATAATATACGAGTCGTATACCTCGGGATAAGACATGCCTTTATATTTTTCCAACTCTTCATCAGGCAACGTGAGCACTTCAATAGAGGGAAGTGTCAAGTACCCCTCCTTAACTAAATCGTCTGCTGTGACGAATTCTATTTGCTTACCTAGAAATGAGCAAACAGAAAGCTTCGAGAATTTTTCAGTTGGCGGAGTTGCAGACATTCCAATTCGAACACAGGCATTAGGGAATGACTTTAGTACCTTTGAAGCAACTTTTCCTTTGGAGAACTCGTGTATTTCATCAAAAACTATGAATTCAGAGGATGTTAAATGGGAATCTATAACCTTGTCTATGGATTGAATTGTACACAAAGTAAGGGGTTTAATATCAACACCGTCCCCAAAAGCAACTCCACATTCTATTCCATGCTCCGTTAGGAATTTATAAGTCTGGTACAGTAATTGTTTTTTGTTAAAGAACACTAAGCCAGTTTTACCCTTCAAAGCGTTTAGAATGGAAGCGAGAATTATGGTCTTTCCGGCCCCCGTAGGAGCCTTTATTATGCAAGATTTAAGCTTTAAAGCTTGTTTTGCTAAGGTTTCCTGATAGTCCCTGAAATCTATACCTTCCACCGAAGAGCTTGAATATTCTAGTTTTGTGCGATTATCTACGATTGAATATTCAATATCTAAATACTCTAGGTCTTCGGTTATGGTCGTAAGTAATCCTGTTCCAAATTTCCCAGAGGTACCATTGAAGAAATACTTATAGCCATTCCACTGACCTCTCTTATATGCCGGAGTAAATTCATACCCCGGGGCTCTTGCTCTGTATTTTTTAGCCAAGGCCTTTTTTAAGTCCTTATTGCTTGTCTTGAGAACAGAGTAAATATTTGAGACAAATATTTTCATAACGTATTATTCCACACTATTATAGTAATAAACTTACTTTTTTATCATGTCAGAACCCGAAAAAACAATCATAGATCTAGCTCGCGAGAGAAATATACCTAAAGGTGATGAGCCAAAAACAGCTCCCAGACCTCAAATGAGAAGAGATCAGGAATCCGAAGCATCTGATATTAAGGATGCTATTTCAGACCTTCTAAAGAAGGTGGAAAGCAAAAAAGGATGGAGTACGATAGAGTTGCCGACGAGAGGGGTTTTCAACAACGGAATTAAAGAAGTTAGAATTCGTCCGTTTACATATGAAGACGAACGAATTCTAAGGTCAGTGACGAAGGTTAATGACGGAGTTAGAGCCGTAAGCACTTTAATGGAAAGATGCGTAGAAGGAATTCCGTACGAAGAGCTGTCTCTATACGACAAACAATTTTTACTGTTTAAGCTGAGAGAGATTTCTTACGGGAATGAATACCCGGTAGAGATCGAATGCCGGAGTTGTGGAGAGGAAAACTCATTAGCCGTTGAACTTGACAAACTAGGTGTTAACTATGTAGATCCTGATCTTGAACACCCAACCCCAGTATTTTTGCCAGATTCGGAAGTTACGGCTTACGTTAAATGTCCTAGAGCTAAAGACGAAGCAATTCTCTCCAATCCAGCCGCACTGACGGATGCTTTGTGGAAGTTTGTGGAAAAAATTGAAACTTATAACGACAGAGGGGTTATACAAGGATTTTTAACTAAAACAACTGCAAAGGATATTACTAAACTCAGGCAGTCAATTTTCTCCCAAGGTATTGGCTTAAATTTGGATGTTCGATTTGTGTGTAAACATTGTGGCGCAGACGAGCTCTTAACGCTCCCCATAAATGAAAGTTTTTTTTCAGTGAGCTAGAAGAGCGGCATAAAATAGATGCCGGAGAACATGAAGCCTACCTTCTAGCTCATAGGTGTGGTTTCACCTTTCATGACATATTAGAAATGACATTAATCGAAAGGGAGAAATTTATCAAGATGAGAGTAAAGGAAGCTGAGAAGGAAGAAGAAGCCATGAAAAAGTAGTGCAAGCAGGGTATATAAAATGAATACTTATGGCACTCCTAAATGATATTACTGTAATTCCTAGATGGGAAAGACCGTCCCCTACGGATGATGTCTACCTAGAAATGTTCTATATGAAAGGGGGTACCCTTTCTGATGTCTACGCTTTAAGTAGTGTATACGTGTTTAAAGATACCGACAACGGAAACTCAGCAGTTTGGCTTGGTACTGGCGCT
>Ga0098044_1001065_pt1 | contig 14323 bp, 13 predicted proteins | sample 10_taG_FD_75053 | JGI IMG/M metagenome (GOLD analysis project Ga0098044, IMG submission 75053) | Marine viral communities from the Subarctic Pacific Ocean - 10_ETSP_OMZ_AT15264 metaG | ecosystem: Environmental > Aquatic > Marine > Oceanic | place: Pacific Ocean | collected 2015-01-16 | reverse complement strand
TCGTGGATGCATACGAACGACTTGTCCTCGACGCCGCGGATCCCAAAAAGGCAGCCGCAAATGTAAAGAATATCAGAAAGATTGTAAAGGAAGAGTGGAAAAAATTAACTGGGGAATGATTGTAGAGGAAGAGTGGAAAAAATTAACTGGGCCTTAACCAAGCAAACACATCAAAGCGAATAGAGTATATTTTTTGTTTCTATTCTAATTATAGAGAGGGGATATTATCATGTCTATTAATTTTGGTGGCATTGGCGAGATGGCAGAGGGCTTGACCTCAACAGACCCAACTCTTGGCACATGTTCACCTTCAGAAGCGGCGATTAGAAATAGTCTGCCATTCACAGACATAAGAATTGGATTTCCAACGCTAAGTGGCGCCGGCGCCGGTAGCAACTGGGCCAAACAAGGTCTGCAACGAGGCTTAGATAGTATAACTGCAACAAACTCTATTACGTTCCCTGCATATATTAAGCAATTTAAAGATGAATTTAGGCCAAATTGGAATCCAGTTTCTGTTTTTGGCCGCCCAGATCAGATTCCTATTTTTTCAAATACAGAAAGAGCAATTACGCTGAGTCTTTTGATACCCTGTTATGATAAGAGTGATGCAAATGAAAATTTAAAAAAACTAAACACTTTTACCAAAAATCTTTATCCTTCTTATAACAAAATTGGAAAAAAATCTGACAACTGGTTTAAAAGAGCATTTGGGCAGGAAGACGATCCAAGGCCAGAAATAATGAGCAGCCCTCCGCTTATTCGAATTAAATTTGCAAATTTAGTTTTAAATCATGCTGACAGTGTATCAGGTCTCTTGGGATACGTTACGTCATTTTCTTCTGATATGGGTATTGCACAAAGGGGTGTTTTTTTACGACGGGCGGCAACTACGGCTGGCGCAATATTGCCCCGGGCTCTTGAGTTAACTTTTACATTTACTGTGCTGCACGAAAGAACTCCGGGCTTTGATGCATCTACAAAGCGATTTATTGGAGAGGGCGCAATCATGGGTGGTGATTATCCTTATCGTACAATTTTTTCGTTCGGCGGCGCGAATCCTCCGGTTGATCAAAGCGGCGTTGATAAAGATGTTGCGGACAAGGCCGTTCTAGGACACTCCGATCAGGGTTAAAATTAAAAATGACTGCTAACAGATATAACAAAATAAGTGTCTTTTTAAATGAAGATGCAGACTATAAAAAAGTGTTTAAAAAGCGATTTGACAATACAGATTCAATTGAACAATACGGAACTCAAAAACTAGATTATCCTGAATTCTTTGACGTTTTTTCATTTAATTATAAAACTCACATCTGGGGATTGGGAGATCGATATTATAAATTGGCTCATTTTTATTATGGAGATTCTCAATATTGGTGGGTAATTGCATGGTTTAATAAAAAGCCCACAGAACAACATGTAAAATTGGGGGATACAATTAAAGTACCTTTACCGCTGCAAAGTGTTTTAACTTCTTACGGGTTATAAAGATATGCCAAAATTAACATGTTTTTTTCCTACAAAAGTAGCGGGTAACTTCCAAGGGTGGCTAAACGATTTTATTTTGCCACAAGCAAGAGAGCCCAGCCACGATTTACAGACATTTTTATATGGTTCGCCTGAAACAGAAGAGGGCTTTATACAAAAAGATAAAAGTAAAATTTTCAGCATACATCCGTCTTATAAAGACGAGTTGGAAACGAATTTACGCGCTCAGTTTGACGGTCTGTCAACTGACAAAAAGAAAGCAAAAGAAGAAAGAAAAAAGTATATAGATTTTATGAGCAATTTAAGGCCTGCACAGATCGCGGCTATGTCTCCCTTTATTAAGCTTTATGTTGTGGGCAGGAAAAAGGGAAACCCAAAAGAGTGGGATTTAAAAAATACAAGGCCAATTCGTTTTAGGCACACAACAGATATAAATTATATAACAGAGAATGCCAGCAATTATGCTCGCGGCGATGGCGTCGGTATAAAAGACATTAAAGTAACTAGAAAACAGCCGCGCTTCGTAATAGATTCTCATGAGATTTCTATTAATCTTTATTTTGCTAGCATGGCAGCCTTTGCTAAAAAAACAAACGGCCGCGGCCCGGGCCCTTTGACAAAAGCTGAATTAAACGCAAATCCGCCCGTCAAATATGAATACATTCAAATGATAGAAAAAATGGACGAGGACAAAGAGAGGCTTATTTTAGAATATGGGTGGAACTTTAATGACAATGTTGATGAAAAATTAATACCTTCAGACATGAAAGAACTGCTTAGAAAACAAGAAACAAAAAAATTGTGGATTTCTTGGAAAAGTCATAATTTTTCTTTTACAAGCACAGGAGAAATAGAATTAAACATTGAATACATTGGGGGGCCAATATATGATATGTTTTATAGAAATCCATCTGCAATTATACCAAAAAATCAATATTTAATGAAAAATCTTCTGTCGGCCAACAGCGTCACCGGAACGCTGCAAAGGCTATACAAACAAAGAGAAGCCAGTGAGAAAAAAATAGAAGCACTAAAAAAGAAAAATGCCTCGCTTGGTAAGCCGAATGCGTGCACTTCTGCACAAAAAAAAGCGCTCCAAGAAGCCATTAAAAGCGGCGAAAAAGAAGGTTCTTCGATGATTAATAGTATTAATAAAGAAATAAAAAAAGAAGAATTAAATTTGGCCCCCGAATTGCAGGGAATTATTCAAGACGTTATTTTGAAGAGTGGCCGCTATTTTAATCTTTCTGTGTGGTCCAACCCTAAAGACCAAGAGTTCGATTCAATCGGCCAAAAAATAGAAATCAAGAATATACTTTATTCAGCCGGCGCCGATAAGGAATACAAAGGCGCCAAGTATTCAAAATTTCGAAAATTTGACACTGGAATAATGGAGCTTGACGTGGACAACGACGTGAAGCCGAAGATAGAGGCTGCACACTGGACAAAGTTTAAAGATTTGTGTCGAACTTCATATAAAAAAGAGTATAAAATAACAAGCACCAAAAAGAACGCTAAACCCAAAGACGCAGTAAAAAGTTTCAGAAAAGCAGTGGCCGGCCTTGCTCTCCACCGCGGCGCTAAACTCCTGAAGGACCACAAATTCGATCGTAGCATCGTAGCGGGCAAGAAAGACAAAAGGTGGTACGAATCGACCAACTTCTTTCCGTTGCGAGCTTTGGTGGAAGCAATTTATGAATTGGGCGGTGACGATGCAAAGAAGTGGCCCGATATTTGTTTTGGCAACACTGTCTACCGCACTCTTGGCAGAGATATGTGGGTGAATATCGGTGATATTTTAATAACACCTCAAACCTTTAATACGTGGTTACATAAACTTCTCTACCGCGATGGAAAAACTAATTTGACAATTGGCGATTTGTTACAAGAAATAACAGTCAATTTGGCGAAAGAGGCATTATATTATAACTCAACAGGAAATGTTTCTAATTTTAATTTAGGTAATATACGGTGGGATCACTATATGGTTGGCAAAGGGAATTGGTTTAAACCCGGCGATGAGGCAAATCACAATTACATACGTTGGAATCTTTATTACGGTAAACATTTTTTTGCAGCAAACCCAACAATAGCGCCTGTACAAAAAAAGAAGAAAGAAGCTTTAGAGATGTTATTGCAAGAAATGAAATCTATGGAAGAAAAAGTTGCTGGACAACACATGATTTTCGTCCACTTTGCTCCAAATGAAGATGCTAAGGGAAGTAGATTTTTGGGCGGCAGCCTATTGACTAAAAAAATGTTTGATCCAAAAACTGATTTTGATTTAGGCTTATATCATATTAATATCGGCGATGCAAAGGGACTGCTTACAAATATTAGTTTCAGCCACAAAGACAACGCAAAACTTAGAACTGCAATTGCTTTGCAAAATCGCGACACTTTGGCTGGCTATTTTAAATATACGTATTCTGCCAGCGCCACGATGGTTGGCAATAGTGTATTTTTTAACTCTGGTGTGTTTGTAATCGATATCGCCACATTGGGACTAATTCCAGAAGAAGATCCGGGCATTGCAGGGTATTATGCAATTCACAGCGTTACTGACACGGTCTCACCGGGCGTATATACCACAGAAGTACAGGGTATAAATATGTATAGCAAGAGGTCGCAGTTGGAATCTGCGCTTATCGGCCAAAAAGAAGAGAAAATACCATGGTATGACAAAAATCATCCGGATCTTGCTCATTTTTTAGCTGAAGTTGTATTAAAGTCGGATTATGCTAAAAAGCATGATTTAAAGCTTGAACAAAAAGACGTAAAAGTTGTTGCGGCGGCCGAATAAAATGACAATTTATAAAAGCAAATATTTGTTGAAAGCAGAAAAAGCAATTAAGGCAGGTAAATATGTTGCTAAGGATTGCGAAGTTAGATATGTAGAAGACACAACTGTTGCAGGCGATTCTTATCAAGAATTACAAAAATTTAAAAACACTGCTGCTGATTATGAAGAAGTAAACATTGCAATATTAGAAGCGCTAACAAAAGATAAATTTCAAAAAGAAGTAAAAGTTGAGTTGCCATCGCACAAAGAAAAAAGAGAATTACTTTTAGAAACAGAGGGCAGAATTTCAAGAGCTAACAACGACAGCGCTGCAAAAGATTTATTCGAAGGTAGAGAAAACTACAAAGAACTTGTTAATGATTTGAATTATCCAAGAGGCTTGGATGAGTGGACGAGACACAAAAAAATTAATTTAGGGCGCGCTTGGTCAGCCCCCGGCATGCCGATGCTCGGCTTCATATATGGGTTGGTGAAAGATAAATTATTAAAAAAATATAGTGCCATGGGCTGGAAGCTGGTTGCCGAAAAGGAAGAGAAAGGGGAGCCTTATACTGTTACCGGTTTCGGGCCCGACAATACCACGGTTACGTTAGACTATGATACATATAATGTATTATATCTAGAAAAAGTTGATGCTGAAGGCATTTTCGACAACCGACTCGACACTTGGTACAATATGCCCTATTACGGCAAAGCCAACCACCTAGGCCAACTCCACATATTGGAGGGTGGCCCGCTGCACTGCCCAGTAAAACTGGGAGAGGCCACAGTTGCAGCAATTGCAGCGAAAAAGCCAATCGAAGACGCGCAAGACGCCTGCGGCGAAAAAAAGTGTGCACTGCACAAGGAGGGCGCACAGAAAGGCGAAGCAAAGTACCCGGAAGAATACGACCTTAGTTTGGCCGCCAAATTGTCCGCCGCGAATTCAAAGGCAGTTGCTGCAGCGGCCACAGCAGAATCAGATAATGTATATGCTCCGCGGTTTGTTGCACTTGCTTTCAGAAAATTTCAGAAAAATTTTAATGAAAGGGCCAGATCACAAGCCGGCAAGTTAAGCCCAAAAGGTAAATTTTTAAACATTATTGAGCCCAAAAAAGGCTATCAGAATAAAATTAGAGCCTATGAAGACTTTTTAATTGGACTAAAAGAAGATTTTTTTGGAGATGTTTTAGAAGAACTAGAAGATAGCAAAAAAATTAAAAATATTGATGACTTTTCTGAACTTTTATTGGCTTATTTAAAAGAGGTTGATGAGCCAATAACCATGGTCGGATATTTTGAGAAGTATTTAAACATATATATGACGGGCCTAGCCATTGATATACATGACGGCGATCCTTCTTCTGATCAAGAAAAGATTGAGTTTTTGGAAGATCCAAATTATCCTGTATATGCGCATTTCGCGAAAAAAGAAGGATTTAAAATTGATCCAAACGTACCATGGCGTCTTATAGCTGACATCCGCGTTGAGAAGATGAGAAAAGGTTATGCATCAGTATCGCTTGTTCAAGAAGATATTATAGACGGCCTCTCTGAGACAATAGATATTTTTAAATATTATAATTCAGTGGTCAATAATAAACAAAATATTATAGACAAGTATGGAACTGATCCTTTAGTTGGCCAAAGCTTGAGTCATTTAAACGCAACATTGGAAGACTGGTATAATGATTTTATTTCAACGAATTCATATTACATAATTGTTGAAAGCACAACAAGTGGTACTAAAATTACAAAGAAAAAAAGAGAAAACGTTGTAGGGTCGGCCGATATGCCGCGCTTAATTAAGAATTTAATGCTTTATGCCCATATAAGAAATTATGAATGTCGAAATGTGCTTTCGCCATTTAAAATTAGAATGTTAAAAACAACAATTAGAAGCATATTAAACATTTATAATAAAGGGATGTATATTATGTTGGGCGCTGTTCTTTCTTTGGATGCGCTTGAAACAATGCTTGGCACATATGCTGCCAGAAATCTGCCACTGGAACAAAAGGACTTGACAAAAATTGAAAAATCGTGGATAATGATACCATCGTTTACGAAACATTTATGATTTTTCAAATACTAGACAACAAAACTGAATGTAAGACCCTTTATGCAGATGGAACTCTCTATAAAGAAGCACCAGCAGACTTAAAGGGCACTTGGGAGTATAAGCCCAATTTACCGCCCGAAGTCGAATTTGCAAAATTATATTGTAAAGGCAGTTCTATTGGTGATGCTTGCCCAGAACACTTAAAGGGCGAGTGGGCTAAGACCGGCGGCAAACTTAAAGCATATTTAAATTCTTTTATGCAGGCAAAAATTTCATTGGAAGAGCACTGCTTTTATGATTTGGTGCCGCAACATTTTCTTTTAGATTTTTATGAAGTTAAAAATAAGATAACAAAACATATTTTTGACACTTATGAAAAGCCTGAAAATTATGATTTTTTATTGCAGCTTGCAAAGGTTGTTGAAGACATAAAAAGTCGGCCATTAAATCTAAGAATGAGCAAATTAAGCCAATCGAGCCATCGGCTTGCAACTAGAAACTTCTTGAAGCGTTTAAAAAAGGCAGAAAAGCGCATTAAGTATAATATTTTTGGGACAAAAACAGGCAGGCTAACAACACAGCCGAAGTCTTTCCCCATTTTGACACTTAAAAAAGAATATCGTTCTATATTGGAGCCAAACAACGATATCTATGTAGAGTTAGATTTCAATGCAGCGGAGCTAAGGACTCTTCTTGCCCTCTGTGGCAAAGAACAACCAAAGGAAGACATACACGAGTGGAATGCTAAAAATGTATTTCACGGCGCAACAAGAAAGGAGTCTAAAGAGCGCATCTTTGCTTGGCTATATAACCCAGACTCTAAGGACTGTTTAGCAAACCGATCATATGATCGAATAGCTATTAAAGAAAAACACTGGGATGGTAAAATAGTAACCACGCCATTTGGTAGAAAAATAGAAGCAGATGAATTTCACGCTTTGAATTATTTAATCCAAAGTACGACGGCAGATATGGTTTTGAGACAAGTGATTAAAGTTTATGATTTGCTTAAAAATTCTAAATCATATATAGCGTTTACAATGCACGATTCATTGGTGATTGACTTGGCGAAGGAAGACAAAGGACTGCTAAAGGACATTTTTGACACGTTTGCAGAAACTGATCTGGGTAATTTTGCTATTTCAGTACGGGCTGGGAAAAATTTTGGCAACATGAGGGAAATGGAATGGAAGTAGTTGGGTTCGGCAGCGCTGGTTGCAAAATAGCGAAGCGCCTTGAAAAATATCCTCAGTATAGTATTCATTATGTCGATGCTGATATTTTTGGAAAAAACTGCTATAGTTTACCAAAGTCAAGTACCATGGAAGAGGCAGAAAAAAATACGCCAGAGTTTCCAGAATTGGCCGCGGCCCTCGGCAAAAATAAGACTTTTTTCATTTGCGCCGGCGGCGGGCAAACGAGCGGTGCCATACTAAGAGTGCTAGAACAACTTAAAAACGCCAGACTTAACATTGTTTATATAAGGCCCGATTCAAGTTTTTTAAATGAAGACGAATCAAAACGAGAAAAAGTTGTTTATAGAGTCCTTCAGGAGTTTGCACGATCGGGCTTATTTGAGAGAATTTATATACTCGATAATGCAAGGGTCGCTGATATTTTAGGAGAGTTGTCTATTACTGAATATTTTTCTAAGATAAATCAGACGATTGCTAATTCATTACATATGATTAATTACTTATCTAATTCAGATTCAGTTATTGGCAACGTCTGCGCCCCCAAAGAAATGAACAAAATTTCAACATTGGCAATGTACAATTTAGAAAAAAACGAAGAGAAACGCTTTTTCGACTTAAAAAACCCTAGAGAAAAACATTTCTATTTTGCGTTTAATGAGCAGGCACTAGAGAAAGAAAAGGGCATGTTTAAAAAGATCAAAGAACAAGTAAAAAAGGCTGGACAATCTGATTCGATTTCGGTATCATATAATATAACAGCAACAACATATGAAACAAATTTTGCGTATGTTGTGTCGCATACAAATTTCATTCAGGGCGAAAAAATAGTTGACAAAAGCTCAGAATAGGTTATACTGTATATGCGGGTTGGGAAAATGACCCAATCTATGATTTCAATAAGGAGAAAAACAACATGGCACTAGACATGAAAAAAATGAAGAGTAAGATGTCGTCTTTGGCAGGCGGCAATGGCAAGCGGTGGTTCTGGAAGCCGCAGGACGGCGAGCAAACTGTCCGAATTGTTCCAGATGCAGACGGAGACCCCTTTAAGGAGTTTTGGTTCCACTATAATCTTGGCGACAAGCCCGGATTTCTTAGCCCAAAGCGTAATTTTGGCGAGGATTGTCCATTGGACACCTTTGTTCGTAAGCTTTGGGAAGATGGCTCTGATGAGTCCCGCGAATTGGCGAAGAAGTTGATGGCAAAGCAGCGCTTCTTTTCGCCCGTTATCGTTCGCGGCGAAGAGGATCAAGGCGTTCGACTCTGGGGTTACAGTAAGACTGTTTACGAGAAGCTGCTTAGTCTCGTTCTGAACCCGGATTATGGCGATATTACTGATCCGGAGGCCGGTACCGATCTTGTCCTCAAGTATGGCAAGAAGTCTGGGGCGATGTTCCCAAGCACGGATCTTGAGCCGCGCCGTCACCCTTCTGCTCTTACAGAAGACAAGGAGTTGGCGAAGGAGTTTATTAACACCGAGATTGATTATGGTTCAATCTTCACTCGCAAGACAACGGAAGAAGTCAAGGAAATGCTTGACGAATACCTTGCCGATAGCGAAGGAAATGAGGACGTAGAGAAATACAACACAGAGAATACAGTAGATAAGGCATTCAATGAATTGCTAGCAAGCTAAGTGGGAAGCTTGTGGGGGGGGCTTCGGCCCCCCCTTTTTTAATTTTAGAGGTATTATGGCAAAGGCAAAAAAGACAAGCGGTCGATTAAGCATCGCAGACATGAAAAAGCTGATTAATAAGTCGGCAGGCGCAAATGTTGCGTTTTCTTTAAAGGATGAAAATCCAACAGAAGTTAACGAATTTATTGCCACTGGTTCAAAGTGGCTGGACGGCATTATCCGTCGTGGAAAGTGGGGTGGCATTCCTGTTGGCAAGGTTAGCGAGATCGCCGGGTTAGAGGCCACAGGCAAATCTTACATGGCAGCGCAAGTTGCTGCAAATGCCCAAAAGATGGGTATTGATGTAATTTATTTTGATTCTGAAAGTGCCATTGATCCATATTTTTTGGAAAATGCAGGTTGCGACTTGGAAAACCTCTTATATATTCAGGCTCAATCAGTTGAGTTTGTTTTAGAAACAATTGAAAATCTTTTGGCAAATAGCGATAGTAAAATGCTATTTATATGGGACAGTATGGCGATGACTCCTTCAGTTAGTGATATTGAGAGCGACTTCAACCCACTGTCAACGATGGCAGTAAAGCCTCGTATCCTTTCTAAGGGAATGGCTAAACTAGTTCAGCCGATCGCCAACAAAGACGCAACTTTATTGATTTTAAATCAGCTAAAAACAAACATCACCAGACGCCCAGCAGAGGCCATGGTGACGCCGTATTTTACGCCGGGGGGCAAGGCCCTAGCTTACGCCTATTCGCTGCGTGTATGGCTCACAGCGAGGAAAGGAAAGGCTAGCTTTATCTATGACGACAAGGGATTTCGAATCGGAACTGAAGTTAAGGTAAAAATTGAAAAGAGCCGCTTCGGAACCCAAGGAAGGCAGTGTTCGTTCAAGATTATTTGGGGTGGCGACAATATCCACATTATGGACAAGGAAAGTTGGCTTGAAGCGATTAAGTCATCAGAACATTTAACAAACGCTGGCGCATGGTTTACTTTACATTATGATGACAAAACATCTGAAAAGTTTCAAACCAGTACTTGGCCCGAAAAGCTTGAAGATGAAAAATTCTATAATAGAGTTGTAGAATTGATGGAACAAGAGATTGTTCTTAAGTTTGATAAGCGCAAGGGCAACGCGGCGGATTTTTATGATGTTGATAATACAGAGCCTGAGTAATATTCATGAAAATAAAAGAAATTATCGAAGCGCTTAAGAAAGAATATCCGCTAAGTAAAGAGTATGAATACAGAAGGGGTACCGACGATGGCGGCAAAGTTATAGAAATACACAAGGTGCCCCAAGAACATGCGAAAAAAGTGAGAAAAAAGATTCCTATGAAATATAAAGGAATTCGAACAATTGTGTTTTATCAGGTTGAACGAGAGAAAGAAGAGGATGATGAATAATGGCAACAAAAAAGAATAAAAAAAGTAATCGCTTGTCTTACAAGAAGACTAGTCAAGGCAACGGCCGCTGGTCAAAGTTTCCACATAACAAAAGATCAAAGCTATATAAAAAGAAATACCGCGGCCAAGGAAAATAGTTTTTCCTTGCAGCGTCAGCGCGATCCTGCTATAATGGGATCATGCTTATCACAGATACAAGCAAAAAGACGCAGCGCACACTTGAGCTAGCTAGGCGAGTAGCAATAAACAGCACTTACGGCAAACTCAAGCACGGCGCTGTTTTGATTAAAGGCGGCAATGTTGTAAACGTCGCTTTTAATAAGCCAGATTTTACAAAATTTGGCAATAGATTCAGAAATAACTATACATGCGGGCTAGCAACAACTCACGCAGAAATCGGTGCTATATTAGGTCTTTCACGCTCAACAACAGAGGGTGCGACAGTTTTTGTCGTCAGGGTCAACCGCCGCGGCGAATATCGTATGAGTAAACCTTGCCCGATGTGCGAAGATGTATTAAAATTTGTGGGAGTTAAAAAGGTTGTATATACAACAGACGGAAATACCGTAGGAGAACATAGGTTATGAAAATTAAAAAGGCAATCGTAAAAATCCTTAAAAAGCATGGGGATTTACAGACAAACTTAGCGTCTCCGGGCGCCCAAGAACAAATCACTAAAGAAATTATTGCAGCGGTTATGGAGAATATTAATGATTCAGTTAAAGGGCCCAACAGAATGTAATAATTGTGGCTGCTATCTTTGGCCATGTTGTAAAAAGGGTAAAAAAAACAAAAATGAAAAGAGTATTAATACTAGACGGAACAAATAACTTTTATCGAGCATTCGTCGTAGATCCGAGCATGAGCGCCAATGGTAAGCCTATTGGCGGCGTCAAGGGGTTTTTAAAAATCCTGCAAAAACTTATTCGCGAGATCAAACCAGATCAAGTCGTTATTTGCTGGGACGGCGCAGGCGGCTCACAGCGAAGACGCCAAATGAACAAAAACTACAAAGGGGGCCGCAAGGCCATTCGCCTTAATAGAAACAATAGTATGTTAACCCAAGAAGAGGAAATGGAAAATCGGGTTGATCAGCAGTTGCGACTTATTGAATATATTAACCAGATGCCCATCGCTCAGTTTGTATTTGACAATGTTGAGGCCGATGATTTGATTTCTATTGCAAACCAAGAATATAAAGGCTGGCAAAAGGTAATCGTTTCAAGCGATAAGGATTTCTTTCAGTTGCTTGATGATGAAACAGTGCTTTTGCGGCCGATTCAAAAGAAGATATATCACAAAAAAACATTGATTGAAGAATATGGAATTCACCCAACTAATTTTGCTTTGGCTAGGGCCATTGCGGGGGATAAGAGTGATAATCTACCCGGAGTACCGGGCGCGGGACTTCCAACGGTTGCCAAACGATTCCCATATCTTGCAGAAGAGAAAGACTATACAACAAACGATCTTGTAAGCACCTGTTTACATGAAGAAAAACCACTTAAAGTTCACGAGCGGATCATTGAAAATGAGAAATTAATTAAAGAAAACTACAAAATAATGCAATTATATAATCCGCTGGTGTCGCCTCAAAACAGGGATAAAATTAAACAAGTGATCAATAACTACCCGAAATCTTTTAGCAAAACTGAAATTCGGAAAATGATGACAATTGACGGTTTTCCAGAATTAAGCTGGCATGATTTATTCGCGGCATTTAATAGAATAGCATTGACATAGAGCTACGGATCTAGTATGATATAGATCCAGTTTGAGGCATTTTTTGAGACCATTAGACCCTACAGCAAAAGTTGACTTTTCCAAGTTCGGAATTCGCTTCCAAGAAAACTTGGCTAAACTCATTACCCTTGATGGCGCGTTTTCAGATCAAATCGGTGAAGTTTTGGACACGAATTTTTTTGAAGTGAAGTACCTTCAGGTCTTCGCCAAGATGATTTATGATTACAAAGAAAAATATAAAGTACACCCTTCGCTAATGACCCTTGCTACGCTTGTTCGTAGTATGGAGGGTGATAACGAAGTTGTTGAAAAACAAGTAAGAGATTTTCTTGTTAGAATTCACTCAACCAGAGATGTTGAGGGCAAAGAATTTATTAAAGACACTTCGCTTGATTTTTGTCGAAAACAAACACTGAAAGGGGCAATTATTAAATCGGTTGATCTATTAAATAATTCCTCGTTTGACGAAATTTCTAACATTATTAACAAAGCGCTAATTCTTGGCCAAAACAACGATTTTGGCTATGATTATCTGCGGGATTTTGAAAGACGATTTGAAGTTAAGTCTCGTGATCCGGTGTCGACCGGCTGGAAGAAGTTTGATGAGATTATGAATGACGGCTTGGGAAAGGGTGAGTTGGGCGTTGTAATCAGCCCAACTGGAACGGGAAAATCTCATATTTTGGTGCACTTGGGGGCACAAGCTTTAAAGCAGGGCAAAACGGTTGTTCACTACACATTTGAATTGGCAGATACAATGATCGCAAGAAGATATGACGCCTGTCTTACGGGAACACCACTTTCAGATTTGAACGCCTTCAAAGATCAGATTTTAGAAGATATTAAGGAAATCGACGGCCAATTGGTAGTCAAAGAGTATCCAACAAAGTCAGCCACAACCGTGGCACTGCGAAGCCATTTAGAAAAACTGGTAAATCGCGATATTGATATTGGAATGATTATTGTTGATTACGCAGATTTAATTAAACCGAAAAAGATGTATAATGAGAAACGACACAGTTTAGAGTCTATTTATGAAGAGCTACGAGGAATAGCTCAAGAGTTCAAGTGTCCAATTTGGACAGCATCACAAACAAACAGGACCGGTTATAATGCTGAAATTGTTACGATGGAAAGTATTTCTGAAGCATTTAATAAATGTTTCGTGGCCGACTTTATCTTCACATTATCACGAACCGTTGATGACAAGAGCGCTAATTCTGGCAGGTTCTTTGTGGCGAAAAACAGGTTTGGTCCGGACGGATTGGTATATCCGATTTATATGGATACAAGCAAGGTAAAGGTAAAAATAGCGAATAATCCTTCGGGCTCTATAAGTAATAATCCGGTAAAGACACAAGAACAATTATTAAGACAAAAATACAAAGAATTAATGGGAAAAAATAATAATGTTAACAAAAGCTGAATATATTTGGCTGGACGGTAACGAGCCGGCACAACTCCGATCAAAGGTTAAAGTGATCGATTTTGTAGAGGGCCAGCGGCCTCCAATTTGGGGGTTTGATGGTTCTAGTACCTTGCAGGCAGAGGGAAGCAGTTCCGACTGTGTTTTGTTTCCCGCTTTTGTCTGTAATAACCCGCTAGAACAACCGGGCATTCTTGTTTTGTGTGAAGTTCTTAATACAAACTTAACCGCCCATGAAAGTAATACAAGACAGGAATGCGCCAAAACCGCTAAAATATATGAAGGTGCAGAGTGCTGGTTCGGACTGGAACAAGAATATACTTTGATGAAAAATGGGCGACCGTTGGGTTGGCCTCTTGCCGGAGAACCAGAACCGCAAGGTGATTATTATTGCGGCAACGGCGCAACATTGGTTGCAGGCCGCGATATTGTAAACACACATCTAGATATGTGTATAGCTGCCGGCATTCAAATTTGTGGTACCAACGCTGAAGTAATGTTGGGCCAATGGGAATTCCAAGTCGGCGCGTTGGGGCCGGTAGAAGTCGGCGATCAGCTTTGGGTTGCCCGGTTCTTGCTG
>Ga0098044_1001060_pt1 | contig 14337 bp, 11 predicted proteins | sample 10_taG_FD_75053 | JGI IMG/M metagenome (GOLD analysis project Ga0098044, IMG submission 75053) | Marine viral communities from the Subarctic Pacific Ocean - 10_ETSP_OMZ_AT15264 metaG | ecosystem: Environmental > Aquatic > Marine > Oceanic | place: Pacific Ocean | collected 2015-01-16 | reverse complement strand
CGTGCGTGCCATTGTGCTCTGTTCCGAAGGCAAGGTCTTTTGCGGTGGCGCCGATCTCGTGCGTCGCGACGGGCTCATCACCGGCAAGGCATCGAACGTCAATCCGCTCTATGTCGAGGCCGTGCGGCTCTTCTCCTGCAAGACGCCGGTTGTCGCCGCGGTGCAGGGGGCGGCGATTGGGGCAGGGCTCGGCCTTGCAATGGTTGCCGACTTTCGCGTTGCCGCGCCTGAAGCGCGTTTCGCGGCGAATTTCGTCAAGCTCGGTTTCCATCCGGGCTTTGGCCTCACGCATACGCTTCCGCGCATCATCGGCTTGCAGCAGGCGAACTTGATGTTCCAGACGGGCAAGCGCCTGAAGGGCGACGAGGCGCATGCCATTGGCCTCGTCGATGAGCTTGTGCCGCTTGCCGAATTGCGTGCCAGTGCCCATGCGCTGGCGAGCGAGATTGCCGAGAATGCGCCGCTTGCCGTGGTTGCGACGAGGGCGACGCTTCGCGAGGGTCTTGCCGCAGCGGTGAAGGCCGCGACCGATCACGAACTTGCCGTGCAGGCGGAACTTATGAAGACGGCCGACTTCGCCGAGGGCGTCAAGGCGGTGCAGGAACGTCGTCCGGGAAATTTCACGGGGAAGTGAATTTTATTCGGATGTCATCCCGGGACTTGATCCCGGGATCCACTCTTTTTCGTCGCATTCGCCGAGATCGCTGGGTCCCGGGGTCAAGCCCCGGGACGACAGTTCGTTTCAGCAATCAGATTTACGTCGGCCTGAATTTCAGCGCCGCGCCATTCATGCAATAGCGCAGGCCTGTCGGCGGTGGGCCGTCGTTGAAGACATGGCCGAGATGTCCGCCGCAGCGGCGGCAATGGACTTCTGTCCGTGTCATGAAGAAAGACGTGTCCTTGCGCGTCGCCACCGCATTGTCGAGTGGCTTGTAGAAGCTCGGCCAGCCGGTGCCGCTGTCGAATTTCGTGGCTGACGAAAAGAGCGGCAGGGCGCAGCCCGCGCAGTCGAAGATACCGTGGCGGTGTTCGTCGTTGAGCGGGCTGGAGAAGGGCCGTTCCGTGCCTTCGTGGCGCAGCACTTTGTAAGCCTCGGGGCTGAGTTCAGCTTTCCATTCGGCGTCGGTTTTCGTCACTTCGAATGTTTCCGGCGTTTCCGCTTCTGCGCCATTGAGGCGCGACAGGGCGAAGAACCCGACGACGCCCGCAAGCGCCGTGCTGCCGAGAAATTTGCGTCTGGTCATTTTCGCTCTCCTTACTTTCCCGCCTCGTCGCCCCAGATGTGCTTCAACACCGCTTCGCGCCCACAGCCGATGTTATAGGTCATGTAGCGCAGGGGGTTCTTCTTGTAGAATTCCTGGTGATAGGTCTCGGCCGCATAGAAGGGGCTGGCGGGGACGATCTGGGTGACGATCTTCGCGCCTTTCAGCACGCCCGATTTTTCAATCGCTTCCTTCGAGGCTTCCGCCTCCTTCATCTGCTCGGGCCCATGCGTGAAGATGGCGGTGCGATAGCTCTCGCCGAAATCGCAGAACTGGCCGTTCAGCGTCGTCGGGTCGATATAGTGCCAATAGACGTCGAGGAGCTTGGCGTATGTCGTCTTCGTCGGGTCGAAGGTCACTTCCACCGCTTCGGCGTGGCCCGTCTTTTCCGCACTCACCTCCTCATAGGACGGGTTGACCTCCTTGCCCCCGGTATAGCCCACGCGCGTCGAGACGACGCCGGGCACGGGATCGAAGTGCCGCTGCATGCTCCAGAAGCAGCCGCCAGCGAATGTGGCGATCACTGTCTTGTCAGCGGCAATTGCCGGTGCGACAGCGAATGTCGCTGCCGCCAGCAGGCTTGCAAAGGTAAGGCGGAGGAAATGGCGCATGTCTGTCTCCCGGTTGTGAGGTCGTTGTTGAGGGCTCTTTCCTCCTTTACGCAGCGACTTCACCTGATCGATCAAAAAACTTTCGCACCCGAACATGGTTAACGCATGGCGCAGATTGCGTAGCTCTACTCCTTGTTCTGTCCTCATGGTGGCCCATTTGTTTCAGCCTCGCGAAAAAGCACCGGATAAATGGCAAAACGCTGCTATTGCAGGTATTTATCGTATTTGTGGACGTAATAATTCCTGTGCCAATCCGGGCCGTCGTGATAGAAAATTCCTTCCTTTGCGGGCCTTTGCGTCCGCGGCAATCGTAAGGTTTTGCGTAATGGGTTTTCGGCCCACTTCAGAAAGACTTGGCTCCCTCCCGGCGTCGTATCGGGTTCGGGTCATCGGCATGTCCGGGTTCTTTCTGGTTTTCGCAATGCTCCTGTTGCCTTTCGTCTGGGGTGGCGCGTCGGCTTATGCAGCGACGGTTCCCGGCTTTCAGGTCCCTTCGTTTCTTGCGCTTGATATGTCCAATGGTGACAAAATCGATGCCGCAGCGGCGAGTGAACCGGATTCCGCGGATGTTCGGAGTAAAATTGAGGCAATCCGTCGCATGGGCGGGCGCAGCCTCTCGCGCGCCGACCTGGCGATGATGTCGGTTGTCGGGAAACCGGCGGAATTCACTGAGAATCCTGTCAGGATTGTAACGAAATGCTGTGCCACTCAGGCCTTGATTAACGAGGGTCTGGGGCGGGCGCCACCGCGTTTCGATCTTTAAAAATTAGGTAAAACGCGCATTCGCCGCAGGATGACCTTGTGGCATCCCTCCTGAGACAGGTATAGAGGGCGCGCGAAAAGCCTTTGAGAGCCGAGAATCCGGGTTGAGAGTTCTGCGACGCGACCTGAATTTCCGGTGAAAGCATTTGAATTTTGGCGTTTCAGCCCGTTCGGGCAGAGGTGTCGGGGTTCAGGTAGATAGCAAACAAGAGAGCTTAAGCTCCGTTCGTTTAAAGATTACGAGATTGCCGATGCAGTCCGCGGCGTGAAGACTGCACGTCCCTAGGGGAGGTTACCTTGCAGCGTATTGAGAATTTCGTCTTTGGCTTTAGAGCCCCCATTCTGATTATTTTGGGCATAGTGACGATCGTTATGGGCGTTTACGCCTCCCGGCTGCAGATGACTGCCGGCTTTGAAAAGATGCTCCCGATCGGGAATCCTTTCATCAAGACCTATTTTGAGTATGCCCCTAATTTCGGCGGCGGTAACCGCGTCATCGTGGTGCTCGAGAACAAGAAGGGGGACATCTTCAATCCCCAGTTTCTTGAAACCCTGAAGCATGCGACCGACGATGTCTTCTACATCCCCGGCGTTGCGCGCCATCGCGTGACCTCGCTGTGGACGCCGAACACGCGCTATATCGCTGTGACCGAACAGGGCCTTGAGGCTGGCGACGTTATTCCCGCTAACTTCAAGCCTGATGAGGCGAGTATCAGGACGGTGATGCAGAACGTGCTGCGCGCCAATCTTGTTGGTCGTCTGGTTTCCACAGACTTCCATTCGGCGATGATTGCGACCGAGCTTCTCGACTTCAATCCTGAAACGCAGAAGCCGCTCGATTACTTCAAGGTCGCCAAGCTTCTCGAAAAGAACATCCGCGATAAATACGTCTCCGATACGATTGACGTGAAGATCGTCGGCTTCGCCAAGCTTGTTGGCGACATCGCCGATGGCGCCAAGTCGGTGGTTGTCTTCTTTGCCGTCGCCTTCGTGCTCACCTGTCTTATGCTCTGGCTCTATTGCCGGTCCTGGATCTTGACCCTTGTGACGGTCGGCTGTTCGCTCTCTTCGCTCGTCTGGCAATTCGGCGTCCTGCATTTGATGGGCTATGGGCTGGATCCTCTCGCGGTTCTGGTTCCCTTCCTCGTCTTTGCCATCGGCGTCAGCCATGGCGTGCAGCAGGTCAACATGGCGGCTGCTGAAATGGCGGCGGGTCTCAACAAGGAGCAGGCGGCGCGCGCCACCTTCACCTTCCTGTTGAAGCCCGGCACCGTGGCGCTCCTGACCGCGATGGCCGGTTTTGCGACGCTCTACATCATCCCCATCGGCATGATCAAGGAACTGGCTGTCACCGCCTCCATCGGTGTGGCGTTCAAGCTCGTCTCCGACCTTCTCATGCTGCCGCTGATGATTTCCTACCTTGCTCCGCCGAGCGACGTTTATGGCGCCAAGGTACGTAAATCGATGAAAGCTCGTGAGAAGTACTGGCCCTATATCGCCAAGTTCGCGAGCCCGCGCTTTGCCTTTGTCTTCATCGGATTCTGCATCGTTCTGGGTGGTGTGGCCCTTTATGGCAGCCGCGACCGTCAGATCGGTGACGTGCATGCCGGTGCCGGCGAACTCTGGCCGAACTCTCGTTACAACACGGACAGTGAGTATATCGCCGAACACTTCAAGCTCGGTCTCAACGTGATGAACGTCATCGTCGAGTCCAAGGATGTGGCTTGTATCGACTACGGCAAGCTTCACTTCCTCGACACCTTCAGCTGGGACATGTCGAATGTTCCGGGTGTGCAGACGGTGGTGAGCCTTCCTTTCGTTGCCAAGAAGATCAACTCCATGTGGCAGGAAGGCAATCCGAAGTGGCAGGCTCTGCCGCGTGATCCGACCGCTCTTGCCCAGGCGACCTCCAGCGTTTCGTCCTCGACCCTTCTCGTCGATACGCGCTGCATGACGCTGGGTGTCCAGATCTTCGTGGCCGACACCAAGGCCAAGACGGTCAAGACCGTGACGGAAGCGGTCCAGCACTGGATTGCCACTCATCCGCGCGACGACCTCAAGATGCGCATCGGTACGGGTAACGTGACGATCACATCGGCGACCAATACGGTTGTCGAGCACTCCGAACTGCCCATGCTGCTCTATGTGTATGCCGTGGTTATGGCGCTCGTGATCCTCGTCTATCGTGAATGGCGTGGCGCTCTGTGCTGCGTTATCCCGCTCATCCTCTCGACCATCATCGGTAACTGGTTCCTGACGGCCGCTTCTATCGGTCTGAAGATTTCCACCCTGCCAGTGCTGGCCATCGCGGTGGGTATCGGCGTGGACTACGGGATTTACGAGTACAACCGAATTCAGCGCTACATGCGTATGGGCGTCACGCCTTACGCGGCCTATCTCCAGGCGCTGAACGACGTTGGCTCGGCCACCATGTTTACCGGCGGTACGCTTGCCATCGGCGTCAGCACATGGTCCTTCTCGGCGCTGAAGTTCCAGGCTGATATGGGCATGCTGCTGACCTTCATGTTCGTCGTGAACATGATCGGTGCGGTGACGCTCCTGCCGGCTCTGGTGACAGCCTTCGAAGTGATCTGGCCGCTGAAGCGCAAGCCGCTCACCGAAGAAGAAGCCCGCGCGATCAGCCGTTCGCACTAAGCGCTTCTCGAAACGAAATGCAAAAGGGCGACCCTCGGGTCGCCCTTTTTTTGCGAGCTTGAGGGAAGCCCGTGAACCGGAGGATTTCTATTCCGTAGCGCTCGTATCGAGCTGGCTGTCTTCCAGCGACACGGGGGCGTTCATGTGTTCGGCGTCTTCCTCTTCCAGATTGGTCGGCGCAAGCAGCAAATACATGGCCGGTGTCACGAGGCGCGAGAGGAGGGTGGAGGAAAGGAGCCCGCCGATCAGCACCCAGGAGAGCGGCGAATAGAGGCCCGAGCCCGAGAGCGCCAGCGGCAGCAAGCCGCCGATGGCGGTGGCCGACGTCAGCAGCACCGGCAGGAAGCGGATCTCGCCCGCCCTTTCGATCGATTCCATCAGTGGTGTGCCCGCGCGGCGCAGCTGATTGGTGAAGTCGACCAGCAGGATCGAATTCTTGATCTCGATGCCGATGAGCGCGATGAAGCCAATGACGGCGGTAAACGAAAGCGTATAGCCGGTGAAGAGCAAGGCAAGCAGCCCGCCGAAGATACCGAGCGGTATGACGCCTGCCACCACCAGCGAGGCGCGGAAGGAGCGGAACTCAAGGATCAGCACGGCGAGAATGCCGAAGATCGCCACGAGGATCGCATTGCTGAGGCCGGAGAAACTCTTTGACGCCGCTTCCGCTTCGCCGCCCTTGGAGAAGTAATAGCCGGGCGGCATGTTGATCTTCTCGAATTCCTTGAAGACCTCGTCGGTCACGAGTGCTGTGTTGTAGCCGGTGCTCGTATAGGCCGAGATCGTCACCTGCCGCTCGCGGTTGTAGCGGTCGATGCGGGCAGGCTCGCTCTCGAAATATGGATTGGCGATAAGCCCCAGCGGCACCGAGCGGCCCGTGTTCGTCGGGATATAGATATTCGTCAGATCGTCGGTCGAGTGATGCCTGTCGAGCGGCAGGCGCAGCGTGATGTTGTATTGCTCGCCGTCGGACTCGCGATAGACGCCCACCGTTTCGCCTGCAATCGCCATGCGCACGATGCGGTCGATGGTTCCCGGCGCAATGCCGATCATCGCCGCCTTGTCGAGATCGACGCCGAGGTTGAGATCGGTGCGATCAAGCCGCATGGGGTTCGTCACGTCGCGCACGCCGGGCGTGTTTTCCATGATCGTCGTGACGCGGGCGGAAATTTCCTTCAGCACATCGAGGTCGGGTCCGACGACGCGCACTTCGATGGGCGAACGGATCGGCGGCCCGTTCTGGAAGATGCGGACGATGATCTGGGCGCCGGGATATTTGGCGAATTCGGCGCGCAGCTTGTCCATCAGGATCGGCGACTTCACCTCGTCGAACTCTTTCATCTGGACGAAGATTTCCGCGATGTTGGGTTTCACCGCTTCGGAGCGCACGTTGTAATAGATCTGCGGGTTGGCGTGGCCGAGGTTCGACATCTGCCATTGGAATTCAGGGTGCTTGCGCAACACGCCTTTGGCGTAATGCATGGCGCGTTCGGTGTCGTCCTGGCTCGAACCTTCCGGCGTTTCGATCTGCACGAGGAACTGGCGGCTGTCGGCAGGCGGGAAAAGGCTGAAGCCGATCGAAGGGACGAGCGTGAGGCTTGCAAAGCAGACAGCCAGTGCCGTCAGCACGAAAGTCTTGGGCCAGGCGAGCGCCATATGCAGCAGGGGCCGGTAGATGCGGTGGATGCCGCCCATGACGATACGCAGGAAGATATTGCCGTCCGGGTGTTCCGTGCGTGATAGCAGACGGCTCGCGAGGAATGGGATAATCGTCAGAGAGACGAAGAGCGAGGCCGTAATCGTCACGGTCACGGCGACGGGCAACGAGCGGATGAATTTGCCCGCGCCTTCCGGCAGATTGAGCAGCGGCAGAAAGGCAAAGAGCAGCGCCGCCGTGCAGCCCACCACCGCAATCGAGATTTGCGATGTTGCGGCGATGGCCGCTTCAAGTCTGCCCTTGCCTTCGCGGATGTGGCGCTCGATGTTTTCCACGACGACGATACTGTCGTCCACCAGCAGACCCAGCGCGATGACGAAGCCCGTGATCGAAAGCTGGTTCAACGAGAAGCCGAGGAAGTCCATTGCCGACAGTCCGATGGCGAGCGACAGCGGAATCGAGACCATGACGATCATCGAGGCGCGCGGTCCCAGCGGCAGCAGCGTGATGAGGACGAGACCGACCGCAATCGCGAAGTCGCGATAGAGATGGCTCAGTCGGGCGTCGACGGCTATCGACTGGTCGAAGGGGCGATAGAGCTTGATGTCTGAGGGCAGTCGCGCCTCGAATTTGTCCAATACCTTGTAGATGCCGTTGCGCACGTCGAAAACATTCTGCGCTGGTTTCTGGTTTGCGGTCACAAAGACGGCGCGTTTGCCGTTGTACCAGGCCAGATGCCCTGCTTCTTCCTGTCCCCAGCTCACCGTGGCGACGTCTTTCACCGCCACGTTGCGTCCGCCGTAGGAGCCGATCACCGTGTTCTCGATTTCCTTAAGGCTCTTGTAGCCGCCGGTCGTCTTGAGGTTGAAGCGGCGATAGCCCGCCTCTACAGGTCCGCCCGGCACATCGGGGCTTTCCGCGTCGATGGCATTGGCGACAGCGGTGACGGGAATGCCAAGGCTTGCGAGGCGACCGAAGTTGACGGCGACGCGCACTTCCGATTTCGGCAGGCCCCAGTATTTCGTGTCGCGCACGCCCGGTGCGCGGTCGATCTCGTCGCGCAGATCCTTGGCGACGTCTTCCATCTCGCGGGCGGAGGCCGTCTCGCTCACCAGCGCCACCTGAATGATATTGGTGAGTGAGGGACGGAACTTGTCGATCTGAATGCGCTGGATACCGGCAGGCAGGCTCGCGCGCAGCGCGTTCACTTCGCGCACCACGTCGTCGTAGGATTTGTCGGGATCGGGAATGGACCAGCTGAATTCGATATTGATCGAGGCGACGCCGTCAGACGCCTGACTGTAGATGTTATCGAGATTTTCCAGCCCGTTCACCGCGTCTTCGATGGGGCGGATGACGAGTTTTTCGATATCGGTCGGGCTCGCCCCCGGCATGAAGACGGTGACGACGGCGATGGGTGCCTGAAAGTCGGGATCCTCGGCGCGGGGAATGGTCTGAAAGCTGTTGACGCCCATCATGGCGAGCAGGCCGAAGAGGACGAGGGTGAACTGCCAGTTGCGGACGAAGAAGCCGCTGATCTTGCCGAGGATCATGAGCGCGACTCCGGCGTCGTCTTCTGCTCATTGAGATCGGTGACAATCTTCACCGTCGCGCCGTCGCGCAGATAGGGCGCGCCTGCACTTACGACTTCCTGACCCAGCGTCAGGCCTTTCGTCACCAGAACTTTGTCATCCTGCAGGCCGTCGAGCGTGACGCGGGTGAGCTTCGCGCTCATCGTCTCCTTGTCGATGACATAGACTGTGGCCGTCTCCCCGTGACCTTCCAGTATCGCGGTCGCCGGAATGGCGAGGATCGTATCGTCGGCCGCTTTCGACGGCGTGATACGCGCCTTGCCGATGAAGCCGCTTTCGACACCCGCCGGTGTTTCATCAAGTGCGATTTCGACGGTGAATGTGCCGGTCTGGGCATCGCTCATGGCCGAGAGGCGGCGCACATGGCCTTTCACCGGCTGCGATTTGAAAGCGTCGAGCGTTACTTCCGCCTTGTCGCCGATCTTGAGCTTGGCGAGGCTACGGTCGGACAGCGCCGCCTTGAAGATGAAGCCTTCACCGCCCTGGCTCACGGTGAGGATCGCTGCGCCGGGCGCGACGATTTCATTCTTGTCGACATGGCGGGCAAGCACGACGCCGTCGGACGGCGCGGTAATGGTCGCAAGGCTGCGGTTGAAGGCGATCTGGCGCAGGTCGGCCACGGCGATGTCGCGGGCGCTTCTTGCGTCATCGATCTTCTGCTGCGAGATGAAGCCGTTTTTCAGCAGCGGTTCGATGCGGGCGAGATCGCGCTTCGCCTTGGCGGCGGCGGCTTCCGCGCGGGCGGCCTGAGCGTTGATTTCGCGCATGTCGAGGCGGGCGAGAACCTCACCCTTCTTGATCTTGTCGCCGACATCGACGTTCAGGGTTTTGAGGAGCCCCGTGATCTTGAAGGAGAGCATCGCCTCCTTGTCGGAGCGAACGATGCCATAGACGCTTACGTCGTTGGCATCCGGTGCGGCTGTGACGGGGCTGACGACGACCGGGATCGCGGGCGCCGGGCTTTCGGACTTCGTCTCATCCGAAGGTCCGCAGGCGGCTAGGCTTGCCACTCCCAGTCCCAATAGGGCCACTACCCCCAATTTCCGCCATTGCGTCATCATTTACCCCAACCCCGTAAATTACTAAACGGTGTTTATTTAGTGCCCCTCGGGAACTGGTCAAGGGCAACTGAACGGTGTTAAGTAAAGAAATGAGCAAAAAGGCCGCTGGCCCGTATGGGGTCACATCAAAAGCGACGACTGTGACAAAAAAGTCAGTTCCACCGCATAACTCCGTGCGCCGAAGATTGCCGCCCGAAGAGCGCCGGGAACAGATCATTGCGGCTGCGCGCAAGCTTTTCGCCTCGGGCGGTCTTGAACAGGTCTCCATGCGGAATGTCGCCCGCGAGGTGGGCATTACCCAGGCGGCGATCTATCAGCATTTTCAGGATAAGGATGAGATCCTGTTTGAAATCGCTGAAAGCTATTTCGGCGAATTGATCGAAGCCCATGACCGGATAACGGTGCGCGCCAGCGACCCTATCGATCGCATGAAGCTTTTCATGCGCGCCTATGTCGAAAACGGGCTGGCGCGCCCGGATGTCTATCGGCTTGTCTTCATGACCGAGTGGCCGGAGGCGCCCAAGCATCCCCATTTGCCAGAGCCGGACGCGGAGGAACTGACGAAGGGGCAGATATCCTACGGCCAGTTGTTGGCGCGGGTGAGCGATCTCATTGATGCCGGCCTCGTGCGCAAGCAGGACCCAGGCCTTGCAGCAGAAGCCATCTGGGCGGCAGGCCATGGCATCGTGACGCTTCTCATCACACATTGCGAGATGATTTCTTCGCCCGACAAGTTGATCGCGACGCAGATCGAGATGTTGATGAATGGATTATTGCCCGACGACAGCCCGGCGCGCGGCAAGGGTGCGAAGGCGGCAAAACGCCGTCGTTAAAGGGCTTCTTCTTCCGGCACGCCAGCGCCGATGTCGATAAAGGCCTTCTCGGTGGCAGGACGCATTTCGAGCGGGCGGCCGGTGCTCTGACGCAGCAGCAGATCGTTTTTGATTTCGATCATCAGAACGAGCGAGAGATGTTTTTCCGTGGCGTCATCGATCAGCGGAAAATTTGTGATTTCGACAAGGCTGCTGTAGCCGCGATCATAGACGACGGGCGACAGGGACCAGGACGCGCATGGTCGTGTCATGCAGGTCATCAGGTGTCGGGTCTGATATTCGCGGTCGGGCACGAGATCGAGATAGTCGAGGCCAGTGATATTGATCTCTGCGAGATCGCGCAGCGCGCTGCCGATCAGGCGGATGCGCGTCGTCATATCCTTACCGTCCGGCGCCTTGCCTGGGTTGATCTCGAGCAGAACGATATTGGAAAGCAGGCGACCGGCGCGTTCGGGGTGAAAACTCGAACGGCGCGGCAAAAGGCTTTCACGCTGGAGGTTGCGCCACATGCTTTCGAAGAGACGGCTTTCCTGCGTCCTCGATGACCTTCGCGTCCCATCCTGGGCAAGTTCTGTTTGTTCCATCACATTGGGCATGACTACCCACCTGATTTTGGTAATTGCAAGTTACTTGCAGGGTATAGCCGGAGGGCTTTAGGAAGGATTAAGCTTGTTTTTGGGAGGCGGGAGTAGCCTTTCGCCGTGCGAAAAACATACCCACTGCTCCGTTCTCTCTTTCCGTAACACATTGATTTTATTTGTCTAATTCGTCTCCATGCACGCATGGGGCGGGCCTCCGATCTTCTTGTCATTCTTCTAACTTGACTAAACAGTCATTTCTGACTATTTAGTCACCGTCAGTTGGGAGGAACGGAAGATGGTTAGCCAGACCACGGTTCTATCGAAGACAGATGCGACGATGACAGGCAGTGCCGGGTCGCTGCGTCGTGCGCGTATGCGGTCGGCGCTTGTCGAAGCGGCCATGCGCCTCTTTGCCCGCAAGGGAATAGACGCCACCACGATCGATGAGATTGTCGATCTTGCGGGCGTCGCCAAGGGCACTTTCTACAATTACTTCACCGATCGTTCCGACATCGCCCGTTCGGTTGCCGCCAGTGTGCGCATCGAGATGAACCAGGCTGTCGAAGAGGTGAACCAGGGCTACGACGATCCCGCCGAGCGGGTGTCGCGTGGCGTGCGTCTCTTTCTGGCGCTGGTGGCGTTTAATCCGGTGCGGGCGCGCATGTTGGCCCGCATGTATGACGGCGGTGTCGATATCACCTCCTTCGGCAACGAACATCTCGTCGGCGACATCAGGGATGGCATCGAGCAGGGCGCCATCAATGTGCCGAACGCAGAACTGGCGCTGCACCTTGTCGTCAGTCTGGCCACCACCGGCATTCGGCATTTGCTGCTCGACGGCGCGGGCGAAGAAATCAAGCATGGTCAGGGGTACGCCCGAAAACTCATCACTGTTCTTTTGCAGGGGCTCGGCGTCGCACCTGCCGACATCGAGCGCATCGTCGATGCCCCCTTCAATGTCGATCATCTGACGGTCTGGAAATCGTCGTGATGAACGCCCTTCACAAAACAACAAAAGCCGGGGAGAGCTAATCTCATGATCCGCGTTACCGATATCGCTTATGTGCGCCTCAGAGCGCCGGACCTTGGACAGATGGAGACATTCCTCCATGAGTTCGGTCTCGAAACGGTGGAACGTTCCGATGCCATTCTCTATGCGCGTGGCCGCGATCCGCGTCCCTTCGTGCATGTCACGGAAAAAGGCGAGCCGGGTTTCGTCGGCCTCGGCTTTTATGCGGAGTCTGTGGACGATCTTGAAAAGCTCGCTTCCGAGGTCGGCCTTCCCGTCGAGGACAATGATGCGCCCGGCGGCGGCAAGATTTTGCGCATGGTCGATCCTGACGGCTTCAAGGTCGAGGTCGTTGCGGGCTTCACGCGTCCCGAAGCGCGTCCCTTGCAGCGCGCGCTCGTGCACAATGATGCCGAGGCCCACCCCCGCAAGGGCGATGCGCTGCGTGTCGGCGCGGGTCCCTCGCAGGTCAAGCGCCTCGGCCATGCTGTCATCAATGTCACCGACTTCCGCGCCAGCGAAGCCTGGTACAAGGAGCGTCTCGGCTTCGTGACCTCGGATGAAATCCAGATCGCGCCGGACGCGCCTATCGGCGCTTTCATGCGTTGCGACCGCGGGTCCATCCATGTCGATCACCACACGCTTTTCCTCGTCGGCACCGGCAAGCCCGGCTTCAATCACGCTGCCTTCGAGGTCGAGCATATGGATGACCTTATGGTCGGGCATCAGCATCTCCTCGAAAAAGGCCGGGCTCACGAATGGGGCGTCGGGCGTCACTTCCTCGGCAGTCAGATTTTCGACTATTGGCGCGATCCCTGGGGTCATGCCGTCGAGCATTGGACCGATGGCGATCTCTTCAACAATGAAACGCCGCCCAATATCCGCACCTTCGACGAACTCGTCGCCAATCAATGGGGCCCGTCCGCGCCGCCCACCATGGGCGCCTAAAACTTATTCGGTGTCGTCCCGGGACTTGATCCCGGGACCCATCTTTCTTCAGCGAGCGCGGAGAGCGCTGGATTCCGGGATCAAGTCCCGGAATGACAATCAGAATTCAGGGAGACATAAATGAAACTCGCAACCTATACCCACGGCGGCAAGACAAGCATCGGCATCGTTCGCGGCGATAATCTCGTCGATATCTCGAACATCGCGCCCGACATGATCAGCCTCATCTCCAATGATGCGCTGATGGACAAGGTACGCGCCGTTGCCGCTGACGCGCCGTCGATTGCGCTCGCGGACGTCATGCTGCGCGCGCCGGTCCTGAACCCCGGCAAGATCCTCGCCATCGGTCTCAACTACCGCGACCATGTTGAGGAGAGCAAAATGGAGCTGCCGAAATATCAGGTCTGGTTCAACAAGCAGCATAATTGCGTCAACGATCCCTATGGCGCGATCAACAAGCCCGTCGTTTCCGACATGCTCGATTATGAAGCCGAAATGTGCTTCGTCATTTCCAAGCGTTGCAAGCATGTGCCGGTCGAACGCGCGCATGAAGTGATCGGCGGCTATTTCTGTGGCAATGACGCTACCGTTCGCGACTGGCAGCTGCGCACCAATACATGGCAGATCGGTAAGAGCTTCGATACGCATGGCCCCATCGGCCCGTGGATCGTGACGCCCGACGAAGTGGGCGACCCGCATGCGCTCGACATCAAGGGTTACGTCAATGGCGAGCTGCGTCAGTCGTCGAACACCAAGCATCTGATCTTCAACTGCTTCGATCAGGTCGCGCATCTCTCGCAAGCCTTCACGCTCGATGCGGGCGACATCATTTTCTCCGGCACGCCCAGCGGCGTCGGCATGGCGATGAAACCGCCGGTGGTTCTGAAAGTCGGCGACAGCGTCAAGGTCGAGGTCGAAAAGCTCGGCTATATCGAAAACAGCGTCGTTCTCGAAGACGCCAAGACCGTTATCGGGTGAGGTAGATCATGTCGGGGGAAATTGAAACGGTTGACGTGCTGATTGCAGGCGCGGGCCCGGTCGGCGCGACACTCGGCCTACTGCTGGCAAAGTCGGGCCACAGCGTCTCGATTGTCGAGCGCGATGCGGGCGTCTATCCCGTGCCGCGCGCGGCTCATATCGATCACGAGGTCCTGCGCCTTCTCGATATGGTTGGCGGTGCGGCGCCCGTCGTCGCCAATAGTCAGCCGCTGTCTTCCTACGAATTTCGTGCAGGCGATGGCACGCTTCTCATGGGCTTCAAGACAGGCAAGGCGCTGGCGTCCACGGGCTTTCCGCCAAGCTCCATGTTTCATCAACCGACGCTTGAATATGCTCTGCGCGATGCGATTGCCGAAAATCCGCTGGT